>Ga0156225_138_pt2 | contig 94081 bp, 72 predicted proteins | sample RifCSPlowO2_12_FD_107873 | JGI IMG/M metagenome (GOLD analysis project Ga0156225, IMG submission 107873) | Bacteroidetes bacterium RIFCSPLOWO2_12_FULL_37_12 | reverse complement strand
AACACAAAACACTTAACACAAAACACTTAACACAAAACACTTAACACAAAACACTTAACACAAAACACTTAACACAAAACACTTAACATAAAACACTTAACAATAAATTACAAAGAGAGTTCACGCTAAAACATTCAATAATCCAATCAATGCCTCTCTCACTTTCCCTTGCTTGATTAATTCTTTTGCCAATAAGTGGCTCTCTTTTTTTAATTGAACAGTGTCATTAGAAAATTTTTGAAAAAGGTTTTTGAGCGGCTCCGAAGTTTTCATAAAATTTTTTATTTCATCTTCTGTTGGAATGGTTTCAACATTTCCTAATTGTCCCAAATCATTTCCACTCAAAATATCGCTATTTCGAATAGCTAAAGGTAGTTGGTCAATGCCAATACCGAGAGTAGTCAGCGGTTTGGGAACTTCAAAAACGGCTGTCCCCGAAGCGCGGCAATATAAATCATAACCCATGCGTGACACTAAATCAATTTTGTGAGTGTCAATGTTTCCCTTTTCATCCAGAATATGGTCAGAAATATGCATAAGTAAAATTTCACAAATCACCAGATTTCCGGCGCCTCCTTCTTTCCCAAGTTCAATCACCTGATTTACTTTACATTCAAACTGTACCGGAGATTCCTTTACCCGCGGTGGTTTCACTTCCAGAGAAGGAATTTGCGTTAATCCTGATTTTAAAAATTCATTGATTCCTTTTGGATATTCTGTACTTGAAAGAGAACATTGATGGACCAATTCATAATTAACAGTATTGATGACCACTTCCCGTGTTTCATAAATATTTTCCAGGGTATGTTTTAAAGTATTATCTCGCACCCGGCGGGCAGGGGAAAACACAAGGATGGGGGGCTTGGCGCTGAATGCATTGAAAAAACTAAAAGGGCTAAGGTTAGGATTACCGTCTTTGTCCACGGTGCTTGCCAATGCGATAGGACGGGGAGCAACCGATGCCAGCAGGTAGCGGTGGAGGAGGGAGGTTTTTTCTTTTGAGGGGGAGAGGGTCATGTTGGATGGATTGGAGTTTTGTCAGATTATACCAAAGGTAAACAGATTTCAGTAAAATAATGAATAACACATAACACTTAACAATAAATGACTAAGTGGGGTCACTATTCAACTTTTTGTGATTGTTTTTTGCATTTTGTTCTTACTTATACATTTTTCATTTAGTGTTATATGTTTTTTTCTAAAACCTGAGTTGTTTTGGTATATGTTGTTACACGCAAAGATAAAAATTATTTCAATAACGTAAGGAATTTGTTTGGTAGGTCGTAGCGTTTGTCGTATTAGAAGTTGGGATTGTTCTTAATTTTTGCATATTTGCACATTAGGATGTGCAAATTAATTAAAAATAGCACATTGGGATGTGCAATCACTGGATTTATATAGGTAGCAAATTCATTAACGAGGGGCTTCACCCTGCGTTAATGTATTCTGCCCTTTCAGGGCTTACTAGAGGCAGTTCATTAACGCAGGGCTTCACCCTGCGTTAATATATTCCGCCCTTTCAGGGCTTACTATTTTTTTAATAATTAATCTCTCCCCCCTTGCGCCCCACCCGCTCCCTTCTCATTATCTTCCTCCTTTTAGCTTTTTTGTTACTGCTTTATTTTAGTTCTCAAAAAAAAAGCAACTACCATTACAAGAACAAATTCAAAAGTCACAAAGCGATTTCTAAAACATCCCCCAAAAAACCAGCTCCGCTTCTCAAAACCATTCCTCCTAATACTGAAATCCCAACATACACATCCGGCGAACAAATCATCCGACACACTGCTTTTACTTTGTGCTATGACGAAAAGCACGAACAAGCAAAATGGGTGGCATACAAATTATCCGCTGAGATGTTGAATGGAAGTGTCACCCGTACCAATAATTTCAGAGAGGATCCCATAGTTAAAACCATTTCTGCGTCACCCGGCGATTATTATCGTAGTGGATATGACCGGGGACATCTTTGCCCGGCGGGTGACATGAAAATATCCACAAATATTATGTCTGAAACTTTTTTCATGAGTAATATGAGTCCGCAAAAACCTGGATTTAATAGAGGAATATGGAAAAAATTAGAAGAACAAGTAAGAAGCTGGGCAACCCAAAACGAGGAAATATATATTGTCACGGGAGGGGTGTTGAATGGTAATTTACAAACTATCGGAAGCAATCGTGTCACTGTGCCACACTATTTTTATAAAGTTATTGTAGATTTGAAAGAGCCGGACATAAAAGGCATAGGTTTCATTCTTCCCAATGAACCGGCAACGCAACATATAGAAAATTTTGCTGTTACCATTGATTTGGTAGAAAAATTTACCGGATTAGATTTTTTTCCGGCATTGCCGGACAGTGTGGAGGAGTGGCTGGAGGGAGGGGTGGAGGCGGGGGATTGGTGGTAGGGGGAAAAAAGGTTAAAAGTTAAAATGTAAAAGTTAAAAAAAAAATAACCCCATCACATCACCGTGGCAGAATCTCAAAATCAAGTGATACCAGCTCTTTGTATTCTTCTCCGGCTTCATGCATACTTTCGTCATGGGTATCGAAATACCATTTTATCTTTATGTCATGTCCGGCATCCCGAAGGGTTTCCAGTTGGAATAAAACATCGAGAATTGCTTTTGAGGAAGCCGTATTAAAATATTCAAGGTTAAATTTTATGCACACTTCTCCCGGAAGGAAAACGGCTGTTTCCTTGAACCAGGATATAATTGGTTTGTAAAATGCAGAAACATCTTCAGGCAATGACCTTCCTGAAAATTCATACAGATTGTTTGCCGGGTCTAATATGACCGAGGGCGTATCGTCCGTGCCTTTTAAAAAGAAAGTGTTCATGGTTGTAAAGTGTTTTTTAATACTGTGCATTGTAAAACAACATAACTTTGTTTATCACTCATTTTGTCAAAATGGTATTTGATTTTATTTCCTGACTTTAGAAAAAGCTCCACTAATCCTAATCCCATCTCGTCAGCCACTGACAATTCCTTAGAAGTTATCAGAGATTTATGCAACTCCTTAATATCTTCGATTTCCATAGTATTAATGGCTAATAATTTATTTTTTAAACCGTCCGATATGATGTTTTCAATAATAATACCTGCGCTTATGAAAAATTCAGAAAGGGTCCCGCTGAGGATAAAAACAGGAGGATGAAACTCTGAATTAAAATTTTTACAAACATTCTGAAGAAAAACCAAGGCGATATTAAAAACCTTTTTTTGCATTGTTATATCCTTTATTTCCGTTTGAAGTTTTTTTTCTATCAACACCAACAAAGATTTAATAATTCCTTGCGAAAAGGTTCCACGGTATGCCGTCAGAATATTGCATGGAGTTTTTTGTTCCAGAATAAACTGCACAAATTCGAGAGGTTTTTTTATTGACATTCTATTTTTCACATTATTTGCTGAACTAAATGAAAATGGATGCTCTTGCGTAACTCGTAATTAGTATAAAAATTATAGGAGTTCGAACCGTAACCATATATTTTTATATAATTCTAATTCCCATGATTAAAACATCATCAATCTGCTTAAACCCGTTTTTCCATTCTCTATATTCATTGCAAATCATTGCACCGATTTCACGTAAACCGGCAACATTATTTTTTAAAATTATTTCTTTTATTTTTGATGTTGTAAACTTTTTTCCTTCCGGTCCCCCGATTTGATCGGGTAATCCATCTGTAAAAAGATAAATAGAATCACCTTTCTGAAGAACGAGAGAATGATTTGTAAATGGTTTCCGGTTACGATATTGATTACCACCAACAGGATAGCGGTCCCCTTTTATTTCAATGAGTTCGTTATCTCTCACTAAATATAAAGGACGGTGAGAGCCGGCATATTCAAGCGATAATTTATTCAGATTTATTTTGCACAAAGCGATATCCATTCCATCGTGTGTTTCGGGATTTTCTTCCTGTTTCAATGTTTTAACAATACCCTGATGAGCAAAATCGAGGATTGTTCCAGGGGAAATGAATCCATCAGTGCCGGTGTTTTGATTCAATAAAAAATTAGCAATTAATGACATAAATGCTCCGGGAACTCCATGACCCGTACAATCTACGGCGGCAAAATAAATATCATCTCCTCTTTCAAATAACCATGGGAAGTCGCCGCTGACTAAATCTCTCGGTTCATACAACATGAAACTTTCAGGAAAAAGAAGTGTTAAGTTTTTTTCTTCCGGAAGCATGACCTTTTGAATCCGGTGTGCATAATTGATGCTCTCTGTAATTTTTTTGTTGGATTCCCTGATTTTCTGTTCATTCATTTTGGCTTCAGTAATATCGTGAGCCACTATCAGAACGGTTTCCATTTCATTTTCTTCATCCAGTTCAGGAATCGCATTTACATCAAGGATTTTCCTGATTCCATTGGCAACATATTCAACTTCCCTGTTTATTTTTTGTTTTACCGTGAAAACATCTTCACTCATTTTTAGCAATAAACTCACAAAGGTAGAATCCATATTTACTTCCCGGATGTTTTTTTGAATAAAATGAACAGGTTTTTCTCCTGTGAAAATCTCAATTACAGGATTGATATAATAAAATACAAATTTCCGGTTCAGGCGCATTATCAGATCTAAACTATTTTCAGAGAGCGCCTGCATTTGTCCGCGCATTTTCTCTTCTTTGATGGCTTTACGCCGCATTGTAATGTCACGGGAATTTAAAATTATTCCCTGTATAGCAGGATCTTTTAGCAAATTTCTACCTGTGGTCTCAAGCCATATTCTTTCACCGTTCTTTTTAATATAACTTAGTTCTATCGTTTTTTGTTCGTTTGGAAAAGTAAGTAGATCGTCAAACATTTTCTGAATAGATGCTTGTCCTTTCGGATGAACTCTGGAAAAATCCGGATCGCCAATCATTTCTTCGGGGGTGTATCCAAGTATTTTAAGCACGGAAGGACTTTCGTATTTTACTTTTCTGTTCTCATCGTAAATACTGATAACTTCTGAAGCGTTTTCGAGAAGCGCCTGCAAGCGTTTCTGGCTGTTACTGACTTCTTCAAGCAACCGGGCGGTTCTTACATTTACGCTATTATTAAAAATAGTTTGAGCAATGATTTTTGAAATTTCCCTGATAAAATTTATTTCTAAAGGTTTTAACTTGTCAAGTGATGCCAATTCCACTGCGCCCTGTACTCGTTCGTTGGCTATAAGTGGCACTATCAACAAACTTACCGGTTTTTTATCTCCTAATATACCGGAAGTAATTGTTGTGTAATCATCTGGAATTTCGGTGCGGTATATATAGTCCCTTTCCATAGCCGCCTGACCTACAAGCCCTTCGCATAATCGGAATTCTTTCCGTATATATTTTTTCCGGTTGTAAGCATAACAAGCCGAAAGTACTATTTTGATTTCCTTCGAAGTAATGTCTTCTTCCGTAAGATAAAATGCACCCTGAACGGCATTTGTTTTTCTGATTAAAAAGACAAGCGTCTGGTATGTAAGATCATGTAAAGGAATATTCATCCGTAATAATTCACTCAAACCGGTCATGCCTTCCATTACCCATTGACGTTCTTTTTCTTCCTGAGAAGTTTTCCGCAAACTGTCGCGCATTAACAACAGGGTATGATTTATTCCAACGTTACCATTTTCCGCAGTGAGGTTTGCCGTCAAATCACCTCTACCGATTTTTTCAGAAAATATTTTAATATTTTCAATTTCACCAAGGAGGTTTTTGTGTTTTTTGTCTTTTTCAGAAATTAAATTTTTAATAAAAAGAAAAACAAAAATCAGAGCAATTCCAAGAAGAAAAGAATAAATTCCTGAAATCAGATAAAATGATTTAAGATAGTTAATTTTATCAAAAAAAATGATGGAGTTTGAGATGGAATCAGTGAAACTATTTGTTAACCATACGATTACAGGAAAGCATAAGAGCATGAGAAATAGTACAGCGCAAATAAAAAGAAAAGACATATTTTTATTTTCAGAGGTCATGATTGAGTTGTGAGGGAACTAACATTGTTGGCTAATAAAAGACCTATATTCATTATACACTTTTCTAACGGCTCAGAAAATGGTTTAAATGAAGCAAACTCCATCACTGCCTCGGAGGAGTTATTGTTTACCAGCGGACAAATCAACAAATACACTTTATTCGTTTTACCTAATCCTGAGTAAACATATCTATGTTCAACAGGAGCTGAATTAATGTTCATCATTTTCATATCCTTGGCGGCTTGTCCGATTAATCCCTCTCCGCATTTGAATTCCAATTGATTTTTTCCATTAATAATAAGTGCATAACCGGCAACCAGCGAATAGCAAACAGTTTCTTCTTTCAATTTTTTTAAATAAAATGCGCCTTGTACCGCCTCAACGGATTGCGAAATTTTATGTAAAATATTTTCTATCAGGTTTAAACCAGCTTTATTATTCTGCAATAAACTTATTATTTCCTTTTCAAGTGCTTCATACGTATTGGGTTCAGAAATATTTTTTGATTCCAACGCATCTGTAGTTGTTGTGTCACTCTGTTGGATTTCATTTGTTTTAATATTTTTAACTTTATTAAATTTTACATTAAAATGGCAAGAAATTACCCAGGCAATCAAAAATATATTTATAATAATAGATATGAAAAAAAGTGTGTACATAAAGATATCAGCCGAGCTGTTATGTTCAATTTCTAAGATTCACGCCATTTAATTTAATTAATAATTCAACCAAATCATCTGTTTTTAAAATATGATCAATGGTGGTGGCTGAAATAGCCGCCTCGGGCATTGTTTTAATGGATGCCTCCTGGGGTGACTGAACCAGTGTTAAAGCGCCTCTTTTTTTTGCCATTTTCATTCCATCAGCACCATCCGAATTAGCGCCCGATAATAGGATTGCAATCATTTTCTCCTTATAAAAGTATGATGCAGAATCCAGTGTTAAATCAATAGAAGGTCTTGAAAATTTTACCATTTCTTCAGTGGATAAAGCAAAATAATTTCCCAATTCAACATACAAATGATAATTTGCCGGAGCCAGATAAGCCAATCCATTTCTAATAATTTCTTTATCATCCGGTTCAACAACTTTCAGATTCGACTTCAGGTTCAGCGCTTCCACAAATCCTTGCCGAACGTGCTTTAAACGATGCAGGCATAAAATCACTGGCAAGTTAAAATTTACGGGCAGGGAAGATAAAATTCGTGTCACTACCTGAAAACTACCTGCCGAACCGCCAATGACTACAGCCCTGTATCCGGAAACGATTCCGGTATTTCTGTTTTGTTCAAGGTCATTCACTTATTTTTCTGTAAATCCGTTCTTCAGCGCAAAACGTTTCAAATTTTTCCGCATTTTTGCAGAAGGCAATGGTTTCTTTTTCACCCACCGCTAAAAATCCTTTCATAAACAAAGAATTATTAAAAAGCCGCAAAACCTGGTTTTGCAATTCCGGTGTAAAATAAATCAATACATTTCTGCAAAGGATTAAATCAAATTTTGAAAATTCGCTTCCCATGACAAGGTCAAATTGTTTGAATGAAACATTCCTCAGCAAATCTTTATTCATAATGTAATTATCTCCGGAAGTAACATAGTAATCGGATAATTTCATTTTACCTTCAAATCGCTGATAATTTTTTTCATTCACTTCGAGAGAACGGATCCAATAAGTGCCACTTTTAGCTTTAGCAATAACCCGATCATTAATATCCGAAGCCACTATTCTTGCTTTTTCATACACGCCCGCTTCCTGAAGTAGAATAGCCAGCGAGTAAATTTCCTCACCCGACGAGCAAGCCGCACTCCAGATCCGTATGGGTTGATTGCAGGCAAGCAAAGGAATCACCTGGTCACGGAGTTTCCTCCAGAACGAAGGGGCGCGGAACATTTCCGTATGATTCACTGTAATTTCTTTGAGAAACTCATCAAAAAGTTCGCGACGGTTCACCAATCCACTTATAAGTTCATCCACATTACTAATGGAATATAATTGGAGAACCCGCGCCACCCTTCTTTTAAAAGAAGACATGGCATACTGACTGAAATCAAAATTGAAATTATTCTTAATGAATGTTACCAGCTTTTTCAGATCGGTCAAAGAAATGTCACCTACCGAGGTAAAAGAAAGGTGTGTTTCGTTATTCATTTCTGTTTATATTTTTCAAGTTCTTGTTTCATAGACATGCTTTCTGTTTCGAGTTTTTCTTTTTCGCTTATTAACTTTTGCATTTCTTTTTGTTGCGAGGAGAATGCATCCAGATTCCGGCGCATTTCTTCTTCCTGTGTTTTTGAATGTCCGAGCATCCGCTGGAGGTCTGCTTCTTTCCGTTGCATTTCCTCCTGAGTAGCGGTCATTTCTTCCATATTCTGACGCATTTCTTCTTCCTGCGCTTTTAATTCTTCTGCCTGCTGTTGCGATTCGTGTAATAGACGTTTGGTTCTTTCATTTATTTTTGTGGATGAAATTGTAGAGGCAATACTCTCAGATAACTTGCTCACAAATTCTATTTCGTGTTTTTCCATGATGGCAAAGGATGCCACTTCAACAATTCCATAAATTTTTTCATTTATTTTAAGTGGCATTATTAAAATGCATCTTGGATTTGCCTCGCCTAAACCGGATGTAATATGTACAAAATGGTCAGGCACATCGGTCATAAAAATATATTCACCCTCTTGCCATGCCTGCCCGATTAATCCGTCACCCACAGAAATTTTTTTATTAATAAATTTTTTTCTTTCCCATGCGTAACAAGCGGCTAATTCCATAGATATTTCATTCGGATTAAAATCATTTATAATAAACAAAGCACCTTGATTTGCCTTCAGGTATTTTACCAGATTAGAAATTATTTCGTGACTTAACACTTCGAGATTATCGCTATTCATACGCAATACTTCACCAAATTTTGCCAACCCTTCGTTTACCCAATTACGCTTTTGGTCTTCCACTGCCATGGCTTTCAACTTATCCCTCATATTGACTAACGAAATACCGAGTGTGTCATTCTGACTTATGGGTTTGAAATCACCGTCAAACTTTCCATCACCTACAGCTCTTGCAAAATCAGATGCTTTCTTCTGGTTAATTATTAATTTATTAACGGATGTAGATGCCTGCCCAATTTCATCTTTTACATCATACTTTAAACTTTGAGAAAGATCGCCTTCAGCCACCATATCAACGGTTCTCGCAAGATTAGTTATAGGTTTTGAAATTAGTAATTGCGTTAGCCAGATGGCACCACCTGCCATTATCATGTTGAAGATAAGAAACAATATAAGAAAAAAATTCTGACGTTCCACTATTTCGGCGGTCTCACGCGTTAAAAATTTTGAATACGCTGTCACTAAGTTAGAATTATTAGAAATCATTTCGTCATAATCGGATTCTATGGATTGAATGATTGAATAATTTCCTTTACTCGTGTCATCCAATAATTTTAATACAGGTATTTTATATTTTTTCCAGAATCCCTCAACATCCGCTATGGTTGATTGGACCGGTTCCGGTGCAGGAGGCAGTAAAAATTTTGTGCCGGGAGCCAATCCTCCTTCTTTTATTGCTTTTAAGGAGTTTTCAAATAAAATCATATCTTGAACAAGTTCATGCCTGACGGTTTCCTGACCTCGGAAAAACCATTCACATTCAATGGCAATCTTTTGATTCAGGGTTAAATTCCGTTCAGTAATAGTTTTTATGGATTCTCCGGCTTTATTTTCAAAACCCTGTATGTATTTAATAATCCAGAAGTTAACCAGAAAAAGCAGAGCACAAAATAAAAATCCAGAGCCAATTTTATATTGGATTTTCATGCTGTTTATGAAGTAGAAGATTTCTTTGCCTGATTGGGGTTTCATGATTGAAAAGTGTAAGGTGAAATTATTACTTCCAAGTCCGGTCTCCAGATTAGTGGTTGAACAGCAACCAAAATTCAACCGTTTAACGGTAACTCGAAATGATTTACCTTAAAGTAAATAATGATTTTGGTGTCATTTTTTGATATGAAAAAATATGCGGTGAAGTGTTTTTTAACAGGTATTTTTTTAATTGGTCAACAAGTGATAGAGAGCACTTGTAAGATTGTTTTATATAACAATCTCACCTAAATTGAAGCTGAAAAAAACCAGGAAAGAAAAAGAAGATGTAAAAAAAAATTCACTTACTCACTCCATCAGACATTCGTTTGAAAGCACCCGTCAAATCGTTTTTCAAATCATTCCTGTTTTCAAAACCAAAACTCAATCGCATTAATCTTTTGCTTATTCCCATTTCTTTCTTTTCGTTTTCTGATAAAGAACTATGGCTACCCGAAAAAGGTTGTGCCACCATGGAAGTGACACAAGCCATGCCGGTTCCGGAATCAAAAAGTTGTAATTCTTTCATGAAATTTTCGTATTGGTTAACAAGGTCTTTCCTGAATTCAAAAAAAATCAAAGTTCCATAACCGGTAAGTTGTTTTTTATCTATTTCAGGATAATAAATTTTTTCTACCTGGGAAAACCGTTTCAGGAATTTTTTCATTTCCAGAGTTGTTCTTTGATGTTCTTTCATCCGTAAGGCAAATGTTTGCAAGCTACGTTTCAATAACCAGGCACTGAATGGTTCCAAAATAGCTCCAGAATAGAATCGTTGTTCCGAAAGGTTTTTAAATATTGTTTCATTATTGGTAACAATAAATCCTCCCATCACATCGCTATGTCCGGAGAAATATTTAGTGGCACTGTGAATCACAATATCCGCACCCCATTTAAGCGGTTGCTGAAATAAGGGCGTTGCCCAGGTATTATCTACCACCACTAATGTTTTAGGATTGATTTTTTTTATATAGGATGAAAGAGATGTAATATCAATGGTTTTCAGAAAAGGATTCGTGGGGGTTTCAAATACAAGCAGTTGCGCATCTTTGGGAAGAAGACGGTAATTTTTTTTCTCGGATAAATCAAGTACAATGAGGCGTGTTCCAAGTTTAGAGGTCAATTTCTGAAATGCTTTTAGAGAACATCCATAAATATCCTTATTAACGACAAGCGATCCTCCGGGAACGAGTATATTCAAGACGATTGAAATGGCTGACATGCCTGTATTGGTTCCCAGAGCATAGTTAGCTTCCTCAAGAATAGCTACACATTTTTCAATTTCTTCGACGTTTGGATTATTTTTTCTGGAGTAGAAAAAAGGTGAGTGCGCTTTAAATGCACTTGATTGATATATAGGTGTATTTACCGGAAAGGCATTTTTGTCTTCCGATTTTGTGTGGAGAATTTGTGTTATTTTATTCATCTTTAATACCTTATCAGATATTTCTTCGCACTTCTTGATATAAAACATTATGTATCAAAAATAAAAATTAACCGCGAATTTGCGCGAATAAATAAATTAACCGCGAATTTACGCGAATAAATAAAAATTAACCGCGAATTTGCGCGAATAAATAAATTAAACGCGAATTTACGCGAATAATTAGCGTTAACTATTGGTTATTATTTTTTTTCTTTATTCGCGTATATTCGCGAATAATTAGCGTCAATTAGCGGTTAATTTTTATATTTCTTTGTTCTGGCTTGTCTAGCTTAGGAAAAATAAATTAATCATTTAATACCGGAAAATGTGCCCTGTCTGACAATGGCATAATACGAAGCTTTGCTCCATTATTTGATGAAATTAATATTTTTTTTTCGTTGATACTGTTTTTTGAAAAAATCACCCTTTCAATTCCTTTATGAATAGGAATTTGTTCTATGTTCCCATCGGGAAATCTTTCCGTCATAATAAAAATATCAGTATTGTAATTTTCTTCCAACACAACATGCAAGCTGTTTATTTCCTCACTCCAGATAAATTCAAATTGCTGAACAGGAACATGAGTCGCATGGCTTATGCTCTGTTTATTTTTGCTCGCCAAAGGGTTAATTATAACAGAGCGTTCTCCACATTTATTACATAAACCATTCTTGTTCAATCCGGTTGCATTTACAGTTAATCCAAATCGTTCAACAAGCAGATAGTTGCATTTTTTACATAATGTATTACTCACATTTTCCGAATAAACATTTCCGATATAACAATGTTTAATTCCTTCAGAAAAAACCAATTTGCGAAGATTAAGCAATGATTCAACGGAAGTACGGGGTTGAGAATACCTGAAAGCCGGATGATAGGCAACCAAATGCAAGGGTACAGTGTCACTCAGATTTTCAAGCATCCACCGGGCTGTTTTTATTGCATCCGTGCCATCATCATTCAAGCCGGTGACAATTAATTGACTTATCTCCAGATGCTTTCCTGATTTACCGATTTGTTTTATTCCTCTTAATACCGGTTCTAATTCTCCCTTGTTATATTTTTTATAAATCAGTGGATTCATACATTTTAATGAGATGCTGAAAATATCAATAACATCCAATAATTCATTCAGTGGTTCTTCCTCAATATATAAAGCGGATTTGTATAAAGTTTTTATGCCATTTTTATGAGCCAATTTAGAAGTGTCCACCACAAATTCGTGCCACACAACCGGATCATTGTAAGTCCAGGAAATGACCTCAATGTTATTCAGTAATGCAATCTCCACCACTTGTTCGGGAGAATAATTTTTTACATTGTCCGGATTAAGATGTTTTATTTGAGAAGTTTGCCAGTTCTGACAATAACTGCAAGACATGGAACAACCGATATTTCCCATGCTAAGGGCTTTGGTACCGGGCATGTAATGATAGATGGCTTCTGTTTCCATGCACTCAAGAGTTGCCTGAACGGCTCTTCCGTAATTAAATGTATGAAGGGATTGCCCAACGGCTCCTCTGACAAGGCAAAAACCCATTTGCTCATGTTTTAATTTACAATGCCTTGGACACAAATCACATTCTATTTTATTTTCCTCAGCATTTTTATGCCAGAAGCGGGCTATTCTTGAATTTTCTTTCCAATTCATATAAGAAGGTATAAAGGTATAGGGGTATAAGGTATAAAGGTATAGAGAAAATGTAACTTTGTTCGCTCCTTATACCCTATACCCTTATACCCTATACCCATTTTCTTTTAGTACATCCGGAAATTTTGTAAATGAATAATTACCGCGTTGAAAATGTGTGGGGACAATTTTTCTCTTGATTTTCACCCAATAATAATAATTCAATGCAAACTGCATGAGCTTATGTTTATAATTACCTCTTATAATACGCTGAATGATTCTTGGCATAGTATAAAATTCCTTATACGCATGCCAGTAACCATCCTGAATTTCCTTGGGTGACATAGTATCGTGTTTAAATACAACGTAGGGTTCACGGTAATGAGAAAGATCAAAATCAAAAATCTTTCCTTCCTTTATGTATTGCTGACCTAAGGGTGTCTTAGGATAAGGAGTCAATATAAAAAATTCAGCCGCCACCACATTCAAGTCGTGAAGAAATTTATAGGATTCATGAAATATTTCTTTTGTATCTGATGGCAATCCAAAAATTATTAAAGCATGGACACCAATTCCCGCATTTTGGATTTTCTGAACAGCTGATTTAAAGAATGTAACTTTGTTCCATGATTTTGAAACGTGATTTAAACTTTGCTGAGAGATGGATTCAAGTCCGATTATGACAAGGCGGCAACCCGATTCGTAAGCGAGTTTTAGCATTTCCTCATCCTTTGCAATATTAATAGTTGCCTGTACACCCCACGTAATTTTTCTTTTGATTTTTTTCATCTCCCTGAAAAGTTCCTTCGCATACTGGGTATCTTCCATCAGATTATCATCAATAAAGTGCATTTCTTTAGCCCCATGAGCTATAATATCTCTGACCACATCCTGAACGGGGCGTTTTCTATATGTTCTTTGATAGAAAGCGATGATGGAGCAATAATCGCATTTGAATGGACAACCTCTGGTTGCCTGTACGGGATAACTTACCCCCAGGGAAAAAAGACGTTTATTGTTAATTAAATCATATCTCGGAACGGGAATGTCACTAAGCGGTGAAGTAAAATCCGATTCGTATGTTGATTTGAGAGTGCCACTTTCAATATCACAAATCATTTGGGACCAGATTTTATCTCCTTCTCCAATACAGATGGAATCCATATATTCTGTAAATAATTCAGGATGCATGGTAACAGCATATCCACCCGCCACAACAATTTTTCCTCTTTTTTTAAATTCTTTTGCAATTTCTATCATCCTGTTTGCATGCAAAAGCCATCCGGAAATTGCAATCACCTCAGCGTCTGAATTAAAATCAAGTTCTTCTAAGCAATCATCAATCATTTGACATTTAATTCCGGGAGGAGTATATGCCGCCAATAAAGGCAATCCCATCTCTGCAAGATTTTTAATAGTTAATCTATCAAGCAGTTTTGTTGCCTTTAATAATTTCCCGTTATCTGCGTAAAAAGATGAACGAACAAATAATATTTTATTTATTTTCATTTCTGCGTATCCATAAATCAATGAGCCAGGGAGTAAGGGTTAGTTCGCAAATCATCCCAAAGAAAAAAACCAATGCACTGACTCCGCCAAGTACCTGCGTAGGTCTGAAATTGCTTAAACAAAACATTCCAAAGCCAATGGTTAAAAGAACAGAGGTTGAAAAGATGCTGAAAGGTAATTCATCCAAAGGTTTTTTCAACCAAAGCCGACGGTATAAGATGTGAATAGTGTCATCATCTAATATTCCCAGACATACCACTGCGGTGATGGCAGTAAGAATATTTATTTCAAAGCCCAGCAAAAGATAAATATATGTAATTATTGAAAGTGGAACTAGGTTGGGTAAAAGGGAAGCAAACGTAATGGGAATGGAACGGGTTAAAAGAAAAATCATGAATGCAATAAAGAAACCGGAAGTTAATAAAGAATTGATTAATGAACGGGAAACCCGCATATTTACATAATCCATAATCAGCACCACGCTTGTGAATGAAATTTTATATTCCGGGTATTTATGAATGAGGGAAGGTAAAATTTTATAGGCAATTTCTTTTACTGACTCTGCATTATTCACTTTTATTTCTATCCTGTACAGATTATTTTCTTTGTTATAATATGGATTTCTTTTGCCGAGATGATTTAAAAAATTTATAGTGGAACCTGGTATTAACCGGATGGAATGATTATCGGTAGCAGAATTTACTCTCACTACATTTTTTGTGTTTCTAAATAATTTTGTCAGAGAAGAAACATAAGTCCTCAGTTTATAATTTTCATCCTCATTGGAAATATTATTTTTGGGTTCAATAAGTATATCCAGCTTTATATGTGAATAAAAATCACGATTCAATTCTTCGTGCGTTTTGTTCAATTCAGAATTTTTTGGAAAAAACATATTGGTATCTGATTTGAATTCTAACTTTCTTACAAAATAGAATGAAGAAATAAAAATAAGAAGAAAAAAAAGCGAGAACGGTTTACGGTTTCTTTCAAGAAAGTTGCTAAAGCCGTTAATTTCTTTTTTATTAATTTTCGATACATTCACCTTTTCAAGCAGATAAGGAGCTGTAAAAAATGTTAAAAAGAATTCTACCATTAAAGAAAGTCCTGTTATTAAACCAAATTCCCGGATAAATTCAGAATCATTAAAAAAATAAAAACTTAGAAAGGCAACGGAAGTGGTAGCGGATGAAAAAAACGAAGGGAGGATGTACAATTTAACCACATTTATTAGTCGTTCATTTTGGTTTGTCAGGTGTTTGAAATGCGCATATCCGCTAAGCAAATGAACCGAATCGGATAAAGAAAGAACCAGCACTACGGGAATTACAAGTATGGTGATGATATTCAGATGAAAATTAAAAATTGAGAAGAAAAACAGAGAGGAAAAGACAGAAATTCCGATAACGGCTGTATTAAATAACAAAGCGGAAAAGGAGCGGAATGTGAAAAAGAAAAAAAGCAGGAAGAAAATCGTAATGGCACATGAAAGCACTATAAAATCTTTTCGGATGTATTGTTGAATGGTATCTTCAATATGAAATAAGCTGATTGCCTTAATTTGTTTTATTCCAGTATAGCGGTAACCGGTTATTGAGTTAAATGCATGTATATCAAAATTTGTTAACGAATCCCTGACCATGACCACAAGAAATGATTTTGTGTCATTACTGATTAAATCATTCAGAATAGGATAGGAAGATGCTTCCCGGATAAACCCGGATAATTGGATACTTGATTTTTCTTCGCCTGGAAATAACAAATAATAAAATTTGTGAAGCGAAATGATTTTTGCCTCAGGAAATTTTTCAACTAATTTTTTTTCAAGTTCCTGCAAGCCCGAAAAAACTTCTTGCAAATTATCGTTAGCGGGTGTTATTTTAATATAGAGCCGGTTCTGAGTTCCAAATAATGATTCTATTCGCTTTAGGGTTTGAGCAAAAACATTTTCATTCAAATCAAATCCCACTAACTTTCCATCAAACGATGGAAGAGTTGAAAAAAATGTTGTCACCACCATCAATGAAATTGTCAGATAGAAGAGTAACTTTCTTCTCCTTACAAGAAAAGATACGATGCTTTCAAATTTATTTTTCATCTGATTGGAGTTCCTGAACATGAGTAATTAATTTTTCTTTTATTAACACATTCCATAAACCAGACCATGCTCCCGTTTCCGAAGGTGTCACAATTCCTTTTTTTAAAAGCAAACCGGAATTTATTTGTTTAACAAGATAAGAAACGAGAAAGGCAGTAATTCCATACATATTTCTGCCATGTACGTATTTAGTTATTTTAATTCCATCCTCTGCGATTGCCTGAACTACCAGCGTAAATTCCTGTTTGGCGATATCATTTTCGTTCAGGTTATGTTTTCGTGATTGGTGTTTTTTTAGAATTTTATCAACGGATTCAATCGGTTGTTTACGGGATGCAAGCAGGAACATAGCATCCGAATGATTCAACATTAAATACGATGCAGAATGGTTGACTTTATATTTTTTATTAAAAAACAATATTTCAGGATAAGGCATGAAAAGGGCTTTAGTAAAACCGGGTAGAAAATCAAAAGATATGTATTTATGAAATGCAAGTGGAGATGCATTTTCCATTTTTCCATTATGAATAAAAAAAGTGGGAAAATGCTTTGATAGTTGCATGGTCAGTTTTGTTCCGGGGGAGGGTTTTGAATTTCTAAAAAAATAATACGATGAAATATCGCTGTATTTAAGTGCAGAGTCCAACATCTCAGAGGCAATTATATCAGCCATGCACGATTCAAAAGAAACGGAATGAATAATAGTAGCACCTTTTTCTTTTGCGAGTTTATCCATCATAAAAGATTGTTCAATAAAAGATTGTTCTCCCGAAATATCTATATAAATTTTACCGTGTTGCACACAAAAATTTCTTATAAAATTTCCCCAAAGGTTAAAAGGTCCTACACAGTTGATTACAATTTCATATTGGAATAAAACGGATTTAATTTTTTCTTCCTTCATTACATCCAATACCAAACATTCGTGGTTATGGGTACATTTTTCAGTAAGATATTGTAATTTTTCCAATGACCTGCCGCATATTGTAAAAGTGACAGAATCCTTATCCAACTTTTCAGCAATCAATTTGCCTGTAAAGCCGGTGGCACCGAGAAGAATAATAGAATGTTTCATTTGGTTCAATAGACCATTGGTATAATTCAGTTTTTTTAACACATAGACACATAGGGCACATAAGGAAAAACACATAGAACTTACTCATTAATAAATTCCTTTGAGCCCTATGTGTCTATGTGGTAATAACTTTTTCTTTTTAAAAAACTGTCTGAAGTATTGCTAATTAATCTTTTTTAAAATGACATTTTCCGGAGGAAGAATATGTTTATGATTTGGAATAATTCTTCCGGAAGCAATAATATTTCCACCACCTGTTTTTGAATAATGCCCGTAAGCAATTCCCAAAAGGGGTTGTTTTGAGTCAAGAATTCCGCAATCGGTAGGAATAAATATATTTTGCTGGTCTAACCGTATATCACAGTTTATCACAGCAAAAACTGCCGATGATTTTCCAAAGACAGAAAATTGATAAGGTCCGTGAATCAGAAAAACATCGTTATAGGTTAAACAAAGATTTACATGATTTCCGTTGGAGATAACATTGTTCTTTCCCAAAACACTGCTCATGATAGATACATTATCATGAATTTTACAACCGTCGCCAATAAAGGAATGACGGATAATGTCATTGGCTCCTACGATTACATTTTTTCCCAATTCAGCATTTTCAATGATGGCGCTGGGATGAACACGACATCCTTTTCCAAATTTATTCAGTGACTTTAAACTTCTGATATACAACATGGAAAAAACAGGAGCGAATTTATTTACAAACCATTGAGGCATCTTCCGTTGAATTGAAATCATCCTTGAAAAATTTTGAGCCAGATTAATCTGAAGCAGATGAAAGGGGGAGGCAAGGCGTGAGATAAGAGTGTCACACTGGTCAAAATGATACTTTCCACCTTTTACAATCTGATCGGGGAGTTCTTCAAAATGTGGAAATAGTTTTTGAGGAATGATAACGGGATTTATCTCTTTCACATTTTTATTGATATAAAAAAAATTAAATGATAGATTCTCAGAAGAAATGGCAGAATGAGGTAATACAAATCGTTCATTAAAAGTATTCTCAGATAACGTTGTGCGGAATGAATGATGTTTGGATATGGCAATTTTTATTACAGCAGAAATAAATGCTGAAGAAAAAAACAAATCCTCGTCAAAAATAAAATATTCGGAGTCGTTAATCTCTTTTTCATCGGTGATGTCCAATAATTTTCCTTTATTTTGAAGAATACCTTTTTCCTGCCAGGTGGAAAGCGGGAGATTTAGAATCGGTGCATCCCCAATTTCTTCTCCAAAGGAAAAAAGTTTTTTCCCTTTCTTCAAGCGGTAAAATACAGGGATATGGGGAGCGGTCATGGAGAGGAAGCGTGAATTTTAAAAAGAATCATCCGGCAAAGAATTCTTACGGTGACAAGATTAATAATCTCATAAATAGTAATGCCCGGTTTTAACTTTTCATCGGATATTTCAGGAAGCCGTTTTTTTAAAACCTCCAATCCTTCTTTAGTAATTACATTGTCAATTTCAAAAGGGACCCCCTTAAGTTCATTTCTGGACTCTGTCTCAAGGTCACTGATTTTTAATGTGATGTTGAACTCTGTTTCCAGGGTGTATAATATATCAACAATGTCAATAGAAGTGATGGCAAGATCGTTAAAAAGAGTTGACTCGGGTAGAATGGTTTCTTTTTCAATTCCACAGGAATTTGAAATAGCGGTTTTTACTTTTTCAAAAATAATTTCTTCGTTCATGTTCAGATAATTAGAGAGGTATACCCTTAAACACTAATCCCCCCATCAATAATAAGAGTAGTTCCGGTAATATAAGAAGCCGCTTTTTCTGAAGCAAGAAAAACCACTGCTTTTGCGACTTCTTCGGGTTTTCCATTTCTCTGAAGTGGAATTATGTCGGTTACATTATCTCCCAACCGCGATTTAAGAGCATGGCTCATGGTGGTTTCAATTATTCCCGGACAAACTGCATTGATGCGTATTCCTTTGGGTCCTATTTCGGTTGCCAATGCTTGCGTAAAGCGATTTATTCCTGCCTTTGAAACAGCGTATGGAATATTCCCCCTGCCAAACCGTGAACCTAATACGCTTGATACATTTACGATAGCTCCTTTTTTCTCTCTGAACATCGGCTTCAGCGCATGCCTGCATAATCTGGCAATAGAAGAAAGATTTACTGTCATTATTTTTTCCCATTCTTCTTCTTCCGTCAAAAGAAAAGGGCGTTCATTCGAGATTCCGGCGCAATTTACCAGAACGTCAATTTTGACAAATTTATTTAAAATAATCCGGAAGCCCTCTTTTACAGAGTTCTGGTCTGTGACATTCATTTTCAAAGGAAATAACTTATTTTTCATTTCTTGATTTATTCCATCACTTTCCAAGATAGTTTTTATTTTATTTTCGTTACCATTATAACACGCATATACTATACTCCCCTCCACTAAAAATTCATGGCAAATAGCCGTTCCGATACCTCCCGAAGCTCCGGTTATCAAAACGATTTTATCTTTTAAGTTTAATTCCATAGAGTTTATTATTATCTTTTTTAGGATGTAAAAAATTTGCCCCTGTCACTATACTCTTACCAGTTTTACTTTCTAATTCTTTTCTTGCATTTTTGCTACCGCCCCTCCTTTTTTACCTGCTTGAGCATTTTCCATAACTCCTTTTGCTTGTTCGGTATCTGCGACATCGGTTTCGCGAAATTTACCATCCTCAGCTTCCATTTTCAACTGTCCCATATTTTGGGACAGTTCGCTACCTTCGGCTTGTAGCTTTGTCTTCAAAGCATGTCAGTATTTTCGTGGACGTGGGCTGTTGGTTAATATCTCAATCACATCTATGATAGAGAAATACCATTTCTCTTGTTCGGCATCCCAGTGGGTTCTTACTTTCTTGGTTTCAAAGAGTTTAATGTTATTCATGGGTTATTATTTATTAAAAGTTTGAAAAATATTAAATCCTTCTTTGTTTTATGGTATAGGCATGGCAGATGAAACAATTGGACAAAAATACGAATATTTTTTTTTCTAACTCACTTGTATCGTATCCCTGCATCCAAGTACACCCTGCATCTCACCACAAAGGTAGAATATCTTCGCAAAAAAATTGCATGGAAAACAAACTGCCTCTGGATTTAAAAACAAGATGTACTTAGATGAAGGGAAACGAATATAGGATGAGTTCGTTTATTATACACTATTTTATGAAAAACAATTTTGGTTACTGTTCAGTATCCAAATTAATTAAACCACTAATTGAGCAAGAAAAAAAATTTTAGCCACTGATTAAACACGATTTTAAGATTTTTATAACATTAATCCGTGTAATCTGTGGCAAAAATTTATTTTTTCATTTTGTACTGAACAGTAACCAATTTTGTAACCAATTGACAAATGAGGAAAATTTCGTAAACTTGCAGTATATCAAAAAAAGAAAATGGAAATAGCAAACCCTATATATGACTTAGTTTTCAAAAGAATGATGGAAAACGAACGCGTCGTCAAATTTTTCATTGGAACGCTTTAGCCATAACCTATGCGATATTGTAAACTACAATAATAAACTTCTGTTTATGAAACATTTTTTCTTATTGATAATACTGGGGTTTAAATATTTCAATCTTTTTTCAATTAATCCTTCTGATTTTATTCGTGCAAAAAACAGCCAATTAATTATCGGAGTAAACGAAAGACCTATTACTTTACGAGGGGTAAATTTTGTTAATGATGCCGGATGGTTAAATTATTCAAATCTATTTATATCCCAAGATCACTCAGAAATAGATTATAATAGAATTAAGGAAATGGGTATGAATGTTGTCCGTTTTATGGTGGACTATGATTTTTTCGTGGACGATTCAGCACCCTATATTTATAGGTCGGAAGGATGGGCATTGTTAGATACAAATTTGAAATGGGCAAGTAAAAACGGCGTTTTTTTAATTTTGGATATGCAACTTGCCTTTAATTCCTCGTTTGGTCCAAATAATCCTGTATGGAAAGATAATGAAAAAAGAAAGCGATTGAAATCGCTGTGGAAAACAATTGCCGAAAGGTATAATAATGATACAACATTTGCGGCTTATGATCTTATAAACGAACCCATTCCACCTGATAGCCACTCACAATGGACTCAACTTGCCCAGGAATTAATTGATACTATCCGTAGTGTAGATATTAATCACCTTCTGATAGTAGAACAATCCATCAGACCTCAGAGTGAACAATTAAATTTGGTAAATGATACTAATGTGATGTACGATTTTCATTTTTACTTTCCACATAATTATTCACATCAATTTGAAGTTTATGCTAATAGAGGGGATGGTGGATATTACCCCGATTCAACTGTATGCATTACACGTGATTTTATGGGCGCTGACCCTCCATGGTATTCTGAAATTTATACTCGTTCTTTACCGCAGGGAAATTCCGATTGGGCTTTTTATTCAAGCGAAATGTTTAAATCAAATGATTCATTAATTGTTGACGCAGTCCCTTTTTTTAAATGTAAAAATAATTCGGGTTGCGCTTATTTTGATGATTTTATACTTGAGGAATTTGATGCTCAACAGAATCTAATCCGGAAAAATCATTTTGAAATTGATACCATACAATCACTATGGACTTTGCCCGAAATAGATACAATGAAATCTTTTTTTAATAATTGGTTTCTGTATCCTGACACAGGAAATAATGGAAATTATAATTTAGTTAATACCGGACACATTGGGAATTATTCTTTTTCAATTTGTAATACAACTTCTTTTCTGAGCTTGGCAAATGACCAAATCAGTTATAAAATTAAACCTACGAATTATTATCGTATCAGCGGTTGGATGAAAGGAAGTGGTATAAATGGGGATAGTTGTAGTATGGGACTTGGTTTTCAAAGATTAAATAATTACTCAGAGTTTGTTCCTTTCACTAAACAATATCTACAAAAAGTTTTTCTGGATAAAATTACATTCGGTCAAAATAATAATGTTCCTATCAATATAGGAGAATATGGCTTAATGAAATATTGTTTTGAGAGTAATATATCTACACTTACCCTAAATAGAGGAGGTCTAATATGGGTTGAAGATTTGATGGATTTATTTGAAGCAAACAACGTTAATTATCAATATTTTGCCTATCATTCCTGGTCATTTGGTTTATTTACCAATTCTATAGGATTACCGGATACTTTATTTTCCAATAAAGACATAATTAATTTTTTTAAATCAAAATTCATTTTGACTCCAACAAACAATTATTCCGATAATCCGGAAATTTTAAATGGCAAAATAAATCACTTTTTACAAAATACTGAAAATGGATTTTTGATTACTGTAACAATTGATAAACCATCAAAAATATTTATTGAAATTTATAATTCAACTAATCAAATAATTGGAATTATCCCTAAAGTAAATTTCAATAGTGGTATATTTCAGATTCCATGGAGTCAAAGAAACTTACCTTCGGGTTTATATTTTTTTAGAATTGTTTCGTCTGCTATGGAATCAGTTGTACTTAAAGGGGTTCATCAAAAACAATGATTCGCTTTATCCTGAGTAGTAACAAATCCATTTAAATATTTTTCAGAACAATAACCGTATTCACTCCCCCGAAAGAAAAATTGCAGGTGATTCCTATAGTTATATTTTGAGTTTTGTTTGCATCTATAACCAAATCCACTTCACCGTTTGTAACGGGCTTCCTGAGATTGATGCAACAAGGGACAAAATTGTTTTCCATACATAAACACAATATTGCAAGTTCCTGAATTCCTGCAGAAGCAATGGCATGACCATGTCTGTCTTTGGTAGATGACATGGGAATTTTTTTTGCATATTCTCCAAATGTATGTTTTATTGCATTTATTTCAACACTATCGTTGGAACGGGTACCTGTACCATGAAGATTGATGTAGTCAACCGCAGATGGATGAATACCGGAATTTTTCAACGCCATAGAAAATGCACGTTTCATTCCAATCCCTTCGGGATGTGGAGCGGTGATATTATAGGCATCCAACGTATTTCCATATCCCATGACCTCAATCAGCGGATTTAGTTTTTTTTTAATAATAAAATCTTCTCCGGCAAGAACGCATATACCAGATGCTTCTCCTGCTAACGTACCATTACGGGTTATATCAAAGGGTTTGCACGCTCTGTCAGGTTCGTCTGAATTACTTGCCAGCACTCCTAATTTATAAAATGAAATGTAAGCAAGAAGATTTATAATGGAATCGGATCCACCCGTTATTACGAGGTCAGTTTCGCCACGGGCTATTGAATCGTAACCCAGGGCGATTGCCTGTGTGGATGCTGTACAGGCAGTTAAAATGGTTTTCTGAAATGCGCCTAATTGCAATTTACTTGCAATATACAAAGAGGATAAATTAAATGGATTAAAAATTCTATTTATAAAACCCTTGCCCGTGTTTATTTTGTTTAGAAATGAAATCAAATATTCTTCTGATATGGTTATGTCACTTTTTAGTAATGCTTCCATCTTTTCTATAGGAGGAGTATCTGCTCCCATTCCAAATAGTATTCCCGCGCGTTGTGGATCCACATCTTCCATCAATAATTTTAGCCGTTCTTCCATTAAATAATAAGATGCAAGCGTCAGCTCAAATTTTCTGTCAAATCCAGCCGCCGATAAAATATTTTCATCTTCATGGTGATACAATGATTCAAGGGGAGATGAAATTTCAGCGGCATAATCAATAGGAAGACCTTGGGTGTTAAAATTTGTGATTTTGTGGGATGAATTAAAATTGTTTTTCAAATTTTTAAGCACTTCGTTTTTCCCTGTTCCCAGAGGACTTACCAAATCATAATCAAGTATGTAAACCTTTTTATGCATTTTTTAACCGTACTAACGATTCTCTTTTAAAAACATCCCGCTCGGCGCAATCAATAAACCTGTGTCCGTTTTTTTTGAAAAAATAAATCGCCACAGCGATACTCATGAAAACACCTGCGGACCCACAGCCACCGAATAAAGGATATAAAGAATACACTTCTTTCCAAATTGATTCGGCACATTTTTTTTCATCCAGATATTCTGACTCTCTGAAAGAACTTCCCAGTATGCATACTTCCGCATCTTTTCCATATTCTGTAAAATGGATAAACGGAACTATATTTTTATTATTTGCCAGATCCGGAACATCGCCTGAAAATTTAAAACCGGTAATTTCACATAGAGGATTTATTCTTCTTTTTTTTACACTTTCTTCCGACTCCAGCAACAAAAAAGATGCACAGGTACTCTCCTTCCACACAGAGTCGGCGGGCATAAAATTTTTAAACATAAAATAAGACGATATACCGCCACCGTTTGCTCCTCCTGCCACTGCCATATCATATTCTCCTAAATGCACCGCATCGTAGCCCTCCTTCAACGCAAAATAAGCGCTCTGGGAAGTTATACCAAACGTTGTATTATTACCCGCAAGCTTACTGTGTTGAGCTACAAAACTCTCGGCAGAATTAGTTAAGGTCCTTAAAGCCAACAATGGAGGAATAGCATGATAAATTTTTTTATTTTTCTCTTCGTTAGTTTTACTTGAAAGAGAAGCGTACAGTGCTTTTGAAAACCAATCCATGTCGTTCACCTGCCGTTCAAAACACACGCCACTTGAAATGTATAAGGGAATATCCGGGATTATTGATTCAGGAAGTTCAGCAGATTTAAGCATTTCACATACACACTCTGTGGCTCCGATAACTTCTGTTCTCATTACTTTTTCATTGCTTTTTGAAGGAGAAAATTCTGTAGAAGCAGTTGGTTTTATTTTTGTTCCGAGCAAAAGTGTTTCTGAGTCAACCGGTACCGGCAACAGAAAAGAGGCGTCTCCTTTTTCCAGTATAGAATAGAAATCATCTAAAGTGGAAGCGCCGGGGCATTTACTATTACAAGCACTGATAAAAACTCTTTGGGGCATGATGTTAATGGTTGGTTTGATTATTTTTTCAGGATAGACATATTCCTTGTCACCACTCCCAGAAATTCATTATGCCTTCTTTCCCCATATTTTCCCTCAAGATTTATTTTTTTTGAAACCAAACCGAATGATAGTTCAATCTGAGCCATTAATTTTTTTTCAACGAACACTTCGGCAGAACCACTGGCACGAGTATAATCAATTGTTTTCAGTGTCCCTGTAATTTCACAACAATCCCCGGGCACTACTATATCTCTGAATTTTGCTTTATGAATCATGCTTAAAATCGGATATATTTCTTCTTTATCAGGATATTCATTTTGAAAACTTTTGGCTATCAGTATTCCCAAAAGCTGTGCGGCTGATTCCACTAATAATACTCCCGGTACCACCGGAAAACCCGGAAAATGGTCATTAAAAATCTCGTCACTTAGTGACCAGCATTTTATGCCTTTTATAGATTTTCCAATATTTATTTCCAGTACCTTGTCAATTAAATAGAACCTCATGTTGGTTATGTATAATGGTTTTAAACAAATTTATTCACACTATGTTAATTTTTTAAAGGTGTTCATGAGATCGCTTCGCTAATTTGCGAATCAATCTTTATTAATTGCCACAGATTTACAGATTAGTACATTCAATTTTTTATGATACAAACTTAATCTTTTTCAAACAATTAGCGAGAGAACCTAAAAGCCCAAATTTTACCTAACTTCTCCCCGTATTTCCGAAATTCAATTCTTTTTCATACCTTTACGCCCCTAACACTTACAACCATGTTCGGAAACTCAAAAAACCCCAATGAACTGGCTGAAATGGCCAAATCAAACAACATCATAGGAAAAGGGACCCTGATTGACGGAAATATTGAGTCCTTTGCAAGCATACGCGTGGATGGTAAGATCATAGGCGATATCCGCACAAAAGCGAAGGCAGTGCTCGGAGATTCTTCCGTTTTACAAGGAAACTTAGTTGCTCAAAATGCAGAAGTAGCCGGTGAATTGAAAGGGAAATTAGAAATTTCAGAACTTCTGATTTTAAAAAGTACAGCAAATATTCATGGAGAAATCCATACCAACAAATTAGTGGTGGAAGCAGGAGCCACCTTTAACGGAACCTGTAACATGGGTGCCGTTGTGAAAGAAATCAAAATTGGAAACCACAAAGCAGACGAACGGGAAACCGAAGAAAGACAAGTTAAGCACGTATATTAAATATTCCGGAGTCGGTATGCAAATGGTGGGTAGCATACTCATTGGGGTCTTCGGTGGACTTTATTTAGACAAATATTTTCAAAATAATTTTAAATGGTTTACAGTGTCATTGACCGTTTTATCCATTGTTAGCGTGCTTTATTCTGTAAGCAAGGAATTTATGTCCAAAAAATAATGCCCTTTTTCAAATTCTTCCTCTACCTCTCCCTTCTTACCGCTATCTTATTCCTTATCATTCTTCTGCCTTTATTTATTTCTAACTCGGTTTTTTTCAAAATGGGTTTCTATTCACTACTTTCGTACTATTTGCTTACCTTGCTGGCTTATTTCATGAGCATTCGCGGAATGAAATCCAAACAAACAGGAACTTTCATGCAATATGTGTTTGGAGCCATGCTGGCTAAACTTGTTCTAAGTTTTTTATTAATTTTGCTTTTCTTTCAGATGTTCAGGAACCAACGCATGGAGTTTGTCTTTTCTTTTTTGATAGCATATCTTTTATTCACCGGATTTGAAATTTTCTGTTTAATGTTAAATGTGAAGGAAAAAAATAAATTATAGAAAAATGAAAAAACTGTTTTTAAATCCATTTATTTTCTTACTGCTTTTTATGCAAAGTCAGAGCAGAGCAGAAGAAAAACATGAAAACGGAGAAAAACCAGACATCTCCGGAATCATGATGCACCACATTCTCGATTCCCACGATTGGCACCTAACGGATATTCCCGGAAAATGGCTGGGGAGAGAAGAAAAATTACCCATTGCCCTGCATCTCCCGTGGTTTTTTTATAATAAAACCGAAAAGAAATTTGAGTTTTTTAGAAATACGCACGCACTTGTTGAAAGTGGGAAATATGTTGTCATGCATGAGCATGTGTATGCGGCGGGTGAAAGTAAGAAGATGGAAGCCGGAAGTCAGAAGATGGAAGACAACGAACATTCAACTAATTCTGAACATGCTGAAGTATCTTATAATCCAGATGTAAAAATAATAGATCTTTCCTTAACCAAGACCTCATTTCAGATGATGTTGGTTATGTTTTTCCTGCTTTATCTTTTTATTTCAGTGGCAAAGCGCTATAAACAAAACCCAGTTTCTTCTCCCAAAGGAATTCAATCCGTACTTGAACCCATCATTGTATTTGTACGGGATGATATTGCAAAACCCAATATTGGACCCAAGTATGAAAAATTACTTCCCTTGCTTTTATGCTTTTTCTTTTTTATCTGGATTTCAAATTTGCTGGGATTAGTTCCCGTTAACATGAATATCATGGGAAATATTTCTGTCACCGCCGCATTGGCAATCGTTACTTTTACCATCACACAATTCAGAGGCAGTAAGGATTATTGGGCGCATATATTCTGGTTTCCCGGAGTAAATATCGGTGTCAAATTTCTAATGATGATAGTAGAAATTGTAGGATTATTTACAAAGCCCTTTGCATTGACGGTGCGTCTTTTTGCAAACATTGCCGCTGGTCATTTTATGATATTAGGATTAGTAGGATTGATTTTCATTATAAAATATGCCGCCATTCCGCTGACATTCATTTTTGTGTTATTTATCAGTACACTGGAATTATTGGTGGGCATCGTACAGGCATACGTGTTTACCTTATTGTCATCTATTTTTATCGGCTCGGCAATGGTGTCACATCATGCACATGAGGAAGGGCATTGAGGATAGATGAAAAAGCGATATATGCCCAACGTGGGCAAGCCACAACCAAAAAGGAAAATTAATAACACATAACACTTAACAAATAATGAATAATAAAAAATGTGGAGGAAAACTTAGACATTATTCATTTTTTGTTATGTGTTAAGTATTATTTATAATAATGAGAAATAAGAATATTTTTTACCAAAATGTACACTTCTAAAAGATTGCATACTAAACTTATTAAAAGTTTGCCGTTTGCATTCTGCTCTTTTTCTGTCGCCTGTTGCTTACTCTTCACTTACTCCTCGTGCCGTTACGACCTGAAGGAAATGGCAAAACCAAATCCTTACTGGAGTCCCCAATATTTAACCCCGTTGGCATTCGGTGAATTGAATTTATTTAGCAAAATAATGAACGATTCATTAATACAGATTGATTCCACCGATTCGCATTTTTTTGTAACCTATTCCGACTCCACCAAGATTGCCAGTGTACAGGAGTACCTTGCTCCCCGTAGTTTTGGCTATAAAGGATCTTACCAATCATTGTCATTCAGTGCCTTCCCCGACAGTGTGAATTTCAGAACTCCCTTTGCCATATTTGCGCAAGCCGGAGGAATATTTAATCCGGAAGATGGCAAAGATTATATCATTCCCGCAATGGGACCCTCAGAGTTACCCGCTGAAACGCTTTCTTTCAATAACATAAAATATCTGCACATGACGGATGGTAAGATTGTATGGAAACTAACCAACAACAATCCCATAGATTTTACCAACCTTTCGTACCGCCTTGTCAATGATTCCACCGGCGATATTTTCGCCCGTGACACGATACCTTTGCTGGTAAAAAATTCGCAGGAAATTACAGAGACCTCGCTGGTAGGTGAAATTATTCCCGGAACTTTTCGTGCCGTAGTCAGTTATACTACTCCCGGCTCCGATGGAGAAGAAGTATTGTATTCTTCATCCGATTCTCTGATTTCTGAATTTGTACTTAAGGACTTAGAGGCAGATTGGGGGAATGCCATCATCCCATCATCCCAGATTGCCAGTGACACTTCAATTCAGATTAGTGACACTGTTTACGATTCACGGCTGACATTTTTTACACTCGAGAGCGGAAAACTTAAATTATCGCTGAAAAATTATTTTACTTTTCCTGTGGAACCGGTCCTTTCATTTCCTTCAATTAAACGGACAGATAATGACAGTATCCTGAGAGTGCCACTTACATTGACTGCATATCCGGGAACAGGACAACCCACACCTGTTGAATCAGAATCAGACCTTACGGGATATTATCTTGATTTCAGAGGTCCCAATCAGAATAGTTACAATCTTTTTGGCTCACAAGCCGACTTGAATTTATCTTCCCAAAACCAGTATGTTGACTTTTCTATTTCCGACAGCATTTATTTCGAATTGAATCTTAGTGAACTGGTACCGGTAAGCTTGCGTGGATTTGTGGGACAGCAGGCATTTTCATATAAAGGAAAAATCCCTTTTAAAAATTCCATGTTCGACAAAATACAGACAGGAACCATTGGATTTGAAAAAGTTGAATTGACTGTGGAATTTGAAAATCACGCCGGATTTGATATGCAACCATCCATCAACAAATTATATTCAGTTAATTCGCGTGACACGAACAAAGTAGTTGAGTTGAATCCGCTCCCAAACATGGACTTAGCTAAATCTGCCACGGATGTTCCATTCGAAAATCTTCCCTATACACCCACATTATATTCCTATACTATACCAAACATGGCGGATGTATTTGCTAATTTTCCTAAGACCATAGTGATAGACATGTCGGCACAAATAAACCCGGATCCTGCGGCAAAAGACCGGTTGGATAATTTTGTGTACAGAAGCAGTGACCTGATAGGAAAATTTCAGGTTAATTTTCCTCTTTCCATTTCATTAACTAATGTCACTCTAACTGACACAGTGAATTTTTCTGTGGGAAAATTGACCGGAAGCGGAGAGGATACAGCAGGGGTATCAGCGCCAGAATTTTCAGAATACGGAATAGAAGATGGTTCTCTTCATGTCATTTTATACAATCAGTTTCCATTGGAAGTAAGCATGAAAATATTTCTTGTGGACAGTTCATTTACAGTGGTTGATTCGATACATAAATCACCCATCCGGGTAGGTCCCGGTCTTCCGGATCCCGTTACAAAAAAAGTTAAGTCACCGGGGACAAGAAGTGCCACTGTGTTTAAGATTGAAGGGAAATTAGCAACAGCGCTTAACAAAACAAAAAAAATAATTGCGAAAGCGGAATTAAACACACCGTTCACGGGAAATACGAATACGGCGCTCTTTTTTGCCGATTACAGAATCCGGTTTCACCTGGCGGGAGATTTGAAGTTGAAGGTGAGTGGGTTGGTGAAGTGAAATCATAGAAATAAATAACATAAAACACATAACAAGAAATGAATAATGAAAAATTTCATATCCTTCTTTTTTTAGTTGCTTTGATTTCAGTGTCACTATCACCCTTGCACGCACAACGTTTTCAGTTGTATCAAACCGGAACATTGTCGGATGCGTTTGAAAATCCTTATCAAAGTGCATTCGTTACTGATAAAGAGAAAAAAATATTTTTCGATAAAGAAAAAAAAGTGATGACGGATAATCAGAAAAAATTTGCGTTTAATTTTACCACATTCTATTTTAATGCAGGGATGACAGGTCCCAACATGACGCTTTTTACAAACTTCCTGACGCACTATGAGAAAAATTTAACCCGCGAGGACTTGCCGCTGGCATCGGCTCCCAATCGTTTTAATAATGATTATAAATTTAATTTTGGAGTCGTTCGTTTTAAATGGAGGGCGAAACCGGGAAAGAGAGACCCTAAGACCGAACTAACGTATGGCTGGCAGTTGTTGATTCAGAATCAGGCAAGCATGTCGGGTAATTTTCTCAATATGATTATTGTTGGAAATGGTCCTTATGCCGGAGAGAAAATGCACAACCTCATGAATTATGATTCATACACCACCTCTTATTTTAAAATTACGTATGGGTGGAAACGGGATATTACCGAAAAACTATCGTTGGGAATTAATTATCACCGGTATCTTGGTATTCATGATATTCGTTCTGAAATTACAGAATCCTATTTTTATACCGCTCCTAATGGCGAGTACACGGAATTACATCTACGAGGGCAATTATCCAGTTTTTTTAATTTTAAAGATTCCACATTCCAAAAAATATTTGATAGTTTCTACAGCGCACAAAACGTAGGAAGTGGTTTCGGTGAAAGTATCAGCGCCGCTTTAAAGCGAGCTTTATTACAGGGAATTTTCAAACAAGGGGGCAGAGGTTTTTCAATGGGAGCATCGTATGATATCACAAAAAAGTTAACGCTTACAGCCGCAGTTAAGGACCTTGGCTATATGAGCTGGAATCCTAATTCTGTGCGGTTCCCCTTCAAAATGGACAGCACATTCAAAGGATTTTTTCAGGTAATTTACGACACAGCGTTGACACTGAAACCCCTATTGGACACTTCGGCGCTCATGGGTTCAGAAGTGGAACAAAAAGTTAGATATATTGACAGCATGATTTTTTCTAATGTCACAGATACAATACCCGGAAGTTATTATTCACCGCTTCCTTTAACTTTTGAATTGGGAGGAGGATATAACTGGAACAGTTGGCTTTATTCGGGACTCCTTATTCATAAAGTACATCGTTTTGGGAATGTTCAATTTACATTATTGAACAGGATAAGGATTTGGAAATGGTTTCTATTAAATACCAATGTAGGCGTAGGAACTGAAAACCACACTGAATTAGGAGCGCAATTTATTTTTGAATCCCCGGGAGTGGATTTTTACGTTGGGTCGGAGCAAATCGGAAATTGGTTTCTTACCAGCATTCAGGCAGGCGCAGATTTTCATTTTGGGTTTGCTATGAGGTTTTAAAATAATCGTATCACAATCGTATCACAATCTTATGTCCATTAACGTCCTCTTTTCCCGCTTTGAAGATTTAAATATTCTCGTCATCGGCGACCTCATGCTCGACACTTATCTTTGGGGTAAGGTGGAAAGAGTGTCACCGGAAGCGCCCATTCCCATCGTCAATGTAAACCGGAAAGAAAATCGTCCGGGAGGAGCAGGAAATGTATTAATGAATATTGTGTCACTCGGCGCAAAACCTCTTATATGCTCGGTAATTGGCAGTGACATTGAAGGAGAGGAATTGTTGGAAATTCTTAAAAAAAATAAAATTCATACAGAAGGGATTATTTGTGATAAATACAGAAAAACAACGGTTAAACAAAGAATTATCGCAAGCCACCAGCAAATGCTGAGAATTGATTCGGAAGATGACCATGAGCTGGAAAAAGAAATCAATGTTCAATTTTTAGCTTCCGTGCGAAGATATTTATCCAAAGCCCATGCAGTAATATTTCAGGATTATGACAAGGGGGTTTTAAATAAAAAAAATATTTCAGCGATAATTAAGATGGCAAAGCAAAAGAAAATTCCGGTTCTGGTAGATCCCAAAAAAAGAAATTTTTCCCATTACAAAGGTGCCACTCTTTTAAAACCCAATCTCAAGGAGTTGAAAGAAGGAATGAAAGTGGAGGTTGATTCAGAATCAGATACCGCTCTCCGGAAAATCTCTCAACGCCTGCTTAATTTAATGTCATTGGATTCGGTTTTATTAACCCTGGCGGAAAAAGGTATTTTTTATCTCGATAAAAACGAATCATTCCGCATTTCTGCAAAAGTTCGTTCGGTTTCCGACGTTTCCGGCGCGGGTGACACGGTAATAAGTGTGATGGCATTGTGCATGGGGGCTGGTGCAACGCCAAAGGTCGCAGTAGAATTAGCAAATCTCGCCGCCGGATTGGTATGCGAAAAAATCGGAGCCGTGCCTGTAAACAAGGAAGAATTACTAAAAACTGTGATGGGAAATAAAGAACAATAGAACATTTGAATAGTGAATGTTGAATTGCGTTTCAATTCTTAATTCTATTGTTCAAATGTTCTATTGTTCAAATGTTCTAATTTCTAATTCTTTATGTCATTTGTTTACCCTTCTTTTCTTTTTGCATTATTTACTCTTTCTATTCCGGTTATCATACATTTTTTTAATCTGCAAAAAGACAAGGTAGTTTGGTTTACCCAGCTTAAATTTCTGAAAGAAGTAAAAGAAAGCTCCTCGCGCAGAAGAAAATTAAAACACTGGTTGATTCTTTTATGCAGGGTCCTATTTCTGACAATGCTTGTATTTCTTTTTGCGCAACCTTTTATACCGGGAACTGATAAAACCAATACTCAAAAAGAAACCTTAGTAAGCATCTATCTCGACAATTCCCAAAGCATGACCGCTGAAAACAGCGAGGGACCTCTTTTTTATCAGGGATTAAAAAAAGCAGAAGAGATTATATCCGGCTTCACTCCGCAAACAAAATTTCAGTTATTGACCAACGAATATAAAGCCGGATCGCACACGGTTCAATCATCAAGAAAAATTTTATCAAGGTTAGCGGAAGTAAAAATTTCACAGATTTTTCGCTCTATGGAAAGTGTGTATCAACGACAGCTTTCTTTTTTTTCTCAACAAAAAGAAAGCGATAAATATATTTTTTGGCTCAGTGATTTTAATAAAAGCACCGCGGCGGATTTAACAAAAATTCAACCGGACACCTCCATTTCTTTTTTTATGATTCCCCTACAAAGCGCTTCAGACCAGAATTTGTATGTTGACTCTGTATATACTGAAAATCCATTTATCAGACCGGGCACCCGTAACCGTTTGTACGTTCGCTTAGTGAACGAAGGAAGCAAGGAAGTAAAAAACCTGACGGTGCGCATGATGCTCGATAGTTTGAGAGCCGGAACTTCCCAGTTGACTATTCCGCCTAAAGGCAAGGGAGTGGCTGAATTTAATTTTACTGTATATGACGATAACTGGAAAAAAGGCACTATTGAATTTGATGACAATCCCATTGCGTTTGATAATAATTATTTTTTTTCATTTAAGCCCAGCAGAAATATTAACATAGCATATATTTATGAAGGAGCAGAAAAAAATTACATGAAAAAAGTTTTTTCATCGGATAGTGTTTTTCATTTCCGCTCTTTTTCTTACCATGCCATTGATTATAGTTATCTTGAGGGAATGAACCTGATTATACTTGATGGAGTATGGAACCCAAGCGAAGCGCTTTCTGTTTTATTATTAAAGCACATAGAGCGAGGCGGCGCCCTATCTATTTTCCCACCTAAAGAAGTGTCACCGGAAAATCTGACCACAGGAAACACGCTCAAAACAAATCTATTTTTCACTTCTTTTTTTGATAAAATTTCATTTCCATCCCCTGTCTGGAAATCAGGGCTGGAAGGCAATCAATCAGAAATTAAAAATTTTTCCTCAGAAGAAGACGAGGACGATTCAACGTATATTCTTAATGAAACAAGTGATGAGAGTGTCACTGACTATTCAAATCTGGCGCCGGTTCATGTGAATGCATCTGATTTTTGGGAAGGAGTATTTGATATTTCAGCAAAGGGTAAAGCAAAAAAGGGAGCCCTGACGGAAAGCATGGATATGCCAAGGGCAGTGGCACGTATTCGCTGGGAAAATTCAAACAAGGTGAGTCAGCAACCTATTATTAAGTTCAGAAACGATGAGCCCTATTTTTCTGTTTTTAATGCAGAAAATGGAAAAATATATTTATTTGCATCAGAAATACAGAGCAAGGACTGTAATCTTGCCTTACATGCTTTATTTGTACCCATGGTTTACAAAATGGCAATTTCAAGCATAAAAAATATTCCTATTGCATGGTCCTTGCAATATCCAATTATTGAAATTCCAATATCCACCGCACCCAAGGAAGCAATTATTAAATTAAAAGGAAATCAGCTTGAACTTATTCCACAATCGCGAATATCCGGAGGAAAATTATATCTTGACATTCCCAGAGAAATTACACAGGCAGGACATTACCTTTTGTCAGGAATTGAAAATACGATTGTGTCACTGAATGCAGGCAAAGAAGAATCACAGTTGAGTTCCTATACAAAGGATGAATTGAAAGCCATTTTTCCTAACACCATGCATATTCATTTTCCGGAAGTAAAAGAAGGAGCGCTAAAAAGTTACATTTCAGAATACCGCTGGGGAAAACCCCTCTGGGAATATTGTTTGATGGGGTGTTTATTCTTTCTTTTGGGAGAGGTATTGTTGATTAGGTTTTGGAAATGAGGAGAATTATATTGCAATCGGTATAAATTTTCGTGTACTCAGGATGAATGCTACATGGTTATGAAGATTGTTAAATGGTTATATGGTTATATAGATTTTTGATGAAATTTGCTCCATTTACAGTATAGCAAAATTTATTTTCAATATTTAAAAAGTGGCAGTAGCAGTGGCAGTAGCAGGGTTAATACAATCAAACAGGGTAAATCAAAATTCCTACCCGTTCAATATGTTCTTTCAAATCCGGATAGGTGAGAGCAGGGTAATTAGTGATGTCCACCCTATAAGGCAAACTTCCTTCTTCCAAATCAAATTTTAAATTCCAAAGTGTTTTTTCATTTATGCCTTTATTCATTATGGCAATATCAATATCGCTTCCCGTTTTGAAATTTCCCTTTGCTCTGCTCCCATAAAGATGAACCACTTTTATTTCAGGATATTTTGCAAAAACACTCAATAACGTGTTAACATCCCTGTCTTTTAATCCAAACGTATTCATCTTAATGGGAATAATTCTTATTTTTTGTGTTCTGAAAGAAGAAAAAGATATAATTTTTCCAGGGCATGAAAGACCTGTTGTCTTAAAATAATTTCTGATTTTAAAAATTTTTCTTCGCTATAGTCATGGGATAAATCATTTCTTGTATCTAATCCATCAATCAATTCCTGAGCATAATCAATAAATCCGGCTTCCTGTGCCTGGCGGAATGTTTCTTTAGGTGATTGCTTGAAAACAAAGCCCTCTTCTTCTAAGTAATCTTTCAGCACTTTCCAGGATAAATCGATGGTAAATTCAAATCGTTGGATAAGTCCGTTTCGTTCGAGTTCATTTAAGTCCTGTTTTAAAAGTGCCTCCTTTAAAGACATAAATGCTTTTTCAAAATTTTTAAATCTTTGTTTCCAGCGGATATCTGAATGTTGCATTTTAGTTAAAATAAATCAATAATTGCAAAGGTAAGTAAAAAATTCAAATTTTTCCCATCTGTAGCCCTGAATGGGTTAATTCTTATTTTGATGTTTTTCCTGAGTGGAATTTACCTTATGATTTGTGTTTGCCATAGTTTTTGTTTTCTTCTTAATTCGTTCCTACGGAACTCAATTGTGTGAAGCCAGATGTTACAACTACGGAATGAAGAGCGTTGTTACAACATGTTTCGTAACTACGGCACTCAAAGGTAAGACATGGAAATTTCTTTCTACCGATATTTTGTCCCAAACGGGACTGCCTGAAGTTTTCAGGCAGATCAATAATGCACGTCAATAATAAACTAACCCACTTTGTAAACAAAGATAGAAAAGTAAATTTTTTTCGTAAATTTGTAAGGGTGAAATTTTTTCAATGTTAAACATATTTTTTGTTCATTATAATTATTGAAATCGAAACCTCATTAACAGAAAAAACAAAGAATCATTGGACAATATTGCAAAGGATTTAAGACAAAGATACAAATTTGATTTATTTGTCCGACCCTATGGCATCGGAATACCCGGACTTCACGCCTCCTACTCCACCACCATCATCCCGTTCGCTGAATTAATATTAGTGCCACTGACACGATAAAAATAAACACCACTCTTCAAGCCACCCCGTTCTATAATGTACTCATCTCCTTTTCTGCCCAATTTACATAAGGTTGTCACCTCTTTGCCTAACAAATTATAAATCTTACAATCAATAGTTTTACTATAACCCCCCAAAAGACCGTTTATTTTTATTACCGTTGAACTATGAAAGGGATTGGGATAAATTTTTACAACATTATTTTTGCTTTTTGGAACAGGATTCACTTTAGTACCCGTACTAATTTTTTTCACTCCGTCATTAACGGTATGCACTGTGACATTGGTCAACACCGGATCGTTGAAATCAAAATATATTCCTGCAGTGTTTTTAATCAGTGTATTGTTGGGAAGATTTTTGTTTTGTTCTGCCCTAAAGCTTACAAACCCGTGACTACCGGGTTCATTCTTATTGCTGTCGGGTAAAAGAATATTATTAAAAGTCCATTCCAATATTCTTTGTCCATAGAGCCGGAAGGTGTAAGTATGACTGGATGCCCCTGATTGTACCGTAAAAATATCCAAATCCGTATCTAACGTATCGCGGATTACTACAGTAAAGGCAGTATCGGTGCCGGTGTTCTGGAATCGTATTAAATATTCCAGCGCTTGGTTGGGATATAAATTGTTTGTTGAGTCCACGCCGGTAGGATAGCCCGCTTTGTCGTTGGGATCGTAACTGCCTCTGACCGCTCCGCAATAAATATCAACTATCGGATCGGCATCATCCTCAGGAAGAGCGGTAATTAAACCCGGTTGCCAGTTCATAGTTCCACCGCATAATTCTATGCTTGCATTTGGATGTGAATTTCCGGGATGTAGAGGATGCTGGTCTGTCTCCAGGCGATAAGTTCTCCCGTCGCCCGAATAAACAAAAATCGTACTGTCACCGCCATTTAGTTTTACAGAATCCACCTTGGTTAAAACACCATCAACGTATAAACGAACCGGACTGTGACACTTCATGTCACCGTCACCAGGTTCTCCTATGTTATAAATCACAAAGCGTACTGCTTTATCACCGGTAGTGTCACTAATGCAACTTGCTTCTACTTTCAACGATGATTTATCCCATGGCAACGTGCAGAGTGACACTCCTGTGGGTATATCAGGAATAGTGTCAAAAACGCAGGAGTCGGCAGGGAACAAATTGGCTGACATGCACAAGGTCTGACCCAGAAGGGCATTACAGCTTAATGAGCAGGCAATAGAGAAATTCTGACATTGGCCAGGATTTAAATTTCCGATATCAAAACGAAATGTATTGTCTCCTAAATCAAGGTAGGATAGGGTGGAGGATTGTACACTCAGCAACGAATCCAATTGAACAAGTATATATGCATTATTTAAAGTGCCTGTAGCAATATTTTCATTACAGGCATTTACATAAACATTCTGGTTGTTGAAACAGCGACGAATGAATGGCATATTTATAGAAACATTTGGCTGGGGACAGGTTTCTGTAGAGATGAAACCAAAAGAAGGAGCAGAAGTAACAGAATCTGGAGCTATAACTGTAAAATTTTGTGAAAGTGGGCAAGTTCGTTTCCATGAGCCGGAGGTATCAGCAGTGATTGAATAATTTCCGGCAGGAAGAGAATCTAAAGTCCAGGTGCCATCCGAATAGGTTTGCATAATCATATTACCGGGATTGATTAATAAATTTCGTCTGGATAAACCGGTTTCGTTTGAGTCATTTACACAATCATTGCTGATATCGTTAAAAACACTTCCATAAATATTTGCTTGTTTTAGTTTTGCAATAAAAATATCATAAGTATCTCCTGTATTATTTGCATTGGTTAAAGTAGTTGTTCCAAAAGTGATGGTATTACTGTTAAAATATCCCGTTATATATACATCCCCACTTGCATCAGCGGACATACTTAAACCCTCATCTGAAGAAGCACCTCCTGCTGACTTTGCCCATAGCACATTTCCACTAGCATCGTATTTAATAATAAAAATATCAGAAGAGTCTGGAAAGTCTGGACTGGTATTGGTTAAAGTAGTTGTTCCGAAGGTGATGGTAGGACTACTAAACGAGCCCGTCATATATACATTCCCGCTTGCATCGCTGGAAACGCTTTTGCCAATATCACCATAAACACCGCCTGCTGACTTAGCCCATAGCACATTTCCGGTAGCATCGTATTTCACAATAAAAATATCATAATCGCCAGCATTCGTTAAAGTAGTTGTTCCGAAGGTGATGGTAGGACTGAAAAAACATCCCGTCATATATACATTGTCGCTTGCATTAGTGGAAACGCTATTGCTATAATCATAAGAAGTACCGCCTGCTGACTTAGCCCACAGCACATTTCCTGAAGCATCGTATTTCACAATAAAGATATTCTGATAATTTGCATTAGTTAAGGTAGTTGTTCCGAAAGTGATATTAGAACTTTGAAAATATCCAGTCATATATGCGTTGCCGCTTGCATCGGTTGAAACATTGACACCCTCATCATAAGAAATACCGCCTGCTGATTTTGCCCATACCACATTTCCGGTTACATCGTATTTCGCAATAAAAATATCATAATAATTTCCTGAATTATTTGCATTAGTTAATGTAGTTGTTCCAAAATTAATTGTAGGACTAAAAAACCCGCCTGTCATAAATACATTCCCGTTTGCATCGGTGGAAATGCTGATGCTAAGATCACTCTCAATACCACCTGCTGACTTTGCCCATAGTATATTTCCAGTAGCATCGAATTTTACAATAAAAATATCTCCATAACCAACACTGGTTAAAGTAGTTGTTCCAAAGGTAATGGCAGGACTTTGAAAAGAGCCAGTCATAAGTACATTCCCGCTTGCATCGGTGGAAACGCAAGTGCCCACATCTGAAGAAGTACCACCTGCTGACTTTGCCCATAGTACATTTCCAGCGGCATCGTATTTCACAATAAAAATATCATAATCGCCTGCATTCGTTAAAGTAGTTGTTCCGAAGGTGATGGTAGAAATATTAAACCTGCCCGTCATATATACATTCCCGCTTGCATCGGTTGAAACACTGTAACCCAAATCCCAAGAAGCACCGCCTGCTGACTTTGCCCATGACCAGTGTGGCATTTGCGCAAAAGTGTTAATGGTTAATAAAACCATTGATAAGATTGTGATTGTTTCTTTCATTGTTTTTGAGGTTATATTAACTACTCAGAAGATGAATATTATTACCACGAAATGTACGAATTAATTTTTGATTATCATAGATGGAATTAATGGCCAAATTCTCTGCTGAATAGTTAGCCCCTACCTCACCCTTTTCCAATTCAAATATTTTTGCTCTTGCCCGGATTCACCATATATCTGCACGGATGAAAAATCTTCCTCGGCAAAAAAAGAATGAGGAGCTCCGGCAGGAATTATTACTGCTGTTCCTTTTTGCATTTGATAGATAGTATCTGCAACCATCAATTTACCGGCACCTGTTTCTACGCATAATATTTCTGTGCACGAATGAGTGTGTTCAGCTACTTTTGTTCCTTTTTTTAGAAAAATTTTACCGGCATAAACATCCTTAGGACCCTCGTTTAATAATGCACTCGAAATAATAGTGGCTTGCAAAGAGTCATTTTTAGCCGAGAAAAAAGGAGCGGTTTCAAAACTTACTAAGGTACCTTTATTTCCGGTGGTTTCCGATTCATTAATATAGGAAAAACCAGCGATTACAAGGAAAAAAAACAAGGTAAAAAGCGGGAGGCGATATGATTTTATGTTCATGATTTCTTGGAAAAATTTTTGCAAATATACATCATCCCCAACTTTGTTTTATTTCCTGATGCGAGTAATAATTCAGCGTATCGCCCTCATGTAGCGCCAATTTGCCCTCAGTGTTCACTCCCATTATGCTCGCCGTAAAGCCGACATCCTCTTTAAAAAAATTACAGGGCTCGTGATACCCCAACAGGGAACGGGAAAATTCAACCCTGATTTCTTCAAACTTTCCTTCGCGAAATAATCGGTACCTCTCATCAAGGCATTTCAACAGCCGAACTAACTCATCCGCCAGCACTTTTTTTTGTTTTAATAATACAAACAAGGAGACAGCATTTGGCAAATCATGAAATTTTTCCTGATTCATGTTTATCCCAATTCCGATGACCGATTGGGTGACTTTCTGATCACGAATGGTGTTTTCAAAAAGAATTCCGGCAATTTTTTTTTGATTTACCAATAAATCATTGGGCCATTTAATTTTAACATGGTCATGGAAAAATCCTGTTAAGTAATCATATATTCCCAAGGTGATAGCCATGTTCAGGATAAACGCATGCGATAAATTAAGATTCTCAGGAAAAAGGACACAACTGAAGGTCAGATTTTGTCCTGGCTCTGATATCCAGGTGTTTGTACCTTGTCCTCTCCCAGCATTTTGCTGATGTGTCCTAAGTACAGTTCCCTCCGGTAAAGGATGGGTTTTTAACCACTCCTGCAGGGTCCGGTTTGTTGAATCGCAGGCATCTATCTCGAAAAAATGTGAGCCAATGATGGCGGGTTGTCTTTTCATAAAATAATGTAACTTTTTCTATAAATCCTACCTCACCCCAGCCCCTCTCCAAAAAGCTGGAGAGGGGTGAGAAATTTGTTGAATTTTTATGATGTTTATTTTGAAATCAAAATTTTCAGTAAGTTTGCATGTGACTTCCTCTTTCAACTGCAAAAATATATCATTTGAAGAAATCATCCCATCCCTCCAACACTAAGTCATCCATTCTTTGCCGCTACGTTATACAAGGTCTCGTGGAAAAAAAAGGGAATGACATTGTTCGTATTGATTTGAGAAAAAATAAAAACCCGATGGCTGATTATTTAATCGTTTGTACAGGAGAATCGGACCGCCATGCCCGTGCGCTTGCTGAGTCGGTTGAAGAAACGATTTTTAAAAAAACAGGATTGGCGGTAAACAGAAAAGAAGGTATCAAGTTATCAGAATGGGTTTTATTGGATTATTTTGATGTAATAGTACACATTTTTCTACGTGAAAAAAGAGAATTTTACGGGTTAGAAGAATTATGGGGCGATGCAGAGATAGAGAAAGTAAGCCCTTAAAGAAAAAAAGTGTATCTTTACACTCTTTTAACACAGGTATAAGGTATATAGGTATAGGGTATAAGGTATAAAACGCGATTGTTCCCTATACCCCTATTTCCCTATACCCCTATACCTCTATACCCATTTCCGTTCAATATTATGGATCCAAAAGAAAATAAAACCCCAACTCCCGTAGGTAAACCTAAAGAAGAAAAGAAAGAGGAGAAAAATACGATAGATAAAAAGAAAAGCAATCCGTTCAGGCAACTCAGGAAGTCCGGTTCTCAAGGCATGCCCAATGCCCAGATGTGGATATTGATTATTCTTCTTGTATTTACAGTTGTTTTATGGTTTGGCGGTAGCGAAAAAAGGAGCATTGTGATAACAGAAAGCCGGTTTGAGCAGATGGTTTCCTCTCACGATGTTGAGAGCATTGTTCTTTTTAATGATGTAAATGTCGAAGTAAACCTGAAAGAAGAAGCGCTTACCAATGAAAAATACCTTAAAGATTGGAGAGGAAAATCCGCCACCGATAAAAAGGTGGTTCTACCCTCAAAAGCACAATATGAATTTAAAGTACAATCCGGCTCAGCACTTATCACTGATTTAAAAGAATACAATAAAACACACAAAGACAATCAGATTGATTATAAAGTAGAAACCCGTCAGGATTGGCGTGATAACTTTTTTCAGTGGGGCTTTCTTTTCCTTTTGATATTTGGCTTTTGGTATATTCTCCGCAGAATGTCAGGAATGGGAGGACCCGGAGGAGGAATATTTTCGATAGGAAAATCAAAAGCGGCATTATTTGACATTGAAAATCAAATCAAAATAACATTTCAGGATGTGGCTGGGCTTGACGAAGCAAAAGTAGAGGTAAAGGAGATTGTTGAATTTTTACAGAATCCCAAAAAATTTACCAATCTCGGAGGTAAAATTCCTAAGGGTTGTCTGTTAGTAGGTCCTCCTGGTACTGGAAAAACTCTTCTTGCCAAAGCCGTTGCCGGTGAAGCCGGTGTTCCTTTTTTTACTATTTCGGGGTCTGACTTTGTAGAAATGTTTGTTGGCGTGGGCGCCGCCAGAGTAAGAGATCTTTTTAAAAATGCAAGAGACAAGGCACCGTGCATTATTTTCATTGATGAAATTGATGCCATCGGTCGTTCACGGGGTAAAAATGTAATACACGGTGGAAATGATGAGCGGGAAAACACCCTTAATCAGCTATTAGTTGAAATGGATGGTTTCGGTACCGACACCGGAGTTATTATTCTTGCCGCTACCAATCGACCCGATGTTTTAGACCCTGCTTTGTTAAGAGCCGGGCGCTTTGACCGTCAAATCGGAATTGATAAACCCGATCTTGCCGGAAGAGAACAAATTTTTGTAGTGCATGCCAAGCCCATAAAAATTGACCAAACGGTTAATTCAGCAAAATTAGCGGCGCAAACACCAGGATTCGCTGGAGCTGATATAGCGAATGTATGCAACGAAGCCGCTCTGATCGCGGCACGTAAAAACAAAGAATTAGTGGGTATGCAGGATTTTCAAGATGCCATTGACAGAGTGATTGGAGGTCTTGAAAAGAAAAGCAAAATAATTTCACCCGAAGAAAAAAACATTGTCGCTTACCACGAGGCAGGTCATGCGGTGGCGGGTTGGTTTTTAAAGCACGCAGACCCATTGGTAAAGGTCAGCATTGTTCCAAGGGGTTTAGCGGCATTAGGATATGCTCAATATTTACCGAAAGAACAATTCCTGTACACACGGGAACAATTAACAGATGGCATGTGCATGGCGTTGGGAGGGAGAGTGGCTGAAGATATAATTTTTAATGAGATATCCACAGGCGCTCAGAATGATCTGGAAAGAATCACAAAAATGGCTTATGCCATGGTAACGGTTTTCGGGATGAATGAGAAAGTAGGGCATGTATCTTTTACCAATACACAAAATCCCTCTGAATTTGTTTTTGAAAAACCGTATTCTGAAGCAACCGCTCAAACCATTGATATAGAAGTCCGCAAAATTATTGATGATGCATATATTTACACAAAAAAACTCCTTTCAGAACACAAGCATCATTTGGAATTAGTGGCAAGTGAGTTGCTGAAAAGAGAGGTTATTTTTCTTAGCGATCTGGAGGAATTGTTAGGAAAACGTCCATTCGGCACTGCTCATCACACCGATACCATGCAAAATATGAAAGGAGAAAATGGACAAAACACCAATGGCACTGGAATAAAAACCGAAGTGATTCCGGGAAAGCAGGAAACCGCCGGGGTTGTTTGAAAAAAGAGTTTCAAGTTTCAGGTTTTAAGTTTCAAGTTTCAAGTTATAATAATACTGGTTCTTTATAAAATTGAGTGGGTAAATTAGGATAAAAAATAACTTATAAGGTAACAGCTAAGCATCTATAAAAGTTGTCACGCAAAGTCGCAAAGTCGCAAAGAAAAAAATCATTTATGATTTTTTTTTCTCTGCGGTCTTAATTCTTTGCGTGACATTATATTTGTGAGAAATAATACACACCGGAGTAGTTATTATTTAAGTTTTTTAAAGGCATACAGAACAAGAATGATGTTTCAGGAATTAAGTAACGTTTATGAAAACCCTTCCCATATATTGCCCACTCAATTATATAAAGAACCATAATACTTTATTATAGGTGAAAATCTTTTATCTTACAGCAACTTGCAACTTAAAACTTGCAACTAAAAACTTCTCACCCCACAATTAATCCCATGGAATTTCCCGAAATCACTGACCGCGAAAAAGTGCTGAAGAAAATCCGCGCCGCATTGATTCAAAAAAATCCTAAACCAGCCCCGCCTGTAAATACTACCGTGGATGTATTTGCTTCTTCCACTGAACCCCTTGATATCCGGTTCGCTCAGGCACTACTTGCGGTAAAAGGGCACTTTGTGTTTTGTGTAAATGAAACAGAATTTCTACAGCACCTTGCAGGTCTTATCGAACAAAATCAATGGTCAAGTGTTTTTTGTTGGGAAACCATGTTGCAGGTAACATTAGACAAGTTTGGCATACGATATTTTCCAGATGATAAACAGTTAATAAAAGTTGAAGCGGGTGTCACTCTTTGTGAGGCGCTTATTGCAAGAACCGGATCAGTGCTGGTAAGTTCTAAACAATCAGCAGGCAGACGACTTACAATTTTTCCGCCGGTACATATTGTAGTGGCATACATAAATCAGTTGGTCGAAGATATTGATGACGCATTAAATCTTATGAAAGAGAAATACAAACAACAATTTCCGTCCATGCTAAGCATAGTTACAGGTCCAAGCCGGACAGCCGATATAGAAAAAACGTTGGTTCTGGGTGCGCATGGACCGAAGGAACTATATGTGTATTTGATTGATGAAAGGAGGGGATGAGATTTTTTTGTCAGTGAAATAGCAGAGGTTATTCAGAATGAAAAAAGTGAAAAAAGGGAATACCGGATTTCTTACAATCCTAAAATGATAAAAAAAATAACAGAATACTACAGAAGTTTATTTTTAGTTGCTATCTGAATAGCTTCTACTTTGTTATGTACCTGAAGTTTGGTGTAAATATTTTCAATATGTTTTCGGACGGTTCGCGGGCTGATGAATAACGTGCCGGCGATTTTCTGGTAATTGTTTCCCACAGCAATCAGCTCCAGAATCTCCAACTCTCTTTTAGTAAGGTTAAAATTATTTCCGGGTGTTTCGGTTCTCTTACCTCTGATCATCTGTAACGCTTTACTTGCAATTACGGGAGACATCGGCGCACCACCGTTCATTGCTTCCTCTAGCGCAGAAATAATTTTGGAGGGTTTATCATCTTTTAACAAATAACCCGTAGCTCCTGCAAGAATGGATTGAAAAATCTTTTCTTCCTCATCAAAAATTGTCAGCATTATAATTTTTACATCGGGGAAATGATGTTTCACTGCTTTAGTAGCTTCAATGCCATCCATTTCAGGCATATTAATATCCATCAGTATTATGTCAGGAACACAAGTAGTGATTTTTTGAAGTAATTCTTTTCCATTCTCCGCAATAAACAAAACTTCCGCTGATTCAAAAGAAGAAATATTTTCCCGGACAGAGCGGGCAAGGTTAAGATTGTCTTCCGCTATTGCAACTTTGATTTTCATTCTGCAAAAGTATTAGTGTCTTTTATCTTATTCAATAAGGCAATTGCCATATTTACAAACATAGAGAAATAATTACCTCTGTCCCCACTCCATCCTTTGAATTTAATGCAAATACACCACCGATTTCTTTCATTCGTATCTTCATATTCTCCAAACCACAATGGTTGTTGCCGTTTTCAGTTTGAACAATCCCTTTTCCATCATCAGCAATAATTATAGTCAAATAGTTTCCCATCGTTGAAATCTTAACTGAAATAGTTTTAGCTCCGGAATGTTTAACGCAATTATTTACCGCTTCCTGTACAATTCGGAAAAGATGAATAGCAGTGGAAGGTTTCAACTCGTTGTTATTTTCACTTTCCATTTCAACGGAAAAATTGATGTGCTCAGTCAAATCGTGTATTTTTAAAAAATGATCATTCACCTTGTCTTTTAATTCGGAAAGCAAGATAGATTCCTTGTTGATCGCCCAGATGGTTTCCCGCAACTGTTGGATGGTTTCTCTTGAAAAATCAGACAAGGACGAAATTTTTTCTTCAGAAATTCCCTTTTCTCCCTTTTCCAGTTTGTGTGAAATATTGTCCAATGAAGTAACAATGTAGGTCAGATGTGAGCCGACATTATCATGCAAATCACGGGAAATTCTTTCCCGTTCCATTTGTATTTTTCTCTGCAATTCTATTTCACGCAACTTCTTCCGCAGTTTTCTCTGTGAAAAAAATTTCACGGTGAAAATCAGTATCAAAAGAAAAAAAAACGCGCCTGTGGTAATAAACCATCCTCTCATCCAGAACGGTGGAATGACATTAACTGTGATGTTCAAAGCAGGTTCAGACCACCTGTTGTTATTCTTTTTTGTTCTGACCTTGAACTTAAATTTTCTGTAAGGAAGATTGGTGAAAGTAGCTATTCGCTGGCCGGAATTCACTTCCACCCATTTTTTATTGAATCCTTCCAGTAGAAAGGAATATGAAATTTTTTCGGCATTGATAAAATCCGGTTCCGCAAATTCAAACGAAATAGTTTTGTCGCCGTAAAAAAGGTCAATCGATTTTTTTCTGGCAATTTCATAAGGAATGATTTTTCTGTAATTCACAGAAACACCTGTCAGCACCAGCTTCGGAAGTATATTTTGCTCAATGAGTTCATCAGGGTTGAATATGAGCAATCCTTCAGGAGAACCGAAAAATATTTCCCCGTTATCATTTTTAAAAAAAGAATTTTGTGAAAATTCGTTGGATACAATTCCATCATTGACATTGTAATTTGAGAAAACTTTTGTATCGGGATTGAATGAAGAAATCCCGCGATTACTGCTCATCCACAAGGTTCCTTTTTCATCTTCCACAATTCCGTAAATGACATTGTTTAACAGACCATCTGCAGTTGTGTAAGATGTAAAAATTTCTTTTTCCCTGTCAAAAAAGTTAATGCCTCCGCCAAGCGTAGAAACCCATATCCGCCCTCTTTTATCTTCCAGAACCGAACTGACGATGTTGTAACTTAAACTTTTTTTGCTGTTGTATTCCGAGAGATGATTTTTAAAAACTTTTGTATTTGGATTAAAAAGTGATAATCCATTGGAAGTGGAAATCCAGAGTATTCCGCCCTGATCTTCCATTGTGCTTATAATGTAATTTACGGGAAGAGAATTATTACTGCTGTCATTCTTATATATTTCAAAACTATTTGTTTTCGGATTGTAACGGTTTAGGCAAAACGGAGTGGAAATCCAGATACTTCCGTCTTTTGTTGTAAGAAGATGAAAAATGTTGTTGTGGCTTAACCCGGAATTTTCAGTTGTAAAAGTTTTTAGGATTTTTCCGCTTAAATCCAACACCATAATCCCTTTGCTCCCACCTATCCATATATTTTCGCTTTTGTCTATTGTAATTGCCCTTGTGTTGAAAGCAAGAAGTTCATAGGGTAAGATTTGTTTTGAAAGAATGTTGTCTTCAAATTTTTTGTAGTTGAAAAAATTTTCTGAGTTCAGGAAAAAAACATTCAATCCGGAATTTGTCCCGATAAAAAGTCGTTTACCATTTTGAAAAATTGACCAGACACTATTATCAGACAATGAGTTTTTATCATTTTTTTTCATTTTAAATGTCGTGAAAATTTTTTGTGGATTAAATACTGAAAGACCATTGTCACTTGTGCCAAGCCAGACCAAACCATTACGGTCGTGATATATCTGTGTAAAGGAATAAGAGGTCAAATCTTTTTCATCTTCGGGAGAATTTTTCAATAGTGTGATACTATTAAGCTGTGAATCCAAAACACAAATGCCGTTTTCTCCACCAACCCAGTAATTTCCATCGTGAGATTCACTTATTCTTTGTATCAGTTCAAGGGGAAGGGAGAGTGTTTGATGCTTTTTATTTTCAATGTTGATTACATGCAACTTGTTTTTTTCCCCAACCCACAACTGATTTTTATTGCTGACCGTCATTGCGGTAACATGTAAATTTGTTATTGCCGGAAGAAATAATTCTTTTGGCTTTGCGTATGAATTATTCTTGTATTCGTAAAACCAAATACCGAGTGAATCGCTGATAAAAATATTCCCGTTACTGTCGTAACAAAAAATATCATGTTTCCAGAATTGCGAAGGTTCGGATTTGATTTGAAAATTTCCGTCATCACCAATCAAGGCAATACCGGTTTTTCCAACCGAATGGAAAACGAGGTCGCCGTTATTATCTTTAAAAAAACTTCTAAATATGTTGTGATAATAATTTTTATCCATGCCTTCTAAAAAAATGCGGGTGAATGTTTCCGTTTTTTTATCAAACCGGTTTAATCCATTTCTAGTACATACCCATAAGTTGTTTGTGTTGTCTTCAATAATTTCTAAAACAAAATCATCGGAAATTGTGGTAGAGTCGTTTTTGTCATGATGGAAAATTTTGAAAGAGTATCCGTCAAAGCGATTAAGCCCGTCCTGCGTGCCGAACCACATCAAGCCATCAGTGTCCTTGAATATGCAATGAACAGAGCTTTGTGACAGCCCTTGTTCCAGCCCTATGTGTTTGATGCGGTACTGAGAAAATAAGGATAACGAAAGAAGAAAAAATATAATGGAGAAAAAGAATTTGAAAAAGAATTTTTTAGTGTGTAAGAAGCACGATCCGGTTAATCTATGAATGGAGGGAGATTGCTTAATAATTCCCGCAGTGAGTGGATGAAGCATAGATTTTACCTTTTGAAAAATATTTATTTTCATTCCTAAAGCTGAAATGGAAAGCGAAAATACGACAAATGCCTTATTGTACAACATTACCGAAAGCAAAACCTTTGTACCGTAATAAGTTAGTTAACCAATAACAAACGAAAATGAAAAAAAATTTACTCTTGCTGGTACTTTTAAACTATGTTATGACAGTATCAGCGCAATGGACGACATTTGATTCTACTAAGGTAAAAACGGGCGGTGTACAATGCATTGGTTCAGTTTATGGACAAGACACTGTTTTCATTTTTAGCACAACCAACAAACTGTTAATCTGCGGTTATTCTTCGCAATCCATGCTTGATTCGTCCTATTATGCAGGATTAGGTTACCCACGCGAAATGGTGCAGGTAAGTAAAACAAATGGCGCTCTTGTCTATCGTGCCTACAATGGTTTTGGCGCTCCATGGTGGGTAAGAAAAATGGACTCTGTTCAAACAACCATTGGCTCCAATTACGGCACTTTTTCTTACAGCGACGCAATGATGTATTCCACTACAGGCGTGCTGTATTACAGGAAGAAAAATGCAAAAGGTGGAAAGGATACACTATACAACTCTATTAACGACGGTACTACATTCACGTCCGTATTTTCCAGTCCATACGGTTGCAATCTTGTGGGCATGTCACCCGATGGCGGTGTTTTTGCAAGAGTGGAAACACAGGTAAACGGGGGTGTTGTAACTTTTGACATGGCAGGTACATATAAAAGCTTGGATGAAGGGGCAACCTGGAACCTGGTCTATAGTTATGCAACTGATTCGGTGGAAGAGTTTGACAATATTGATTGTGTGGGAAGTGATTGTTTCGCAATGGGAAATGTGCTTAAAAACAACGGAACGGATGAATACGATGCTTTTTTCTATTCCAGTGATTATGGCAATACTTGGATATTAAAGAGCATACAAAATTTTAAAGAATTGGGACAACATAACTGGGGTATTGATGAATCGCTGAATGTGTATTTCGGCAAGAGTAACCAGATTTACCGTTCTATTGACAAAGGTGTTACTTTCTCACCATTTATTGTTGGCTTGCCATCACCGACTCAAATGATTTATTCTACATGGGGAAAAATTTTTGCGGGTGTTAATTCAACGCTATATACCCTTAGCAGTGGTGGAACAGGATGGAGGGAAGTTTCTATGGATGAAGAATCAAATATTTTTCCTAATTCTGCAGTTTTTGAAATCTATTTACGGGTACACGAAGAGATGCTCGGTGGCGAATATACTATTTACAATTCTCTGGGACAAGTGATGCAGAAAGAAAAAATCACCAGACGGCAAATAATTTTTTCCATACAAAAATTTCCGTCAGGGATTTATTTTATGAATATGCAGAAAAAAGGGAAACAGAAGGCATTAAAATTTATCAAAGAATAATTAACCAATAATAAAATGCAATTTTTTATGAAGCAAACAATCAGCACGCTCTTTTTGGCAGTAACCATTATTACTGCAACGGCACAGGACAAATTAAAAGAAGCACAGGAATATCTCAATGTTCCGGGCGGAGTTCAGAACGTAGATAAAAAGGTCTTAAAAGAACCCGACCCACAGGCATTTCCATACATTGCCCTCAAATTCAGGACAGCTTCCGTGCAACGATACATCACCGTAAAAGGCAGAACTGCATTGGACAAGGACCAGGTGGTAGAAGCGCCGACTTATGCGATTCTTTCGGGAGTGGATTCATTGTTGTGCCAGGAAATTACCAATGAGTTCACACAAATTTTTTTAGCAAAAATGAAAGAAACAGGAATCACAATAATAGATTTTGCAAAAGTGATGGAGGGAAAAACCTATAAAAAATTTCTTGAAGAACCGGCGGAAAGAAATTTTAACGACAAGGATTTTGGTACGGCACATGTTTATACCAACGACAACATGCCTTTCTTTTATCAGGGTGGAATGAAAATTTTCAAATTCGCGCAGGACAATGAAGGAGGCGCGGCTACACTTCGACTCACAGTTGACTTTGTACAGTTTGAAACCGAAGGCACAAAAACAAAAATCAATGCTGGCGGGGAAGTTGGATACAACTATACAGCCAGTGCTCTACCCATGATAAAAATCACGAGCGATGTTTATCACGAAGGACGGCAATTGGGTGGTCCCATAACTACCGGTGGCTTAGTGCTCGGAACAAAAAAATATCTGTCTGCACAATTTATACAGGCAAAACCGGTAACGGCAACATATGAAGCTCTCACTGAAAAGTATGACGAGAAGTCACCTAAATTTGCTGATAAATCAGCATTTGCACAAACGAGGGGAAAAATATTCGGAGGGCAAATCCAGATGGGGACATTCGTTTTGACAGCAAACAGAGATGCTTACAAAAAAACCTCTTTGGAAGCATTGGCAAAATATACGGATTATGTATTGGAAATCATAAAATCGTATAGAGAAAAATAAAGCCCTTATTTTTATTGAATACCTGCAATTTCTACTGTTTTCTTTACTGCTCGGTCGGTTTATTTTTTAACCACTAATTATACGAATTAGTTATTTTATTTTTTAAGTAGTGTAATTCGTGGCTAAGAATTTATTGAACTGGAAAGTAACAAAATACTAATAAAGTGTGAGAATGTTTCTGTATTTTATCCTGTTTATGTGGAAATCAAAATTTTCATGTAAGTTTGTCACCCAAATTCAACTGCATGACTCAGGATATTCTAATCAAGGCATCACAGCTAATCACCTGCCTTTCAATTCTTGTGATTCTACACGAATTAGGGCATTTTATTCCCGCAAGAATTTTTAAAACCCGGGTAGAAAAATTTTTTCTTTTTTTTGATGTAAGCCAGTTTAAACTTTTCAGTTTTAAAAGAGGTGATACAGAATACGGGGTAGGATGGCTTCCGTTGGGAGGATATGTAAAAATTGCAGGAATGGTTGATGAATCCATGGATGTAAAAAATCTAAAACCCATTCCAGAGTCATGGGAATACCGCGCAAAACCTGCCTGGCAAAGGTTAATCATTATCTCAGGTGGGGTTATCATGAACCTCATACTCGGTATCATTATTTTTACCGGAATTTATTTGTATTGGGGAGAACAATACCTGCTAAATAAAAATGTAAAATATGGCATTGAAGCATTGGAAATCGGAAAACAAATTGGACTTCAATCGGGCGATAAGATAGTAAAGGTAAACGGAAAAGAACTGGAGCGTTTTGAGGATGCGTTGAGAATTCCCATACTTCGCTCTAAAAACTCATATACCATTCAACGCGGGGACAGTATTTTTGAATTGCCAATTCCGGAAAATCTTATCGATTTAATAATCGAGAACAGCAATCAAGGTGTTTTTACATTTGCTTTTAAATTTAAAGTAGGACAAATTTTGCCTGGAAGTAATGCTGAAAAATCGGGATTGATGACTGAGGATGAAATTACAGTTATCAATGGAAAAAATTTTTTTCTGTTTCATGAATTCAGAGAAGAATTGATGTTGAATAAAAATTCTGAAATTAAAGTTGAGATATTAAGAAGAGGGTCAAAGAAGGAAATTACCGTATTAGTTGACAGCGCCGGAAAAATAGGATTTGCACCGGTACCATTAATGGATTTTAATACAACAAAATTTGGTCTCTTAACAGCAATGACATTAGGAACCAAAAAGGCATTTGGCGTAATAAGTGATCAATACAACGGATTAAAAAAAATTTTTCGCGGAGAAACAAAAGCAAAAAATTCTCTCGGAAGTTTTATCCGCATCGGCTCAGTGTTTGATGCAAGTTGGGATTGGCGCAGATTCTGGCTTTTAACTGCTTCGCTTTCCATGGTGCTTGCTGTAATGAATGTACTGCCTATTCCCGCATTAGACGGCGGGCATATACTTTTTCTTCTGCCCGAATTTGTAACCGGAAAACGTCCCAGTGATAAATTTCTCGAAAAAGCGCAGTGGGTGGGAATGGTTATTCTGGGTACGCTAATGCTCTTTGCACTGTTCAACGATATAGTGTGGGCGTTTTTTTCGTAACCCTCCCCACCCTCCTCCTCACAAACCTCTCCACTCTTTCGTGTATCGGATAAATCACCAGTGAAAGCAAAAAGTTTGACCCGAGTTTCCACGCCGGATCGTTTGCCGCAAATTGCTCTATGTAGGGATTCATGAATACGATGACCGTCTCAAAAAGGAGCAAGAAGGGAACGGTAGTAGCGATTTGCAATAATGACTGCGGTATGGAAATTCTAACCAGCAGAGTGACACCACCGAGCAAGGCAAGCACTGCAATGAGAATGAATGAATAACCAATTTTATCTTCACGTACTTTTTCTATTTTTGCTAAACGTGTTTCTTCTTCTGCTCTTTTTTGTCGCTCAAACTCTGCTATTTCTAATTCGTGCTGCATCTCCAATTTGCCTATGTCCTTACTTTTTTCTTCATTAAAGATGCTGTCTTTTGCCGCACAATATTTTTTGTAATGCTCAAAGGCGAGTAGGGTACGACCTGTGGTGTCGTAGAGGCGGGTAAGGTGTTGATGTCCCACCCTGATATCGTCTAAAGAACCAATGGTATCAGCAATTGCGAGAGAGCGTTTTAAAATTTCCTCTGCCTCTTTGAACTTTCCTGTTGTAATATAAAGCGCACCCAGGTTTCCCAGATTTATGACAATTAAATTTTTTGCGGCAAGATCTTCGTCCATTTCCAACGCCTTTAAATAATACTCAACTGCTTTCTTAAACAGGGATGCCCTTACCTCCTCTGTTTTCTGAATGACAGCTTTTTTATTATAGACATTGCCAATATTCCCAAGCCAGATAGCAATTCTGTTTTTATCGCCAAGTTCTTCAGCTACTTTCAGCGCTCTGAAATAATAGTCAATAGCTTTAGTATAGTCGGCTTGATCATAATACACAATCCCGATGTTTCCGAGACGCAAGGCAATTCCTTTTTTATCACCGAGTTCTTCTCCAATTTTCAGCGCACGGAAATAATATTTCAGTGCTTTGGAATGGTTTAATTGGTTTAAATAAACTGCTCCGATATTCCCGAGAGTTTTTGCAATTTCTTCTTTATCTCCTAAATCCTCTTTCATTTTTAGTGACCGGAAATAATAGCTAAGTGCCTTAGGGTAGTCGGCTTGAGTATTATAAACATTCCCTAAGTTGCCGAGATGACGTGCAATACCTTTTTTATTTCCTTGTTCTTCATCTTTTTTTAGTGCCTCGAAAAAATATTTTAATGCGTTGGGAAAGTTGGCTTGCTCCTTATAGACAAGTCCTATATTGCCGAGGATTGCCGCTATTTCGGTTTTATTGCCGAGTTCTTCCGCAAGCTTTAATGTTTTGAAATGGTATTCCAATGCCATCGAATAATTGCCTTGGTTATAATTCAAACTGGCAAGAGTCCGGTAAACTGCTTCAATTCCCTTTTTGAAATTTGTTTTTTCTGCAAGTACCATTGCTTGCCTGGAATATTCAGATGCTCTTTCTCTTTCAGTAATTCGCAATTCCCATGCGAGCTCGTTGAGGGTGTTTATGCGGGTGGTATCGTGCATTTCGGTTTTGTTCAATGCATGTTCCAACGAGTCAATTTTATTATCAAACCCACTGTTGATTAACACAAATGCAGATAGCAGGAAAATGAACATGAAGTTATACTGGTCTTAAACAGATTTGTGAAAATATTTTTATATAAAACAAATAAAAAAGATTTTAGAACGACAGAACATTTGAATAGTGAATGTTGAACGGGAGCTTAAGCTCTTACTTCTACTGTTCAAATGTTCTATTGTTCAAATGTTCTATTGTTCAAATGTTCAAATGTTCACAGTTTTGAGAATCCGTCTTTTCAGCACCCCCTCAAAATACCTGTGCAACGGAAATATCACCACTGCAATCAGCGAATTAAACAGCAGATTCCACACGGGTGCTCCTCCGCTCCACGCATCAATGTAAGGGTTAATAAGGACGAGTATAAATTCAAAGCTGAGCAGGAAGAAGAAGAATACAATGCCCTCCAACAACCATAGCGGTATATGGAAACGTGCCAGTAGCAAGAGGGCAGAACCGAGTAACAAGAGACCAAGCATGATGCCACTGTTTTGCAATAAATTCCTCCTGCTTACTGCTACTGCTTCCTGCCTACTTTTCTCAGCTTCTGCCTGCTCTTTCTTCAACGTCTCCATCTCAAAAATATGCTTTTGCTCCAGGCCACCAATCTCTTTACTTTTTTCTTCATTGAAGAGTGTGTCTTTTGCCGTGCCTGCTTTTTTGTTGTGCGTAAGGGCACTTTCGTAGCGTCTGGCGGCTTCTTTATAATTGCCGGCTTGAAAGGCGAGGTGTGCGGTGGTGTCGTGGAGCTGGGTAAACATTTCATGGTGGTCTTTTTGATAAAGAAGTGCACCAATGCTGTCACTTACACTTAGCGCATTGTCTAAGTAGCTTTCTGCCTTTTGGAATTTTCCTGTTTTGATATAGAGCGAGCCGATGTTGCCGAGGTGTCTTGCAATACCGTCTTTATTTCCAAGTTCTTGATCCATTTTCAATGCCCTGAAATAATACTCCAATGCTTTAGGGTTGTCGCCTTGCTCTTTATAAACAATTCCGATGTTGCCGAGGGTAATTGCAATTTCGCTTTTATTTCCTAATACTTCTTTCATTTTCAATGCCCTGAAATAATACTCCAATGCTTTGGAGTAGTCGGTTTGATAATAATAGACAAGTCCGATGTTACCAAGACGTATTGCAATACTGTTTTTATTTCCGAGTTCATCATCCATTTTCAATGCTCTGAAATAATAATCTAACGCTTTGGGGTAGTCGCCTTGCTCCATATAGACAACACCAATGTTACCGAGACGTATTGCAATACTGTTTTTATTTCCGAGTTCTTCATTTATTTTCAATGCCCTGAAATAATAATCCAACGCTTTGGGATAGTCGCCTTGCTCCATATAGACAATTCCGATGTTACCGAGACGTATTGCAATACTGTTTTTATTTCCGAGTTCTTCATTTATTTTCAATGCCCTGAAATAATAATCCAATGCTTTGGAAAAGTTGCCTTGCTCTTGATAGACAACTCCGATGTTGCCGAGGGATGCGGCAATGCCGTTATTGTCATTGAGGGCTTCTCTTGCGTTCAACACTTTTAACCAGTAAGTAAGTGCATTGGAGTAATCGCCCTGTGTGTAATAATAATGACCGATCGCATGGAAAGAATTGCTGGTGCCTTTTTCCCATTTTATCTTTTCTGCAAGTGATAGTGCTTGCTGTGCATAGTGTAACGCTGTATCGGGAGAGATAGAAATGTATTGGTTAAAAAGCGCGTGGAGGGTATTCACCTGCGTGGAATCGTGCAAGTCTTTTTGAAGTTCTACTTTTAACGAATCAACTTTATTATCAAACCCACTGTTGATAAACACAAGCGTTGTTAGAAGGAAAATGAAAACGATGTTAGTGGCTGGCGGCTGGTTTCCCGTTTTCTCGTTTTCCCATTCTCCCATTCTCCCCTTCTCCCTTTCCCCCTTTCTCCCTTTCTCCCTTTCAACCGGACTTGTCTTTAGAATGCGTCTTTTCAGCACCCCCTCAAAATACCTATGCAACGGAAATATCACCACTGCAATCAACGAATTAAACAGCAGATTCCAAACAGGCGCTCCGCCGCTCCATTTTTCAATGTAAGGGTTCAGAAGGACTAGTATAAATTCAAAAGTGAGCAGAAAGAAGAAGAAGACAATGCCCTCCAACAACCATAGCGGTATATGGAAACGTGCTAACAAAAAGAGGACAGAGCCGAGCAGTAAGAGACCAAGCATGATGCCACTGTGTTGCAACAAATTCCTCCTGCTTACTGCTACTGCCACCTGCCTGTTTTTTTCAGTTTCTGCCTGCCTTTTTTTCATTGCTGACATTTCAAAAATATGCTTTTGCTCCAAGCCACCGATTTCTTTGCTTTTTTCTTCATTGAAGAGTGTGTCTTTTGCCATGCCGGCTTTCCTGTTGTGCGTAAGTGCGCTTTTGTAGAGTAGGGCGGCTGATTTGTAATTGCTGGAACGATAGGCAATGTGGGCGGTTGTGTCGTAGAGGCGGGTGAGGGCTTCGTGGTGGTTTTTTTGATAAAAAAGTGCTCCAATGCTGTCGCTTACAATTAGCGCACTTTCCAAATAGCTTTCTGCTTTTTGAAAATTTCCGGTTTTGGTATAGAGTAAACCGATGTTGCCGAGGATGGCTGAAATACTGTTCTTATTGCCAAGTTCTTCTGCCATTTTCAATACTTTGAAATAATATTCCAATGCTTTGGGGTAATCGCCTTGATTCCTATAGACAATTCCAATGTTGCCGAGGTGTCTTGCAATACCGTTTTTATTTCCAAGTTCTTCATCCATATTAAATGCCTTGAAATAATAATCCAATGCTTTGGGATAGTCGCCTTGCTCATGATAGACAATTCCGATGTTGCCGAGACATATTGCAATACCATTTTTATTACCGAGTTCTTCATTTATTTTCAATGCCCTGAAATAATAGTCCAATGCTTTGGGGTTGTTGCCTTGCTCATCATAGACAAGTCCGATGTTGCCGAGTTGGATTGCAATTCTTTTTTTATCGCCTAACTCTTCTCCAATTTTCAATGTTCTGAAATAATAGTTTAGTGCTTTGGGGTAGTCGCCTTGATTCCAATAGACAATTCCGATGTTGCCGAGGTGTCCTGCAATTCCGTTTTTATTTCCAAGTTCTTTATCTATTTTCAATGCCCTGAAATAATATTCCAATGCCTTGGGGTAGTCGCCTTGATTCCAATAGACAAGTCCGACGTTGCCGAGAGTGGCGGCAATGCCTTTTTTCCACTTTGTATTTTCTGCCAGTTCCAATGCCCGTTGAGCATATTCCAATGCTTTCTCCGGTTTGGAGGAGATGTGTTCGCTAAAGAGTGCGTTAAGGGATTTTACACGATCCGTATCGTGAAGGGATTTGGTGAGGCGGGCGGTAAGGGAGTCGGTTTTTTCGGTTTGGGCAAAAGAATAATGAATACCGAACAAGGAATAATGAAGGGTGAAGTAAAAAAAGAAAGATAGAATACGGATGGAACGCATGGAATGTATTTTCACGAAAAAGAAATCTGTGTTTATCTTTCTATCCATTGTCATGCGTGTTTTTTATTATACTGTAAACAGATCAAATTTCATCAAAAATCTAAATAACCATATAACTAAATAACCATTTAATCATATAACCATTGTATTAATAATTACCGTAATTTTTCTTTTGCCTCCTTGTAATATTTACTATCCTTCTCAGCGTGTTTCAACACTTTTTTATAATATTTTTTTGCCTCTTTAGAATTATTCTCTTCTATCGCCATTTTAGCCAGCCGGCAAAGTGCGGCATGGTAATAACCTGATTCGAGTGCGTTTCCGGTTTCAGAAAAATATAAGGTCTGCTCGTAATATTTTTTGGCGGTTGGCTTATCTCTTTTGTAATACTCATAAATGTACCCCAGAAAATAATTGGCATACCTCCCATCGGTGGAAGCATACCCGGTTTTTTTGTTTTCAATACAGGCAATTATTTCCCGCGCAAGCTCTTCGGCTTTATTTAATTCGCCTTTCCAGAAGGCGATTCTTGCGTAAGAGCGATGAAAGTATGAATTGTTTGGAAATGTACGATGAAGGTATTCAGCCATAGGATACGCTTTACCGGCGTCATTTTCTTCATTCGAAAAAATCCGCATCAGAAAATATTGTGCTTCTGTCCGGGTATAAAAAGCATTGTTGGAAACGAATTGCAATAAGTCAAGCCCTTTTTTCTTGTCGCCTTCTGCCTTAAAAAACATCAACGGCTTTACCCATTTGTAATTCTCAGGAATCCATACAGCATAATAATAATAAATACCGGAACCGAATTTGAATTCATAACTAAATTCGCCAAGTTCTTCCCCATCCAAAATATATTGAAGGGCTTTGAATCCGTTATAGACCGCTTTGGTCCATTTATGTCTTTCCCCATACATTCTTCCTTTAAAACCATACGCCGCGGCCGCAAAAAATGTCGCTTCAATGTCTTTTTCATTTTTTTCAAAAAGTTGATCACATAATGAAAGTACAGTGTCCATATAGGAAACAAAAACATCATCATTATGTACATTATCGAAATCGGGTAACATTTTCCACCACTGGCTAAGTCCCATCAAAAAATAGGGCAGAGGATGAGCAGGATATTGCTGTTTTAACCATCGGAATTCTTTTTCGGATTTTTCAAATTCAAAATTATACATATCGTTTACGGCGTTCATAGCATCAATGCGGACTTCTTCTGTATTCATAAGAAGAATTTTATCCCCCGTGGGTTGAGCAACCGATTGAACGGTTATTAATATTGAAAAAAAGATGATTAGGAGTTGCATGTGAGGAGGGAAGGGTATAGGGGTATAAAGGTATAAGGTATAGGGGTATAAAGGTATATGGAAAAAATATTTGGACTTCTATTTTCCCTTATACCCTATACCTTATACCCTATACCTTATACCCTATACCTTCAAAGCCGTTCCCTTTTCCCTGGCGATATGATTAAACATTATCCTATCCATCCAGGAAGGAAATAAAAAATTAACCAAGCGAATAAATTTTACTTCACGGCTGATAAGAAGTAGCTTTTTTTTATTCTTCCACGCCTTAAAAATTTTTTCTGCTACCCTTTCAGCCGACATTAATTTTGATTCTTCGAGAGGTGTTTCCCCTTGCGCCACTCCTTTCCCATTCAAAGCGGATTTACGAATATTTGAAGCAGTGTACCCGGGACAAGCTAAAAGTATGTGAACTCCTTTGTAGAGGAGTTCGGTACGTAATGATTCAAAAAAACCATGAAGGGCAAATTTTGAAGCCGAATAACCCGTTCTTGCAGGAATACCCCTCAATCCGGCGCCGGAAGATATTACGATGATGCTTCCTTTTGAGTTAAGAATATCTTTTAGAAAATAGTTGGTGCAATAAACCGTCCCCCAGAAATTAATATCCATTACTTCCCTGATAACTTTTAAATCGAGTTCCTGAAATAACGCTCGCATTGAAATTCCAGCATTATTTACCAGAATATCCAATGAATCTGTTAGGGTGTGAACTTTAAGATAAAGATTTTTTACATCTTCTTCACGGCTGACATCGCATTTGATAGTATGGATTTCGGTTCCCATTTCTGAAAGTTCCTCATAGGTAACCCGTAGCCGGTTCTCATCGCGTCCAGTGATAATCACACGAAATTTATTTTTTGCAAAAACCTCTGCGAGGGCTTTCCCAATCCCGGAGGTGCCACCGGTGATAAGGACAGTTTTCAATGGGCTGTGGTATCTTTTGTTTCTTCTGTTTCCTCATTATCATCGTCATTATGACAATTCCAGCGGCTGTATTTTTCACATTTCATTTCGCAGTTTTTCATCCCCATTCCCCGGTGACAGTCCATCATCATGCCGTTTCCGCAGTTACTCATTTGGTTCATCATACTGCAACTACCTCCTCCCTGGTTAAAACCATTATTCATCATACATTTTTGTCCGCCTCGTTCATAGCAACGTGAGTTGCAAAGTGCGCAAGAAACGGCACAGATAAATGTAATAAATCCAACCACAATAACCCCGTAAGCAATGGCTTTATACAAGGTATTGAGATTGTCTTTTTGTGCTTTTGCAAGCAGAAACATACCCGCCACTATAGCGAGCAATGTCAGTGAAATTTGAATGATACAGAGCATGGTTTTTAGGGTTAATTACTAATGACAAATTACTAATGACTGTACAAACGGGTTTTAAACCCGCTTCTACTACGCGGGATGCAAATCAACTTTTTTAGCTATGAGCTGTGAATTATCTTCTACCCAATCAGGATCTTTTATACATACGTCCACCGGACAAACAGCGGCGCATTGGGGCTCTTCATGAAAACCAATACATTCAGTGCATTTTTCAGGAACTATGTAATACAAATCGCCGGAAAGCGCTTCGAATTTCTTCCCAAAATATTCAAACTCAGCACCGCCGGCATATATTGCGGTGTTAGGACATTCGGGTTCGCAAGCGCCGCAATTGATACATTCTTTGTCTATGAATAGTGCCATAGTTTATGAAGTGATTTACAAGAGGGCAAATATACTTATTAATTTTAAAATAAAGGGGTATAGGGCAAAAAGGTATAGGGTATAAAGGTATAGGGGTATAAGGGAAAATTGAAATACAAATATTTTTCCCCTATACCCCTATACCCCTATACCCCTATACCCTTTACAACCCCAACGTGTTAATTATATTTTTTTCATGTAAGTTTGTATTAAGTTTGAAAAATAACCTTTTACCTGAGTTTCAGTAAAAAACCGTTTACATAAAATATCATGACAGTTTCAATTATCATTTCATTGATTATCGGAATGCTTGCAGGCATTGGCATAGGATTATATCTTGCCCGGGCTCAACGAAAAAACTACGCCCCTGTTGTAAAAACTCCAGGAAGTTTAAAACCCACCCCTAACGGAAAAACTTCTTTACCCGAAGAAAAAAAAGATCCTCAGGTAAAACAAAAAGAAGATATACCGGGAGTAATCCGGCTCATGAAAAACGACAAGGGATTCGGCTTTATTACTTTCAATGGGAATAACGAAATATTTTTTCATATAAAAAACTGGAAGAATACGACAAAACCTCCCAGACCAGGCATGAAAGTTCTTTTTAATATTTCAGAGGATGACCAGAAAAGAGGAAAGACAGCCGCTATAAATTTGCGATTGGTTGAATGAGATTTAAGGGGCTTTCACCATCTTCACTACCGTTGAAACTTTTTCCGAACGTAAATTCAACAGATAAATCCCGGAAGAAATAGTTTGTGGCACGGAGATACTGCTGTGATTAGTTCCTTTTTGTAAATTTATCTTACCGATAGCGATATTTTTTCCCAGTATATCCTTCCATTCATACTCTATAGATTCATTCTCAGGTGACTCTATAAGAAGGTTTGCATAATTATTGATAAGCAGGTTGCTTACCTTAAAAACGTAGCCATTTTTCTTAATTTCCGTTTCCGAAACCGGCATAGCCAGAGAAACATCCAGTACAAACATCCCATTGGTCATATCACTTGCTATGATGATATCTTCCTGGTAATCCACATAAACGCTCCAGCAACCCTGGTAAACATTGTCATCGGGGTAGTTATTTCCATTTTGCGGATAGGTGTCAAAAAATCCAACCTGTTTGGGATTTAATGGGTCATTCATGGAATAAGAATAAACTCCGTCTAAATAAGCGGAAATGAATAAAACATTGCCTTTCATGAATGGATTGTGAGGAGTGGAACCAGGATAGGTACCAGGTCTTGTGACAATCGTATCTGTTATAGTCAGGTTTGAAAAATCTGTCACATCCAACACTTTTACAGGAAGTGAACGGGGAACTTCATCTGCAAAAATCAAATAGTTACCATCGGGCGTTAATACACTGCTATGATTATATCCTCCTCTGGGGTATCCGGTGAAAGAACCAATCTGCACAAACTTGGAACGGTTTTCAAAACGGAAAATATACAAACCATCGAAGCCACAGGAAGCATACACCGTGTCATTGCGCACAAACATATCGTGCACATGACCCACTAAGCCAGGATAATCATCATTTAGTTTTCTGAGAAGTTTTGGTTTGCCTGGATTTTCCCATAAATCGAAAACAGCCATAGTGGCACTGCCAACGGAACCGCCTTTAACCGAAGCACAATACAAATTATCACCTTCAATAAAAACAGTATGCGCCCGCTGGAGTATGGAATCTGAATCATGAATTATATTAACGGAATCGGGCAGGTAAGAAAGGTCCGCTATCTGTAAACTGTTAGGCGCCTGGTCGTCGCTTACCATATAAAGAAAATTTTTATAGGTTTTATATTCTCTCCAGATGCAGTTATCTCTTCTTCCCGCAACATAGTCACGTTGTACCGGCTTGGAAGGGTCAGTAATTTCTATGAAATGGGTTCCCATGGAAGAACCAATGATGCCATATTTTTTTGCCTTTACAGGGTCCGAATAGCCCCAGCAACTGGAATAACGAATATCATATATGGGTTCAGCGGGAGCGCCTGATGAATCCCAATGGCTTAGTAATTTAATGTATTCAGACGCATACTGTGCCCGCACAGTAATGGCTGATAAAAAAACGATGATAAAGGAGGTTGTGATTTTCATAAGCGGTAAAGGTAGGAAAATAAATGGAAATGGGAATTTTATTGACGGTGTAGAAACACGGTGCACCGTGTTTCTACATAATTTTCATTTATATTTCGAATTATTTCACATCGTTCAGATTTATGAATCTCACCGACATTCTAATTATATGCACTACCGCATTCCTCGCCTCCTCGCTTACGTTATTCAGTGGTTTCGGGTTGGGAACCATTCTCGTTCCTGTCTTCTGCTTTTTTTTTCCGGCAGACCTTGCAGTGTCACTCACAGCCATTGTTCATCTGCTTAATAATATTTTTAAACTGGGATTACTGGGAAAAAATGCAAACAAGGAAATCATTTTGAAGTTTGGAATTCCTTCGGTTATTACTGCATTTCTGGGCGCATACCTGCTTACAAAATTATCGGTTGGAGAATCACTATTTCATTATACGATAGGAAACCGCGATTGCTTTATTACTCCGCTGAAATTGGTAATTGCATTTTTGATGTTTGTATTTGCATTGTGGGATTTAATCCCTGCGTTTAACCGGATGGAATTTGACAAAAAATATATTCCCTTAGGGGGGTTATTAAGTGGTTTTTTTGGAGGACTTTCCGGAAATCAAGGGGCATTGCGTAGTGCCTTTTTGCTTAGAGCTGGACTATCAAAAGAGGCATTCATAGCGACGGGTGTTACCATTGCAGTAATCACCGATCTGGCAAGAATTTCTTTGTATTCACAGATTGTAAATACACATTCTTCAGAAATCAGTTACTCGCATTGGCTTTTTCCGGCACTGTCTGCTTTTGCGGGAGCTTTTTTAGGAAATAAATTTCTGAAAAAAATATCTACGACCACGGTTCATTTGTTAGTAGCTGTTTTATTAATTGTTTTTTCAATGTTACTTGGTAGTGGGGTGATTTGAGAAAATGGTTACAGTTCATTGTAATAAAAGTATAGCCACGAATTACACGAATTGAAAAAAAAACAAACCGACCTCGTTCCAGCCACCATAGAAGTCAACTCAAGGGATTCGTAATTTTCCCATCGGGTTTAAGGTACTTAATATGCAAGTGCCGTAGGCACGATTTATTTTGTATGGATGGACTTTAGTCCATCCATCAGCGTGTACACGGTATAGTCAAAAAGTGCCCCTTCCTTCGTCAGGGTAAACTCCGGCACGATTCATATCAAACATTAACATATATGTATCGTTCCTACGGAACTCAATTGTTTGAAGTCAGCGTTACCACAACGGACTGAAGGCAGTTGTTACAAAATGTATCGTTCCTATGGAACTCGGTTAATTTTTTATTCAATGTTTAATGTGTTATGTGTATCCTCCTCCTCTTATCCCTCAAAATCTTCCTCTTCATCTGCCCCTCCAATATTTCATGCAAAGGTGCAAGACACGCGGCTATGACAGAGTTGGCGAGCAGGTTTATGATTGGCTTGCCATCTGCCAACATATCTATATATGGATTTAAAAAAACCAGTGTTAATTCAAAAAACATCATGAACGCCACGAATACCAAGCCCTCTATAAAATGGATGGATAAGGGAAGATTAACCGCATAGAGTAGCAAGCCAACTATTAATATCACAATCACAATAAACGCTCCGGACACAGTGAGCATATCGTTTCTTTGTTTTTTTTCTTCTGCTATTTTTGCCAAGTCCTCTTCCTGGTATTTTCGTTGCCGTTCCTGCTTTTCCCACTCGTACTTTTCTTCCAAACCCCCAATTTCCTTGCTTTTTTCTTCATTGAATATGGAATCCTTGTAATTGGAAAATTCCTGATGGTATTGGTAAGCGGCTTTGTGGTTGTTTAATTGAGCGTAGGTTTTGGCAAGATTTTCAGAGGTGAGCATTACCGTATATTTATCTCCTATCTCTTTTGAAACATCTAATCCCTTTAATAAATAATCAAGGGCGTTATCATAATTCCCCATCTCACTGAATAATTCACCAATGTTATTCATACTTGTTGCAACTCCTGCTTTATTACCAATTTCTTCTTTTATTTTCAGTGACCGGATAAAATAATACAGCACACTGTCTTTTTTGTTTTGATAATAATAGACAATTCCGATATTATTCAAACTCGTTGCATAATCTACGCTGTTTCCCATCCCAATGGATTCCTTTATTCTTAAACTTCTCAGATAAAAATCCAATGCACGGTCATATTCACCTTTAGTATTATAAATATTTCCGATATTATTCAAACTCATTGCATATCCTTTACTGTTTTCCATTCCAAGGGATTCCTTTATTGATAAACTTCTCTGATAAAAGTCCAATGCACGATCATATTCGCTTATCAAGTCATAAACATTCCCGATATTATTCAAATTGATTGCATAACCTTTGGTGTTTTCCATTCCAAGGGAATCATATATTCTTAATGATTTAAGGTAATGAGCCAATGCCTGCGGGTAGTTGGAGAGATTTTTCTGAACCCTTCCAATATCATTGTAACAAAATGCTTCTAATTTTGAATATTTTATTTTTTGGCTGAGATCAAGAGCTTGTTGGAAGTAGGGGAGAGATTCTTTTGAATCGTTTAATACATCGCCTATTTCTCTTAATAATTTAATTTTGGTGGTGTCTTCGTTAGTGGCAGATAATATGGTTTTTAGTGAATCTATTTTAGCATTGTTAACTTGTTGAATTGTTATATTGTTGGAGGAATCTTGCGGAGAGTCGGTGTTCGTTTGTGTGTCACTAACGAAGGAGGATAAGAAGGGTAATGCGGTACAAGAAAGAAGCAAGTAGATGATAAATGAGCCCAAAGTATTAGATGTTGGATGTTGGATGTTTGATGTTGCCGACTGCTCATTGCTCGTTGGCGACTGCCCACTGCCACTGCCACTGCCACTGCCACTACCCCCAAACTTCGCAAGGTATCTGCTCACCCGCTTCTCCAACCACTTATGTGCAGGAAAAAAAATGCCTGCTACAACGCAGTTGAGTGCAAATAGTGCAAGGATTTTCTCTTGTGCCAATTTTAGAATTTGCGGTTCAAGGATGAGCAGGGTTAGTTCTAACAACATCATGAACGCAAAGAAAAGCAGTCGTGCCGCCCATACTACCGGAAACTTCTTTCTCACTAAAAATATAACGATAAAAATAAAAGCAATGATGCCCAGAAAACTCCACGAAAACGATATCATCCTGCTCCTGAACGCTGACTCCTCTGCAAGCACTCGTGCTTGTTTTGCTTCTCGCTCGCTGATTTCTTTTTGCTTATCTAACTCGTAGCGGGTTTCCAACGCCCCTATTTCCTTGCTTTTTTCTTCATTAAATATAGAATCCTTGTATGTAGAAAATTCCTGATGGTATTGGTAGGCGGCTTTGTGGTTGTCTAATTGAGCGTAGGTTTCGGCAAGGTTTGCAGTAGTAGCCATTACCGTATATTTATCTCCAATCTCTTTTGAAATATCTAATCCCTTTAATAAATATTCAAGGGCTTTATCATATTTCCCCAACTCACTAAATAATTCACCAATGTTACCCATACTTGCTGCAACCCCTGATTTATTACCCATTTCTTCATCTATTTTCAATGCAAGGATAAAATAATAAAGTGCACTGTCTTTTTTATTTTGATAATAATGTACAACCCCGATATTATTCAAACTGTTTGCATTCTCTTTGGTGTTTTCCATTCCAAGGGATTCATATATTCTTAAACTTCTCTGATAAAAATTCAATGCGAGGTCATATTTGCCTTTTGCCCAATGAACATTCCCGATATTATTCAAACTGCTTGCATAAACTTCGCTGTTTTCCATTCCAAGGGATTCATATATTGATAAACTTCTCTGATAAAAGTCCAATGCGCGATCATATTCGCTTAATATTCTATAAACTTCCCCGATATTATTCAAACTGATTGCGTATCCATTACTGTTTTCCATTCCAAGTGATTCATTTATTCTTAATGCTTTTAGGTAATTATCCAATGCCAGTGGGTAGTTGGAGAGATTATCCTGAACAATTCCAATATCATTGTAACACTCTGCTTCTAATTTTAAATGTTTTATTTTTTGGCTGAGCTCAAGTGCTTGTTGGAAGTAAGGGAGGGATTCTTTAGATTGGTTTAATACATTGCCTATTTGTCTTAATAATTTAATTTTGGAGGTGTCTCCGATGCAAGGTTCGGGGCAGGCAGTTTTGGTGGTGGATAAGAGGGTTTTGAGGGAGTCAATTTTAGCATTATTCAATTGTTGAGTTGTCGGATTGTTGGAGGAATCTTGCAGAGTATCTGCATTGGCAGTTAGCGCGAGGCAACTGCAAAAAATCATTGGAGTAAAAAATAAAAACGTGAGCGTTTTATTTATCATCGTAATAGACCTCTTGCGTAAGTCAAAAAAAATAAATAAAATTTAAACACAATGACACAAAGAAACTAAGAAACACACTAAGAAAAAACTTTGTGGACACCTCGTGTCTTCGTGTCTTTGTGTTTAAAAATTTCCAATTTCCTCCTGAATAATTTCTTCAACAATTCCTCTGCTTTTTCATGCAACGGAAAAAGCAATAATCCCAACATAAAATTACCGGTAAGTTTCCATGCAGGTGCATTTGCCGCAAATTGCTCTAAGAAGGGGTCCGTGAAAACGATAACTGCTTCAAATAACAGCAGAAAAGGCACAGTGGTTGCGATTTGTATTACGGCAGACGGTAATGCGAGACGACTCAGGAGCATGCTGATTATCAGTACAACAATAAATCCCATGAGTACAAGTGTATAACCGATCTTGTCTTCTCTTGCTTTAACAATAAGAGCGGCGGCGGTTTCCTGCTCTGATTTTTTCTTGCGCTCAAATTCCTCTAAATCCATAAGATGTCTCGTTTCTAACTTTCCAATCTCTTTGCTTTTCTCCTCGTTGAATAATGAGTCCTTGGTGGCATCGTATTTTTTGTAGTGATATAAGGCGAGTTCGTAGCGGGCGGTATTTTCGTAGAGGTAACTAAAGTTATTATATACCTCCATTACTCTAAATAAATCTCCTGCGATTTTCCCAAACTGTAATGCACTGTCGAGATATGCTTCAGCTTCTTTATATCTACTCATGTCTCCATAGAGTGAACCAATGCTCCCAAACCAATAGGAAATATGATTTTTATTATTAAACGCTTTAGCAATTTCTAACGCTTCAAAGTAATGGCGCAGGGCTTTGGGGAAGTCGCCCATTTTAACATAAACATTACCGATATTACCGGTAATTATTGCAATATGATCTTTATTACCCAACTCTTTTTCAATTTCCAATGCGACAAAATAATTTTTTAAAGCGTGTGTAAAGTTTCCTTGAACCAAATAAACATTGCCGATATTGCTTATATGTCTTGCCATTCCATTTTTATTTTCTGATGCTTTGTCAATTTCTAATGCTTCCATGTAGTGTTTTAAAGCATTAGGATTGTCTCCTGAATAATAGTAAACAAGACCAATGTTACCCAATGAAGAAGAAATTCCTATTTTATCATCAATTTTTTTTCTTATTTTAAGGGCTTTGAAGTTATAATTAAGTGATTGAAGAAAATTACCTTGAATGTAAACATCCCAGGCAATATGATGAAAAGAATTAGCTATTTGTTTATCATTTTTTATTTTAATGGCAAGCACTAATGCTTTTTTAGCATATTTAATTGCTTGCGATGGATCGTTACTGCTTTCTTCCCATGAAAGATTGTTGAGTGTTTTTATCCTGGTGGTATCGGCTAAATTTTTTTGCAATTCCATCTTCAACGAATCTGTTTTGTTTTGCCATGAAGACACGAAGGCACTAAGAAAAAACACAAAGAAAAGGATAAAAAACTTTGTGTTCTTTGTGCTTCCTTCGTGCTCTTTGTGTTTAAAATTAAACCCCAACGTCATAGCCATCCTTTTTTCAGAAAAATAATACACAACCGAAACCATTCCGGCAAACAAACAACTCATCAATGTTTTATACACAACTTTGTTTCGGGTGAATGTCGTAATTTCTGCATCAAAGAAAATAAGAAGTGTTTCAAACGCAATGAATATAGTGGCAAAGAGCAAACCCAAGACAATGGATTTTCTGTTGAGTTTAATTCGCCAAATTTTTTCAGGCAACTTATTGAAAATACGTTTACTGTTAAGAAGAGATAACAATAGAATGGATAACACCAATGCAATTCCTGCATATTGCATCATATTTCTCCTGTTGAGTGCCACTGCCTCCTGCCTTTTTCTTACTGCCTCCTGCTTTGCTTTTTCCAGCTCCATAATTTGCCACTCGTGTCTTGCTTCCAACCCGCCTATTTCTTTGCTTTTCTCTTCGTTGAAGAGCGAGTCGTTCCATTTTGAGGCATGCTTAAAATTTTCATTAGCCAATTTATATTTCTTTTGTTTTTCAAATAATACTGAAAGATCTTCGTAAATCCAAGCAATGTCATTCGTTCCAATTTCTTGCAAAATTAAAAGTGCACTGTCTAAATATTTCTCTGCTGATTTGTACCTACCGGTCTCAGCGTAGAGGGAGCCAATATTCCTCAGGGTATTGGCTTTTCCCATATCCCATTTTAGTTTTTCTGCTATTCGGAGTGCGTCCGTTAAAATAATATATGAAGTGTCGGGGTTGCTATATTTGTATTCCATAGCAAGAGTGTTGAGTGTGTGTACTCTATCGGTATCGTGAATCGTCTGGGAAAGAAGGGCGATGAGGGAGTCAGCTTTTGGGATTTGAGAGTAGGAAGGGGGAGGGTGAAAAGGTAAAAGGAAAAAGATAAAAGGAAAAAGGAAAAATAAAAAAGAACCTTCAAGGTTTAGCAAGGATTTGAGGCGCCGGCTAACCTTGAAGGTTTGAAATCTAAAATTTAAAAAGAATCGGCGTAACATGCTATTGCAGTTGAATTGTTTTTATAGGACTGGGATATTATTAATATTTTAACTATTGCAAATTTATAGGAAATAAAACATATTCTGATAACGAAAATTAGTAACTATATCAGCAAAAAAAAAATTCTCACGCAAAGTCGCAGAGAGCGCAAAGAAAAAAATCAGTTGATTTTTTTTCTCTGCGTACTTAATGCTTTGCGCACTTTGCGCCTTTGCGTGACATATTATTTGCGTTTTATTAAGGAATGTTGGAATTTTGGAGTGTGAAACCAACTTTCGCACCTTATATCCTTATACCCTTATACCCTTATACCCCTATACCCTTATACCCTATACCTTTTCAATGTCACTTCTAACCCTCCTCAGCCGTCCAGTCGCTACCTATTCTATCGGCAAAATAGAACGGCAAAGCAATCATCCTTCGTTCTATCAGAAAAAAATTTTTAACCGTCTGATCCGGGAAGGAAAAAAAACAAAATTCGGAAAAGAACATAATTTTAATTTCATAAAAAACTACGAGGATTTTAAAGCACGGGTTCCTGTTCGCGACTATGAAGAATTTAAACCATATATAGAACTAATCAAACAAGGCGAATCAAATGTTTTATGGCCCGGAGTGCCACTGTATTTCTGTAAAACCTCCGGTACTGTTTCCGGTGTAAAATACATTCCTATCACAAAGGATTCCATGCCCAATCATATTAATTCAACCCGTTCAGCCATTCTCCATTATATTCACCGCACCGGGAAATCCGGTTTTTTAAAAGGCAAATGGATTTTTTTCAGCGGGAGTCCCGAAATGTACAAAACAGGTTCTGTGTTGACAGGCCGACTGTCAGGAATTGTAAATCACCATGTCCCTGCTTATTTAAGAACTAACCAGATGCCTTCCTATAAGACCAATTGCATAGAGGATTGGGAGCAAAAAATTGATGCTATTGTGGAAGAAACCTTGCCACGGCGCATGACGTTGTTTAGTGGCATTCCGCCCTGGGTGCAGATGTATTTTGAAAAAGTGATCCGAAAAACAGGAAAAAAAATCAAAGAAGTGTTTCCGCATTTTTCGCTGTTTGTTTATGGAGGAGTCAGCTTTGAACCGTATCGAAAAAAATTTGAAGAATATTTTGGCGGAAAAGTGGATACACTTGAGTTATATCCTGCCTCAGAGGGTTTTATTGCGTATCAGGATGCTGAGATTGAAAAAGGACTTTTGATGCTCGTTAATTCAGGTATATTTTACGAATTTATTCCAGCCGAAAAATTTTTTCAGCCCAATCCTCCCCGTCTTACTATTGAGGAAGTCAAAACCGGAGTTAATTATGCCTTGATTATTAATTCTAATGCCGGTTTATGGGGATATTCCATCGGTGACACTGTAAAATTTATTTCTCAAACTCCTCCCCGCATTCAAGTGACAGGAAGAATCAAACATTTCATTTCTGCCTTTGGGGAACATGTGATTGCGGAGGAAGTGGAGAAAGCCATGGAGCTTGCTATTAATAAACATAATTTAAAAATCACAGAATTCACAGTGGCACCGCAGGTTAACCCGGCAGAAGGATTGCCCTATCACGAATGGTTTGTTGAATTTTCAGAACACCCTTCTGACATTTCTTCATTTGCGATGGATTTGAATCAGGCGATGGCTGATAAAAACATTTACTACCGGGATTTAATCAAAGGGAATATTCTTAAACCGCTTGTGGTAACGTTGATTCGCAAAGGCGGGTTTCTGGAATTTATGAAGGAAGAAGGGAAATTGGGAGGTCAAAATAAACCTCCGCGGCTCAGCAATGACAGAAGTGTGGTGGATAAGATGGGGAGGTGGAAGGTATAAGCGTCAACTTAAAAGACCTCACCCCAGCCCCTCTCCAAAAAAGTGGAGAGGGGTTAAGGGTATACTATGAATAAATATTACTACTTTTGGAAACGATAACTCCAAATTAATATCAACATGGTATTATGCCAAAGACAAACAAGTTTTTAAAAAAATAATGAATAACATATAACACTTAACAATAAATTACTAAAGGAGTTCACAATTCAAATTTTTATGATTGTTTTTTGCGATGCGTCTATACTTAAACATTTTTAATTTTTTGTTAAATGTTTTATGTTTTTTTTAAACTTGAGTTGTTTTTGAATTAACGACTCCAACTTAAATGCCCCCCCCAAAACAAATTGTCCTTCTCGGTTCCACCGGCTCCATCGGTATCCAATCGTTGGAAGTAATCCGGAACCATCCGGATAAGTTTTCTATTTTCGCAATAACTGCCGGCACCAATGCAGAAATGTTGCTTTTCCAGGTAAAGGAGTTTAAGCCCAAGCATGCCGTTATTGCTGATGAAACAAAATATAAATTTTTAAAAAAAGAATTGTCGGGTAGTGACACTAAAGTACATGCGGGTGAAAACGCCATTGAAGATATTGTGAAAGAAAAACCAGTGGAGATGGTTATAGCGGCAATCGTAGGTTTTGCCGGGTTGAAACCTGTTTTAACGGCTATTAATTCAAAAAAGCAAATTGCGCTTGCCAATAAAGAAACGCTGGTGGTTGCCGGCGAGCTTGTGACACAATTGGCGAAGAAAAAAAATGTACTCATTCTGCCAGTGGATTCAGAACATTCAGCCATTTTTCAATGTCTCGTAGGGGAAAAAGAAAATCCGGTAGAAAAAATTATTCTCACTGCAAGCGGCGGTCCTTTCAGAGGGAAAACATCTCATCAGCTTTTAAGTGTCACTAAAGAACAAGCACTGAATCATCCTAACTGGAACATGGGAAAAAAGATTACCATTGACTCTGCTACTTTAATGAACAAGGGGTTAGAGGTGATTGAAGCCCATTGGTTATTTAATCTGCATCCCTCAAAAATTCAGGTGGTCATACATCCCCAATCCATCATTCATTCCATGGTACAATTTCAGGACGGTTCCATAAAAGCCCAGATGGGTTTGCCTGACATGCGCCTGCCTATACACTATGCGTTGTCATATCCCAAGCGGTTAAAATCCAATTTTCCGCGATATGATTTTTTTAATAATGGAGGACTCACCTTTGAGAAACCGGATTTAGTGGCATTTCCCTGTCTGAAATTATCATATCAGGCGCTGGAAAAAGGAGGAAATGCTCCCTGTGTATTAAATGCGGCAAATGAAATTGCTGTTCAGCGATTTTTAAATGGAGAAATCCGCTTTTCGGATATTCCGGAAATCATAAGCAGGTGCCTTGAAAAAATTAAATTTATTGATAGTCCGTCGTTGGATGACTTTGTGAGTACGGATGGTGAGACGCGGAAAATTGCCAGGTAGTTAAGCGAGTGCTACGGCGATCTGCGAGGTGAGCGCATGGCGTTCTATTTCTTTACCACTTTTCCTATTTTATACAAAAAGTCCGGTGAAAAATCTGCACCATTATCCCATACAACTGTATCAATGTCTTTATTTAAAGTGGCTTTCTTAAAATATTTTAAATTTTTCAGAGGTGCAAAAATTTCGCCACCTAAATAAGGTTTTACATCAACCAACTTTTTTTCACCTGTGTTAAAGGAAAGCAGTAATTGATATTCTTTAATATATTTTACACTCCTGATAAAATACATATTTAATCTTTTATTAAAATAAGGGTTCTATTTTTAGTTACTGTTCAGAATTGTTTTTCTTGCCACAGATTTCACCGATTTACGCAGATTTTAAACACAGATTTTTTTATTTTTTTTCACTGTTGTTCTACAAAACACAAAAATACTACATTTCTCTCTATGAAAGATAGCGATTTTGCAAATGTAACCTCTCCCTGATTCTCCCTGAATTTTCATTTAGCCCTGAAAGGGCGTAACATATTAACACAGGGCAACGCCCTGTGTGATGTAAGTTCGGTGATTCCCTTAGCCCTGAAAGGGCGTAACTTTTATCATTCGATGCTTTAGTTACCTTAGGGATTAGAAGTGTAACCCTTTCAGGGTTAAGTGTAAGTTTATTCTACACAGGGCGATGCCCCGTGTTATGAAGTTAAGCCCTTGCAGGGCATATAATATTAACATTGATTAGATTTGTGGTTTAAAATTCATGCGAGCTATTATAAAATATCTGGCGATTTTATATTTTTCCCTTCAATCAATAGTGTTTATCTATGCGGATTCTCTATCTGTTCAACTAATAAAAAAACAACTCCCTTCTACAGGAAACGAAGATACTAATCATATTAAACTTTTAATTCAACTATCCAATGAATACAAGACAACAAATCCGGATTCAGCGCTTTTCTTCATTGACAAAGTACTTGATCTGTCACATAAAAAGAACTGGCTTCATGGATTAAATGTGGGTTATCTTACCAAAGGAAGAATTTATTATAAAAAAGACAATTACCAACAAGCATTAATTAACTGGGAAAAATGTTTGAAAATCCGTGAAAAAATTAATGATGTACAGGGCATTGCATCTTCTTTTGCACATATAGGGCAGGTTTATCAGAAACTGGGAAATTACCCGGAAGCCATTAAATTTTTTTTTAAATCACTTACAAAAGCAAGGGTTAGTTATGCGAAAGACATTGAAGCCAACACCCTGAATAATATTGGGATAGTTTATTATAAAATCGCAGATTTTGCAAAATCCATTGAATATTACAAATCATCCGTTGCTATTTACAGGGAGTTGAATAATAAAAGTGCTTTGGCATCCGGGTTAGGCAATATCGGTATTATATATGATGACCTGGCAGATTCCCTAAAAGACAAAGGTGACCTAAAAAAAGCATATCAGTTTTGCATAAAGGCAGATGAATCCTATTCGAGCGCCCTGAAAATTGCTGAGGAAATAAATGACCCATATTACATAGCTGTCTGGATGGGGAATTTGGGCAACATAAAAAAATTGATGGGTGAAATTATTATTTCTGCTAATAAAAATTTGCAAAACGGAAAATTCAGGAATACGGATTCATTATTTCAGGAAGCAGAACACTATTATTTAAGTGCTGTAGAGGTAAGCGAAAAATCGGGGGAATTGAATCTTGTTACCACCAACCTGGGAAATCTTGGCTCATTATTTATTATCAGGAAAGAAAACCGGAAAGCAGAGAATTATCTGACCAAAGCCCTGTTAATAGCAGACAGCATTGGCTTTACTGAAGCCCGGAAAAACTGGAACGAGAAATTGAGTGATTTATTTTCAATTAACGAAAACTGGAAGGATGCCTTTACTTTTTTAAAATCGTTTGCAAGATTGAACGATTCGTTGTTTAATGAAGATAAAAACACTGCCATAGGCAATTACGAGGCAAAACATGAATTTACTATGGCAGAAATTAAAAGAAAAAATGAAGAATTTTTAAAAATCAAACGTGATACTGAAGAGAAAAGCAGGAAAAATACAATGCAGTATTCTATAATTCTGGTTGTTTTAATAATCCTGTTTTCATTTACTTTTTATATTACAAAAATATATTTACCAGAGTGGGTTTTTGCAATTTCCTTTTTCATTTCAACATTACTTTTCTTTGAATTTGTATTATTATTTGCGGAGCCATACATTGAACGGATAACTGGAAACACCCCTTTCTGGAATTTGCTCCTCAACTCTGTTCTTGCTTTATTAATAATTCCCTTTCATCAGTATTGGGAAAAAAAATGGAGAAAACGTTTCATCGTCCTATCTGAACAAATAAAATCTATAAAGACACCTACGGCAATGAACGGCGTTGCAGGAATACTGATGTTCATTATTTTTTTTACATTCTCGGGATTTGAATTGAATAAATCAGACAGCTTGTTAAAAATTTCAAAAAACCGTATTAATTATAATAAAATAAGCGCAAATGATACTGTACTGATAGATGAAATAACTGATGAAATTATACGAATTCAAAGCAATAATCCGAATGCTGCGCTTTTGCTTGGAAGGCAAGCATTGTGGGTTTCTTTAAAACTACCCGAAGATTCAAAAAAAATGATGGTAGAGAAGCAGAAAAACATTGCATTATCCGTGCATGCTATAGGAACGATATATTTTCTAACCCACGAACTTGATTCCGCCCGTTACTATTATGATAAAGAGTTGAAAATCCGGGAAAAATTAAATGATAAAAAAGGTATTGCTATTGCAAAAGCAAATCTGGGAAATATTTTTAACGAAATGGGTCATTTAACTAATGCACTTAACAATTACATGGAGTCGGTAAGAATTTTAGAAAGTATTAATAATATAGAGAGGATTCCGTCTATTCTGGGAAACATTGGTGTCATTTATTTTCAACAGGGAAACTATCCCAAATCATTGGAATACCAGTTAAGAGCCCTCAAAATTTTAGAAAGGGCTAAAGATTCTTTGAAAATTCCTTTTACAATGAGGAATATTGCTACGTTGTACTATTATTTAAATAATGTTCAAAAAGCAAAAGAAATAGCATTAAAGTCATTGAAAATGGATGAGAAATCGGGTGATAAAAGAGGAATTGCCGGTTCACTTGAAATTATAGCTACCATTGAGGAAAGTACCGGGGATTTAGAAAAAGTAATTGAAATTCAGAAAAAAATTCTTGATTTAAGAAAACAAACCGGGGATAAAAGCAACGTATCTGGATCTTATGGAAACATCGGGGCTCTATATATAGATTTAGGTGACAGTATAAAATCGAAGGATACGGCTCAATCCAACCGTTTATATTCAATGGGGTATGAGTATTATGCAAATGCATTGAAAATTGCAAAAGAAATTAACGATAAAAAAGAAATTGCAAGGCATTTAATAAACATGGGAATTCTATTTAGTAAAACAGAGAAATTTAAAGAATCAGAAAACTGCTTTCATCAGGTCACTTCACTTATTGATAGTTTGGGACATTTGGGTTATAAATTACAATTTGAAGAAGCATTCAGTGAACTGTATGAAAAAATGAATAATTACAAAATGGCATATTCGCACTTTAAGGAATATCTGAAAGCAAAAGATTCCATTTTCAGCGATGATAGAAACCGCGAAATAGGAAAATTAGAGACAATGTATGAACTGGAAATGGAAGAATACCGGAAGGAACTCAAAGAAGAGCAAATCAAAAAAGCTGAGGTCGAAAAAAAATTACACGAGAATCATTTACAATATGGTTTTTCTTTCGTATTTATTATTATATTATTTTTTATCATCCTTTTTTCGGGATATTTCAAAATACCATTAAACTTTATGAATGGAATGGTTTCCTTTTCATTGTTAATACTATTTCAATATGTTTTATTGTTAAGCGAACTTTATACATATAATTTAACTCAGGACGAACCCTTTTTCAAATTGGTAATAAATTCCGTTTTGGCGGCTTTAATTTTTCCTGCTGAAATATTTATGAAAAAGAAAATATCAAAAAGATATAAAACGTAATGTAAACCGTTATAAAGAATTTTTTTATGTAAATTTGCCATTATGTTTATCCAGAAAATAATTGTTTTTGCATTATTTGCATTCTGCCTGTTTTATGTAGGAAGAATCATTTATCGTAATTTTTTTTCCAAAAAAAATGAACCCCATTGCAGTAAGTGCTCGACGGATAAGAAGGTATAGGGGTATAAGGTATAGGGGTATAGAGGTATATGGGAAAGACATGAATCTGGTTTAAGTATGTAGCTAAGTTTGTGCGGTAGGTACTTAAACCTACATGTAATGAACTTTTTCCTATTACAAGGTTTAAGTCGCAACTGCACTTACCTGGCTACAGACCTAAACCAGATATATCTTTTCCCCTATCCCTGTACTTCTCCGTCAACCGAGACCAGGGGAAACTTTTTAATTCTTTTTCAGATACCCATTTATAGTCACCCATCCCCTCCGGTTTTGTCTCCTGTAATAATTCAAATTCATAAAATTTTGTGTAAATTATCTGATGACTCAAAACATGACGAATTGTTTTTGATTCCTGAATAAATTTTATCTTTGAAAATCCTACTGAATTTAATTTCTGTAAAATAGTAGTCAGTGAATCTTGTCCCCCGCTGGAGGGGGTAGGGGGTGGATCCGTTTCCATCAAATAAAATTCATAAAGCCCTTTCCAAATATCCCCTTCTGTTCTTTCATGTATCAGGAATTTATTTTTGCACCGGATCACGGCATAATTAAAAAATCGTTTTTTAATTTTTATGTTTTTTTGAATTACGGGTATTTTTCCCTGAATTTTTTTGTTATAGGCAAGACAATATTTATTTACAGGACAAATAACACATGCGGGATTAACGGGAGTGCACATCATAGCGCCCATTTCCATCATTGCCTGATTAAATATATCCGGTTGTTTTACTGAAATTAGCTTTTGTGCAACTTGTTGAAAATATTTTACGGCAATACTTGTATTGACCGGTTTACGATAAGCAAGAATCCGGCTGAGCACACGAATTACATTTCCATCTAATACCGGCACAGGAATTTTCCAGGCAAAAGATGCAATTGCCGCGGCAGTGTAATTGCCTATTCCTTTTAATTTTAACAATTGTTCAAAGGAAGGAGGAAATTTTCCATGAAATTCACTCACGATTTTCCGGGCGGTTTCGTGCATATTCCTCGCACGCGAATAATAACCCAAGCCCTGCCAGATTTTTAAGACCTTTCGTTCTTCCGCTCCGGCTAATGAATAAACATCCGGGAATTCTTTTATAAAATTCAGATAGTAGGGAAGACCCTGATTCACTCTCGTTTGCTGAAGAATAATTTCAGATACCCATATTTTATAAGGGTCTTGTATATTTCTCCATGGCAGGTCCCGTTTGTTTTTGTGATACCAGGCGAAGAGGTTTTTAAGAAAGTGTATTTTATTATTTAATAGTGCTACCTTTGTCATGAATTAAATTTATCCGGAATATTCTTATAACTTAATGCAAGTTTAAGATATTTTAGGGAAAATAATTTTAGGCCTTTTAGAAAACCAAACTTACCAACAGGATGTCCTAAATTTTTGTTTGGTTCAATCGCTAATCTTATGAAAAAAGATTAAATTTGTATCATAAAAATAAGAGAAACAAAAACGAGTTCCGTAGGAACGAAATATATTGTAATAACGGACTTCAGTACGTTGTTGTAACGTTAAATTTGTATCATAAAAATAAGAGAAACAAAACGAGTTCCGTAGGAACGAAATATGTTGTAACAACGGACTTCAGTCCGTTGTTGTAACGTCTGACTTCAGCCCCTTGAGTTCCGTAGGAACGAAACATTTTTGAGGATTTGATATGAATAAAATTACTCATATACGCTCCATCGCCATCGGCGGCTCCGGTACCATGGGAACAGGTATTGCTCAGGTATTTGCCACGGCAGGAATTCATGTTAAAATTTTTGACATAAACTCCACCGCGTTAGAAAAAGCGGAGAAAAATATTATTTCCGGTCTTGACCGCGCCATTCAAAAAGGAAAACTTACTCAGGAAAATAAAGAAAAACTGCTTTCATTGATTTCCTTTACATCTGATGAGAAAGAATTAAAAGGAGATTTGATTCTGGAAGCAATCGTTGAAGATCTAAATGCAAAACAACAATTTTTTTTAACAGTCGAAAAAATAAATTCCCCGGAAGTTATTTTTGCTACCAATACTTCTACCATTCCTGTTTCTCAAATAGCAGAAGGATTAAAGTACCCGAAACGTTTACTCGGAATGCACTTTTTTAATCCGGCTCCGCTGATGAAATTAGTAGAGCTGATCTCCGGAGAAAAAACATCACCTGATATACTAAAAACAGTCGGAGAATTAGCGGAAAAATGCGGAAAAGAATTTGTGCTGGTAAAAGACCGCCCGGGATTTATTGTAAACAGAGTGGCACGCCATTACTACCTCGAAAGTTTGCAACTTCTCGGGGAATCCGCCTGTGATATTTCCGGTATGGATAATCTGCTTGTGAATGCCGGTTTTAAGATGGGTCCCTTCCGGTTGATGGATTTAATAGGAAACGATGTTAATTACGCAGTATCCGCATCGCTTTATAACTCATTTAATGGAGAGCCACGATTTAAACCAAATCCCATTCAGCAAAAGATGGTTGAAGCCGGATTGCTTGGAATTAAAACGGGGAAAGGGTTTTATGAATACACAACAAAATGAAAATAAAATTATCCTGGAATCATATCATTATGGTTGTTTATATCATCCTTTCCGGATGTACCCAAAAGGGCGACCGTAAAAATTCAATAGATATCCAGGGACACCGCGGATGCCGTGGAATAATGCCCGAAAACAGCGTGCCTGCAATGATCAAAGCGCTGGAAATTGGTGTCACTACTCTTGAAATGGATGTAATCATTTCTAAGGATAAAAAAGTTGTTGTATCACATGAGCCGTTTTTATCTCACGAAATATGCCTTACCCCGGAGGGTAAAATTATTTCTGAAAAAGAGGAGCATCTTCTCAACCTTTATACTATGAATTATGACGAAATTAGGTTATGTGATTGTGGTACAAAGCCCCACGATCGCTTTCCTGAACAGCAAAAGATACCTGTCTATAAACCGCTCTTAGGCGAAGTGATTGATTCATCGGAAAATTATTTGAGGAGCCATTCGCTCAATCCTATATGGTATAATATTGAAATAAAAAGCAGTGCAGAAACAGACAGCATATTCCACCCGCCCGTAGTTGAATACGCAGAGTTGGTATTGTCCGTGATAAAAGAAAAAAATATTTCCGGCAGAGTGATAATTCAATCGTTTGATTTGAGACCCCTGCAATACATTCACAGGAAATATCCTGATTTTCAACTGGCATTGCTTATTGAAACGCCTGTACCGGCGGAGAAATCCATTAGCTTGCTCGGATTTATACCCAATATTTACAGTCCTGACTATACGTTTGTGAATAAAGAATTAATTAACTATGCGAAAAAGAATAACATGAAAGTAATCCCATGGACGGTCAATGAGAAGGATGAAATTTTAAAACTTTTGCGCCTCGGTGTGAATGGCATTATCACTGACTACCCTGAGAGGGTTTTAGAGATTATTTTGTCCCAATCCTTGCAGACAGTCGCTCTAAAAAATCTCCCAAATCTCAGAATTTCTCCTTCATAAATTGTATATTTGGTCACTTTTTTAACAAATGACCAGAGACCTGGCGAAAGCCACCATAGAAAAGTTAGTTGAACGCTTCCGAGAGCATCAGAACGACTATCATTTGCCCGATTACAACGAAGCAAAAACCCGTCAGGATTTCATCAATCCGTTTTTCAAGGCACTGGGATGGGACATTGACAACGAGAAAGGCGACAGCGAAGCATACCGCGAAGTAATTTATGAAGATAAAGTTGTAGTTAAAGGAAAAGCAAAAGCGCCCGACTACGGATTTCGGCTTTCAGGAAGCGCGAAGAAAAGATTGTTTTATGTAGAAGCAAAAAAGCCATCCGTTTCACTCAAAGCAAATAAAGAATCCGCCTATCAGTTGAGGCGTTACGGAAGCAGTGCGCAGGCATATATTTCCATTCTCACAAACTTTGAAGATTTTATTGTTTACGATTGTTCGCGCGTTCCAAATCTGCACGACAGCGCGAGCGTTGCAAAACTAAAGCACATTCACTTTGAAAAATATCTTGATGAGTTTGATTTTATTTACGACACCTTTTCGCACGAAGCAGTTACGCATGGCAAGTTCGACAAGTATGTACAAAGCGATACTAATAAAAAAGGAAGCCAAACGCTCGATAAAGAATTTGTTCAGAGTTTAGATGAATGGCGCAGATACCTTGCCGTAAGCATTGCGCACAACAACCGAAAATTAAATGACGAAGAAATAAATTTTGCTGTTCAGCAAACCATTGACCGACTGATTTTCCTGCGCTTCTGCGAAGACCGAGCGGTAGAACCTTATGCACAGTTGCAAAAAGAGGCCTCAAAAGGAAATGCCTATCAAAATCTTTTTCATCTTTTCAAACTTGCAGATGATAAATACAATTCAGGACTTTTCGATTTCAAGAAAGATTTAATTACTCCTCATCTTAAGGTTGATAATAAAGTAATCAAATCAATAATTGAAGACCTTTATTCTCCAATCTGCCGGTACGAATTTTCCGTAATGCCCGTAGAAGTTCTCGGAAACGCCTACGAGCAGTTTCTTGGAAAGGTAATTCGTATTACGCCCGCGCGAAGTGTACGGATTGAAGAAAAGCCCGAAGTGCGTAAAGCGGGTGGAGTTTATTACACGCCTCAATACATAGTTGAATACATTGTAAAAAATACTGTTGGAAAACTCGTTGACGGAAAATCCCCAAAGGAAATTGAGAAGATAAAAATTGTTGACCCCGCTTGCGGAAGTGGTTCTTTTTTGTTGGGCGCGTTTGAATATTTATTGAACTATCACATTAACTGGTATCACCATAAAGGTTACGCAACTAAAAAAGAAAAAGATAATCCCTTCACTCCTCAGGGAACTTTAACAACACACGAAAAGAAACGCATACTTCTCAGCAATATTTTTGGAGTTGACATTGACGCTAACGCAGTTGAAGTAACCAAACTCGGTTTGCTCCTCAAATGTATGGAAGGCGAAACCGAAGCCAGCATTAATCAACAGATGAGCTTATTTCGTGAAAGAGTTCTACCAGATCTTGATTATAATATTAAAGTTGGTAATAGTTTAGTTGATACAGATATTTATGACAGCGAAATGGAGTTAGGGTTTGAGAAAAAAATTAAACCGTTCAGCTGGAAGAATGGATTTCAAGATGTATTTAAGCAGGGTGGTTTTGATGTAGTGATTGGGAATCCGCCCTATTTAAAACTTACAGCCAATAATATTGATGGCGAAATACTATCTTACTACGAAAAGAAATATAAATCTTATTCGGGAGGAAGTTCAAAAAATTTATTTCAATTATTCTTAGAAAGAGTTACTCATTTAGATCCAAAAATATTTTCGTTTATCATTCCAGAAGCTTTGCTTACAACGGAGAGTAACGGAAAAATCAGAGAAATTCTTTTAGAGAACTTCAATATTAATTCGGTAGTAATTTTTGACCACTTTGTATTTCAGGACGCAACGATAGGAACAACAATCGTTGTTGGAGAAAAAGAATCAAAAGAAAAAACAAAAATTGTTAAAATTCATGATTCCCAAAATCAAAGTATTAGTCAAGAAATAAAATTGAACAAAGGCACTGACCCATGGGATGTTTCTTTAGATAATACCAGCAAAACTCTTTTTAAGAAAATTCTGAATTCATCTAAGTTAATGGGAGAATTAGTTGAAATGTCAAAGGGAATGGTCGTAAAAGATAGAAATGATATTCTTACTAAATCACTATCAAAAAAATCTCTCCCGTTTCTATTAGGTAATTGCATGACCCGATATTATTATCATTATGATAAGTATGCTGAATATGAAAAGTTAGATATTATTGGAGGAACAAGAGATTTAGATAAACATATTTCAATACCTCGTTTGTTAATTCGCAGAACTGGAAGTAATTTATGTGTGACTTATTCGGAAAAACAAGAACTGATTGAAAGCACCATCTATATTCTTCGCAGTGAAAAAATAAATTTAAAATTTCTTTTGGGCTTACTTAATTCGAAATTACTTTCATTCTATTTATCAAAACGGCTTATAACAAACGCACAAGGATTTCCACAAGTGCTGATGGGGCAATTAGAACAACTTCCAATTGCAATAACGAATGAAAAAAGTCAAAATGAAATTGCAAAACACGTTAATTTATTATTAAAACTCAATGAAGAATTAAAAGAAGAAAAATTGCAGAATAAGATTGAGCAGATAAAACAACACATAGAACACAGCGAAGAAAAAATAAACGAATTAGTTTATGAATTATATAATTTAACAAAAGAAGAAATTAAAATTGTGGAGGAATAAATAAAATGAAGAGCGAAACAAAAAAAGAGCTACTTAATACTGTACAAGAATTTATGAATAGTGATATTTATAAAGAACAAGAAAAACTTTTAGAGGAAAGAAGTAAGACCTTAAAATCAGGCGCAGATGTTATTCATTTAACCTATTTAGGTCACCAATTAGAGGATAGTGATCTGAAAGAAATAGAAGAAATTCTTAAAAAAGAAAATCTACAGCTTAGTTCCTACAACAAATCCGGTATAATTTATAATTTAATAGATGATTATACACTAACTACATTTTTTGTTATTTCCTATCAAATTTACCAGTTGCTCAATGAAGTAAAATCGAACGCACTATGGGATATATTAAAATATGTCATACTGAAAACATGGAACAAGATTAATACACGAACACATATTGCTAATGAGAAAATAAAATTTGGAATAACTGTTAATCTTGATGAGAAAACAAGAATTAATGTTCAAATAGAAGGCAGTGAAAAATTAGCATCTGAAACCCTTGACAAAGTTTTAACTTACCTTAAAACTCAAGAAAGGAACACAGATAAAAAAATGTTTCCTGATTATATCAACTACGATGAAAAAAAAGGGGCTTTTGTCAAGATTGATGTGGCAAATAAGATTAGAAAAAAGGCAAATAGAAATAGTTAAAAAAAGATATTAAAAAAAAATTAAGACAAAATAAATTTCCAAGATGAAATTTAAAACTATATGAGCATAGCCATACGCATAAAAGATTGTATTGATAACCACGATAAATACGTGAAGATATTGGCAACCAAATCTGACAAAGAATTGGCAAAGAGGATTAATTTGGTTCATATACAAATGGAGCTTGCCGATAAAGCAAAAAATACCGGCTCATTAGAACTCCTTGAGATATGGCGCACACAAATAATTGAAGCGCGTATTTACAAAGCAGAAAATAATATTGCCGATGTTCCGAGTGAAATTGAACTTGCCATTGCCGATATTGAGACATTCACCGCCAAAGCAAAGGAACGGCAGGAAATAGTAAATGAAGCGCATAATCCTATTAAAAAAACTAAGGTAAAAGTTTACCAACCAAAAGCTGATGATAGTCAGCTTTCCTTGTTTTAGAGATTGGAACAAAATAATTTTTACATTTTTAGCAACCGCACTTTCTCGCTCATCCATCCACTGGATGGATACCGTCTTTTGCAATTTTGAGCATTGGCACAATTTCGCTCAAAAGCCCACTGGACTTTTGCCGTGTTGCAAGTTATTTTCTCCTCTCCTTTAAAAAAGCAATGATCAAGATAGAAAGCACCCCTGCGCTGAGAATCCAGAATGTCACTGATGGTTCGCCTTTGAATACGGCTTTATAAAAAAATCCGCCATACAAACCGCCGGTTATCGGGGCAAAAACAGGAATCCAGGCATATCCCCAATTGGAGTTACCTTTTCCATGAATAGGTAAAAAATAGTGGGCAATGCGTGGACCTAAATCCCTGGCGGGATTAATAGCATAACCCGTAGGTCCGCCAAGCGAAATGCCTATTGCCACAATCAAAAGTCCAATGATCAGCGGATTTAAGCCCTGAGTAAATTCATTGGCTCCAATAGCAAGTATAGCAAGCACAAGCACGAAGGTACCTGTCATCTCGGTGACAAAATTTGAGTATGTACTGCGGATTGCGGGTGCGGTGCAAAACACTGCCAGTTTCAACGACTCGTCTTCCGTTACTTTCCAATGGGATAAATAGTGAAAATAGATAATGACAGCGCCGGTAATAGCGCCTGCAAATTGAGCAGTGATGTACAAAGGCACATCTGCCCATGGGAAATCACCTATGGCGGCTAATGCAAGTGTCACCGCCGGATTAATATGTGCTCCGCTGACCTTCCCGACAGCATAAATTGCGATTGCAACTCCCAGACCCCAACCGAAAGTTATCACAATCCATCCCGAATTCTGCGACTTTGATTTGTTTAACAACACTCCTGCCACCACTCCGCATCCGAAGATGATGAGTATCATGGTTCCGATAAATTCTCCTAAAAATGGTGTCATGGAAATTGATTTTTCATTCAAAAGTAACCATTTTTTTTAATAAATTTTCCATCTCTTCCATTTCAGTGCCGCACCTTTGTGTATCCCACTGCAAATAATTTTTCATTTCCTCTGCAATGGCGGGTAAAAGTTTTTTTACCGATTCCGGTTCAAACAAAAACATTCCGGTTCTTCTGATAAAAAAATCCTGAAGTTTATAAACCGATTCATTAGTTACTGCAAACCACAATTGTGCTTTTGCAAGACGGATTTTGGAGTCAGATCCGGAGATCAGAAAATACTTGTTCAAGATTTCATCCGATTGTTTCCCATAAGTTCTTACTAAATAGTTTGCGGAAGAATTTTCCAAGCCATCACTTATTATTTTTTCAGAAATTTTTTTAATATGCTCATTGACTTCCTGCTGACTCGTATATTCGCCACCGTTAATTTTTATTCCTCTTGTTTTACAATGGATAAAAGCAATTCCGGATACCTTCATAAGGTTTTTATTCACAATGTTTACAATTTTTTCTGCCATTTTCCGGTATCCGGTAAGCTTACCACCGGCAATGGAAATCAGTCCGCTTTCGGAGATAAAAATTTCATCCCTGCGCCGCAAATCCGATGGGGTCTTCCCTTCCTCGTGTATCAAAGGGCGTATTCCTGCCCAGGATGAAATAATATCTGAAATTTTCAAGGTAACGGAAGGAAACATTTCATTTGCAGCATTGATAAGATAAGTTGCATCTTCTTTTGAAGCAATCAGAGTTTCCATATCGCCTGTATAATTGGTATCCGTTGTTCCGATATAGGTTACATTACCATGCGGAATTGCAAAAACCATTCTACCTCCGGTGACAGGAAAATAAACGGAATATTTTAATGGCAGTTTGATGTGCCGGACAACAATATGTGCGCCCTTTGTGAGATGCAATCGTTTGCCTGTGATTAAGCGGTCATTTCTGCGCACCTCATCTACCCAGGGACCGGTGCTATTGATTACCTGATTTGCATTTATAATTAAAATTTTCCCAGTTAATAAGTCAACACATTCCACTCCGCACACGCAGTTATTTTTGTAAATAAATTTATTATACCGGAGGTAATTTGCCGGCAGAGCGCCATATCTTGCAGCTGTTTTAATCACCTCAAGGGTAAGACGCGCATCATCCGTTCCGAATTCCATATATAAACCGCTCCCTTTAAGGATGTCCCTTCGCAGAAGCGGTTCTTCATTCACAGTATCCTCTTTTGAAAGTATCTTGTAGCGCCAATCGTGCTCTTTTATTCCAGCCAAAAAATCATAAATCCAAAGTCCTAATGTTGCAGACAATTTTCCGTAAGGACCGTTTTTCAGTATAGGTAAAAGCATCTTTTGAGGAAAAACAAGATGCTGGGCATTGTTGAAGGTGGTTGTCCTTTCATGGGCTACCTCTCTGACTAAATTAAATTCAAATTGTTTAAGATAACGCAATCCGCCGTGGATAAGTTTTGTGGAACGGCTACTTGTACCCGAAGCAAAATCCTGTTTTTCAATCAGACATGTCTTTATTCCCCTTGAAGCGGCATCTAATGCAATACCGGCGCCCGTAATTCCTCCACCAATTATTAACAGATCATGCGTTGAGGAAATTAATTTTTCCAGTAGATAGGGGCGATTTAAGGAGGATAATAGATTCATTGTGAAAATACATAACTTTGATATTTGATGTTGGTGTTCGCAAAAATTTTACATGATAATATCCAATATCTAATATCCAATATCCAATTTCTAATTTCCAATTTCCAACCACCTCATCGTCCGCGTCACTGCTTTCTGCCATTCGGAAAAAAGTTGTTTTCTTTTTTCATCATTCATAGAGGAGCGGAATATTTTATTTACTTTTCGTTTTTTTGAAATTTTCTTTTTATCCCATAAGCCGGATGCAATACCTGCAAGATATGCGGCACCGAGGGCAGTGGACTCAACGATGGCAGGTCGTTCTACAGTGACACCGAGGATATCTGCCTGAAACTGCATGAGCAGATTATTACTACAAGCACCGCCGTCAACCTTTAATTTTTTCAGAGAAATATTGGAATTCTTTTGCATGGCATCAAGCACTTCTTTTGTCTGGTATGCGAGCGATTCCAGTGTAGCTCTTATAATGTGGTTCTTTGTGGTATCGCGTGTAAGTCCGAAAATGGCACCGCGTGCATACATATCCCAATAGGGAGCGCCAAGACCTACAAATGCTGGCACTACATAAACGCCACCGTTATCTTCTGTTTTATTCGCAAAGTATTCTGAGTCGCTTGCTGTATCAATTATTTTTAACCCATCACGAAGCCATTGAATTGCGGCGCCGGCTATAAACACGCTACCTTCCAGAGCGTACGTTATCTTTCCATTCAGTCCCCATGCAATCGTTGATAGCAATCCGGATTTGCTTTGCTGTATATGTTCTCCGGTGTTCATCAGCATAAAGCAGCCGGTGCCATACGTGTTTTTTACTTCACCCTCTTCAAAACAGGTCTGACCAAAAAGTGCGGATTGCTGATCGCCGGCAACCCCGGTAATCGGAATATTCACTCCATCCAAATCAAAGGAACCGAAATAACCCGATGAGTTTTTAACTTCCGGTAGCATCTGCTCAGGGATGTTGAGCGCATCAAGCATCTTCTTATCCCATTTCAAATCCACAATGTTATACAACATCGTACGTGATGCGTTAGAATAATCAGTGACATGGCATTTCCCTTTAGTCATCTTCCATATCAGCCAGGAATCAATGGTTCCGAATAAAAGGTCACCTTTATTAGCAAGGTTGTGAGTGCCACTGACATTATCCAATATCCATTTTACTTTTGTACCTGAAAAATAAGCGTCAATCACGAGACCGGTATTTTTCTTTACATATTTTTCCAGATTGTTTTTTTTAAGCACTTCGCATATAGGTGCGGTTCTGCGGTCCTGCCAAACGATGGCATTGTAAACAGGTAAGCCCGTTTTCTTATTCCAGACCACAGTGGTTTCTCGCTGGTTGGTGATACCTACAGCGGCGATTTCAGAAGGAGCAATTTTCTTTTCATGCAATAGTTGATTTAACACAGCCATTTGTGATTGGAATATTTCCTCAGGGTTGTGTTCCACCCAGCCGGGTTTTGGAAATATCTGTGTAAACTCTCTTTGAGCGATTCCTGCAATTTCGCAATTATAATTGACGAGAATTGCACGGGAGCTGGTGGTTCCCTGGTCCAGGGCGATGATATATTTGTTTTTCATTTTATTAGACCTCTTGCTTTTATCACTTCAATCTTGCCATTGTGGGAAAAACAAACACATCGTCATCTCTTAATTCCTCAGCGGTTTCCCCGTAGCCAAGGTATGCTGTATTCTCTCCAATGTTTTTCTTTCCCCGCAAAGAGACAAAAATGCTTCCCGCTCCAAATCCAATAGGTATTGTTCGGAGACCTTTGTAGGTGCACTGAGGTCCCCCCCGCACATTATCCATGCAAGCTTGGTAGAAATTTTTTTATCATGCTCCGAAATATAATGACCCGCAAACATTCCATAAGCCCCGGCAAGAAATGCACCTAACCCTCCGCGACCTAGCACATGAATATCCTTCCGGATTTGAGGACGGCTATATCCTGCATTATATAAATCAAGAGCAAATAATTTAGCATCTGCTAGCTGCCTCTTATTATTCATACTGATGCGGTCACCCCTTCTCATTATTCCCATGTCAAACGCTTCATGAGCTGACGTAGCAACCTTAGCCATCCCTATCATTAAAAAATTATTCTTCAACGGATTTAATTCAATGTCACCTTCGTGAATGGCATCCGAAGCACGAAGACACATTTCCTTAGTGCCACCACCGCCGGGAATTAATCCTACACCGAATTCCACTAATCCAATATAGGTCTCAGCCGCGGCTTGCAATCCATCGGCATGCAGTGACACTTCACAGCCGCCACCCAGTGTCAATCCATGCGGTGCCACTATTACAGGAATATCTGAATAGCGAAGACGCATCGTGGTTTTCTGAAACAATCTGATCATCATGTCAATCTCATCGTATTCCTGCTCTATGGCATACATTAACAGCAAGGCAAGATTTGCTCCTGCGGAAAAATTCGGTGCCTGATTTCCGATAACCAATCCCTTCCAACCATCCTTCTCTGCGCGGTCAATGGAGCGATGCAACATTTCTGTAATTCCACCTCCAATGGCATTCATCTTCGTATGAAATTCCAGACATAATACCCCATCGCCAATATCAAATAAGGATGCATCTGAATTTGAGTCAACAATATTGGATTTTCTATAATTATCTAAAAGAATAAAATTTTCACTGCCCGGAATAAATTGATTGGATTTACTAACGATATCATAATATTTTTTTCTACCTTTTTCCACTTCATAAAACCGTTTACATCCGGTATTAAGCATTTCGGTTATCCAACCCGCAGGTTTTAAACCCTGGGTTTCCATGCTATTCAGAACATTCTCAATTCCAAGTAAATCCCAGGTTTCAAAAGGACCAAATTCCCAGCCAAAACCGGCTTTTACGGCAAGGTCAATTTTATAAAGTTCACCGCTGATTTCCGGTATGCGGTTCGTGGCATAAACGAATAAACGATTAAAAGTGCCACGTATAAATTCACCTGCTTTATCCTTGCTGTTATAGAGAAGTTTTATTTTTTGGGCAGTGTTTTCCAATGCCTTTGTCGCATCCAGAGAGGCAAACTTTACTTTTGATTTTTGGGAGTATTCAAAAGTTTGAAGATTCAGTGTGAGAATTTCAGAACCCATTTCTGTTTTCACTTTTTTATAAAAACCCTGACGTGTCTTATCTCCCCACCAACGGTTATCGTTTAATTTAGCAACGAATTCCGGTAGTTTGAAAATTTCTTTTGACTCATCCTGCTTCAGACCTTCATGTAAAAAAACAGCTACTTTTACCATGGTATCCAATCCTACGACATCGGTAGTTCTGCAAGTGGCGGATTTAGGTCTTCCTACGACAGAACCGGTTAAGGCATCGGTTTCGTCCACCGTCAATCCCATGGATTGCATGGTGTGAAAAATATCCATGATGGCGAAAATTCCGATACGGTTGGCAATAAATGCGGGAGTGTCTTTGCATAGGACGGTCGTCTTGCCGAGAAATAAATCACCGTAATGCATCAGGAACTCAATAAGTTTACTATCCGTGTTTGGACCCGGAATAATTTCCAATAAAGGAAGGTAGCGTGGAGGATTGAAAAAATGAGTGCCACAAAAATGCCGTTGAAAATCTTCCGAACGGTTTTGGGACATCAGCCGGATGGGAATACCGGAAGTATTTGAAGTTATGATTGTACCCGGTTTGCGGTACTTTTCCACTTCCGTAAAAATTTTATTTTTTATTTCCAGGTTTTCCACAACGGCTTCCAGTATCCAGTCAACACTTTCAATCTCGTTGAGATTATCAGTAAAATTACCGGTATGAATGTGGGAAGCAAAACTTTTTTTATAAAGCGGGGATGGATTTGAATTAATCGCTGTCTTAAGTGATTGATTAACGATGCGGTTTTTTACTGTAGGATGTTCCAGCGTAAGTCCGGCTTTTTTTTCATTTTCAAGTAGTTCGGCGGGGCATATATCAAGAAGAAAAACTTCTAACCCTGCATTGGCGAAATGACAGGCAATCCGGGAACCCATAATACCGGAACCAAGGACTGCAACTTTTTTGATGGAAAACATTGGGGTAAAGGTATGAAATTTTATCCACGAATTAACACGAATTAAGTTTGAGGCAATTTGTGTAAATTCGTGGCTGAATTCAGATAGTTCTCATTTTTATTTCGGATCAAATATTCATTCAAATTTTAAATTATATGCCAACCCCCGGATTCTTATCTCTCCCTAACCTTGCTGATGAACGCATCGGTGGAAAAGTACTTTTCGCTAACGATGATTTTTTTGCTCCTAAGGAAAATCTACTAAAACCCGGCAGAGGGATTTTTATTGAGGGTAAATACACAGACCATGGAAAATGGATGGACGGATGGGAATCGCGAAGGAGAAGAATCCCCGGTCATGACTGGTGCATCATTCAACTTGGCGCTACGGGTATTATTCGTGGAATTGATATTGACACAAACCATTTTCTTGGGAATCATCCTCCATTCGCTTCCGTAGATGCCTGTTATTCCCCGGATGGAATTTCAGAAGAGATGATGAAAGAGGAAAAAACGGACCCATATAAAGTTCTAACCCAAAAAAGCTATAATCGAAATACCTGGAAAGAAATTCTTCCTAAATCGCCTTTAAAACCGGGAAGTCAGAATTTATTTAAGGTAAATTACGGAGAGAAAATCACCCATCTGCGTTTGAATATTTATCCCGATGGAGGAGTAGCTCGCATTAAAGTTTATGGAAATGTTCAAAAAGATATTTCTGAATTTAAAAAGAATGAATTGATTGATTTAGCTGGGATCTTAAACGGCGGTTGCGTGCTTAAATGCAATAACATGTTTTTCAGTCCTAAGGATAATCTGATTTTACCCGGAGAATCATTGAATATGGGCGATGGTTGGGAAACAAAACGAAATCGAAAACCAGGAAATGTGGACTGGGTGATAGTAAAACTTGGATTTCCAGGATTCATAAAAAAAGTGTTGATAGACACTGCCTTTTTTAAAGGAAACTATCCGGATAGTTGTGAGTTATTGGGTTGTCTGCTCACAAAAGAACCCAAAGATATTTCGAATAATTCAGTTATCTGGAAAAGGATTTTTCCACAGACAAAACTACATGCTGACACAAAACATTTTTTTAAAAACGAAATAGAAAATTCCGGACCCTTTTCTCATGTTAAACTGAATATTTATCCCGATGGCGGGATTGCGAGGTTGCGGATTTGGGGGAGGGTAGAAAAAATAGAAAATAGAAAATAGAAAAGAACCTTCAAGGTTTTGCATGGATTTGAGGCGCCGGCTAACCTTGAAGGTTTGGGATTTTAAAATAGAAAATATATAATTATATCAGACATTAAAATGCTATACACTCAATTTCAGGCAAAAAAATTTCTAACCACCTTTTGCGGTTCCCGGAATTGGGTGAACAGCATGATGAAGGACTACCCCTTCCGCAATAAAACTTCGCTTTACCGCTCCGCCAAAAAATCATTTGCACAATTAAATAATAAGGATTGGCTGGAAGCATTTTCCCATCATCCTGAAATAGGAAATATGAAATCGTTGCGGAAAAAATTTTCTTCCACAAAACATCTGGCTGGCAAAGAGCAATCCGGTGTAAATAAAGCATCAAAAGAAACCCTTCTACAGCTTGCGGAATTAAACCGGGCATATAAGAAAAAATTTGGTTTTATTTTCATAATTTGCGCCTCCGGAAAAACGGCTGAGCAAATGTTGGATTCACTTGAAAAGCGAATAAAAAATGATTACAATGACGAATTAAGAATTGCGGCGAAAGAACAGGAAAAGATTACTTTGATGAGAATGTCAATAGAAAAGGTATAAAGGTATAAGGAAAATATAATAATTTATACCCCTATACCCCTATACCCCTATACCCCTATACCCCTATACCCCTATACCCCTATACCCCTATACCCCTATACC
>Ga0156225_101_pt2 | contig 105438 bp, 81 predicted proteins | sample RifCSPlowO2_12_FD_107873 | JGI IMG/M metagenome (GOLD analysis project Ga0156225, IMG submission 107873) | Bacteroidetes bacterium RIFCSPLOWO2_12_FULL_37_12 | reverse complement strand
GGTTCGCAAGCCGGTACTTAAATTTAAAATCAAACTTGTGTCACCGTTACAAACCGTATCTGCTTTCATGGAAATCAGAGGATTGGTGCAATAAATTTCATCAGCGCCTATATCGGGTTTAACTGCATCCCGTAATTCTCCCTCAATATCGTAAGTGATTGCAGTCAGAGGAGTTCCTTTCTCATAAATTTCTATAGCCGAAGCATGCAAATCGGTTTTGGATTCAAACATGGGATCTACTGAAACAGAAGATACTTCTTTTCCGCTGGCAGTTTTGAATGCGGCTAAATTGGTTTGGTCGGTGCTCCAATATCCCAGTTTAGCACCTTTTACATAAAGGTCATTAAAATCAGAAGTTTGAACGGCACTTGTAGTATTTACATAATAAGAATAACCGGCACCGGAATTTGAAAGCACATTATTAACCACATTAATATTACTACCACTAGATACCAGCAGGGCAGAAGAGCTTGTATTGGTTCCTGTAATATGTACGGAGTTGTGGTAAATATTCTGGTATGAAGAATTTTCTAAATAAATCCCTCTTGTATTACCATTACTTCCCAGATAAATCATATTGTTGGAAGTGATTCCGTAAGCTCCGGGAGTACCATTGGAATTATAAAGTACAATCCCATAATATGCATTGTCCGATACCATAAAGTTTTGATGTACCCAAGTTGCATTTGCACATGTCTCGATGTGAATGGCACGTTCCTGGAAAGAGGTCATTTTGTTTTTCTCCACAACGGGCGCATCGCAAGTTGATAAATAAATGGAATAATAAAATCCATTGAATTCATTTCCTGAAATATTAATTCCACTTATGGGATTTGTTGTGTTAATTCCATAGAGATAAACCCCATACGCTCCATTGGTCATTTTATTGGAAATTACAGTTATTGAGTCAATGACAGTTTGGTAAGAACGTATCAGGGCTTGCTCGTAACCACTAACGAATGGTTTTCCTTCCATTACACATTCTGAAATTTTTATTTTTCTCGTTTCACCGGAAAGTGTGAAAATTGAAGCATAAGAAATTCCGGTTGCTTTGAAAGTTAGTTTACGGAAATTAAAATATTTCGCATTTTTCAGATTAAAAATAAAGTTATCAGAAGTGCTTGTAGCCGCGTTAAAAATAACTACGTCAGTAGCATTTCCGGTTTGTGACTCAAATACAACATATTTTACAGCAGTGACACCAGAAATTGCGTTTAATTCTATTTTTTCGTTATAGGTGCCGGTTTGGATTTTAAAAATGACCGAATCAGAGATACCGAGCATGGTTAAACTGTCAACGGCTTGAGTAATAGAAGAAAAATAACCGGTAGGACCAATGGTGTAAACGCCCGCTAAAGGAATAGCCCCTGAATTAAATTCATCAGCACCGATATCGGGAGTGAGTGTATCTCTGGACTCTCCATCTATGTCATCCAATACATCCGTCAGATACGTTCCTTTATTGTTTAATCCAAGTGACTTGAGGTGAAGATCCGAAATGGAAACAAAAGATGGAAATAAAGAAAGAGAGGATAGATCTTTTCCTGAGGCACTTTGGAGGGAACTTAAATTTACCTGATTGACTGACCAATAAGCCAGGTACGAACCATTCGAGTATAAATTATTATAATCGCTGTTTAAAATATTGGTTCCATTATTTGAGTAATACGCATAGCCGGTTCCGGATGCACAAAAAATATTATTTAGTACATTGATGTTAGATCCGCCATACGTATAAAAAGCAATGGAAGATGAACTTGAGCTTCTTTGATGCACTGTATTGTTATAAACATTGATAAAATTAGAACTATAGAGATAAATTCCGTAAGAACTTCCTGCGCTTCCATACGAAACAAAATTGTTAGCTATGAGAACGGGAGAGGGTGCAGTGCCATTCGTGCTGTAAAAATTTATTCCGGTATAATCAGAAATTCCATATATTTTATTTCCTTCCAATTTTATTTCTCCTGAACAATTACCTAAATAAAATCCATCGTTTTTTATTTCATTTAAAACATTTGATTTCAGATAAATTCCGGAACCATAATTAATGGATACAGGGTAGTACTGATAGTTAAAAACATTGTTTGATAACGTAAGGATTTTTGCCGGATTGGAAGTGGAAATACCCGTAAAATACAAACCATACCCTCCGTTATTGAAAGTACAACCTGTAATGAGAAGGGACTTAGGATTTGAATTATCCACATGAATTAAAGAGGTGTTGACGCTATTAAAACCGGTGGCGCCGTTAAAAATGCAATTATCAAAAGTAATATTGTTTGCCACCCCATAAATATAAAATGCTTTCGCATATCCGCCGATTCCTGAAGGGGAAAATGTAAGATTTTTAAACGTAATGTTATCCGCACTGCTTAGCATGATAATATGATTATTGGAACCGGAAGTAGCTGTGAAACTGATAACCACATCTATAGCATTTCCGGTTTGTGATTGAAACTGAATGGGATGTACACTGTCGGCTCCTGATATCTGTTTAAGTTCGAATTGTTCGAAATAAGTTCCCGATTTTATCAGGAAAAATACAGAATCACTTACTCCCAAAATATTTAAGCTATCTGCCGCCTCCGTCAAGGTCGTAAAATTCCCACCCGTTCCTACAATATAAGTTCCTGCAAGTGGCAATCGTGTGGATGTAAACTCATCGGCTCCAATATCCGGTGTACCTGCATTTCTTACTTCACCGTCAATATCGTCGGAGACGTCAGTCAAGGGGGTTCCTTTGTTATCTAACCAATAAGAAGAAATATGTAAATCAGTGACACTCACAAAATCTGCTGAAACATTAATGGAAGAGGACTCTTTAGAACTTGCTGTTTTTAATGCTTCGAGGTCTAATACATTAGCGGACCAGTAGGCAAGGAAGTTGCCCTTGGAAGAATGACAGTTAAAATCGGATGTTCCTGCAACGGAAGAATTGTTTACATAATAGGAAAATCCGGGTCCATTATTTAACAGAATATTATTTACAACATTGATATTACTTCCATAAAATCCTTTAAAAGCGGCAGAACTGGTACCTGAACCCCCGGTAATTATGTTAATGGAATTGTGATACACATTTTGATAATTTGAATAATACGTATAAACACCATTGGCATTTCCGTTATTTCCAATTGTGATAAAGTTATTGGAAATCAATCCCCTGCTGGAGGTTGTTCCATCACAATTCTGCAAAACTATTCCGGAATAATCATTTTGTGAATAAATTTTGTTTTTCAATACCTGCAAAGCATTATCACAATATTCGAGGCGAATGCCGTCTTGTCCGGAACTATTGATTTGATTGGAAAGGATAACCGGTGCATCCTGATTCTGAAGATAAATTCCATTATAGCTCGAAGAGTTAATAGTATTCAGTGTCACTGAAACGAATTTAGCAAGAACAGAAGTACTTACACCTTGCAAATTAATGGAATGATATCCGCCATTGATTGTGTTTCCTGAAATTGTCAGATTATCACTTTGACAGGAGGAAGCCCAAATAGCAGAGGAAGAGGATTTTCCGTTTATCAAACAATTTTTAATTTGATTATAGGTGGCATTTCCGGTTAGATAAATTACAACGGCATTGCTGTTGGTGCTGGATGCAGTAAACGTCATATTCTGAAGGGTAATAAAACTCACCCCCGCCAACCAGGCAACATAATTAGCTGAGGATGAGGTGGCATTGAAATCAACTACCACGTTGCCTGCAATCCCCGACTGTGACTGAAAAGTAATGGTATTGACAGCACTTGCGTTAGAAACCGGTTTTAAAATAAATTGTTCGTTATAGGTTCCGTTCAACACATCAAAAATCACAGGACCGGAGACCCCTTTTAAATTGAGTGAATCAATGGCGTTGGCAAAACTTGGAAAATCACCTGTAGTTCCAATAGTGTATGTACCATTTAAAGGAATAATGCTGGAAGTAAATTCATCCGCACCAATATCCGGTGTCACTCCGTCTCTCACTGATCCATCATAATCGGTAGTGACAACAGCGAGGGGGGTGCCTTTTCCATCTAACCAATAACTATTGGTATGCAAGTTTATGTTGGAGAAAAACCCCGGATTTACGGAAATAGAATTGACATCTTTTCCGGAGGCAGTTTTTAAAGATGCAAGGTCATTATATGCCGTTGAACCCCAGTTAGCGATGTAATTTCCGTTGGTGAAAAAGTTATTATAATCAGTGGCACTGATATTTGTTGATGAATTTGTATTGAGTGCATACCCGCTACCGGTATTTGCAAATACGTTGTTTTTCAATTGGAGATTTGAACCATTATAACCATAAAAAGATGCAGACGAAGTTGAAGTGCCTGTGAGATTTATACTATTATGATAAACATTCTCGTAGGTACATGTATTCAGATAAATACCATAAGCATTACCGGTGGATCCGTATTGAATGAAGTTATTGGCTATCAATCCTCTTTTAGCAGATATTCCGTCACAATTGTAGAGATAAATGCCAGATTTGTCGGAGTTGGAAGTTATCGTATTTGACAAAACCTGCAAATCATTATCGCAGTATTGAAGGTGAATGGCATCGTTTGTGGAATTCAGAAACGTATTTCCATTTATTTTTGGAGATGACATTTTTTCAAGAAAAATGGAATTATAGGAACCGGAGAACGTGTTATTTACAATGGTTACATCAGTTGCCAACTCTGTATTGGAAGGACCAAATAAATAAAATCCATAACCATTGTTTATGGTACATCCGGAAATGGTTGTACTATCCAGATAAGAACCATTTGCATAAAGGTGGGAGTAGTTGTAACTGCTCGAATTACTGCCTCCATTCATAATGCAATTAAGAAATTTATTCTTTTTTGCATATCCGTAAAAATTTGCAATCGTGTTATATCCGCTGGAACCGGAAGCGTTAAGTGTCATATTCATAAAACTGAAACGATCTGCGCCTTTAAATAATATCAGATAATTATCAGATGCGCTGGTAGCCGAAAAATCAATAGTGACATTGACAGGATTGCCGCTTTGAGATTGAAAAATAACTGAATCCTGAAAATTTATGCCGGGAATTTCAATTAATTCGAGGGATTCAAAATAATCCCCATTGAGTACATCAAACGTTACAGAAGAAGAAATTCCACGTAACTTCAATGTATCAATAGCCGCTTTGAAAGTAGGAAAATCACCGCCGGAACCCAGCGTATAGGAACCGGATAACGGACTGTTGGTATAAGGAGTATATTCATCGGCTCCTATATCGGGAGGATTGTTCCGTAATTCTCCGTCGAAGTCATCCGTAACGATGGAGACAACTGTTCCCATGCCATTTAACCATGATGATAAAACATGGAGGTCGGTTGAGGACTTAAATCCCGGATAAAAGGAAACTGAATTTGTTTCCTTTGAGGAAGCGGTTTTGTATTCAGACAAGTCCCTGTATTCAGTACTCGTGCGGTAAAACATATAATTTGACGGAGAATAAAAATTATTGTAATCAGAAGTGGTAATGGCAGTAGCCGAATTGGTATTTAATGCATAGCCGCTATTTTCACAGGAAAATATATTATTGTTTATCTGAATATCAGATCCTGAAGTTACAATTACCGCGCTGTTTCCGGTTGTGGTACCTGTTACACTAACAGTATTGTGATAAAGATTTTGATATGTGCAAGTATTGATTTGAATTCCGGAAGAATTGCTTGTGGCTCCAACCTGCACAAAATTATTTGCAATTAATCCCCGGTTAGCCAGCGTTCCATCGGATTGATTAAAATAAATTCCACTTATATTGAATGTAGAATTGATTTTGTTGGATGTAATCTTAGTCAGGTTATCACAATATTCAAGAAAAATACCCCGACTGGTTGGGTTTACTAGTGTGTTGGAAGAAATAACAGGTGCGTCCATTTCTTTCAGATAAATGGAATAATAGTGGTCATAAAAAATGTTGTTACTGATAAGAACACCTTTTGAAAGAGGGGAAGCGGGACCATCCATGCTGATACCGGCATAACCTCCGTTAAAAGTATTTCCCTGAAATAGACAGCTATCTACTGCGGCTCCCGAAGTATAAATGGTGGCTTTATTGCTGGAACTATTGTTTGCGCCGGAATTAAAAATATTGTTTAGAAACTGAATTCCGGTGGCAGGCGTCCCCGTTTTGAAATCAATATTCCGGGCATAACTCGTACCTGTATTGGTAAATGTCAAATTCTGAAAAGTAATATGCGTGGCGCTGTCAAATTTAATTATATAGTTGTCGGTGCTGGAAGTAGAAGAATAAAACAAGGTCACATCTGCCGGATTTCCTGTCTGTGATTCAAAAGTGATACGGTTAGAGAATCCTTGTCCCGGTATTTTACCAAACGTAAATTGTTCGTTGTAAATTCCGGTCGCAACGGTGAATGTTACAGGTCCGCTTACGCCTTGTGTCTTAAGTGCAGTGATAGCGTTACCGAAAGTGGTGTAATCACCGCTACTTCCAATGGTATAAGAACCATTCAACTGTGCGTTTGAGTTTTGAAGAGCAATGAGTCCGAGCAATAATAAAAATGATAGTTTTTTCATAATATTGGATTTTATTTAAAAAAGAGCGAAAGATACACTATTTTATTAATATAATTTTAACTATTTTTTTCGCTTGATAAATTTGAAATTATCTTATAGTCAAGCGTTACTATTGATATGAAAAATCGCATTACAACTCTCTTCAACATTCACTATCCCATCATACAGGCAGGAATGCTTTGGTGTTCCGGCTGGGAGCTGGCAAGTGCAGTTAGCAATGCCGGTGGATTAGGATTGATTGGTTCGGGCTCCATGTATCCTGATATTTTACGTTCTCACATTCAAAAATGCAAGAAAGCCACTTCAAAACCGTTTGGCGTTAATATTCCTCTCATGTATCCGGATATTGAAAAACATATACAGATTATCATAGAAGAAAAAGTTCCTGTCGTTTTTACTTCAGCAGGAAATCCAAAAACGTGGACATCGGAGTTGAAAAAAAATGGAATCAAAGTGGCGCATGTTGTTTCAAGTGTAAAGTTTGCACAAAAATCAGAATCAGCAGGGGTTGACGCAGTGGTAGCCGAGGGGTTCGAAGCCGGCGGACACAATGGGAGAGAAGAGACGACCACTTTTTGTTTGATTCCGATGGTGCGGGATGCAGTGACACTTCCATTAATTGCGGCTGGTGGCATTGCAAGCGGGCGAAGTATGTTAGCGGCAGAAGTTTTAGGCGCGGATGGAGTCCAGATCGGTTCACGGTTTGTGACAAGCGAGGAATCATCAGCGCATATTAATTTTAAAAAGAAAGTGCTCGAAACCGGTGAAGGGGGAACCATGCTTGTGATGAAAAAACTGGCTCCGGTGCGCATAATCCGTAATTCTTTTTGGGAAAAAGTGAATACAGCAGAAAAAAACGGTGCCACCGAAGAGCAATTGAAAGAATTGCTCGGTAGAGCACGGGCTAAGAAAGGGATGTTTGAGGGGGATTTGGAAGAAGGAGAATTGGAAATTGGTCAGATTTCCGGAGCCATTCATGAAATCAAACCGGCGGGAGAAATTTTAAAGGAAATCTGGGAGGAGTATTGCCATTTAAAGCGGGAATTTATTCACTGAATCTCATTCATCACCTATCTTTCTACGACGAAAAATGCTCCCTCACCCCTCTCCATTTTTTTGGAGAGGGGCTGGGGTGAGGTCGGATTTGTAGAAGAAAATTAAGTATTTTTGTGTAATTTTATATAAAATGTCATCAAATAATAAAGTCCTGGTAGCCATGAGTGGGGGGGTGGACAGCTCCGTTGCCGCCGTATTGCTTAAAGAGCAAGGGTATGATATTGTAGGCATCACTATGAAAACGTGGGATTATGCCGCCAGTGGAGGAAACCGCAAAGAAACCGGTTGCTGTAGTTTGGACTCTATCAACGATGCCAGAGCAGTGGCAGTGGCATTAGATTTTCCGCATTATATTATTGACATCCGGGATGAATTCGGAACTTTCGTAATTGATAATTTCGTAGAGGAATACATGGCAGGCCGGACACCCAATCCCTGCGTGTTGTGCAATACACACATAAAATGGACTGCGCTTTTGAAAAGAGCCGACCAACTTGGATGTGATTTCATTGCAACAGGACATTATGCAAGGGTCAGAAAAGAAAATGACCGTTTTATTGTATCAACCGGCGAAGATAAAAACAAAGACCAATCGTATGCACTTTGGGGACTTTCTCAAAGCAGTTTAGCGCGGAGCATTTTTCCTTTGGGAAGTCATAAAAAAATTGACATAAAACTTAAAGCAAAAAAATTGGGTTTTGAAGAATTGGCAAATAAACCGGAATCCTACGAAATATGTTTTATTCCGGATAATGATTATCGGGGTTTTTTGAAAAGAAAAGTAAATGGAGTAGCGGAAAAACTAAAGAATGGAGAATTTATTCTGGAATCAGGAGAAGTGGTGGGTACCCATGAAGGGTATCCATTTTATACCATCGGTCAACGGAAAGGATTAGGGGTGGCGCTGGGATATCCTGTGTACGTTTCTGAAATCAAATCATCTGAAAACAAGGTAGTGTTAAGCCCTTTGGACAAGTTATCACAACGTAGTATGAAAGTCGGGAAACTTAATTTTATTAAATATCCTTTTTTGCCTGATCAAAATGCAAGGTTGATGACCACCATACGTTACAATGACGAAGGACACTATGCAGTAGTGACACAAGAAAATGATACGTTACTTGCTAACTTTGAAGAGCCGGTTTTTGCCATTGCTCCCGGACAATCTGCGGTTTTTTATGAAGGAGATGATGTAGTCTGCGGGGGGATTATTGAAAGGTAGATGAATAGTAACGCAAAATCTGTAAAACTCAGCTTTTACAATTAGCCACAATAAAAAATAAATAACATAAAACAAATAATATTAAATGTTAAACGCAAAGTCCAAATTATCTAAACGAACTTAAACATTTTTTATTAAGTGTTTTATGTTTAGTGTTATTCTTTTATTTGAATAGTAGTTATGTGCAAAAGTGTTTACCATAATTCTAATACTTATATGAAATCTTTATATATCATTTTTTTAAATTTCCGTTTATTACTATTTTGTGCAGGAATTTTCTTTTTCCTCTCCTGCGGCAAAGACATTGTCGAACCGGTTCCGCAGGGCATTGGATATTTTCCCTTAAAAAAAGGTAATTATTATGTTTACAATGTAAAGGTATTTTCTGGTTTTAACGAATTGGGATTAACGGATACAACTATATATCAGCTTCTTGAAGCTCAAACAGATTCATTTACGGATCTGGAAGGAAATATTCAATACCGGCTTGAGCGATTCTCCAGACCAAGTTCAGATTCTTCCTGGGGAAAGATTGATTCTGTGTGGTCTGCATCGCGGAATAATTTTGGGGCATTGCGTACCGAAAACCAGCGAAGAATCCTTAAATTAATTTTCCCCGTGGAGGAAGGAATTAAATGGAACCCGAATGTGTATAACGAACTTCCCGCGGAGAAAAAAAAATACGGAAAAACAGGAATACCTGCAACAATAGCTGGAAAATTATATCCTAAAACAACTGAAGTTATACAAGAGGATATAACCACGTTAATCAGCCAGAATATTGATAAGGAATATTATGCCGAAGGGGTTGGTTTGATATATAAAAAATTTATAGATTTGGAATTTGAATTGAACCCGGATACGAACATTATACAAGGAATAAAATATTATCAGGAGTTGGTTAAATTTGAATATTGTACTGAGGGTTGTGAATGGCAGTAGAGACACGGCGCACCGTGTCTCTCTACATAAAATTTACATTATCATAAAATGAATAAAACATTTTTAATAATAATTTTTCTGGTTTCCCACATCTTATCGCCGGTTCTTTCCCAAACAACACCGGTAAAGAAAAAACATCTTATCTATTTTACAGACAAAAATAATTCTCCTTATTCCATTTCTAACCCACAACAATTTCTTTCTCCCCGTTCTATTCAACGAAGAAACAAACAAAATATATTAATTAATCAAACTGATTTACCGGTGACACCAAACTACCCCGATTCGATGAGAAAACTTGGCGCAGAGGTCTGGTATAATTCACGCTGGTTTAATGCATCTTTGGTAGAAACAGATTCTGCAACCCTGGAATTAATAAAAAAATTACCTTTTGTTAAATCTGCAAAATCATTAAATAAAAAAATCCGGAATAATGGAATACAAATGACAAATACCGTACAGACGGGTTTTAAACCCGTCTCAATGAATGTGGTACAGACGGCAAAGACGGGTTTAAAACCCGTCTCTACGTATGTGGATTCCACCCTCTACGGTTCGTCATATACTCAGGCAAACATGATTGGCGCTGTCGCCATGCATGAGGCAGGGTATCATGGAGAAGGAATGTTAATAGCGGTATTGGATGCAGGTTTTTACAGAGCCGATACCTTAAAAGCATTTAGACATCTTTATCAGAATAATCAAATCAAAGGCACTTACGATTTTGTGGCACACAATGCCGGTGTTTATGAAGATAATACCCATGGGATGATGGTACTTTCCCTTATGGCGGGGTATGTTCCCGGTATGCTCATAGGGACTGCCTATAAAGCGGGATATTTATTATTGAGAACAGAAGATGTATCCTCCGAGCAAACAATTGAAGAAGCCAACTGGTTGATGGCGGCAGAATTTGCAGACAGCGCCGGAGCGGATGTAATTAATTCATCTCTGGGATATTCTACGTTTGATGATTCAACTCAAAGTTATACATACACAAACATGGACGGAAATACAGCCCTGGTAACCAAGGCGGCAGATATGGCGGCTGGCAAAGGAATTCTTGTGGTGAGTAGTGCAGGGAATTACGGGAACAAACCCTGGAAATATATCAGCGCTCCAGCCGATGGGGATTCTGTGCTTACTGTGGGAGCCGTAAGTTTATCGGGCGACTATGCAAGTTTTAGTTCTGTTGGACCTTCGTATGACAGAAGGGTAAAACCGGATATTACAGCGCCAGGAGCCGGTGTCACCTATTGGGCGTCAAACGATACTATTAATTACGGTGGGGGAACCTCTTTTTCTAGTCCGATTCTTTGTGGAATGGCAACAGGTTTCTGGCAAGCATATCCCAATCTTACTGCGATGGAAATTATCGAAATCCTCCATCAATCCGGTTCTCAATATACTAGTCCTGATTCTTTAATGGGGTACGGGATTCCTGATTTTGTAAGAGCAAAGCAATTGGTAGATATTAAAATTGATACATTTACAAGCAATTTTCAAATCAGAATTTATCCAAATCCTTTTCAGAACCTGCTTACTATATTTGCAGAGGGAAAGCCAAAAGAAAAAATAAACGTTAGGATTTCGGATTCTTCCGGCAGGTTAGTATTGGAAAAGCAAGTGATATTAACAGGCGAAAAACAACTTTTGCGTTTTGAAATCGGAGATTTTTCAAAAGGCATTTATATGATTTCCATAGAAGGAAAAAAGGGGAAGAAAATTCTGAAGACGTTGAAGTTATAGGATGTTTTCAGAGGACAATGACAAATCTGGTTTAAGTATGTAGTTTAGAATGTGCGGCAGGTACTTAAACCTACCTGTCAAAACTTTTAAAGTATTACAAATTTAAAATGATGAAATCGAAGTGTGATCCCGCTGGGATTCGAACCCAGGACCTCTTCCTTAAAAGGGAAATGCTCTACCAGCTGAGCTACGGAATCATTAAAGATGGGTCGCAAAGGTAATAATTATTAAATTATGAAAAAAACAATTTTTTTATTTTTATTTATTTTAATCAACCTGTGTGGAGCAAATAATTCGACAGGTAAGGAATCCGGAAATATTCTTTTGCAAAAAGGGGATTCCCTTTTTACTAAAAAGAAATACATAGAAGCAGGCGAATTATATGAAAAAGCTTTTACTACCTACCGGTTTTTTACCCCGCAAATGTTGTTAAAACTCGCTTTTATAAATGAAGGTCTCCATAATAATTCATCCGCTTTATATTATTTGGCTTTTTATAGAAAAAATTTTCCGGATTTATCTGTAGAAGAAAAAATTGTAAAGCTCGCAGGTGAAAAATCAATTTCCGGATATTCATCCAACTATTATACTACGCTGAGAAATACCTACTTTAATTTTTATCAGGAATTGATTTATGTTTTGTCGGGTATTGCTATCCTTTGGTTTCTCAGAATGATTTATTTATTTCTGACAAAAAAGCAAATTACTTTTTTACATTCAGCTTTTTTTATGACCTTTCTGATTATTTCAGGACTCATAGTAAATTACGACCGGTTTTTTAAAAGTGAAGCAATCATTTTTGAACAGCAACCCCTCGTTATGAATGCTCCTTCTTCGGGAGCCAGTTTAATAGCCAAACCCGAAAAGGGAACTAAAGTTTTTGTTTTGCAACGCGAAGATATATGGTCTGAGATTTTATTTGATAACCGGAAAGGATTCATAAGAAGCAAGGCATTGAGAGAAATATAATAATCACGCCAACCCCATGGAATACGTTCAAATACTAACACGCTGGATTCATGTAATCGCAGGGATCATGTGGGTAGGAGCAACCCTCGTGTTTATGCGCATGGAGAGAAATCTGATTTCTACAAACGACCCTGAACTGGAAGGGCAGGAAGACCAGATTCATGGAGGAGGAATCTGGAGGATGATGAAATACAAAACCATACCGCAGGGAAGCAAACGCTTGCATTGGTTTATGTATGAATCATTAGTAACATATATAACCGGAGCTATTATGCTCATCACGGTTTACTGGTTCGGCGGGCTAATGACAGAAATGGAATCGGAAATGACAGAAATGGAGAGCGCCCTATATGCAGGCGTAATTGTTTTTGGAAGTGTTTTGCTTTATTTCTTACTGTGGCAGTGGGTAAAACCGGGAAAATCGGAGGTAGTCATGATGTTATGTAGTTTTATGCTTACGATGTTAATTGCCTGGATATTATGTAAACTTTTCAGCGGCAGAGCCGCATTTTTACATTTAGGCGCTATCTATGGAACCATCATGGTATCGAACGTATGGTTCATAATTCTTCCGAGTCAACAAAAAATGGTGAAGGCAATACAAAGCGGTCAGAAGCCCGATGATTTATTGGCGAAACGTGCGGGGAGGGCATCCACTCATAATACTTACATGATGGTGCCATTAGTTTTATTAATGATCAGCAATCATTATCCTGTGGGACTTTATGGCATGAATCATAATTGGTTGGTTTTATCAGCCGTAGTAATGATAGGATGGGCGGGTGGGCATTTGATAAGGAAAAAGTTTTGAGATTAAGGGCACTATTTATCCAGATGCTCCGACTTAAACATAAAAATAAAAGGAAATGATTATGAATAGAAATTTCCTTCAATCTTTGCATTTGTGCATATAGGAGGAAGTTTTTTTTTGACAAAACTTCTTCTATAAGTAAGTTATCTTCAATGCTGGACAACGACCGTGCAACCATTAAACTGACTGATACGAAACAATCAGACAACGGGACAAAAACTTTAGGACTGACTGCCAAACAAGACAGCCAACTCAAAGAAGTTTTATTTTTTGCCAACGCTCATTTTTTGTTTTTTAATTTTACGGCTGACGCTCATTTGGCACATTGCCTTTTGCCCGCTCACGCACAAATCAAACAAAAGGGCAAAAGTCAAAGAGCCAAATTTTGCCAACGCAATATTTACTGCTCAGAACAATTTAAAGTAAATTTCTTTAATAACCATGAAACCTAAAACTTCTAAAATTATTCCTATTGAAATTCTGAATTTGATTTTAGCAAAATTCAATTCAGAAGGGGCAAGTAATAGAGGTACAGGCAAATCAAGTTTTATTCTGCCGTTGAAAAAGTCAGTAAATAATTTTCTTAAATCAAATCAAGAAAAATTTTCATTATATTTTTCAAAATTCAACGGAAGTGTATCAGACGAATTGATTAAAAGAGCATTTAATCAAAAAACACCAAGCGGAGCAACAAAATATTTACGAGATATTTTGTGTTACTATGCCACAGACGGTAAAAACGACTGGAATGAGATCATCACACAAGATTTTTCACAATATAAAAATCTACTTGATGAAATAAAAATTATCAGTGATATTTCTACTAAAAAGAATATTCTCCAAGAGATTTTAGACAAACTTAAAGATGTTGACGCAAAAATTTCAAAACCAGAACTTGCTGTAATTAAAAAGCAAGTTAAAAGGCCACAGCAAAACAAACCGGAAAGAATTAGCAGATTAATTACAATTCCATCATTAAATAATCCCTTAAAACCAGAGTTTCCTCCAAGTCCCTTTTACAATCCAAAATTTCCTGCGACAAACACATATAAAATAAATGTTCCTGGATTTAAAAATGTTTGGTTGAAAGATGAAAGTATCAATCCGACTGGCAGTCATAAAGACCGAATGGGCTGGGAGATTACAATTAATGCTTTAAAATTTAAGTTAAAGGAAATTTCAATTATTTCTTCAGGCACTGCTGCAATTGCCATACAACATATGTTTAATTTATTTCAAGTTTCCACTAAATTAAAAGTGTTAGTCGATGTAGAAATAAATAATGAAATAAAAGGAGCAATTCGTAATATAGGCTGCGAAGTATATGAAACAGATTTATCCAAAAATGAACTTTGGGATGAACAAATTAGAAAATTAACCGTTAATAAAAAGGGTATTGATATTACATATCGGGAAACTATGGACATTCATAATATTCAGTATTATGATTGGATGAGTTACGAAATATTAAATATCAATCCTGATTTTTGTTTTATTCCATTTGGAACGGGTGATTTATTTACCAATGTTTTAAACATTGTCAATAAAGAATTTAATTCAAGAAATTTTATTCATGACCCAAGATTAGAAGGCAAGATTGAAAAAATTATCAAATGTCATTTTTTAGGTGCGACTACTAACAACAGTAAATCAAAATTAGAAAAATTATTTTCATATTTTTTACCTTCACTTTATAAACATAAGGAATTTGTTGAACAATTAAAAACATTTTCTTGCGTTGGAAAAATGTCAGGGATATATTTTGTCAAGGAAGAATTTGTAGACGAAGCAATTAAAATTGCCGTTAAAGAAAAAATAAATTGCGAACCATCTGGCATCGCAGGTCTTGCACTGTTACTACAAATGAAAGAACAAATTCAACAGGACAAAAAAATTCTAATTGTTAATACTGGCCGCACCAACTACTATCCTGAAAAACCATCCATACAAAGATAGTTATGCCAAAGTTTGCAATGGCATAATTACCCCACTAATATTGCTGGTAAAATACCAGCAATATGCAACAAAACTCAAAAACAGATAATGAAACATCTTCTATTGTACTTCCAAAGAAGGTGGACATCATTTGGAACATCACTAAAGTGTGTTCATGGGATTGCGAAATATGCTGCGTTGATGCAGACCATGTTTCAAGAAAAAACGGCAGCATCACCATGAGAACGGATTCGTTAGAGAATGAACACACCTTTCCTTTCAATGCTGATGAAGGCAGCATCTTTGACCAAGCGGTTCGCTACAAACAACGAGTAGGTTTGGAATTGACACTGGAGCAGAAACTAAAGGTGCTTGAAAATTTATCGGGCTTTGAAGTGAAACTTGATATTTCGGGAGGTGACCCGCTTTCTGTTACGGAGAACACAGTAGTATTAAAAGCAGCTTCGGAACGATTCGGTAAAGACAAAATCACATTGACAGCGACAGGAGCGGGATTAAGTAAGTGTAACATTGAGGAAATTGCATCTTACATCGGTGAACTTAATTTCACATTTGACAGCGATGATTGCAACGGTAAAGTAAGCAGACCTGACCATTATGCAGCAGGCAATTTGAAAAAGGCGACACGGTTCGCAGAAATTGGAGTAAAAACAAGAGCAGAACTACCTATGACAATTCATAACATTGACGAGCAAACACTGGAAAACATTTACATGAGTTTGCATGAGTTGGGTATCGGGAAACTTTTATTGATGCGATTGTTTCCTGTTGGTAGAGGTGCGTTCAGGCAAGCAGATACTCCATCAGTGGAACAGTATCGCAGAGCAATAAACTTTTTGCGGAAAATGGAAATAAAATATGGAAACCCTGTAATCAAATTACAATGTGCATTGAAACACTTTGATAATTCAGGGTTACCGACAAATCCTTGCGATGTGTTTCATGAATCATTCGGGCTTATGTCTAACGGAACTTTGTTGGCATCGCCTTGGGCAATGAACTCCGCAGGAAAACCAATTGATGATTCCTGGGTTTTAGGAAATCTTTCATCAAACTCATTGACGGAAATTTTATCAACTCCAAAAGCACAGGTTTTTGCAAAGCGAGCCAATGAAAATTTCGGACACTGTAAAATATTTTCGTTCACCAACAGCATGAAAGAAAATTCATTTGATAAAATTTTTGATACAACAGACCTACTTTACCAATAAACAAAAAAGAAATGATATTTTAAGTTATTACTTATGAGAATTGATCTAAACATAAGAAATCTATTATCAGCCGTTGAAGAAAATGTAGTTCAAATGGAGAATGACGGAGCCCCTTTCAATATTGAGTTATACATCTCTCGAAACTTACCAATAAAATTTCCAAATAAGGGAATTATTGAATTTGTCGAATCTTCTAAAAAGATTCAAATTCATCATGAATTATTCAATACCACCAGTTTTCTTGAAAACCATAACAAAAACACCATAGAATCTTTAATTGATCTTTATGGTAGTTCTCATCAAAGAGATTATTGCCTCGTTATATCTGGTCACCGCTTTAATGATGAACAAACTATAGAATTCAGAGGCATTTTGGGGATTAACCGTCTATACAAGATTATTCTTATGCTCAGGTTAATTGGATTCGATCAAAATCAACTAAAATTATTAGACCATAAACCTGATTATGAAAAAATAATTGAAAATGATATTAATCAATTTCCAGTAAATACCGAATTAGTTGTCGTTGGTGGACAAGTAGCAATAGGAAAAATGCTTGGTAAAGAGTTTATTCTAAATAAATTTATTCCCGGCAATATTATCTCTTTTGGTGAATATACTTACAAAGGGAAGTCTATTGTCTTAACCACTTTCCCTTATGGTGACCTTTGTGAACCAATAGTCAGATGCTTATCTAAAAAAAAAATAAAAGCAATTGTTTTCGTTGGTAGTGCTGGCACACTTACAGACGACATAAAAATTGGTGACATCGTTGTGCCAAATACAATCATAGGCACGGATGGAAGAATCAAAACAAACAAGTTTTTTAATAGGTTTAGAGAATTAGAAGGAAGGGATGTTAAATTTTCCTGTTTGCACACCAGTGTAATTACACCTTTGATTGAAACGATTTCATTTGTTGCTGAACTTAAAAAAATTGGTTGCGAAACTATTGATGTTGAAGCAGGGTATTTCCAAAACGGATGTGAAAATTGGTTGCAAGACTCATGTAAAGTAGGATTGATGTTGTATATAACCGACCGCCCTCATGCAAAAAAAAGTATAGCGGAACATGACTATTCTGATTTATCTGTCAAGATTGTTCGAGAGCGTATGGCATCAATTTTAAAAGATAGTTTAAAAACATTTATCAATGATTAGTATGAAACTTATGCGATATAATACACTTATTACAAATTATCTTGCGAAATGTCTGGAACTTTCCATATTGGTTTGGGGATACATGCAAGGAATACCACTATACCAAATTCCAATTCTAATGGCACTTTTCCATGTTGGTTATTTGATAAGTGCAAACATCCCTTTCATGAGTTGGAAGAAAATGTTTTCAGGAATATTGATTCTTATCGGTGCTATTTTACTTCTCTATGGTTTTTATTCTTCTGACGTTTTTATTCTTTCAGTCGGCATTGTTATTACCGCTTCCTTTATCATCCAACTTAAAGACAACATCAAAAAAAACAATCCCGTAAGTATTACCACTAAGTTTTTTTCTAAAGCCATAGGCATGGGTTCGGCTATTGTTATGATGAGCCAATACAAACTAATTTTGCTTGCAGCGTTCCTTCTTGTTCCGTTATTTTATGTTTACTTTCAGTTTCAAGTAAATGATGAAAAAGTTACAATCGTAAGGACTGAATTTAAACCAAATGTACGGAACCCTATGAATTGGATTCAATTCTTTCACCACCTTCACTACTTCCTATTTTGTTATACATTTTGGGCATTGATAAAAAATATTCCATCGGGTTATTTTTCTGTTCTATTCATTTTGGGTTGGATTGCCTATTACTTTATGGAAAAGAAATACAGAAAAGAAAACAAATCATTCAACATTACTTCAATCGGTTATGGACATTTGCTTTCAGGTATTACAGTTCTTTTGATGTTGCTTAACCCTACAAACACCATAATTCTTTTTTTATGGTTTCTAACAGGTTTAGGTGGTGGAACTATCTACATGCTTCGTCATTGTAAAGAAAAAGAACATTTATCGTTCTTTGAAGATTGGGGACATGTAGTAGGTTGTATATTCGCAGGGACAATTGTTTATTTCACCGATTCGGTTCAACTTACTTTAATTATTTCATTCATTGCAGCATTGATTATTGCTGTAATTTCGTTTTTTGATAATCATAAAATTTATTCATAAAAAACAATATCATGGAAGTAAAAGAAATAAATGCTAAAAACATAATCGTAAAATCAAAATTACCTAGTGCGGATTATGTAATTAATCCATATACCGGTTGTGCATTCGCTTGTATTTATTGTTACGCAAGTTTCATGGGCAGGTTCGTAAATCAAACAATTGAAAATTGGGGAAATTATGTTTATGTCAAAATAAACTCAATCGAGCTTTTCAAAAATGAGATTAACACATTTTTGAAATCCAAAGACAATCCCAGCTTTTTGCTGAGTTCAGTAACTGATCCATATCAAGGTGCGGAAGCGAAATACAAATTAACGCAAGGAATATTAGAGATTATTGCACAAGTGCAATACAAAGGACAAGTTGGGATATTGACAAAATCACCAATGGTTCTCCGGGACATTGAAATTCTAAAACGAATTCCCAACGCAGAAGTTGGAATGACAATTACATCAACAGAGGACAAAGTTTCAAAGTGGGCAGAAATAAAAGCTCCCCGTATTTCTCAAAGACTTGAAGCATTGAAGACACTCAAAGAAAATGGAATTAAAACTTATGCTTTCGTTGGACCAATTTTCCCACACTACATTAAAAAACTGTATGAGTTTGAATCAATCTTTCAATCCTTAGCCGACATCAAAGTAGATTCCATTTTCATTGAACATATAAATCTAGGTAAATACATTTTGAAACGAATGACCAGTCAACTTGCAGAGGAAAATCAGGAAATCAAAAATGTTTATCAACAAGCAACAACAAAAGAACATCGTTTACAACTTGATGAATTCTGCAAAGAGATGATTAAAAAATATGGATTGAATCTTCGATTAAGTGAGGTAATTTATCATAAGAATTGAAGTAAGCCCTCACACAAAAAATACACTCTTGCAAGTCGCACAAACCAACGCTTAAACCAAAACTTGCAAGAGAGTATTTTTTCTCCCCGACAAGAAAAATTAAAAAACAAAAAATTTCCCTTGCTTCAAAAAATAAAACTTCGCAACCGCACAGTGCTAACTTGACACAGACGAGCATTAAATGGTGGACAGCGTTGAAAAATATTTATCGCAACTTGACACGGCAGCACTTCGGACAGACTGAAGCACTTGCAGGTAACAACTAAGGCTTCGTTGCATCCATAGGACAAGCAATGAACCCACAGTTGCTCTGAAACCGCCTCTGGATTGAAGTTTTTTTTCCCTTTGATTGTTGATTTTTTTTCTCAATAGAGATTTCGTTAAAAAAAAGGTAGTGTGGCGATATTTATAAAAAAATGTTGGAAAAAATTCCTGAGAGAACTTGTTTTTTTATTTTCTGGATTTTTGACTTCCCTAAAATCAAAATACTACCACAGGTTGATTCCAAATTTTTAATTTTCATTCCGGTATATTTTTTTTCCCTTCCGTATATCGCTTCTATTACATCAGGTTTTTTGTGTATTTTTGCTGGTGAAAGGTAGTTTTTAGACGGACTGACGTTATGTGCCATTTTAAAAGACCGATAACACCGTGACAATTGACAATCTCATAGTAATAAAAGGTGGAGTGTCTCGTCCTGAATTAGGTTTACAATAAATTTGTAGACAAATGGACAGACAAAGCTGATAAAAATAAAAATCGTAAATTTGAACCAAACTTTAAAAATATTGACTTTTGGAAACCGCCATAAAAAATAAAAGAACCTCTGCTCCGCTTCTTAATTTATCACGACCAAAAAAGTTAATAGCTTTTGGTTGGTACGGTGGCAAGTTCTCTCACCTTGACTGGTTGTTACCCTTGCTCCCAGACTGTTTACATTATTGCGAACCTTTTGCAGGTTCAGGAGCAGTTTTAATGAACCGTGACCCTTCGTCAATCGAAACATATAATGATATTGACGGTGAAGTAGTAAATTTTTTCAGCGTTTTGAGAGCAAATAAAGATGAACTGATTGAACTGATTGCATTGACCCCCTTTTCCCGCGAAGAATTTGCTCTTGCTTGTGAATTAGACCCGGATTTAACAAATGTTGAAAGAGCCAGACGCTTTTATGTTCGTGCAAGACAAGTAAGAACAGGACTTGCACAGACAGCATCAATTGGACGTTGGGCAAATTGTAAAAACACAAGCCGTTCTGGAATGAGCGGAGTTGTGAGCCGTTGGCTCGGAGGGGTAGAACAACTTGATTTTATTGCCGAAAGATTTTTAAGAGTTCAAATTGAAAACCGACCAGCAACCAATATTGTAAAACTTTACGATGGCAAAGAAACCTTCTTTTATTGTGACCCGCCATACATACACGAAACAAGAGGAGATTCAAAAGCATATGGCTTTGAAATGGATAACCAGATGCACATTGAATTAGCCGAAGTGCTTAATGCAGCAGAAGGAATGGTAGCTCTTTCAAACTATGATTGCGAATTAATGAATAAACTTTACTCAAGCAAAAAGTGGAAGAAAATTTATAGCCCAGAAAAAACAATTCATTCAACCAAAGATAAACGACAAGAAGTACTTTGGGTAAATTACGATTTGAGTAAACAATCTAAACGTTCTAAAATATATTCCCTTTTAAGTAATGAGTAAACAGCAAGATATTTTGGAGAATTTATATTCTTCCGCTCTTAAAAATAAATCCAAAACATTCATCAAATCGGATGATTTACGAAGTAAGATTGAATTTATTTGTCGGTGCAACGCTAACAAAGCTCCAATCAGATTTTTAATGTCATGTCTTTTAGCAAAAATTGACAATCCTAAAGTTGACATCAGAAAACCATACACAGAAATCAAAGGCAAGAATAATTATTCCGGCAGGTTTTATGATGAGCACTTTGTTGAAGCACTTGTGCACAAATACAAACTCCCTTGTAATCCAACGACCGCTTATTTAACACCTGCCTTCAGAAACATAGACAGATTATTGACAACTGATTTAGCTCTTGTCGGCAGACCAAGAGAAGCATACGATTACGCTCTTGAAATTCTTGCTGTTGTTCACAAAGAAAAGGAAACTTCCAAAAATATTCTGCAAGAAATTATTCGCTTTCTTCTCATCGCCAAGACAGAAGATGAAGGCAGAATGAAACAATTAATCGCAGAGCTAAAACAGACGAAAGATTTTCTTCCGCTTTCATCAGAAGAAATCGTAACACTTTTAACACAACATCTTGCTTGTAAAAATTCAAGCCGACTTCCTGTTCTAATAATTGCATCTGCTTACGAAACTGTAAAAGAAAAAATTGGAGAAAAATATTTATCGTTGCAGGCACACAATGCAGCAGACAAACAAACAGGTTCAATCGGTGATGTTGAAGTAACGCTAATCAATGACGACAATATTATTTCTTGCTATGAAATGAAAGACAAACGGGTTACTCAAAACGACATTGAACACGCTTTGCAAAAACTTTCGGCCAGCAAAAGTAAAATTGACAACTACATTTTCATTACGACCGATATTATTGAAGTTGAAGTTTCGGACTATGCCAAATCACTATACGACAAGACAGGAGTTGAGTTTGCGGTGCTCGACTGCATTGGTTTCATAAGACACTACTTGCATTTTTTTCATAGAGTAAGGAATGGTTTCTTAAACATTTACCAAGATTTTATTCTCAACGAACCGACAAGTTCAGTATCACAACCGTTGAAAGAAGCATTCCTGGCTTTAAGACGAGCAGCAGAATCGGACAGACATTAAAACGAAAACGAAGGTCAGCTGCCAACAACTAAGACATCGTTGCGTCTTATGACATGCAATGAAGCCACTGTAACACTGAATCCGCCTCCGGTATGAAGTTTTTCCCCTCCTTGATTGTGAATTTTTTTTTCTCTATTGGAATTTCGTTAATAAGGTGGTTTGGCGATATTTATAAAAATGTGTTCCAAATGTTTCTTAGAGAACTTATTTTTTATTTTATGAATTTTTGATTTTCCTAAAAGCAAAATACCACCACAGGTTGATTCCAAATTTTTAATTTTCATTCCGGTCTATTTTTTTTTCCTTCCTTATATCGCTTCTATTACATCCGGTTTTTGTGTATTTTTGCCGGTGAAAGGTAGTTTTTAGACGGACTGACGTTAGGTGCTATTTTACAGAACCCGCAAACATTAATAGACAACGAAAATGACAAGGACAATTTTAACCACATTACTAATCTGGTCTTTGAGTCAAATCGGATTTGCTCAAAACTTTGACAAAATCAAATTAGATAATTACTTCAACACACTTGAAACAAACAATAAATTTATGGGAAGTGTGGCAGTTTCAAAAGACGGAGAAATCATCTATTCAAAATCTGTTGGGTTTTCAGACGTTGAAAATGGTGTAAAATCGTTTGAAAATTCTAAATATAGAATTGGCTCAATTTCTAAAACTTTTACTTCGGTGTTGGTTTTGAAAGCAGTAGAAGAAAAAAAGTTAGACCTAAACCAAACTATTGACAAGTATTTTCCGGCAATCAAAAACTCTAAGAAAATAACAATAAAGCATTTACTCAGCCACCGAAGTGGAATACACAATTTCACAGACGACAAGGACTATTTGACTTGGAACACACAATCCAAGACAGAAGGTGAAATGCTAGCAATTATTGCAAAAGCAGGAAGTGATTTTGCGCCTGACAGTAATGCAGAATATAGCAATTCAAACTTTGTGCTTTTAACCTACATTCTTGAAAAAACATTCAACAAACCGTATGCTGGATTGCTACAAGAATACATTATAAAACCCATTGGTTTGCAGAACACGTACTTTGGCGGAAAAATTGACCCAAGTAAAAATGAATGTAAATCGTATAGTTTTAACGGAACCTGGAAACTTGAATCTGAAACAGATATTTCAGTTCCATTAGGTGCAGGTGGAATTATTTCTACACCAACCGACTTGATAAAGTTTAGTAATACTTTATTTGGTGGGAAACTTTTAAAATCGGAAAATCTTGAAATAATGAAAACCATAAAAGACCATTATGGAATTGGTTTGTTTCAAATTCCGTTTTACAACAAAATAGGTTATGGACACACAGGCGGTATTGACGGTTTTAGTTCAGTATTTTCATATTTCTCTGACGGTAACATTTCTTACGCTTTTACTTCAAATGGATCAAACTACAATGACAACAACATTTCTATTGCAGTTTTAAGTGCCATTTATGACAAACCTTTTGATATTCCGGATTTTTCAAGTTACAACATAACTTCGGAAGAATTAGAAAAGTATTTAGGAATTTATTCTTCCAAAGAAATTCCTTTAAAAATCATTGTAACAAAAGACAACAACACTTTAATTGCACAAGGAACAGGGCAACCTTCACTTCCACTTGAAGCAACAGCAAAAGACCAATTTAAGTTTGACAAAGCAGGAGCGGTTTTTGAATTTAACCCGACAGAAAAAACAATGATACTAAAACAAGGTGGCAGACAAATTAAATTTACGAAAGAATAAAAACAGCACCTAATAACTAAGATATCGTTGCGTACATAGACATTCAATGAAGCCACTGTCGCACTGAATCTACCTCTGGAAGAAGTTTTCCACCTTCTGTACATCTCTTCTATTACATCCGGTTTTTGTGTATTTTTGTTTTTGAATGGTAGTTTTTAGACAACACAAACTGCTGTTTGCATTCATTTTAAAAGACAAACAGATGAAAACAAAAAACATTGAAGTTGTAGTCGCTCCGGGAGAACCCCATTATGTTGGAGATGGCTTTAGAGTGCATAATTTTATTCCTAGCCGACGTTATTTAGATATGCAAAGAACGACTCCATTTATTTTGCTGGACTACAATTCTAAATTCAATTTTCCGCCCTCCGACAAACCAAGAGGCGTAGGTGTTCACCCTCACCGTGGATTTGAAACAGTTACCATTGCTTACAAAGGTAAAATCGCCCATCATGACAGTACCGGAAGCAGTGGTGTGATTGGCGAGGGCGATGTACAATGGATGACAGCGGCTTCGGGAGTTTTACATAAAGAATTTCACGAAGAAAATTTTAGCAAAGCAGGCGGCGATTTTCAAATGGTGCAATTATGGGTAAATCTTCCGGCAAAAGACAAAATGTCTAAACCAAAGTATCAGGCAATCACCCATAATCAAATCAACAAATTTAATTTGCCTGATAATGGCGGAGTGATTGAAGTAATTGCAGGTCAATATTATAATGTAAATGGAGTGGCATCCACCTTTACTCCTGTTCATTTGCTCAATGCAAGATTAAACAAAAATACGAAAGCTGACTTTTCATTCCCTTCAAATTATAATACAGCATTATTGGTTATAGAAGGAAGTATTAAAGTGAACGCTACTGAAACTGTACCTGTCAACAATTTCGCACTATTTAAAAATGATGGAGAAGCATTTAACATTTCAGCAATTGAAAAGTCAATCGTATTGGTATTAAGCGGTGAACCGATTAATGAACCCATTGCGGCACAAGGTCCTTTTGTTATGAATACAAGAGCTGAATTAGCTCTGGCAATTGATGACTACACTATGGGTATGTTTGGATATCTTGAAGATTAATCTCAGCCATTAACCAGTAAACGCAAATCAACTATTTTTTGAAAACCGCCCTCAACTCCCGTCACGTTATGCTGGATGACAATATCCAGCCCGCAACCATTGTTTATTCAAAAGGAAAAATTACTTCAGTAATTAAAGGAAAACCCGATATAACAAATATTCCTGTTCGTGATGTTGGAAATTCTCTGATCATGCCCGGGCTGATTGACCCTCACGTTCATATAAATGAGCCCGGAAGAACTGAATGGGAAGGGTTTGAAACAGCGACCCGTTCTGCCGCGGCTGGCGGAATTACCACCTTAATGGATATGCCATTAAATTCATTTCCTGTCACTACTACCAAAGCCGCGTTTTTCAAAAAAATTAAGGCAACCAAAAAAAAGCTACTCGTAAACTGCGGATTCTTGGGAGGGTTGATTCCTCAAAATTCACCACTACAGGATGAATTTCTCCAGTGTGGTATTTGGGGTATAAAAGCATTTCTGACTCATTCCGGCATTGATGAATTTCCGAATGTCACTTCATCCGATTTGCGAAAGGCATTGAAAAAAATTGCAGATAATGGGATGACCTTGCTTGTCCATTGCGAAATTGCGGGTAGAATCAAAAAAAATACTATTCCTGAAAATAAATATTCTTCACATCTCAATTCCAGACCGGATTCATGGGAATTGAACGCAATCCGTTTGATGGTAAAATTATGTGAAGAATACCGGTGCAGGATCCATATTGTGCATTTATCATCCGCCAATGCGCTACCCGTTATCCGTCAGGCAAAAGAAAAAGGATTGCCCCTTACCGTAGAAACCTGTCCGCATTATTTATGTTTTGGCGCAGAAGACATTCCGGATGGTGACACTCGTTTCAAATGCGCTCCACCGATTCGGGGATGGAAAAATAATGAAAGATTATGGGATGCCCTGAAAGAGGGCTTGATTGATTTTATAGCGAGCGACCATTCCCCGGCGCCTCCGGAATTAAAATGCCTTGATACCGGAAATTTTAAAAACGCTTGGGGCGGCATTACGGGTTTACAAACGTCTTTACCTGCCGTTTGGACAGAAGCAAACCGGAGAGGATTTAGTGTCACTGATGTTGCAAAATGGATGAGTAAAAACCCGGCATCGTTTTTAGGATTAGGAAATTCAAAAGGGCAAATTAAAACCGGATTTGACGCTGATTTTGTGGTGTGGGAACCTGAAACAAAATTTGTTTTGGAAGAAAAAGCATTGTTTTACAAACACAAGATTTCTCCGTATTGTGGAAAGAAATTAAAAGGAGTTGTAACCAATACCATTGTGGGGGGGCAGGAGGTGTATTGCAAAGGGAAATTTGCTAAACCGAAAGATGGAAGGTTGATTGTAAGGGTTTCGTAAATGATGTCTCTGATTCCAACTATTTCATAGATTTTGTTACCAACATCCTGCCTTTCATCCTCTTTTCCAGAAACCCATGTAGCGGAAAAATTATTACTGCAAGTGAAACGTTTATAACAAGTTTGAAAAATGGCTCTCCACCCGAAAATTTTTCTATAGTGGGGTCTAATAATACAAGAATAAACTCAAACAATATAAGAAAAGGTATAAAAGCGGATAATTCAACTGCCCACACAGGCAAATTAAATTTTCCAACAAAAAATATAACCGAGAACAAAATAAAAATTCCTATAAACATTCCGGAATATTCCAGTTTGTTTCTCCTGTTGAGTGCCAATGCCACTGCCACAGCCGCCTCTTTTTCTTTCTGTCTTTGTTGCAACTTCTGCATTTCCAACTCATACTGAGCTTCCGTTTTACCTACCTCTTTTTCCTTCTCATCATTGAAAATAGAATCCCTGGCTTTTATTGACTTTTTGAAATGTTCGAGCGAATTTTTAAATAATCCGGATGAAACTGTATAGTTACCCGCATGGTACGAGTTGTCAGCATTCAACCAAAGAAGCCGGCTGTATTTCTCCTCAAATAATTGCGTTTTATCAAGTAATTTGAGGGAATAACTCAAGAATAGTGATTTTGATAAATAATTCTCTGCCAATGGAAAATTTCCGGCTTCTGTGTAAAGGGAACCCAGATGACCCTGCACAATACAAACCGCTCTTTTATCTCCCATTTCTTCCTGCATTCGTAATGCTCTGAGCAAATAATCCTCCGCCTTTTTAACCATCTTTTGCTCCGAATAAATTATTCCGAGATTTAAAAGATTTCGTGCCACTCCGTTTTTGTTACCCGTTTCCTCATTAATTTTTAGGGCTTTCAAACAATATTCTTCCGCATACTGAACTTCATGCCTGTCAGAATATATAGATGCTATATTGCTGTAATTAGCGGCTAAACCGCTTTTATCGTTGATTTTATTACAAATCCCGATGGATTTAAAATAGAAATGCAAAGCAGTATCCTGATTATTCATTTTATAGTAAAGATTGGCAATATTTCCAAAAAGAATTCCCATCCCTTTCAGGTCGTTTATTTCTGTTTTGATTTTCAACGCACTGAAATAAAATTTCAACGCAAGAGGAAAATTGCTCCTTTCATTATACACGTTACCAATATTTAAAAGAGTGGAAGTTAATCCGTTTTTATTCTGGCGGTTTTCATTGGAATCAACTGTTGCTTTTGTTTTTCGGAGATGTTTCATCCAATCCGATTTAATTTTTAATGCCTTGAAATAATAATCAAGCGCCTTATCAGCCATTCCCTGATTCTGATAGGCAATGCCTATGTTTCCTATTATTTTTGCTCTGAGATTTACATCCGTTGTGGATTCGGCAACCCGCAATGATTTTTCGAACACATCCACCGAGCGGGTGTATTCACCAAGGGTCATATACGTGCCACCCAGATTATTATATGCCCGGATTAATCCGTTTTTGTAATTTAATTTCCGTGAAAGTTTAATCGCTGTTTCCGCCAGGGAAATGCTTGAATCCGGAAGGGAGCGATTTAATTCAAATGAAAGTGTATTCAACGCGTCCACCTGAACAGTATCTTTTTTGGATTGATTGATAATTTGTACCAGGGAATCTTTTTTGTCAGTGAATCCTGAATGGAGACAGGAAATAAATATAAAAATAAATAGAAATGCTATAGGTGAAATAACATTTCCGGTGGATTTAATAGTAGTGTCACTTAGAAGACGTTTTCTAAATAACTTCTCAATGAAATGATGCAGTGGAAAAATAAACAGGGCTAATAAAACATTGATGAATAATTTATACATGGGTTTACTGCCAGATAATATTTCAATTTGTGCATCCAGCAGAACTAATGTAAATTCAAAAAATATAAGTACAGGAAGAAATACGGATAATTCAATCGCCCAGTCGGGAAGTTTAAACCTGCCAAGAAAAAATACAAGGACAAATAGTAAAAATATACTTATAAAAATAGCGGAATATTCCAGTTTATTTCTTCTGCCTACCGCCAGTGCTTCTGCCACTGCCGCTTCCTTTTCTTCCTGTTGCCTCTTTAACTCGGCTAAATCAAAGACACTTTTTTGTTCAAGACGACCCATCTCCCTGCTTTTATCCTCGTTAAAAAGAGCGTATTTAGTGTCACTGAAATTTGAAAAATGTTCTATGGAAAGTTTGAGGTATTCGGAGGAATGTTTTTTGCTGTTACTGCCTGAGACAAAAGCAAGCGTATCGTATAACCAGCTAAGGTTTTGATGAGCTGTACTAATATCATCAGTTGAACCAATTTCTTCTGCCAGAGTGAGTGATTTATTGAGAAGCATTTCAGCATCTATAAATTTGCCCCAATTTAAATGAAGAATTCCAAGGTTAAAAAATTTAATAGTCATACCGCGCTTCCTTCCTATTTCTTCATCAATTTTCAGCGCCTCGGAATAAAATTCAAGTGCACGGTTATATAAGGAGTCCCTTTCTCTGAAATTTTCTTTGGAACGTCTCCCCATTGTATAATATGTAGTGGCAATATTCCCCAACTCAGCGGCAATGATACCCTTGTTCCCGGTTTCTTTAGCATATCCAATGGCTTTGTAATGATGTTCCAACGCATTGGCATTATTTCCCTGATTATCATACACATTGCCAATATTACTAAGTAGAGTAGCCAACGCATTTTTATCACCTTGTTTCTCAATAATGGGCAAAGCTTTTTGATAATATTCTATGGCTTTATCATAATTTCCCTGTTCAGCATAATTATTTCCTATATTTCCTAGGTCCATGGCAAGGTCATTTTCATTGCCAAGTTCTTCTCTTAATTTTAATGACTTAAATGAAAACTCCAGGGATTTTGGGTAATTTCCAAGTGACATGTATATTGTCCCGATTAATCCAAAATGGTCAGCTATTTTTTCTTTATCGTTTATTTCTTCTGCAATTTTTAATGCTCTGAAGTAATAGTGCAATGCAGTTGTAAAATCTCCTTGCTCATCATAAATAATTCCTATATAGCCCAACGTATTACAAATATTATTTCGGGTATTAAGAATTTCCTTTTTATGGGTATTTTCATTTTTATAAAAATTTTTCAGCATTAATTCTTTTATCATTAACCCGTTCTTAAAATCAGATAATGCTTCAGGGTAGTTGGACTGTTTATAATATGCCCATCCTGATAGTATAAAGGAATTGGAAAAAAGATTCCTGTCTTTTATTTTTGCAGATAGTTGTTTTGCCTGATGACATAAATAAATTGCAGTGTCAGAATTATAACGGTTATAAATTTTTGACAGTGACAGAATGGTTTTGATACGGGTTGTATCCTGATTCGTGAAGGCGATTATTTTTTTCAGAGAATCAGCTGTTCTGGTTTCCTGGGATGATAATCCGTTGTTGGAAGGCAGGGGAAATCCAAGGATTGTTAAGGTAGAAAACCAACTAAATAGTATGATAGCAAATGTGTTTTTCAAGTCCGGTTTTTTCAAAGATACTAATGAAAATACACTGACAGCGTGTGGGCCCAGCAGGACTTGAACCTGCGACCAACGGATTATGAGTCCGCTGCTCTAACCAACTGAGCTATGGGCCCTTTTTTATTGTTTAGGAACGCAAAAATAATAAAAAGTGGTGGAATATGCAGAAATCTATGATAATTCATCCTCATCCGCTTCACTTTACTATTAATTTCCCGTTCCCAACTAACCCAATATTACCATCTTTAGCCAGAGTTGAATCCTCAAAGCCGTTGATGATATAGAAATATATTCCACTCGGAAGATTCAATTTTATGGCTTCATTGTCCGCAGTTAATTCCTGATTAAAAACTTCTGCTCCAAGCATATTAAATAATTTAAAATGGTAATTTTTTTCTCCCTTTCTGATATGAGTTATTTGTAATGTAAGATTTTGAGAAAATGGATTAGGATAAATAAAAACATTCGCAGGATTGATGTGGAGATGGTTAATAAATGTAAGTGCATATTCATAAGCTCCTATGTCATACCCATTCCCGATGGGTCTGGCTAAATTGGCGAAATCAAAAACAGGTGCATTAGCACCATCCCCATTGTCAACGGCAGGTGAGCTTGATTTCAGGTGAAAATCGTATGCGGATACATTCACAAACTGGGGATCTCCTACCACGCTGTCTGCACCATAAATCTCACCTGCATCATTTCTGAAACCATCAATCAGATTGTGGTCTGTTAACACGGAAATCAATGGCACAGTGTCACTAATAGCTATCTGGTACGAAAAATTCTGACTGCATAAGTTGTTGCGAATAAGAATGTTTTTTGCATCCGGATTCTCAACAAGAATAGCTCCTCCCCAGTTACCTGTTGTGCCATTGTTATAAATTGTATTATTCATAATACTCACATTATTGATTGGGCGTTGAGTGACACCGACATCCCCCCAGTTGCCAACCGTTATTCCATTGTATGTATTGTTATAAATAATATTGTTGTAAATAGAAATATTTTCAAGTAAACCTCCTGCTTCTGAGGCGATATCAATTCCTTCCGTACAATCGTGAACAATATTGTTATAGATTTCAATATTGAAAGTCCGGCGATTCCATGCATCCAAATAAATTCCCAGGTCATCGGGTTGTTCATATACCTCGTTTCCGAAAATTTTTCCATTCGAAGAACCCCATTTTGCATCTATACCTTCCCCTCCATTCGTCCCGGGACCCCCATTGTGAACGCGGTTATAACTTATAATAAACGAATCGGTATTCACTATGGAAATATTTTCCTGTTCCCCATCATTATTAGCCAGTTCCACTTCATTATTTTCTACAATAATATTTTTACTATTCCATATTCCAATACCCGATGATACAGTGTTGTAAGTATGGTTATTAAAAAGGAAAATGAATTGGCATGAATCTATAAAAATACCTGCATTGTTATCATACGGTTTTGCATTTTGAATTTTAAATCCCATGACATTTATGAACCCTTTCCCACGGATATCAATCATTCCGGCTAATTCATCCGGTAAAGTGATATTTATACCTTCAAGTACCACATCCTCACCAGGAAAAGCCATATAGGTGATATAGTTAGTGACATTACCGGAATTTAACGGCACTAACCTTTCGTTGTAAATTCCCTGTCTGATAAATACAGAATCACCTGCAGTCAATGTATTTGTAGCTTTTTGCAAAGTAAGCCATGGTTGACTGAACGTTCCGGGATTTGTATCATTGCCATTTTTGGAGACGTAATACGTAGCGGCAAACGTGTGTGTGTTTGCGACTATACAGATTAAAATAAGGTTCTTAAACATGTGATAGAAAATTTTTGGAAAAAATTATTTGTGGTTTTGACATTGCAAAATTACATATTATCCGAATTTGATATTGTCTTTACTCTATAAGCCCCATTGTACGTCCCCAAATTCGCTATCGCAGGTGTTTGTGAGTGATAAAACAAAAAAGTCCAATTCTCTTCTGCACCCTTTTGCGCATATTTCTTGCGCAACTCCCTGCTGGTGACACCGTCGGAGTCATAGTTGGCTGTAAATAAATGTAATAATTGATTAACCACCGGAACCACATCCCCTCCGAAAAAGAACGTATTCGCAGAATCACGTAAATAGAAAACCTGATGATAAGGTGTATGACCCCCGGACATTTCAAAGTCAACTCCGGGCAGAATGGTTCCGTTTCCTTCAGTAAATTCAAGCATCCCGCTCCGTTGCAATTCTTCAAAAATCTCCGGTTCCGGATAATTTTTTCTATCCGAAAGAGCCAACTCAAATTCGTTACGATTCACAACATGAATGGCATTAGGAAATGACAGTTTGTATGATTTTTCTATTTCCATAAAAATTCCTCCGCAATGGTCTTTATGAAGATGGCTTAAAAAAACGTGAGTAATTTCTTCCCGTTTTATACCGTTTTTTTTTAAGTTACTTACAATCGCCAACTCATTATCAGTTGACTTTCCGAAACCGGTATCCAATAAAATTTTATAATTTTCTTTGATTACAAGAAAGGGTTGAACCGAAACATATACGGAACCCGGGCGGTCCTTCATGGAATCAATGCCCGGCTGATACGGGATTGCTTTTTTGGATTTATCAACTGTATAGTTGCCTTCCGGCAGAGGGAGAACTTTCATTTAGTGTAATTTGCATATAATACAATTCAGGTTTAGTAAAAAACATATAACACTAAACAAGAAATGAAAAATGTATAAGTATGAACACCTTACAATGAATAATTACAAAAATTTGGATAGGGAACCCACTTAGTAATTAAGAGTTAAGTGTTTTATGTTATTCATTATTTTTTGGAACATAATGAAGCAATTTCTCACACCCTCCCCTCCGCATCCTGAATGAATTGCGATAATCTGTCGCCCTTCAAACGGTTTTGTGCCAGCAATGCCAGATCGTATAAATGGAGGATGGATTTTTTCTTCTTTTCAGGGTCCAGCATTTTCAGGATTTTTGAAAATACAGGGTTATTGGAATTGATTGTCACAGAAAATGCCTCAGGTAAATTACCGTTCTTTTTCATACCGCTCAACATGGACATATCCTGAAATCGTCTCATAAATTCCGGAAAAATAATTGAAACGGCAGGATCCTGAGAACCAGCAGGAGAAATATTTATTTCCGGTTCTTTCTCCTGGGCTAAAGGACCTTTCTCTTTAGTCAGACATTCTTTCACAAGTTCTAATAAATTTTTTTCTTCCGGTTCCGAAAGCAAACGTATAGATTCGGTGCCTTTGTCAATGAGTTTATCCACTGAATCGGCATCAACTCTCTGAAATCGCAATTTTTCTTCCTTGCCTTCCATAAAATTAATAAAGTGCGAGTCCAGAAGATTATTGAACACCAACACATCGTATTCACGTTTTTTGACTTGTTTAATATAAACATCCTGTGTTTCAGGATCCGTGCAATATAAAATAGTGAGTGTTTTGTTTTTATCGGTTTGAAGGAGTTTTATTTTCTCGCGATATTCCGGGAAAGTAAAAAATTGTTTGTCAATATTTTTAACAAGAGAAAACTCCATGGCTTTCTCACGGAATTTATCGTTGGAGACCATTCCAAAACGCACAAAAACAGAAATGTCATCCCACTTGTTTTCAAAGTCCTTGCGTTCTTTTTTAAACATTTCTTCCAGCTTCTCCGCCACTTTCTTGGTTATGTGTGAATTAATTTTTTTTACCTGCGGGTCGTTTTGTAAAAAACTTCTTGACACGTTAAGTGGAATATCAGGTGAGTCAATGACTCCTTGCAGTAACATCAGAAAATCAGGAACCACATCCTGCACAGAGTCAGTAACAAATACCTGATTGCAATAGAGCTGTATTTTGTTCCGCTGAATTTCGAGTTCCGGTTTTATGTGAGGAAAGTAGAGAATGCCCGTGAGACGGAAAGGATAGTCCACATTCAGATGAATCCAGAATAAGGGTTTCTCTGCCATAGGGTATAATTGTTTGTGCAATTCCAGATAATCCTCTTCTTTTAAATCAAGCGGCGTTTTGGTCCAGGCAGGTTTGGTGGTATTAATTATTTTATTTTCAAATTCAATTTCTACCGGAAGAAACTTGCAGTATTTATCAAGCATTTCCCTTATGCGAAAAGGTGATAGAAATTCTTCCGATTCCTTGTTGATATGGAGAATCACTTCTGTGCCTCTTTCTTTCTTATCTCCTTCACCCATTTCGAAGTCGGTGTTCCCTTCACAGGTCCAGTAAACGGGTTTTGCATCTTTTTGCCAGGATAATGATTTCACTTCCACTTTATCTGAAACCATAAAGGAGGAATAAAATCCCAACCCGAAGTGACCAATGATGTTACTGCTTTCCTCTTTGCCGGTATATTTTTTCAAAAATTCCTCTGCACTGGAGAAAGCAATCTGATTGATGTATTTATCCATTTCATCAAGACACATTCCTACGCCTTTGTCTGAAATGGAAATCGTTTTATTTTTCTCATCCAATAAGACATTTATTTTCAAGTCCTTGGTGTCACCGGTAAATTCTCCTTTACCGGAGAGCATGTTGAGTTTGGTGGTGGCGTCCACGGCATTAGAAACAAGTTCTCTAAGAAATATCTCTGTGTCGGAGTACAGCCATTTCCGGATGACCGGAAAGATGTTTTCTGATTTTACGGATAGGGTTCCTTTTTCCATTTTTTTTATACAAAAGTACAAATTTTCCAACTAACCTGAAATGGATAGGTATAAATTAATTTTGTTGCAATGTTGAAATTGGTTCTGGGATGGAAAATATTAAGTATCTTCGTATTATTATTTAAATTAAAAAAACTCAATGAAAAATTATCTCTCCGTTTTTCTCGGTCTTCTCTGCGGCATGCTGACGATTATGCTGGTTGAATATGTAAGCCATAAAATTTATCCGGTTCCCGAATGGTTGGACTTAAAAAACCAGGAAGACCTTGATATTTATTTGAGAACGATGCCCATTAGCGCCATGCTATTTGTTTTATTCGGATGGGGGTTCGGGAGTTTTGCCGGTGGTATAGTAACCGCATTGTTAATGAAAGAAAAAACCTACAAAGGGTCCATGATGGTAGGAGGGTTCCTATTGGTTAGCGGCATTGCAAACATGAGTATGATTTCTCATCCCATTTGGTTCTGGGTTGCAGGTACGTTGATTTTTCTTCCGTGTGCGTATTTGGGAGCGTGGGTAGTGTTGAGGAATAAAGCACGGAAATAAATAAATAGTAGTTAATAAGAAGTGCCTATTCAGAGTGAGTAATTTTTACGTAATTCATTAATCTTGGAAATAGTCAAGCCAGTAAGTTTTGATAAAATGTTTTCAGATATACCCTCTTTTAAACCATTGATAATAGTTTTAATCTTTTCTTCTTTTATTCCTTCTTTTATTCCTTCTTTTATTCCTTCTTTTATACCTTCTTTTATACCTTCTTTTATACCTTCTTCAAATTTAGTATCAAGAGAATTTTTTAAATCGCGATAGTATTTTAAACTATTTTCATATTCCTGTAATTGTTTTTGAGAGAATTTTGCTACTTCAGCTATTTCAAAAAGTTTTTCAAATATTTTCTCTCTTAATTTATCCGGAATTCTTTCCAAATTTTCTAAGTTTTTTATAATATAAAGCCATTTGTCAAATCGGGTTTCCAATTCATCAATGGTTTTGTTGAATTTAGGCATTTCAAGATACACAAAAGTTAATTTGTTATAAAATATTTTATGGGTTTCAATATCTGACAATTTTACGTTGTATCTGTACTTAGTTGGTTGGTCTTTATCTTCATCAAATTCAAAATCTAATATAGCTACTGTATAAACAGCATTTAATTCAAAATCCCATGTTGTTTTTATTGCCTGTTCCCGTATTGGAAATGTAGAATAATACAATGCCCTGTCTTTGAAAAATTTTTGTTTTGTCTTTTGCATTTCTACTATAAACTTCTCTCCTTTTTCATTTTCACAATACAAATCAAAAATTGCTTTACGTTCGGTTTCTGCAGAACCAAGCTTAGACGCAGGAAGATACGTTAAACTTTTAATTTGACCTTGTTCATCATGAAGAAGTTCGTTTAAAAAATCCAATAATAATTCTTTACTAAACTCTTCTCCAAAGAGACGTTTAAAACCATAATCCGTAAATGGGTTTATATATTTTTCTTTAATCATATTAAGTACTTGTTTAATAATACAAATTTACATGAAAATTTTGATTTCCTCATTAACAAGATAAACATTCAACTAATTTTTCTTCTTCCCCCAAATCTTTTCGTCAACCATTCCGCTATCGCCAAATCTTCATTGGTGGTAATCTTCAAATTGTTATAATCACCTTTTAGTAGAAAAACAGGAAACCCCGCTTTTTCGAAAACAGAGGCATCATCCGTGAAGCCCGATTTTAATCCCTTCTTCACAGATTGATATGCTTCTTTAAGCCAATCTATCCTGAACGTCTGAGGAGTTTGCACCATTCCATAACTTTCTCTGTTTACCGAATTTGATTTACCGGTTTTTGAAATTTTTCTGATAGAATCTTTCAGTGGCACTGCAACTACTGCTGAACCTTTTTTTCCAGCAAGACGGTAAGATTTTAAAATTATCTCAGAATGTATTAACGGACGGACTCCATCATGTATGGCAACCAATCCTTTATTGGGGAGAATTTTAAGGCAGTTGAAAATAGTTTGTGTTCTTGTGTCACCACCTGCTACTATTTTACATGGGATGGTAAAACGATATTTTCTGCATAACTGGTTCCATCTTTTAATATGTTTGCGGGGTAGTGCAAGAATAATTGAAATTTCAGACGAAGCCCGGTGAAAAGCAGTAATTGTATGCATCAAAACCGGTAAACCACAAAGCAGTAGAAATTGTTTAGGTATCTTACCTCCCATTCGCTTTCCAATTCCCCCAGCGGCTATAATAGCAAATTTTTTCATATTTCATACACAAACATCCAAACATCCAACATCCAACATTATAATATCAACATACAATCACCATACGTAAAGAACTTATATTTTTCTTTAACAGCCACCTCGTATGCTTCCTTAACAAACTCAAAACCACCAAAAGCGGATGCCATCATCAATAACGTGGATTCCGGCAAATGAAAATTTGTAATCATGGCGCTTGAAATGGCAAAATCATAAGGTGGAAAAATAAATTTCTCCGTCCAACCTGACAAGGGTTTTAATCTCCTATTTGCGCCGACAGCCGTCTCAGCCGCCCTCATGCTGGAAGTACCCACCATGCAAATTCTTTTTTTATCGTCCAATGCCTGGTTAACTACATCACAGGCAGATTGCTTCACCTCAAAACTTTCAGAATCCATTTTATGTTTTGTAAGGTCTTCCACTTCTACTTTACGGAATGTTCCCAACCCAATATGAAGAGTGATAGGTGTAAAATGAACCCCTTTTATTTCAAGTCGTTTCATGACTTCGCGGGTAAAATGAAGTCCTGCAGTGGGAGCCGCTACGGCTCCTGTGTTTTTCGCATAAATAGTCTGATATCTTTCCTTGTCATTGGCATCGGGTTCGCGTTTCATGTATTTTGGCAAAGGGGTCTGTCCCAATGATTCAATGGCGTGGTTCAGTTCTTCAGGCGTTCCATCGTATAAAAAACGAATGGTTCTCCCACGGGAAGTCGTGTTATCAACTATTTCAGCAACCAAATTGCTGTTACCAAAGAAAAGTTTGTTACCAACGCGGATTTTTCTTGCCGGATCCACCAATACATCCCATAATTTTTGTTCTTTACTTAATTCTCTAAGTAGGAAAACTTCAATCCTAGCTCCGGTTTTTTCTTTATTTCCATAAAGACGTGCAGGAAACACTCTGGTATCATTAATAATCATGACATCTCCTTCGGAGAAATATTCCACTACGTTTTTAAAAATCCTGTGTTCAATCTTTTTAGTTTTTCTATGCAAAACCATCAACCTCGATTCATCCCGGTGTTTGGCAGGGTATCTCGATAGTAAATCGTCGGGTATATGAAAGCGAAAAGCGGATAATTTCATGATGTTGGATTTAGAATGGAAAAGAAATCAATGTTAAAACCTGCAAATATACTATCAGAAACTTGTTTTTGCAATGATTTATAAGCAATTTTGAATTTTTATTTATGCTGAGCTTTTTCTGGTTTCACGAAAGTATCCGTTTTGCCTATCAGGCATTGCGCTCAAATCCGCTTCGCACACTCCTGTCATTGTTGGGTGTCACTATCGGGATATTCGTCATTATTACGGTTTTGAGTTTGGTGGACTCCATGGAGATTAATGTGCGAAGCAGTTTTAAAGTAGTGGGTGAGAAAGTTCTGTTTGTTCAAAAGTGGCCTATTTCCTTTGAAGACGATTACCCATGGTGGAAATACTATCGCAGACCGGTAACCAATTACAACGAGTTCAAAGCATTAAAAAAGCGGTTGACTAATGCGGAAGGAGTTGCCATTTCAGGTACCATGCGGAATGCCAATATCACTTACTTTGATAATAGTTTGGAAAATATTGTCATACAGGGAATCACGCATGAATTCGATAAAACCATTTATTTTAATTTTGAATTTGGCAGGTATTTTCTTGAAAATGAAATTGAAGGTAAGAAAAAAGTAGTCATTCTCGGTTACGATATATCAAAAGAATTATTTAATGAAGTTGACCCTACCGGTAAAACCGTAAAAATAAAAGGAATTCCATTTCTTGTGATTGGTGTTTTAAAAAAGCAGGGAAATTCACTCATTGGCGAAAGCACTGATTTTGCTTTGTTCATCCCCTTTACTGTTTTAACCCAATATGTTTCTACTAAATCAAGGGGTTTTAATTCATTTATTTCCATAAAATGCAAACCGGAAGAAGATATTGATGCATTGGAGGCAGAGGCAAAGGGTGTTATGCGAAGTGTTCGCCGGTTAAAGCCCGGACAAGAGGATAATTTTTCGGTTAATAGAATTGAAATGTTGTTAAAAGCCATGGATACAGTATTTAAAGTGATGGGAACAGTAGGGTGGGTGATAGGAGGATTCAGCATGCTGGTGGGAGGATTTGGAATTGCCAATATCATGTTTGTTTCGGTAAAAGAGCGAACCCATATCATTGGAATTAAAAAATCTTTGGGGGCAAAAAATTCTTTCATTCTTGCCGAATTTTTATTTGAATCGGTATTATTGAGTTTATTGGGTGGACTTTTAGGAATATTTATTGTCATAGCCGGCACTATGGGTTTAAATTATTGGATAGGGGACTCTTTTACAATTCATCTTACAGCCAAAAATTTTTTATTAGCATTTGGCATTTCAGGAACCATAGGCATGATAGCCGGAATTTTACCAGCCATGTTTGCCGCGGCATTAAATCCGGTAGATGCAATCAGAGCGAAGTAGGGAAAGATCTATGTGTCTTTCCTGTTTCTCATCTTTCCCCCCTCAACAATCACTTCTTCCACCAAAGAATTTCCAAACGAATAAGGCAAAAACGCAAGGGAAGGTATTTTTTTTGTGATGATGACAGAACCCATTTTGCCTTTAGAAATACTTCCGTGAGTTTTCTCCATTCCTAAAGCATAAGCGCCGTTTAAGGTTGCGGCATTAATCGCTTCTTCAGGCAACATTTTCATTTTGATACAAGCGAGTGACAGTACGAGACACATATTTCCAGACGGAGAAGAACCGGGATTATAATCCGATGCCAGTGCCACCGGCAATCCCGCATCTATCATTTTACGGGCAGGCGGGTATTTTAATCCAAGGAAAAAAGCGGTGGAAGGCAATAAGGTTGGCATGGTCTCAGAATTTTTCAAAAGATTTATCTCTTCTTCACCTGTAAATTCCAGATGGTCAACAGAAAGCGCATTGCATTTTATTCCCACCTGAATCCCACCTGAAAAATCCAATTCATTGGCATGTATTTTTGGAATTAAACCGTATTCTTTTCCCGCCATGAGAATCCGTTCTGTTTCTTCTACGGTAAAAAATCCCTTGTCGCAAAACACATCTATGAATACGGCTAATTTTTCTTCGGCTATTTTGGGAAGCATTTCATAAATTAGTAAATCAACGTATTTTTTTCTGTCACTATATTCTTTTGGAATGGCATGCGCTCCGAGGAAAGTTGACTTAATGGGAATTATATTTTCATCCTGCAATCTTTTTATAACTCTCAGCATTTTGAGTTCATCATTCACCGTAAGTCCATAACCGCTTTTAATTTCCAAATCGCCGGTTCCACCCGCGACAATTTCTTTTAAGCGTATCAGCGCTGTCTGAAAAAGTTCATCTTCGGAAGTTTGCTGTAACCGTTTGGCGGAATTTAAAATCCCACCCCCTCGCTCTGCTATCTGTACATAAGATAATCCATTTATTCTGTCAACAAATTCTTTCTCCCGGCTTTCTGCATAAACAAGATGGGTGTGTGAATCAACCCAGCAGGGCATTACAAACCTTCCGCTCGCATCATAAGTGTCACACTCCAACGACGGACATTCTTCCATCTTACCGTAAGAAAAAATTTTGCCCTCGTGTATATGCAGAAATGCATTTTCAATGCTTTGCAGGATTTTCATTTCAGCACCGCTCACTTTTCTCCTGCCCGTTTCATCTATGCCGGTTAAAATTTTTATATTAGTAATAAGCAATGATTTTGGCATGAAATAAAAAGTTTATATTTTTTTGTTTTGCGAAGATACTGTTTTTCCATATCTTTACCCCCATGCAACCCTACCTCGTATCAGCCCGCAAATACCGCCCATTAAACTTTGAAACAGTGGTCGGTCAAAGTCACATCACCCAGACCCTTAAAAATGCAATTAAAGAAAAAAAATTAGCCCACGCATTTTTGTTCTGCGGTCCCCGTGGAGTGGGAAAAACTACCTGTGCAAGAATTCTTGCTAAAACCATTAATTGCACCCAAATAACCAAGGATACAGAAGCATGCAACCAATGCGAAAGTTGTCTCAGCTTCCAACAATCACAGTCCTTTAACATACACGAACTGGATGCCGCATCTCATAATTCAGTGGAAGATATCCGGAATCTGGTGGACCAGGTTAGATTTCTACCGCAGGGAGCCAGGTATAAAATATATATCATTGACGAGGTTCACATGCTTTCACAAGCGGCATTTAACGCTTTTCTTAAAACACTGGAAGAACCGCCCTCTTATGCAATTTTTATTCTGGCAACCACCGAAAAACATAAAATTATTCCTACCATACTTTCCCGCTGTCAGATTTTTGATTTTAACCGGATAAATCCGGCGGACATATCCACCCGGCTTGCATCCATTGCACAAAATGAAACGGTAGAGGCAGAACCGGAAGGGTTGTTTCTTATCGCACAAAAATCGGATGGCTCCCTGAGAGATGCACTTTCTATTTTTGACCAGATAAATGCTTTCACAGGAAAAAAAATCACTTATAAATCGGTTACCGAAAATCTCAACATACTTGATTATGATTATTATTTCAGAATTACTCAGGCGATTTGGAATGAAGATTTTCCTGAAATTTTGATTGCGTTTGATGAAATTTTAAAACATGGTTTTGATGGAGGTCATTTTATCAGTGGCTTGGGCGAGCACTTGAGAAATCTTTTGGTTTGTAAAGACCCTAAAACCCTCACATTATTTCCATTGAGCGACCAGGTGAAAGACAAGTATTTAAAACAAGCCAAAGAAATGGATTCAGGATTTTTATTAACGGCTCTTTCCATTACAGATCAATGCGATTTTAATTATAAATTAAGCAGAAACCAACGGCTACATGTAGAACTGGCGCTTTTAAAAATGGCTCATATACGCATGGCTGTCACTCTTTCTCAAAAAGATATTCCGAACAATGTTTTAAAAAACAATGAGCATGAAATTTCCAGCACAGCTATTTTAGCTGAAAAAAAAAACGCTGAGCCGTTGATTCCTGAGCCACAGAAAACGAACCATCACATTTTAACCGTTGAAAAACCAAAAGGGGAATCTTCAGTTTCTACTCCAACTGTTTCGTGGAAAAATCTTGACTCTGTGAAAGAGGCATTGCGGAAACAAAACCAACCTGCACCTTCCGGTAACGTTGAAACCAACCTTTTGTCTAAGGATGAAATTGATTTTTTAGCTATAGAAACTAAACTTTCCGGTTTCTGGAAAGCGTTTGCTTATGAATTAACAAATCAGGGAATGAAGTTGGATGCCACCATGATAAACACTTGCGAGGCGGTTTGGGAGAATAATCAGGTTGTGGTTCTGCTGGAAAATCCCATGCAGGAAGACCGGTTTAAAAAAATAAAATCAGATCTGGTTACTTTTATGAGGAATAAATTTGAAAAACCGGATTTGAATGTTACCTCGAAAATTAAAGAAGTGAAAAAAGAGAAAACACGTCCCTATACCTCCCGTGAAAAATTTGAATTTTTGGCATCAAAAAATCCAGCGCTTTTAACTCTTCAGGCACAATTGGGCTTGGACTTGGATTATTAAGAAAATTTTTTACAAAAATTTTCTCTCTCTACTTCTTCTCCGCTTCCTCCTTTTCTTTTCCGCCGCCAAAAACGGAAAAATGCACGTAACGCTTTGGATTTTTCTTAATGTCATTCACCAGCACATCCAGATCCTCACTGGCTTTTTTCAATTGATGGTATAATTTGTCATCGTTAAACAACAGCCCTAAGGTTCCTTCACCTCGGTTAATTTTATCCAACGATTGTTCCAGACCAGCCAATGCCCTGTCTGTCTGGCGTAGGGTTTTGCCTACCTGTAAACGTGCAAGGGAATCGGAAAATACATTCAGATTTGTCAGAATATTTTTTATCTTATAATTATTGGAATCAAGATTGGCAGAAATGGATTCAATATGCCGTATGATAGTGTTAAAACGGGAATTATTATCAATAATCACTTTATCCATTCCTAAACCAAGTGTTTGAAATACATGTAACGTAGTGTCCACTTTCTTAATGATATTCTGCATCCGTTGACCTGAAAAAACAAAAAAAAGCGTGTCCATCTTGGCAAGAAGAGGGGCTGTACGAGCAGAAATTTCTTCGGTAATGCTTAGTTCAAAACCGGTGCGTAGGGTATCACCCGACTTTAATAGTTGACGGCTGGCTCCCAGTTCTATCTTTATGGCTTTACTTCCTAAAATATCACTATTTACAATAGATGCGGCACAACCATCATTCAGTTTGACATCTCTTTGCAACTCCGCTTCTACCACTATTTCTCCTACAATAAAATCAAGAAAACGGATGGATTTAACTTTTCCAACCACTAATCCGTTTATCATGATTGGATTTCCGGTAGTTAACCCGTTTACATTCGGATATTTGATATAATATCTTTGATAGCGGGAAAAAACATTTTTCCCTTTCAGGTAGTTAAAACCAAAAAATAAAAAAAGAATGGAAATAACGGTAAGAAGCCCGATTTTAAATTCGTTTGAAATTTTCAATGTATTGGGAAAAGGGTTTTCAAATAATGGGCTAAATGTAAGAAATTAGAGATAGAAATGCAAATAGGTAGAGATACGGTGCACCATGTCTCTACATAACACCCTTTAATTCGTCGCTTCCAATTCCCCCTTATAATTCATAATAGCTGTAAACAAATCTCCAGCGACTGAATCCTGATTGGCAGAAATTGAAAGGAAATTTTCATCACGGGGGTTTGTGAGAAAGCCGAGTTCAACCAATACACTTGGCATAGATGTTTTATAAAGCACCAGAAAGCCCGCCTGTTTTACGCCCCTGCTTTTACGGCCTTCACGGGTTGCTAATTCATTTTCAATATTGCCCGCTAATTTTAAACTTTGTTCTAAAAATGCATTCTGAAAAAGTGAAAATAATATATACGCTTCGGAGGAATTAGGATTAAAACCATCGTATTTTTCAACGTAATTATCTTCTTTAAGAATGACGGCATTTTCGCGTTGGGCTACTTTCAGATTTTCATCGGTCACATGTAACCCCATGGAATAGGTTTCTGAACCACAGGCATCATTGGGTCCTGAGTTGCAATGAATGGAAATAAACAGATCTGCATTGTTTTTATTAGCAAGCGAAGCGCGGTGATGCAAATCAATGAATTTATCGGAAGAACGGGTATAAAGAACCCGGACAGATGGGTCATTGGATTTAATCAATCGCCCGAGTTTAATAGCCACTGCAAGGGAAATATTCTTTTCTTTAAGTTTTTTTCCCAGACAACCGGAGTCCTTTCCACCGTGCCCGGCATCAATTACTACGGTTTTAACTTTATATTTGTGAGGATTAAGCGGTTTAAACGAACCCAAGGTCAGCAGGAAAGAAAATAATATGATAAAAGTTTGTTTCATTTTTGCGTTTTGAGTTCTGCGCTTCAGTGTTAATAATACATATTTGCAAAATTAATGAATTTTTCAGTAATGCTCAATTTTATTCTAAAATAGTTAAATGACTAATAGTAAAAACCATATTAGTTTTCTGAATTTATATCTGAAATGTAAGTTGATTTTTTTTGTTATTACATCTTGTCTTGTGGTCCCTATCAACGCCCAGAACATATCTGATTCGGTTTTATACGGCAAAGATACAAACTTGGTTAAGAAACCTATATATAACAACGACGATTCTTTATCCACTTTTTCAAATGAAATGACTAACATTTCAGACACTACTCTCAATGAAAATGACAGTTTGAAAAATGACACCCTTGATGCCAGAAAAGACATAAAAACTACTGTTTTTTATCAATGCAATGATTCCATGTATTTAGACCTTGATTCGAGAAAAATGTACATGTACATGAATGCAGATGTAAAATATGATAACATGACCCTGAAGGCAGATTTTATTGAAGTGGATTGGAACACGAGCATTATGCGCTCAAAGGGTCACAAAAATGAAAAAGGTGACACTACAGGAAAACCGGTTTTTACCGAAAACAAAGATACCTACACTTCCGACAAAATCGGTTACAATTTTAAAACACGTCAGGGCGCTATTTCGAACGTGATTACTCAATACGGCGAGTCGTATGTGCATGGCTCGCTTGTAAATAAAAATGAAAAAAACGAGTTGTATATAGGCGCCACACGTTATACCACCTGCGACAGAGCCAAACCGCATTTTTATATTTATTCCAGAAAATCGAAACTGATTCCCAATGAGAAAATTGTCACCGGACCTTTTTACCTCGCAGTTGCAGATGTACCCACACCACTCGGATTTTTATTTGGTGTTTTCCCATCCCGAAAAGGTAAATCCTCCGGCATTTTACTTCCTACCTATGGAGAAACCAACCAGTTTGGTTTTTTTCTTGAGAATGGCGGGTATTATTTTGCCATCAACGATTATATGGATTTGGCTGTAAGAGGCAGTGTTTATACAAAAGGCGCATGGGGAACCATCATGGAAAGTAAATATAAAAAAATGTATAAAAGAGACGGGAATCTGAAATTTACTTACAACCGCAGACCCACCGGAGTGGAAGGTACCAAAGAATTTACAAGAGAAGTAGATTATTTTTTGAATTGGTCTCATCGTAAGGTTCCCAAGAGACAAGAAAATTTTCAAGCCAACGTAAATTTTGGAAGTACTTCAAATTTCAGAAATTCCCTTACTCCCGATGAGAACCGGTTTACCAATTCCATTTCATCCAATATTTATTATTCACAACCGCTTTATGGCACTCCTTTAAATATGAACCTAGGCATGCGGCATAGCCAAAACAATAGCACAAAAGCAGTTTCGTTTACATTTCCTGAACTGGCAGTAAATTCCGAACGATTATCGCCTTTTAAAAGAAAAATTCAAATAGGAAAACTCCGCTGGTACGAGATGATTTATGTGAATTATTCATTCAATGCAAGAAATGATTTAACCGCCCATGAGGATTCATTACAATTATTCAATCGGTTAGGATTTGAAAAGTTAGCGCCGGGCGAAAAACGTTCACAATTGCAAAATAAGATGCGCAATGGCGCTCAGCAGGTTGTCAGGGCATCCACACAATTCCGCGCTCTAAAATATTTTACTGTGTCACCGGAGATGAACTATACAGAAAAATGGTCGCTGGTTAGCAGAAACATATACAGGAATGATACCGGAGGGATTTCCATTGATACAGTGAAATGGTTTGCCCGCTATGGCGTGTATTCGGCTTCTGCGGCGGCTTCTACCGTGATTTATGGAACATTAAATTTTCGCAGTAAATCCCTTCAGGCAATACGTCATACCTTGCGTCCATCCGTGTCATTCCGCTATGTGCCTGATTTTTCGGAAGCAACTTATGGATATTACGAACATTTTGATAATAAGCTGTATTCACGTTTTTCAAATTTTTTATACGGGGAACCCTCTAAAGGAATACAAGAGGCGATAGGTTTCTCTATCAGCAATGCGTTGGAAATGAAGGTACGTTCACGGAAGGACACTTCCCAAAAAAGCCGTAAAGTGTCACTTTTTGAAAACGTAGGGATATCGGGCAATTACAACCTCGCGGCTGATTCTTTTAATTTGTCAAGAATTAATCTTTCAGCCAGAACCACCTTGTTTGAAAACAAGATTGGGATAGAATACAGTTCGATGTATGACCCATACATTACTGACGATAACGATTTGAATGTGCACCGCTTTGAATGGGAAGAAAATAAACGGTTAGCCCGGTTGCACTCGGCTAATATTACGTTACGAACTTCTCTAAATTCCATTCTGGGACAAAAGACACCCTTGTCTGTCATTAAAACCTCTGTTAATTCAATGGATTTTACGGAGGGGTATCTGCCATTTTCACTCCCCTGGAGTTTGTCAGTGAATTATCAGCGCAGTTATACGTTTTCGAGGAAAAAAGAAAACAAAACAAACCAATCTTTATCCTTCAATGGCAGTTTAAAATTAAGCGAAAAATGGGCGTTCACCGGAAGTTCTGGATATGATTTTACTAATAATGATTTGATTAGCACGAATATTGGCATTAACCGCGATTTGCACTGTTGGGAATTAAAATTCAATTGGATTCCTTACGGTTTGTATCAACGATACAGTGTCACTATCAACGTAAAATCAGCATTGTTGAAAGATTTGAAATTAGAAAGAAAAAGAGAATGGTATGATCAGTGAGAAGAGATTTACGATTTACGAATGACCAATACCTTCGTTTGTGAGGACACAAACGAAGGCGATAAATGACCAATTACTAATGCCTAAATCACATGACACCAAAATCCCGTTTAAAAACCATCGTCCTGACTTCCGTCATCCTGCTAATTGTGTGTCTCGGATTTTTGATTACAAAATCATTTTTTGCTAAACAAAAAAGCGCTGAGGAAATTAAAAATCTCCCTCCATTGAATTTTAGAACGTTGCAAAACAAGGTGTTTACTGAAAAAGATATTCCGGGCGGAGTGCCATTGATAATCAATTATTTTAATCCATCCTGCGATCATTGTCAATACGAAGCAAGAGAAATAAAAAGCAGAATCAATGAATTTCAGGATATTTTTCTGCTTATGGTATCTGCTGAACCCTTGGATTCCATTTCTGCCTTTGGCAAACGGTTTGAATTATTTACAGAATCAAACATCCGTTTAGTGCACGATTCCACAGGGGAATTCAGGAAAATTTTTGGTTCTGTGATAGTGCCATCGTTTTTCATTTATGATTCAAACCACCGGCTACTTCGCAAGTTTGAGGGAGAAACCAAGGTAGATGCGTTATTATTTAAATAAACCTCAGCCGGTATGTAGAGACGTTGCATGCAACTTCTCTACTTTAGTTTTTAGCAAACGTTTATTTCCATACAACCCCGCCCAACCTAAAGAATTGTAAAGGTGTGTTTATTATCCTTAAAAGTATATTTTTAATTCTATTCAATAAATTCTTTGGCTTAACCGGTGGATCAAAAGAAATTGTTCCGGTTTCCTCTTGAAAAGGTTTTCCCATTTTTCTTTTTTCAACCACAACTATACTATCATAATAATGAATTGAACTAACTGATTTTGTAAACTCATTGACTTTTAGACATCTTTGTTTGGAATGATGAGCATTAATGAAGTCAATAAAGTTTTTGCTATATTCAATAAAAGTCCCTCTTCTTTTATGACCACCTCCAAACGTTATCCAGTAGGATGTATGCAGGTCCTCACATAAATAAATCCCATCTTCTTTAACGTGATCAAACAATTCTTCGTAACTGACAATTTGCTGATTCATTGTATGTCCACCATCGTCAATTAAAATATCAACCATAGGAATTTGCTTTTTGACATCCCTCAGGAAATTCCGGTCTGATTGAGAACCAATAAATATTTTAATATTTTCTTCTTCTAATTGTTTACAGCGAGGGTCTATATCAATTCCAACTATTTTAGCTTTGTCACCGAAATAATTTTTCCACATTTGAAGGCTTCCTCCTTGTGAAATACCTATTTCCAAAACCGTGATTTCTTTGTTTCTGTACTTACTCAAATGTCTATCATATACATCAAAGTAATGATTCCATTTATGGATTAATCTTTTTGTATTGGCTCTAAAATACTTTTCTAAATCATTCATTGTGTTTGATATTTAGGTTTGAGACGAAATAAGATTTACAGAATTGGCACCGATATTTTGTTTCTGATGTCTCGCATCATTTACACTACGTCATATTTTTTCTTTTTCATTATCTTGTTTATTTTGGTTCAGTAGTTTCTCTCGGGATTCTGATTTCAAAACAGGATAACCATATTTTAAATTCTCATTTATCTTTTTTGCTACGAAGGTAGAAATTTTTGGCTTTATTTTCTCATGTTGCATAACAAAAGCACTTTCCTATTGTGAAAAGAATATCAAATTTGGTCATTGTTCAAAATATTTTTACCTTTGGCATTGAACAGTAACCTTTCATTTTAATAAATTAAAATTAAAATATGAGAAAGTTATTTACACTTTTATTAGCATTATTAATCGCTAAAGTAGTATTTGCGCAGACACCTCAAAAAATGAGCTACCAGGCAGTTATCAGAAATAATGCGGGAGAATTAATTTCAGATAAACCTATAGGAATTAAGATCAGTATTCTTGACAGTAGCAATACAGCAGTATTTTCTGAAGTACACACACTCACTACTAATTCAAATGGATTGGCAAATCTGATAATTGGTGGAGGAGCGCCTATTATTGGTGCCGTTGCTTTGATCAACTGGGCAGATGGTCCTTTTTTTATTAAAACCGAAACAGATCCAACCGGTGGCTCTAACTATACCATTTCAGGTACTTCAGAATTGCTGAGTGTTCCTTATGCATTATTTTCTGCAAATAACAACGATCCCACTTATACTCTTGGCTTGCATCCGGAATTAGGTGGATATGTCTTTTATATCACTCCGGATGGCAAGCATGGTTTGGTATCAGAAACACAGGATCAGGGTGCAGAAACTAGTTGGTATCTTGCTCATGATAATATTAACAACGCATCTTATCACAGTCAAAATGGGAAAAAATTTACTGATTGGAAATTACCGACCAAATATGAACTTAACCTGATGTACACTAACCGGAGTGCGATAGGAGGATTTGCTTTAGGAACTGTTGTGAATTACTGGAGTTCCTCCGAAGGAGATTTTACCGTTTCATGGAACCAGAATTTCAGTAACGGAACACAGAGTATTAAAGCTAAAAGTATAAACTATGTTGTACGTTCTATTCGTTCATTTTAGAAATTACAATAATTATTAAAAAATGAAAAATCTGTTTTTTTTAATTGCATTTATTTTATCTTTAAATGTAGAAGCCCAATCTCCTTACAAAATGAATTATCAGACATTGGTGCGTAATGTAAATGGTATTTTAGTACAAGGCACAAGTGTGGGGGTGAAAGCAAGCATTTTACAAAGCACACCAAGTGGAACAGTTGTATATGCCGAAACACACACATCCACCACCAATGAAAGCGGACTGATATCACTTGAAATAGGGGGAGGAACAACCACTGATAACTTTTCGACAATAAAATGGGAAAACGGACCTTTTTTTCTTAAAGTAGAAATTGATCCTGATGGCTCCACAAATTACACAGTCAATATTGTCAGTCAGCTACTAAGTGTTCCTTACGCGCTTTATGCAAAAAACAGTGGGAATGTATATCCCGAAGGAGATGTCAGAAATTATGGAACGATTGTATTTGGATCAGGAGCTACAGCAGACGAAAAAATCGCCAATACTGCAACTATTCAAGCCGCAATAAATTCTGTTACTGGGTCAGGTGAGCGTTTACTTATCCCACGGGGAGATATTTATCTTACCGGTACTATTAATGTTAATAAAGACAGAATACATTTTTCAGGATCTGGAGTTTATGCAACAACTTTATATTCGGAAGCCGGTGTAGTATTTAATTTTGATAAAGGTCCCGGTCTGACGCTTTTTCAATGCTCAATAAAAGATATTAGTTTTTATGGATCTTCATCTGCTCAAAAAATAGCTATAAAAGTTACGGATGTTGATGTTATGGATATAAATAATATTAGTGTAGGTAGCTGGAATGGAAATACATCAATAGGAATTCAATACCGAGGCAGAGATATATTAACAATAAGTAAATCAACGATTTTCGCTGACCGCCCTATTTCTATTGAAGACAATCCTAACGATTTAATAGATATTGATCAGGCACATTTTACCGATCTTTATCTCGGAGCAGATGAAGGTCCTGCAACATCTGAAGCATGTGTCCGGATTGCTTCAGGTATTAATTTAACAAATGTTACGTTTGACGGTTTTCATGCGTGGGTATTGGGGAAATATGGTCTTTACTGGAATGATAATACTTCTGCCCAAGCTTCACTTAATTTTAATTTAAGAAACATAAGATGGGAACAGTCCTCTTCAACGGCAGAAGGATATGTAATTTATATTAATCATAACTACAGTATGCAAAACCTGATTATTGACAATGTATTTGGCGCTTCAAACCAGGAAGATATTCAGTCAACAAATGGTATTTATTTGCATAATGTTCGTGGAGGAATAATTTCAAACTCAATGTTATTAGCAGGAACATTAGGCGCTCCTAGAAATACGTATGCGCTTGACAGTACGACTTATCCAATTATTGTAAGTAATGTTTTTTGGTCGAATACAGGTGGAGTACGATCTATCGGGCAAGGGCTATCTCCGAAAGTATTGATGATAAGAGATGAACAGGATGGAGTAAACTATGCCGTTTATGACCGAGTAAAATCAAACTCCGGAACCATTGTTGAATCTCCTCAAACAAGTTCAAAAGTTTCTTTGGATAATGGTTCTGTAACAAGTATAAATAACGGCTCAATGGTATATGGTGTTATAGTAGTTAATACCAGTGGTGGTCCAAGTGCGATGTATAGTTTGAGAGGTTCAATTTCAACCTTGGAAATGTCCGACCCTGATGGGTGGTTTACTCCTGCCAAAGATACTCCCGGGCAAATTAATATTTATTGGTCAAGTACCAATTCCAGATATGAATTGCAGAACCTTTTGGGCTCAACATTAAAATTCAGTTTTTTTATAATGGGGACTGAAAGCTGGTAAAGAAATTTTTATGTTTTCCGTAATTTTATAAGTTCTACTCATTTATTTGGCAAACTGATATGAAAAAATTTATTTTTTAAACATAAAAGGAGAAGACGAATTGAAAGTCATCTAAGGTCTTTCTTTTTCGCCAATGCCCACAACCCCAGAAACGTCAACGCCCCATTGAGAATCAACAATTCAAATCCAAACTCATATCCACCAAATAACTGCTTTGAATTGTTAGCTATAAAAAAACAAATCACAGGAGCTAAAATACAAACCATGGGTACGAATTTATCTATGGGTTTTTGATTCGTAAATATTCCAAAGGCGAACATTCCCAACAGAGGACCATACGTGTATCCTGCCATGGTAAGAACTGCATTAATAACAGCATCATCAATAAACGATTGAAATCCAAGTATTAATAACAGTAAAACAATTCCAAATGAAATCTGGACTTTATGACGAATCCCTGTTTTTTGCTTTTCGGAATATTTGCCGGGATTTTCCACATTTAAAAAATCCACACAAAAAGAAGTGGTAAGCGTGGTGAGTACAGAATCGGCGCTGTTAAATGTTGCGGCGGTTAATCCCAGAATAAAAACCATGGAAGCAAAAAGTCCAAGGTGATTCAATGCCAGAAGTGGAAAGAGATGGTCGGTTTTGGAAGGAATTTCCATTCCGTTGGCAGTGCTGTATAAATACAATAAAACTCCCAGAGAGAGAAAAAAGATATTTACTATCACCACAATGCCACTGAACCAATAAAGGTTTTTTTGTGCATCTCCCAACGACTTGCAACTCAGATTTTTTTGCATCATGTTCTGGTCTAATCCGGTCATGACAATGGCTATGAATGCTCCGCTAAAAAACTGTTTCAGAAAAAATTGTTTTTCCTGCCAGTGCCAGTTGAATAAATTAGTATAGGGGCTTGTGGATATCTGATGAATCATTTCTGTTACGCCCCAATTCATTTTGGTTCCGATAGCGGCAATAGAAAGTATAACCCCTGCCACTAAAAACAACGACTGCAACGAATCTGTCCAGACCAGAGTTTTTATTCCACCCTGATAGGTATAAATAAACATGAAAATGATGATCACAGAAAGGGTGACACTAAAAGGAATTCCGAATTTATCGAATACAAAGACCTGAAAAACATTGGCTGATAAATATAATCGTAAGGCGGCGCCTAATGTGCGCGATAGAAGGAAAAAAAAGGAACCGGTTTTCTGTGATACATTGCCAAATCTCTCGAGTAAATAACTATAAATGGAAGTAAGATTCATTCTATAATACAAGGGTAGTAGTATTTTTGCTATGACAATATACCCCAGTGTATATCCAAAAACAACCTGTAAATAGTAAAAGTTGCTTTTTCCTACGGCACCCGGAACAGACAAATAAGTAATACCGGAGAGAGAGTCACCAATCATTCCAAATGCCACTAAATACCAGGGGGCTTGTTTGTTGGCTAGGAAAAATGATTTAGTATCTGCATTCTTTCCGGTGATGTATGAAATTACGAACAGAATTAGAAAATAAATTGCAACAAAGGAAAGAATGAAGAAAGAAGTCATGAAAAGTGAGAGGATTGCATGCAAACTTACATGAAAATTTTTATTTCAACATAACAGCATGAATATTTTACAAATTTATCACCCCTCTCCATTTTTTTGGAGAGGGGCTGGGGTGAGGTGGGATTTAAAGAAGAATGTTTGGGAAATTATACCGGCAAATTTGAATATTAAATTAAAATGAGTTTAATTTGCATTTACAACCCATGCCAAAACCTCAGCCAAAATTCCCTAAGCCACAAGCCGGTAAACTCCTGCTGTCGGAGCCATTCCTTGAAGATCCGAATTTTAAACGTTCTGTGATACTTCTCACTGAACACAACGAGAATGGTACCGTTGGTTTTATATTAAACAAACCCTCCAATTATAAATTAAACGAGGCGCTTCAGAATTTTCCTGCTTTTGATGCGCCGCTATTTATGGGAGGACCTGTGCAAACCGACACCCTGCATTTTCTGCATAAACTTGGAAATAAATTAGAAGGAAGCATAAAAATTGTTGATGACGTTTATTGGTCAGGAGATTTTTCTACGTTGAAAATTTTGATTGATGTGGGACAAATCAACCCTGATCAGGTGCGTTTTTTTGCAGGATATTCCGGTTGGAATCCTGAACAACTCACCAAAGAAGTAAAAGAAAATTCGTGGATCATTACCGATGCAAGGAGGGATTATGTATTTCCGGAGACACCCGAAAAACTCTGGAGAAAAATATTGAAAGACATGGGACGGGAATTTTCCATTATTGCAAATTTTCCGGAGGATCCATCGTTGAATTGAGGGTTTATCTGCAAATTACCAATTACGAATTACTAATTTCCAAACGTGGACGAGTCACAATCAAACAAGAAAAAAAAATAAATAACACATAACACATAACAAAAAATGAATAATAAAAAATGAGGGGAAACCTTAAACATTATTCATTTTTTGTTATGTGTTATATGTTTTTTATAATAATTTGAAACAGTAATATTTAGCCAAAATTGGTTGAAATATTTTTGATAAGATGCTAATGCAAGCCCCCTACAACCCCGATGCACCCGGACAACTGAATAACAGAATCTTCGGTTTGCCATTCTCTTGTGAAGAAGCATCTTTAGTTCTGATACCTGTGCCATGGGAAGTTACCACTTCCTATAAAAGAGGAACCGCCAATGGTCCCGATGCCATTCTCAACGCCTCTCCCCAATTGGATTTGTATGATATTACTTTCGGTCCTGTTTGGAAAAAAGGTATTGCTTTAGAGAAAAAAAATGTTTCCTGGATTAAATTAAATAATAAATTATCCAAAAAATCAAAAAAAGTAATTGATTTTCTTGAAAAAGGGGGTGATGCAAAGAATTCAAAAGTGATTCAAGCCCTGTTAAAGGAAATAAATGCTTCCTGTGATGATTTAAACAAACAGATAAAGAAGCAATGCCTATCGTGGTTAAATAAAAACAAAAAAGTTGGAATCATAGGAGGAGAACACAGCGTGCCTTTGGGTTTTCTTCAGGCGCTTTCTGAAAAACATACATCATTCGGAATACTTCAGATAGATGCTCATGCAGATCTCCGGCAGGGGTATGAGGGTTTTGTTTTTTCGCATGCTTCCATTATGTACAATGCCATTCAGATACCTAACGTACATAAGTTAGTGCAGGTAGGAATCAGAGATATCTGCCAGGAAGAAATAAACAGGATTAATGATTCCAAAAACAGAATAAAACTTTTTAGTGACACTGAATTAAAAAGTAGGTCTTACAAAGGAGAAACATGGGATTTTATCTGCGATGATATCATTGCATCCCTTCCGCAAAAGGTATATATCAGTTTTGATATTGATGGATTGAATCCTGTGTATTGCCCCGGCACTGGAACTCCTGTTCCCGGTGGTTTGGAAATTCAGGAGGCATTTTACCTTGTAGAAAAGCTTGCTGAAAGTGGCAGGGAGATTATCGGATTTGACCTTTGCGAAGTGTCACCCGGAAAAGATGATTGGGATGGGAATGTGGGAGCGAGAGTGGTTTATAAGCTGGCGGGAGCGATTGTAGGGCGATAACTACCTACTTTATCTCCCACGTTTGTTTTCCAGCTATCAATTTGTCCAGGTCACCTTCTCCTTTTTGAGATTTTATGGATGTAATTTGCTCCATCAGGGAATCTTCGTAACATTTTCTATTGTATGAATAGAAAATACCGAAGGGTCGTGGCAAATGCCCTTCCAACTGCGGATCATCAAAAAACCGGGCAAGAATATTTGCCTTTACAGTGTCATGCTCATCGTGAACCCACAAATCATTTACAGAGTTAGCGCCATTAGTTAGGTCAACAATGGTTGGCTTAAAGCCATCAAGTTTTATACCTTTTGATTGATTTTTACCAAACACCAATGGTTTTCCCTGTTCCACAAATAATGCTTCTTCGGGCTTGGATTCTTTTTCGGTGTACGTGAAAAATGCACCGTCATTAAAAATATTACAGTTCTGATAAATTTCTGTAAAGGAAGTTCCTTTGTGCTGATGTGCCCGTTTCAGAATTTCTTTAAGATGTTTTGGATCCCTGTCTAAAGAGCGTGCCACAAAAGTTCCCTCTGCTCCCAATGCCAACGCTATCGGATTAAACGGATGATCCACCGAGCCATAAGGAGTTGATTTTGCAATTTTACCAACCGGAGATGTAGGTGAGTATTGCCCTTTGGTTAATCCATAAATTTCGTTGTTAAACAACAGCACATTAATATCCAGATTACGCCTCAATAAATGTATGGTATGATTTCCTCCTATGGAAAGTCCATCCCCGTCTCCTGTCACCACCCACACACTCAATTCAGGTCGCGTAGCTTTGATTCCGGAAGCAATGGCAGTGGCACGACCATGAATTCCATGTACTCCATAACAATCCATATAATATGGAAAACGGGAGGAACAACCAATGCCAGCCACAAAAACGATATTTTCCTTTTTTATCCCAATCTCCGGCATGATGGTTTGCACTTGCTTCAGGATGGAATAATCTCCACATCCCGGACACCAGCGAACATCCTGGTCGGAAGTAAAATCTTTAGACGTATATCCTGAACCGTTAGTGCTCCCGTTTGGATAAATAGCAGGAGTGCCGTTGGTTGCCATAGGTTTTCTGAGGATTGGTTGTGCGATTTCCATATAATTATGTACCTCTGAGAGGTCGTTTGTTAATGAAAATATAATAATATCAAATAGAAAATATCTAACATCCAACATCTAACATCCAATTTCCAATTCAAAAAAAACCTCACCCAAGCCCCTCTCCAAAATCGAGAGGGGTGAGAGATAGTTTGAAAATCAGAAATATTCTATTTCCCAATTTCCACCATAATTTTTTCCTTCATTTCAGTAACGGTAAACGGCAATCCCTGTATCTTATTAAATCCTTTTGCCGGAACTAAAAATTTATCGCGAATAATTTTAATGAGTTGACCATTATTGATTTCTGGAATTAATACTTTCTCAAAATTGTATAATATTTCGCCCAGGTTTTTGGGGAATGGATTCAGATAACGAATATGAGCATGTGACACTTCAATGCCATCATTTATTAATTCTTTTACGGCTGTTTTAATGGTGCCATATGTTGAACCCCATCCTAATACAAGCAATTTCCCTTTTTCTTTTCCGCTTTCAATTTTTTGCAAGGGAACATAGTCAGCAATTCTATCAATTTTTTCCTGGCGCAATTTCACCATGAACTCATGATTTTCGGGTTCGTAATTTACGTTACCGGTTTCATGTTGTTTTTCAAGACCGCCAATCCGGTGTTCAAGTCCCGGAGTGCCTGGAATTGTCCATGGACGTGATAATTTTTCATCTCGGAGATAAGGTAAAAATTTATCGTCCTTATTTTTTTCGGTTGTAAATTTTACTTTTATATCGGGTATTTTCGAAGAGGAAGGAAATTTCCACGGCTCAGCACCGTTGGCTATGTAACCATCCGATAAAAACATCACCGGTGTCATGTGCTCTATGGATATTCTGCATGCTTCTATAACTGTTGAAAAACAATCGGAGGGAGAATTTGCGGCAATTACAGCTACTGGACATTCACCGTTTCTTCCGTAAACTGCCTGCAGTAAATCTGCTTGTTCTGTTTTGGTAGGAAGACCGGTTGAAGGACCACCGCGTTGCACATTACAAATTACTAATGGTATTTCAAGCATTACCCCCAGACCAATTGCTTCACTTTTCAGTGCCACTCCTGGTCCTGAGGAAGTAGTGACACCCAAATTTCCTGCGAAGGATGCACCGATGGCTGAGCAAATGGCGGCAATTTCATCTTCTGCCTGATAGGTAATTACATCAAAATTTTTATGTTTTGAAAGTTCGTGCAGGATATCCGATGCAGGAGTAATAGGGTAAGAGCCAAGAAATAATCTGAGCCCTGCTTTTTTTGCGGCGGTTATCAAACCAATCGCTGTGGCTTCATTTCCCATTATGTTTCTATAAATGCCGGGCTCTATGTTTGCCGCGTGAACTTCATATCTTGTGGTAAATGTCTCCGTAGTTTCTCCATAATTCCAGCCGGATTTAAGGGCTTTAATATTTGCGTCAGCAAGCGCTTTATCTTTAGAACTAAATTTTTTTTGAATATAGTCAATGGTGTTTTCCATTGGGCGGTTATACATCCAATAAAGGAAACCGAGAACAAACATATTTTTAGAACGGTCAATGTCGCGTGTGCTTAACCCTGAGTCAGCGAGACATTCGCGGGTGATTTTGGTTACGTTTATTTTGTACAACCTGAAATCGGAAAGAGAACCATCTTCCAGAGGATTCTGATTTTCAGGAATTTGGGCAAGTTTCAGATTTTTGGCATCAAACCCATCGGTATTTACGATAATCGTTCCCCCTTTTTTGAGATGGCGGAGGTTTACTTTAAGGGCGGCGGCATTCATAGATACGAGCACATCGCAAATATCGCCCGGAGTAAAAATCTCAACAGAACCAAAATGCAATTGGAAGCCGGAAACGCCGGCTAACGTGCCTTGCGGGGCACGGATTTCTGCAGGAAAATCGGGGAAGGTGCCCAGGTCATTTCCCATGAGTGCGGAGGTATTAGTAAACTGATTTCCAGTTAATTGCATTCCATCGCCTGAATCACCGGCGAAACGAATGACGACTTCTTTCAGAACTTCTGTGGTGGTCATGGTTTGAAGGATAAAGAAAAAAGAAAAAAGAATAAAGAAAAAAAAGAATGAATGAAATGAGAAATGTAACAAAGAACCTATCAAACTACAAAAATAAGGTATTTTTCTGACAAATGTCAGTTTTTGTGATATTTTTTAAGCTCGTTCTCAGGGAAAAGAGTGGCAATAAATTCCGGTTTGAGAACCGTAACTGCCGTTTCATAAAGCGGATAGGCATGATCTAAGAACACATAACGGGAAAGATTTTTCTGGCAGAAAGAGAACCACTCTTCCGGTTCAAAATAAAAAAGTGATTTATCGGAAAATGTATTATACGTAGTGAGGGAATTAAATGCAATACCCATCTTGGACAATGAATACATCTTTTTGACAATTTGCCGGCAATAATTTCTCCATTCCTTTTTAATATTTACAGAAGGTTTGTTGAACATCCCACTTTGCAAAACAATATCATAATTGTGTTTTGACTTAAATTCCATTATATCGGAATTAATAATGTTTATGGATGGAAATTTACTTTTAGCCGTGTTTGCCATTTCTTTTACAATTTCCAATCCGGTAAAAGAATGAGAAATATTCAGTTGATTCAAATATTCATGCAAGCCGGCAGTGCCACAACCCACGTCGAGGAAGCGAACAGGGGTATTAGTTTTCTGAGGAAAGCGAGAAAATGACGGCTGAAAATTTTTAAGTAACCGTTCAAACCTCAACTGTTGAGTGACACTATCGTTTTGGAAAGTGCCTTGAGGGGTATCACCATGTTCGAGATAATTTTTTTGATAAATGGATTGAATTTTCCGGGAAATGAGGTGGTGGGTGGGCATGGGGTTTATTTTTATTCGTTTTTTAATACAACAAAAATCCTTAAAAATAATTAATTTTTATTCATCAATCTCTTCCTCATCCATTCTTCAATGAAGGCATGTATTGGAAATATACCAGCCGCAATAATGGCATTGCATAGTAATTTTAATCCCGGCGCTCCACCGGTGACACTTTCAATATAAGGGTCAGCCAATACAAGAAGAAATTCAAATAGAATCAGAAAGGTTAAAAAGATTAGTCCACCGGAAAGTTTTGAGTTAATCCTGATTTTACCGATTAAAAGCAGTGCCGACATTAATGCCACTACCACTATCAGAATGATGGAATATTGCAATTTATTTCTCCTGTCAACTGCCACTTCCTCCTGCCGCTTTCTCTCCCTCTCTTCCTGCTCTTTCAGTATCCGGGTTTTTTCATATTCATATTTTGTTTGCAGTCGAATGGATGATTTTTGAGTCAGGTCATTGTTTATGCTGTCCCTTGCTTGAATATATAATTTATAATATTCGAAAGCGTTTGTAATATTTTTCTTTTTATAATAGATTAGATAGAGCAATTCATAAGCGTGTTTGCTGTTTTCGATTAAGCCCGAACGGGTAGATTGTGCTAAACTGCTATCTGCATATTTAATTGCCAGATTAACATCGTTTTTTAAGAAATAAGCATGTCCTATATTGTTCCAAGAATAACATAAACCTCTTTTGTCCTGAATTAATCTTTGTATTTTTAGAGCCATTGAAAAATAATACAGGGAAGAATCCGGGTTATTTACAGTACGGAAAATAGCTCCAAGGTTGACAAAAACTTCAGCCACTCCGCGAAGGTCATGAATGGCTTTTCTGACAGATAAACTGGAATCAAAATAAGCATGGGCTTTCACAAGGTCTTTTTTTAAAAACCATACAAATCCGATATTATTCAAGGTCAAACCGATTCCGGAACTGTCGGATGCTTTCCGGCTGTAAAATAAACCTTTCGTGTAATAATCAAGAGAAATTGTAGTATCACCCTGGTCCAAATAAATACGGGAAATATTGTTAAGAGTAGTAGCCAAATCACGGTAGTTTAGCTCTGAGAGATACACTGGAATACTCAATTCATAATAATGCAATGCCTCATGAGTCAATCCTTTTAATTGCGCAAAATATGCTAAAAATCCGTAGGAAGAAATCAGACCCTCCGTATAGTTTATTTTTTTAGAGAGTTTTTCAGCTTCTCTGCATAAGTTATAAGCGGTTTCCGGTTTTGAAATATAATATTCATTAGAGAGTAACAGTAACGTGCTAATGTAAGCAGTATCAGTGGAATAATTACTTTTAAAGAGGTTGCTTTTTAAACGTCTGATTTCATTCTCAAGGGAATCAATCGTCTTGTTTTCTCCAAAAGAAATTAATGCTGAACATAAAAACAACATTGATAAGAGCAATGAATTATAAGTAAATTTAAATGTAGTTAAAAACCCGCGCATAAATGATTGTATAAAATTCAATTAGTTCTCTTGAGTAAGGCAATAAAAAAATTTAAACACAAAGACACAAAGAAACACTAAGACACGAAGATACAAAGTTAGCACAAAGTTTTTTCTTAGTGTTTCTTAGTTTCTTTGTGTCTTTGTGTTTAAATTTTATTTATTTTTTTTGACTTACGCAAGAGGTCTATTCCTTCATGGTTGCTCGTGCACCTTCAAAAATTGCATTTCCCGTGAGCTTAAATTAAAACCTCTTCCCCAATAAAACTTTTGCGTAGAATATCCGAGCACTGCCACATCCAGCAACTGTCCATAAGGGTATGTAAAATAAAATTTTCCATTAACCCCTTCGAGGATCTGATTCGAAATAAGTTGATAATCAGGATTAATAAATCCCATCTGAGAAAATTTAACGGAATCGGTGAATAAAATTTTCAAGGGTTCGGCAAAATGGTCGGGCTCTGTCACTTCTTTTCCGCACGCATACCATCCGGGTTTATCAAAAGGACCTGCCAAAGCATAATTCAACAGATTGATTTTCTCTTTTTTCAACATTTTTGAAAGTGTCACCGGCACATCAAATTCCAATTTTTTTTCAGGAAACACCAATTGGCTGTTCCCGTATTTTTGAGAGAGTTCATGCGCGAATAAAAAATATTTCTGAGAAACCGGTTCTGAAATCACTTGCATTTCCTGAAGGACAAATTCATCTAATTCTTCCATGGATAAATTTTCATTTCTATGTTCGTACCATAAGTCAAACATCAGTCGGTAGGATTTGTGAAATTGCGGATCTTTCCAATAGCGTGCATCATTTTTAAAATAACACACCCGTTCGTAAAAATGCCGTGTAGTAAGAAGGGTTCCTTTGGCTTTTATCGCTTTTTCGTTATCCATTTCATCAGCTTTATCAACAAAAGGACCTTCCCAGAACCATGTATACTGGTCTTTCTTTGCGAGTATCCTGCTTGTGTCACCTGAATACCTGCGGGAATTATTTGCACTTTCAGAAAATTGAAGCAATTGTTCCCAGTTCAGATTTCCCTCCGGAAGGATAAGACCCTTGTAATAGTTGTGTCTTGTGTTTCCGGGTGTTCTCGGAAACAAAAGATAAAACGAAATGCCGGTTTTGGCAAGAATAGTGTCACCGTTATGGTTAGCTGAGACAAAAACGGCGTTAGATAATTGAAGGAGTTTCTTATCTGACAAGGTGGTCACTCTGGTTTTCATAAAATCACTGACGGAGGATAGCTCTTTTAATTCAAGCCGGATGCTGTCTTTTTTGATTTCGTATGCGGTTAATGAGGTTTTGGTAACGAAGAGAAAACTATTTTTGTTTCCGGTAAAAAGGGTTTCCCCGGCGCCGGAAAAAGTGAAATAGTTGGAGGAAACAGCGGCAGGGTTTATTTTCTGCAAGTCGGAGAGTTGCAACGATTTCTCTTTCCGGCAGGAAAAAACAAATGTAGCTACGGAAAGTAGTATGAGAACTTTTAAATGATAATAGTTCCGAAAGCTTCTAATCATTTTTATAAAAGCGTAAATGTAAGCATTATTTTGTCCACCCCAATCCTTGAGAATATTTTTTTTATCTGTGTATTTAATCTGTGTAAATTAGTGAAATCTGTGGCAATAATGTTTCTTTCATTTTGGACTGAACAATAACTAAAATTCCTTACATTTGCGTTTTGCTACTTTTATAAAATAAGATTTACATTTGTAAAAATTCCTTTCAATAATGAAGCTAACAGATTCTCCCATCCTTATATTTTTTGTTCTGACTCTATTTTTTTTTATTCCCTCGCAAATATATTTAGCTAATGCTACCGAGTTTAATTATTCATACACTTCGCTATTGGTGTTTATCGTTCCTTTCGCTTTTCTATTGTTGGCATTGTTAACCGCGGTACTGATTTTTATAAGAAAATTCCCGCAGGTTTATAAAAAAGCATTAGGATTTTTATTTTATTTTGGTTTTATGTCGTGGTTACAGGCGAATATCATTAGTTGGGATTATGGCTTATTTGATGGACATCAGATCTTGTGGGAAAAATATATTAAAAATGGACTCATTGATGGTTTTATTTGGTTTGGCATTGGAATTATTTTGTATTATTTTTTTAATAAATTGTATGAATATTTGAGAGTATTCTCGCTTTACTTGCTTGTCATTCAATTTTCTTATACAGGTTGGTTATATTTTAATTTACCTTCTGAGCTAAAATTCCAAAACTTTGAAGTTGATGAAACGAATAAATATACGTTTTCAAAAGATGAAAATGTTTTAATAATAATGCTTGATGCTTTTCAAACTGACATTTTCAACGAAATAATACAGGAAAACCCGGCATTAAAAAGCCCTTTAGATGGGTTTACTTATTTTAGAAATTCTTTATCCGGGCATGGTCATACTAATTTATCTGTACCCAATTTTCTTACGGGTAAATATTACCACAATGACATGAGTATAACCGACTTTATAAAAAATGCATATTTATCGGAGACATCGATTCCCAAAAGGTTAAAAGATAATGGATTCAATGTGGAATTATTTCCATGGGAAATAGTCAAAAAAACCATATATTTTGATTCAGCAGTCATGGATAATCTAAAAGAAAATAAAATTAGTTATAATGACTTCACGTTTATTTTTAACATCAGCATTTTCCAGTTTATGCCTCATGTATTAAAGATGTATTTTTTTTTCAACTATGATTGGATATATGAACAAAAGGAAAATACTCCTATTAATGATTCCCAAATAACAATTGGGGATAAAAATGGAACTGCCAAAATAAATTCATTAAAATTTATAAATGAATTCAATCAGCTTGCAAAAGGAGAATCGAGTAAAAAAACACTAAGATATTATCATTTAGCCGGCATTCATGAACCACTTTTGATGGATGAGAATTTTAATATAGCTACTTCATGGATTCCATTTAACAGAGCCAATGCAAAAAAACAAGCAAAAGCAACCCTGAAAATTATCGGACATTTTATAAATAAATTAAAATTAATTAACTGCTACGATAATTCATTCATATTTATTCTTTCTGATCATGGATTTCCAGAATTTGGCATCAGGGACACTTCTTTTACAAGCAATAAATTCATATCTGAAAGTCGTACAGATACTGCCGGGGCTTTAGCTCTTCTGTTAGTTAAAAGAAAAAACGATAAGGGTTTATTAACCATTAACGATAGCCCCACTATGATTTCTGATATAAATCAAACTATTTTTGATGAACTAAATCTTGAGCCAAAAGACATCAATCGTTCCTTTTTTAAAATAAAAAAGGATGCTAAAAGAAAAAGATACTTTTATTATACTGTATCCGGTGATATTGATAAAAATTACATGACCACCATAAGTAAATTATCAGTGGAAGGGTTTAGCTGGTTTCCGCATTCCTGGAAGAATACAGGAGAAAAATATTATCCGATTAATAATAAATATTTTAAAGGAAAAGTTATAAACTACAGGGATAATGAGTTATTGTATTTTGGAAATGAAAAAAATTATCTTCAATATGCAGTAAGTGGATGGAGTTGGGGTGAGTGGGATTACACCTATACTGAGTCCCAAAAAGTAGAATTAAAAATACCGAATGATTTATCAAAAACAAATAAAATAATAAAAGTCCGGCTCATGCCACCTCAGGAAAATCCGGAAATTATACAGGAAGTTGTTTTAAAAATAGATGATAAAACATTAGCAAAATGGACTGTGGAAAAGGAGGACTTTTATTTCGGAATTATTCCGGAAAAATATATAAAAAATCCTCTCACCTTGGAATTTAACATTAATCTGCCAACTCAAAATTACGCCAAAGAAATTACTCCTAGGGTTGGATTTAAAACATTGACTTTAATATCTCCTTTTAAATATGGTAGCCGCATTAATTTTGGTAAAAATGAAAGTAATGAACGTGAAAGTGATATTTATATTATCAATGGATTTAGTTTTCCTGAAAAAAATTTTACTTGGTCTAATAATTATAAATCAAATCTTGTCTTTAATATAGATATAAATAAAAATCAAGATATGAGAGTAGTTGCTAAAATTTTCCCTTATCTTGCGGGTGGAAAACTAAAAGAACAAAAGGTAATGTATTATCTAAACGGTGTAAAATCCGGAGAGTGGAGTGTTAATAAATCCGGATTCTACGAAATCAAATTTAATAATTCTAAACTTAAAAATAATATGCTCATAATCACTTTTGAATACCCGGATGCTATTTCACCATTGGAAGTAACCGGTTCTGGGGACCCGAGAATTCTTGCCATAGCTTTTGAGAATATTACTATCATTTAATAAAGGAAATAATTTAATGCACAATATTGAAGAACGAAATTATCAAATTTTATTAATACACAATGCTTTTATTAGCTACAAAGGGCAACTTGTTTAAAACAGGATTAATCAAAATTCTGTTAACAGGTTGTATCTGTTTGTTATATTTTGGACGTGCTTTTAACGACATTGAACCTAGACCCTTAGGTGATGGTGTGGAATACGTATTAATGACAGAAGCTTTTTATAATCATTTTACCCCTGATATAAGAAACGATGATGTCAAATCCTTCCTTAATGCCCATTACTTTAATACTAATGGTAAATCATTGTATAAGTATATGTATTTTAATGATTTGTTTACCTACCTTTCATCTCCTAAAAAACTAGGCGATAATAAACACGGTGTGTTTACAGCCAAAAATGGGAAATCATTCAGTTATCACTTTTTCTTCTATTCCCTGCTAAATGTACCGGGTCGTTTTATTGCAGATTTTTTTGATTTGGATCCGCTTAAAATATACCAGGTTTTAAACGCGGCATTAATTGTCATAACCGTTTCTTTTATACTTTTTGGATTGCAAGGTCTCTGGCATCCGGTATTAATGTCGCTTTGCTTTGTATTCTCTTCTAATTACTGGTATCTGGGCTGGCCTCATACTGAAATATATTCTGCTTCATTAGTAACCATCGCCATGTTTTTGTTTTTCTTTAAAAATAAATATTACATACCTGTTTTTCTTTTATCCCTGGCCGCTGTTCAAAATCAACCCATAGTTATTTTGATTGCTTTTATAGTAATAGCTATGATTTATAAAAAAGGTTTTAGTTTGCTTATGATTTTTAAACTCTTTTGCAATTGTTTACCTGTTTTATTCCCTATCCTGTTTTATTATTTTCATTTTGGCTCTTTAAATTTAATTAAAGATTCAGGATTTTTATCCATCGAAAATATTTCATTAACCAGAATATTTGGGTTTTATTTTGACATTAATCAGGGAATGATTCTCACCATTCCCTTAATACTTTTTACTTATTTGTTTCTGCTTTTTAACTCAGCAAGAAAGATGATTACCAAAAAAGAAAACTTTCAAATTCATTTTCTACTCCCTGTTTTCTTAATAATTATGACTTGTGTGGTATCTACCATGAAACACTGGAACCCAGGTCAGGCAATTATAAACAGGTATGAATGCTGGTTTGCTCCGGTCATTGTAATCCACACCTTTTTTTTAATATCCGACTTTCAAATTATATACAAATCCGTTTTACTCAATTATTTTTTCTTAACTCAAACCTTTACTACCTTATTTCACCAGCAATACAACATCCATGATTGGGGGCAACACCAACATACTCATCTAGCAAAATGGTTTATTGAGCAACACCCCGAACTGTATAATCCTGACCCTGAAATATTTAGAAACCGTACCAGTAATGCCACCGGTTCTGTTGATAGAAAGATAATCATGTATTTATCAGAAACGAGATTCTGTAAATTAATGGTGCACCAATCTTCTCTTGATAACTTAAAATCGTATGGGGTTTCAGAAAAAGATATTGCAAATTATAAAAATAATCTGAAGTATATAAATGATTGGGGATATATTAACCGAAAAGATTTTAAAACCAATTTTTCTTTTGAACAATTAAAAAAAATATATAAACCCCATTAATCATTCTTGGATATGAATCGTCTGAAAAATAAATTATTGATATATATCAAACTTTGCAGAATTCATCACTGGGCAAAGAATTTATTTTTGTTTCTTCCTTTATTCTTTTCCGGAGGATTTTTTGAATTTGAAATGCTTTTTTCTGTTTTGAAAGGATTTTTTTTATTTTCAACTTCTGCAAGTTGTGTTTATATTTTGAATGATATGTGCGATTTAGAAAAAGACCGGCTCCATCCGATAAAGAAATTCCGCCCCCTCGCCGCTGGTCTTTTATCCCGAGCCGAAGCCATTTACCTTTGTTTATTTACTGCTATCTTATCTTTACTATTTTCCTATTTTTTGGACGTACGATTTTTGGCTCTTATCACTTTATATCTTGTAATAAACATTGCTTATTCTTTTAAATTAAAAGAGTTTTCTTTGATTGATATTTTCATCATAGCGATTGGTTTTATTTTAAGAATTTTAGCTGGAGGGGTATTGAGCGAAGTGGCCATCTCAAACTGGCTTTATATAATGACTTTTCTTTTATCTGTTTTCATTGCCATAGGAAAAAGGAGAGATGACCTGTTATTTGGTGCCGTAACCAGTGGTCGTCAGTCAATTTCTGGTTATAACATAGAGTTTATTAACGTAACCACCGGAATTTTGTGTTCCGTCTTGATTGTTTCTTATTTACTGTACACAACATCGTATGAAACAATGTTGCATTTTCAAAATAAAAATTTGTATTTAACTTCCTTTTTTGTTATCCTTGGTATATTCAGATATTTACAAATTATTTTTATTAAAAAGGATAGTGGGTCTCCTATCAAGATTTTATTTGAAGATCGCTTCATTCAGGTTGTAATGTTATTATGGGTTTTACTTTTTGGTTTTTTAATTTATGTATAATAATATTCCCGTCAATAAAGAGATTATTACATTTCTTTCGTCCTTAAATGCCAATTGTGGATTTATTGACCGCATGAAAATTAATTTTCGTCCGTTGATTTGCCCTATGAGGGATTTATTAAAATGGGCAGACGGGGCAAATTCTGTATTGGATTTGGGTAGCGGCTCTGGCCAATTTTGTGCGTTACTTTCCAGATATTCCAATGTAAAAAAAATACATGGGTTGGAAATCAACCAGGAATTAATTGATAATTCTATTCAATTGCTTTCCGGAATTAAAAATGAAAAGAAAACTTTATTTAGTTTGTATGACGGGCACAATTTACCAGATTATATTTCTGAATATGATGTGGTTTATATGATTGATATTTTTCATCATATCCCTAAAGCCAAACAAATAGGTTTCATCTATACTCTGTTTCAAAAAATGAAACTGGGTGGTCGTTTAGTTTTTAAAGATATTGACAGAGGGTCTATTTGGGTTTATTTTAACAAATTACATGATTTAGTTTTATCCAAAGAAATAGGAAATGAAATATCTTATAATAATGCAATACTGTTAGTTAAAGAAGCAGGCTTTACAATTACTCAAAGCTTTAAAAGACAGATTTACTGTTATCCTCATTTTTTTTTGATATGCAAAAAATAAACGGGCTTGTTTTATTTGACTTTGACGGTACATTAACCAAAAAGGATAGTTTTATTTTGTTCATTATATATAGTGCAGGTTGGATAAAAACGATTTTGACAGGTATTGTATATTTACCGGTTATTTTAAGTTATCTGGCTGGTTTTTCAACAGGTGAGTATCTGAAAAAGAAATTACTCTCATGGTTTTTCAAGGGTAAGAGCAAGGAAGAACTTTTCAGATTAGGTGAACAATTTATTGATTATCTTTTTCAAAATAATTATTTTAATGTTCCCATCATTAGTAAATTAGAAAATTATTTAAAAGCGGGTGATAAAGTAGTGGTTGTTTCTGCATCACCCGATATTTGGGTGTTGCCTTTTTGTAATAAATTTTTTATAAATTGTATATGCACTGAATTACTTTTTATAAATGATCACTTTACAGGGAACTTCAAAACAAAAAACTGCAATAATGATGAAAAGAAAAATCGCGTGCTTGATAAGTATAACTTAAATGAATTCTCTTTTATCGCTTGTTATGGAAATTCTAAAAATGATGGTCCCCTGATGAGCGTTGCAAGTGAAAAATATTTTGTTTAATGCTTTTGCACGATAAAATTATTGGATTAAGAAAATTATAAATAACTTTATAAATATTAAAAAATCCGTTACATTTAATAAATAAAACTGTATCGTTACGCCTTATTCATGAAGAGTCAATCAAATTTCTTGATCCTTTTATTGTTGTTCATCATAGAAGTGTTTGCACTTAGCTTTGGCAGTAAATATCTCAATAATTTCGTTAATCCGCTAATTCTTTTCTTTTCTTCTCTAGGTATTGGGCTTTTATGTTTACGCCAGAGTTTCTTAGTGCCTTCAGGAATATCCCAAAACGGTAATATAATAACTAAGAGAATCAAATATACCGGGCTAATATTTTTTTGCGCTGGCGTTGTAGTTTTAGGAATTATTATTAAATCTACCATTGATAAATTTCCAATAGACCATAGGATTTCAGACATTATCCCTACAATTCAAAAATTAGTAAACCGCTATTTGAATGGGGAATTTCCATATCAAACTATAACAGATTGGGGCTATAATTTATATCCAACCTATTTACCCTTTCAATGGGAGCAATATATCCTGGCTGAAAAAATTAATTTGGACTACCGTTGGTTTGCATTCTACGGAACTGTATTTTGTCTGATTATTTACGCAATGATTATTTTGAACAGGAACCAATCCATTTTAAAATTATCCATTTTATTTTGTTTACCTTTTCTTACTATTATTTTACTGAATAGTGTTCATCCGAAAATTTTTGGTGTCACCGTAGAAATTCTTATTGCGTCTTATTATTTATTACTTGTTATGTCAGTATATTCAAAAAATATTTTTGCTATTTCAATCACATTGATTTTATGCCTGTTATCCCGATATTTCATCCTTCTCTGGCTTCCATTATTTTTATATATTTTTTATTTTACAGAAGGGTTTCGTAAGATTTTAGTTATAAGTGTTTTTTGTATTCTTGGGATTATTTTATTCTATGCTTTGCCATTTTTATGGAAAGATCCTTCCATATTTTTAATGGGACTTCAATACCATTCTTATGCGGCTCTAGGCGAATGGAGCGGTCAGGCATGGCAGGCACCCGGAGCAAGACCCATTGCCCTTTTTCAGGGGATTGGTTTTGCTTCATTTTTTTATGAATATGTAGGTGGCAGTGTGGCGGAACGCTTGAGGACGCTTCAACTAATACATTTTATGCTCAGTTGTGGTGCTATCCTCTTCCTTTCAACCATTTATTTTTTTATTAAAAAACAGGTGCATCACAGGTTGTTTATCATAGGAAGTTTAAAGATCTTTTTAGTGTTTTTCTATAATTTCATTCAAATACCATACGCATATCTGTTTCTGGTACCGGTATTTGTTTCTTTTGGCTTGATAAGTTGTGTTGCAGATGCCACTCAATCAAAATAATTAAAGATTAGGGTAAGGACAATCAGTATGGCGAGCACGTTATTATATTTTTAACAAAAATGCATCAAAACAATATTATCTCAGGTTCATTCCGCGACCCATCCGGGTTTGTTTTTAGAGACGAAAAGGGTTTGATACATCGTCAAATAAATAAATGCTATCAGGAAAATTATAACTTTTTAATGAGTTCCGGATTGTATTCTGCGCTTGTGAAGGATGAATTATTGATTAAGCATAGTGAATCAGCAACTAACCCTTTAGACATCGCAGGTTATAAAATTATTCTTCCCGAACAAGTTCCGTTTATTTCATATCCCTATGAATGGTGTTTCAGCCAATTGAAAGATGCCGCTACTGTGACACTCAAAATTGCTCAACGGGCGCTGTCATTCAATATGATGTTGAAAGATGCCAGTGCCTACAATATTCAGTTTGTTCAGGGTAAACCGGTTTTAATTGATACACTTTCTTTTGAAAAATATAAGGAAGGCGACTTATGGAAAGCATACCGGCAGTTTTGCCAGCATTTTTTAGCGCCCTTGTCTTTGATGAGTTACAGACATTCTTCCATGAACCGGTTGATGGAATTATTTATAGATGGAATCCCTCTTGAAATAGCAAGTGCCTTATTACCCTGGAAAACCAAATTAAAAATTTCATTGCTAAGTCATCTTCATTTTCATGCAAAAAAAACAAAAAACACAGACACACCCCTTTCTGGAAATAGGGCTCTGAAAGGTTTATCAAAGTTTCGTTTGCAGGCATTGTTGGATAACCTTATGACAGGAATTTCAGGATTAAAATGGGAACCGGATGATTCTGTGTGGAATAATTATTATGAAACGAAAAATAATTATACAGAAAAAGCATTTGAAGCGAAAAAAAATATAATAGAGGAAGTAATTTCAATTACAAATCCCACTAGTGTCTGGGACCTTGGCAGTAATACCGGAATTTTCAGCAGAATACCGGCGAAAAAAAATATTTTCACGGTTTCTGCTGACTTTGACACCTCCTGCGTTGAAATCAATTACCGTCAATGCAAAGAAAATAAAGAGCGTAGTCATCTTCCGCTTGTGCTTGATTTGAATAATCCCAGTCCATCCATCGGTTGGATGAATAAAGAGCGAAATTCCTTTGCGGAGCGCGGACCCGCAGACCTCCTCTTAGCGCTTGCACTTATCCATCATTTGGCGATCGCCAATAATGTACCGATGAAACAGATTGCCCGGTTTTTCTCAGGAATTACAAAATTTCTTGCCATTGAGTTTGTGCCTAAAGAGGATTCAAAAGTGCAGGTTCTGCTTAGCAGTCGCGAGGATATTTTTGCAGATTATACGGAAGAAAAGTTTCAATCCTCTTTCCTTGAATTTTTTAAACTTGTGAAAGTTTTTAACACAGAGGAAACCAGCAGGAAGATTTTTTTATTTGAGAAGAAGGCTGGAATTGGGTATAAGGTATAGGGTATAAGGTATATGGAAATTTTGAAGTTCTTTTTTTCTATGCCCTATACCCCTATACCCCTATACCCCTATTTCCACCTACTCCTTTTCCTCCTCTTTATACTTCCCAGTCAGTTTCTGAAAAAACGTCTTTACTTTAAACCAATATACTTTTAAAAAATAAAGTCCTCCCAAAAAGGATGCAATGATCATTTGTACAATTAAACTACCCGAGCCGGGGTCGAGGTAACAAAATATAAGGTGAAGAAAAAGGGTATAGGGATATAGGGGTATAGAAGTGAAAAGTATCATAACCATTTATGGAGAGATTAAAATTTAATTAAGGGGCAAACTTACACGAAATTTTTTAATTTACATATAAACAGTATAATAGAGCAAAAATTTCTCACCCCTCTCCATTTTTTTAGAGAGGGGCTGGGGTGAGGTAGGATTTATAGAAAAATGGTATATATTGCTTTTTTCATTAGATTTTTTCCGTTCTGAATAACCGCATTCCCCCTTCAATTAGTATCAGTGATGAGTATGAACGGTTTCCTTCCTTTTTTTATGTATCAGTTTTTTGATAATATTTTCAAGAGGAAGAAGCAAAATGGCAAGAAGAATATTCAACACAACCTTAAAAAATGCAATTCCACCCAGAATATTTGAAAAGTTATCTTCTACAAAATTCTGTACGTATTCAAAAACAATAATTAAACTGATCGTGACAAGCACAGATGCCACTTTGTTGCTGGAGCCCCCTCTGCTGAAATATACGGATCCACCGAATAGTAATCCGATAAACATTAATTGCCCTCCGAAAAACCACCAGGTTTTATAAAATGGAGGATTTATGCGAAAACGGTAAGTGCTTTCTTCGCTTTCATGTTCATAAATATTTCTGGCTTTCAGGCGGAAAGTATATGCTCCTTCATCAAGATTTGTATATTCCTTTTTGTTTTCTTCTGTCCACTCAGACCATTCCAGATCAAAACCATCCAGCTTATATTGAAAACGATTGGCTGTTTCATCATCATAAGAAGGTGCAGAAAATTCAAATATCAACGAATTGTTTTTAAAAGGAAGCATGGGCTCCATTTCTACGGGCTGAGAAAGTACCGGAGTACCATTTTTGTCGGCATAAGTGCCAAAAAATATGGTTGAGTCCTTTCCAGTGGATATAATGACTTTCCGGATAAGCGAATAATATTTTTTGCCATAATTTTTTAAAACACTGGCATCGTATCGTACAAGCCCGTTATCCCCTCCAATCCAGGTAACCCCATCGTCCTCCGGATAAAAAGCCCAAACGGGTCCTGCCGGAATCCGCAAAAAGGGTTTTGTGTGCCAACGATAATTACCTCCCGATTTTTTCATTGCTACTCCTGTCACGTCCCCAGCCCGAATCCAAACATGCTCGTTAAAATCTGTCACCATACTGGTAATAACCGGAAAATTATAAAGTTTGTTAATTCCAAAAACAGTATCAGGTTCAAATTTTACTTTGTGAGTATTAAAATCTTCTATCACGCGATAAATACCTTTTTGTGTTCCAACCACAATTTCCTTTCCAGCCATATAAACCCCATTTTCGCCACTGGGTAAACCGGCAGTTGAATCAAAGCGAAAGACACCGGCTGTGCCAATTTCTATAACAGGTTTATCATTTTCTAATTTCTGACGGTATTCCATTTTGGAAGGAAATTTAACATGTATCACACCCTGAACCTGAGTGCCTAACCATAAACTGGCATCGGGTCCTTCCACAATCGTTTTAATTTGTTCGTTGATATTTTCAACCCTTCCTTCATCCATCCATTTTCCATTTTCATGATAAATAGCTCCTAACCCATCCATTAAACCGCAGAAAATCCTGTTAGTGTCCTTTTTTGAACGTAACACACAGAATGTTTTTCTGTCCAGCGCGCTTTGTACTTCCCCGTTTTCATAAACGTAAACAGATTTATTGGTTGCAGTCAACAAAGCATTATCTACTTTTAACATTCCCCATGCCTGAACATCCACTCTGGGCACCTGTTCAAACTTGTAAAAAATATCATGTATAGCGCTTCGTTTTTTTGCGGGTTGTTCGGTATTTCCAAGTAGTTGTTCCGATATGTTTTTTAATTTGAATAAACCTTGACTGGTTGCCACATAAATTTCATCCTGAAAACGGGTGATGGCTTGCACACTTCCAACCAAACCAAAATTTTCACCGAAATAAGTAATAGGGGAAAGTACTTCCACGCGGCTAATTCCATTATTTAAACCCAACCAAAGTGCATTCTGATAATCGGTGTATGAAAAAATTATCATGTCATCGAGTAATCCGGTTGTTTTATTTAATATTTTAACCAGATTACCGTTATAATCCACTATGGAAACACCTCCTTTAATTGTTCCAAGCGCTAAAGAACGCTCGGTAACTATGGCGCCATTGTAAACAGTGTTGGCATTTAATATGGAGTCAGAATCCAAAACATAAGCTTCAATTTTTTTACCGGGAATGCAAATAAAATTACCTTTTCCCCATGTAGTGATTAATATTTTTTGTTCTCCTTTTTCTGTTTTACCAAAAGGAAGCATGGATACCACCGGCTTATTTTTGAAAATTTCGCCCCCCTTGATTACTTCGAGTTCTTCGCCTTTCAGTTCCATCAACCCTTTTTCTTTTTGCCTGACGTAAAATGTATTCCCAACTTTAAACGAAAATTCAAATTCGGTCTCTGCTTTTTTAATCTGCACACTATCCTTTACAATGATAAATAATGACGAAAAAGTTTGAAAAATTATTTTATTCCCAAAAGAAAATGCTTTCCACACATCGGCAAACTGGCGGCTGTCGGGTGACATTTTAGTAATGAGCGAATAAAAACTCATTTTTCCCTGTAAATCAGTTTTCAGGTATCCGAAATCGCCTAGACCTCCTACCCATACTTTTCCATCATTATCCAACGTCAAGGAACGTATTCCGGAATTATTAGGAAGCCGGATAAGTCGCCAGGCGTTGCCATCATATTCAAGCAATCCAATGGTATTTCCGAAATACATAACCCCTCGTTTATCCTGAACTATAGCCCAATTTTGTCCCTCTGCTTTGTAAACTTTAGGTGGGTAGTTAGTAAAAAAAGGAATACCGGTCTGGGAATTTACGGCACCCGGTAGAATAAATAATATCAGCCAAACAATAGTGGCAATGATGTGAGATGGTATATTTAAAATATAAAATGTGAAAGTTGATTTTTGCCGCAGCATGGGGTAGTCCGTAGAGGTTATTTCTTCTCAAACCCTAAAGGGCGCAAATATAGGAAAAAAGTAGATTTTTATCCTGATTATATTCTATAAAAAAAAATAACATGTACCTTTGCACTAAGTTTATGAGTCATAAGTCATTTTCCTTTTTCTGCGCCCTTCTTTCTATTATGTTTGTCACTTCCTGTAAAAAGGATGAAAACCCAACCCCCAGTGTGAACATAAACTTTGATATAATTGTGACCAATATTGAATATAAAGAGCTTTGGAATGATGGGGGTTTTGTATATGTTACAGGAGGTGTGAAAGGAATAATTATATACCGGCGCAACGAAGATGAGTATTTAGCTATAGAGCGTAATTGTACTTACAAACCACAAGATAGCTGTGCAATAGCAGAAGTAGATGCCTCAAAACAATACATGAATTGCAAATGTTGCGCTTCCCGTTTTGCGTGGGATACCTCGGTTATGAAAGGACCGGCAACTATTCCACTGAGGCAATACGGGACCAAATTGGATGGAAACAGATTGTATGTTTATAATTAATATATGAAAATATCCACAAACTGGCTCTCAGAATACATTCAAACCGGACTTTCTCCCGAAGAAATTGCCCGGCGTATCACCTTAAGCGGACTGGAAGTTGAAAACATTCTCCATTATGAGTCCATTCGCGGAAATCTGGAGGGTGTGGTTATAGGATTAGTTAATGAATGTGAAAAACATCCGAATGCCGACCGCCTTAAATTAACCAAAGTGAATGTTGGAAATGGAATAATACATCAGATTGTTTGTGGTGCTCCAAATGTGACGGTAGGACAAAAAGTGGCAGTGGCACTGCCGGGGACAACTTTATACCCGAAGAAAGGAGAGCCGTTTATCATTAAGAAAGCAAAAATAAGAGGGATGGAATCAGAGGGAATGATTTGTGCCGAAGATGAAATCGGAATAGGGGAGATGCATGATGGAATTATGGTATTGGAAACGGAACTTTCTCCCGGGTCACCCGCCGCAGATTATTTTAAACCAATTAATGATTACATACTTGAAATCGGACTTACTCCCAACCGGATTGATGCGGCTTCGCATATCGGTGTGGCACGCGAATTAAGAGCGCTGACAGGAAAAAAAGTTATTTTTCCGTCTGTAAAACTATTTAATGCAGATACTAATAATTTCCCGGTAGAAATTATTATTAAAAATACCCAATCATGCAAGCGGTATGCAGGGGTTACGTTAAATAATGTCACCGTAAAGCCATCTCCTGCATGGCTTGTTGAAAAATTAAAAAGCATTGGACTTAATCCCATAAATAATGTTGTGGATGTAACCAATTTCGTCCTGCATGAGTGCGGGCAACCCTTGCATGCGTTTGATTTGGATGAGATAAAGGGAAATAAGGTCATTATTAAAAATTATCCGGAAGGTACTTCTTTTAAGACCTTGGACGGAATAGAAAGGAAATTGTGTAATGACGATTTGATGATTAGTAATGAACAGGAGCCAATGTGCATGGCGGGTGTCTTCGGTGGCATTAAATCAGGAATCAAAGTATCCACATCAAAAATATTTCTTGAAAGTGCATGGTTTGCTCCTGAATCGGTTAGTAAAACTGCCCGTTATCACAAGTTGAACACCGATGCGTCTTATCATTTTTCGAGAGGCGCCGACCCGGAAATGGTGCTCTATGCGCTGAAGAGAGCGGCATTGTTGATTAAAGAAATTTCAGGAGCGGAAATTTCTTCGCCCATATATGACGTTTATCCGGTTGAAATAACTCCAGGGTTCATTCGGTTTCGCCCGGATAGATTAAACAAATTTGCCGGTAAAAATCTGGACCGTGATATAGTAAGAATAATTTTACAGCAACTTGAATTTATAATCAAAGAAGAGCATGAAAATGATTGGTTACTGATTGCTCCCTTGTTCAGAACTGATGTAACCCGTGAGGCGGATGTGATGGAGGAAGTGTTGAGAATTTATGGATATGACAATATTCCTGTGCCACAAAAGCTGAATAGTTCCATTCAGGATGACTCTACGTTCGGGATGGAAAAATTAATTCAAAAAGTTTCTCAGAACTTGTGTGCAGAAGGATTTTCCGAAATTATTACCAATTCATTGATTTCTTCCGCAAGAGCCGGAAAAATTTATGAAAATGATTCTCAATTTATTTCGCTGGTGAATCCATTAAGTGAAGAATATAATGTATTGCGTCCCGAACTGTTATTATCCGGGTTACAGGTTATTTCTTACAACAAAAATTATCAATTGGATGATTTGAAATTTTTTGAATTCGGGACAGGTTATACAAATCGTAGGGGTAACCTTCACGGATATCCTGATACCCTTAAAAGTAATTCCTCCTTTGATGAAACATCCTGGTTGTCATTGTTTATTACCGGAAAACAGAAACCATCCAATTGGTATGAGCCAGAAGTTAAAGATGCCGACATTTTTAGTATGAAAAGCTATTGCCGGAAAATTTTCAGGGTCTTAAAAATAGAAAATGTTACTGAACAGGAAACGAATGATCCTAAATTTTCCTCTTGCCGTTTATGGATGATAGGAGACATAATAATTGGAAAATATGGTAAGGTTTCTACATCTTTAGTAAGAAAAAATTATGATTTTGAAACACCGGTTTTTTACGCAGAGTTGGATTGGAACAGTTTAGTTACTTTCTCATACCAATCCCAGATAATTTTCAAGGAATTGCCAAAATACCCGGCGGTCAAAAGGGACTTAGCATTGGTACTCGATAAGAAAATCTCTTTCGAACAGGTACGTACTCTGATTTTTGCACAAGCGGGTAAATGGCTAAAGGAATTAAAGGTGTTTGATGTATATGAAGGGGATAAAATTGATTCACAAAAGAAATCAATCGCCATCAATCTGGTTATACAGGATGACAACAAAACATTAACAGAAATTGAAATTCAGAAATTAACAGACCGGTTGGTCGCCTGCCTTAACAGGGAATTAGGGGCTTGTCTAAGGACTGTAACGAAAGGGAGCTCCGTGCCTCCCGGTATTGTGTAGTGACATGGTGCACTCCATTTTATTCGTTAATTGGTTTTTTATTTAATTTTTTATACATTTGCGTCCGTATTTCTCATTCAGTAACAGATTATTATGGAATTTCTAAGGATAGTAAGTTGAGAAATGGTAAACCAATACTGATACAATGGATATCGAAAGAAAACTGGAAGTTCTTGAGAAGAAAATCCAAAAGTTAATTGCCCTTTATAAGGATTATAAAGAACAAGTTGATACGTTGAAATCAGAGAATAATTCACTGAAAGCGGAGATTGAGAATAAGATAACGGAATTGAGAAATCATCAAAACAAAGAAAAAATCAGTAAAATTGCAATGTCAATCGGAGCCGATGTTCAGAAGTCAACCGAACTTAAACTCATGATTAATGAACATATACGTGAGATTGATAAATGCATAGCATATCTGAATCAATAAGTTGAAACAAGTTATGCTTTGTTTCAAACCAGGAGAACAAGTGAGAAAGAATAATTACTAATTAAAAAATGGCAGACAATCCCGTAAAATTAACTATTGCTGACAGGGTATATCCCCTTAAAGTCAGTAAAGGTGAAGAAGATAAACTTCAAATGGCGGCTGACCGGATTAACCGAAAGATAAAAGAATATCAGGATAAATTTACGGTAAAAGACAAGCAGGACCTTTTGTCAATGGCGGCGCTCGATTTTGCTTCCGAATCCATTCAAAAAGACGAATCCTCTTCAGAAAAATGGTCTTTGTTAGAAAATAAAATAGAACAACTTGACCAACTGATTACCGACTGCCTCTCTAAGTAATTATTCCCCTTTTTTTTTGTTTTATTCCTAATACAATGGTAATACAGTAGTAATACTTTGGTATTACACTGGTAATACAATCATATTACAATCGTATTACAATCGTATTACAACCGTATTACAATCGTATTACAATCGTATTACAACCGTATTACAACCGTGTTAAACTGTATTACAACCGTATTACAACTGTATTACAATCGTATTTCATTAATCATTAAATTATCAACTAAACATCATGGAAACATCAGAACAAATTTTATTTTTCTCTCTAACCGCTATCATTGCACTTATTGTTGGAATTATTGCGGGACGTTTTTTATTAAAGAAATTCTTTAAAAAAATTGAGAAAGAAGCCAGCGACAAGGCAAAAAATATTTTAAGGGAAGCTGAATTGCAAGGTGAAGTTGTAAAGAAAGAAAAACTGTTGGAAGCAAAGGATGCTTTTAATAAAATGAAAAGTGAAGTGGATGCTGATATTAATCGCCGGAAAAACATTGCCATGCAAAATGAAAACAAGCTGAAACAACGTGACCAGCAGGTTAACCAGAAATTGAATGAACTTACAAGAAAGGAAGATGAGATAGAATTATTAAAGAATCGTTTATCAGCCGGTAATGAACAGTTGGCAAAACGAAAAGAAGATGTAGAGAAACTCCATCAGGAGGAAGTTACCCGTTTGGAAAAAATTGCCAATCTGAGCGCCGAGCAAGCATCGCAACAATTAGTTGAAACACTTAAAGACGATGCAAAAACAAAAGCCGCCGCTTATGCTACCGAATATCTGGAAGAAGCAAAACTTTCTGCACAGAAAGATGCCAAAAAAATAATTATTCAAACCATCCAGCGCTTAGCTACTGAAGCTTCTATAGAAAACAGCGTTTCAGTTTTTCACCTCGATAACGAAGAGATTAAAGGTCGTATTATCGGCAGAGAAGGAAGAAACATCCGGACGCTCGAAGATGCCACAGGTGTCGAAATCATTGTGGATGATACGCCCGATGCCATCGTTCTTTCCTGTTTCGATCCCATTCGCCGCGAAATAGCCCGTCTGGCGTTACATCGCCTCGTAGCCGATGGCAGAATTCATCCGGCACGTATTGAAGAAGTAGTCGAAAAAATAACTAAAGGCATTCATGACGAAATCATTCAGATAGGTGAAAAAACCTCCATTGAGTTGGGAATTCATGGACTTCATCCCGAGTTGTCAAAACTTATCGGAAGAATGCGTTACCGTGCGTCTTACGGGCAGAATTTACTTCACCATTCCCGTGAGACCGCACATTTGTGTTCCATAATGGCCGCAGAACTTCATGTAAATCCAAAGCTTGCCGCCAGAGCAGGGTTATTGCATGACATCGGAAAAGTTTACTTCGAAGATACCGAGACACCTCACGCTTTGTTGGGGATGAAACTGGCTCAGAAGTACAACGAAAATCCTGCGGTTTGCAATGCCATTGGTGCACATCATGACGAAATAGAAATGAATCATATAATTTCCCCGATTGTTCAGGCATGCGATGCCATCTCAGGAGCAAGACCCGGCGCAAGAAGAGAGGTGACCGATATGTACAATAAACGGATTAAAGACCTTGAAAATATTGCCATGACGTATCAGGGTGTAAACAAAGCATTTGCTATTCAGGCAGGCAGAGAGTTGAGGGTTATTGTGGAAGCCGAAGTGGTTAACGACCAGCAGGCACAGCAGATTTCCAGTGATCTTGCTACAAAAATTCAAACCGATATGCAGTATCCCGGGCAAATTAAAATTACAGTAATCAGAGAAACACGGGCGGTGGCGATAGCAAAATAAGGTATAGGGTATAAGGTATATGGTCAGAAATCGTTACTGTTCAGTCCAAAATGAAAGAATACATTATTGCCACAGATTTCACCGATTTGCACAGATTAAAAATAAATAAATAAATCTGTGTTTAAAATCTGTGTAAATCAGTGAAATCTGTGGCAAGAAAAACGTTACTGAACAGTAACCAGAAATCAAACAATTTCACGTACATTTGTTCTTGCAAATAATTAACAACTATGCGTCCTATCTTTTTATCAGCATTAAAATTATTTTTTATTGTTACGATATTTTTTACCTTGCAACAAACACCCGCCATTGCACAATGCCCTATGTGCAGAGCGTCCCTCGAGAGCAATCGGGCAAGTGGTGGTAAAGAAGGGAATAGTATAAATAAAGGAATTATTTATCTCCTTGTTTTTCCGTATCTTCTGATAGGCAGTATCGGGCTTTATTATTTTTACGAACAGAAAAAAAATAAAAAAGAGGCAACTGTTTGACGGATGAGAAAAATCGTTTATATTTTATTTTTTTGGATTCTTTCTATACTACTTAACGATTCAGGGGTAATCGCTTCCCTGAAAGCACAACAGAATGTATTAAGCCCGGTATTTGATTTATCTATTGAAAAACCTGTTACATTTCCTTCACTCAACTTTTCATTATACAATCTGAATTTTAATAAAAATAACGAATATTTTAATTCCATTCATGAGGGATATACGTTATTTGGAACACAACTTTTTCCTAAACTCGTATATTCACCTTCCGAAAAAATATCATTGGAAGGTGGTGTTTTTTTGCTGAATGACTTTGGAAGAAAAAATTTTAGTGACATAGACCCTGTTTTTACCCTACGTTACCACACAAATCATTTACAACTTTTATTCGGAAACATTTCAAGCGACCATGCTCACCGGATGATTCATCCTCTTTTTGATTTTGAAAGAGCTATCCATAACAGAGTGGAAAATGGTTCGCAGATTTTACTCGATTTTCCCTTCTTGTGGACGGATGGATGGATGAACTGGGAAAAATATATTGAACACGGCGACCCATTCAGGGAAGAATTTACGGCTGGTTTATCCACTGTTTTCAAAACCGTTGAAAAAACCGAAGGAAATCAATTTAAACTTCCTGTTCAATTGATGTTTACGCATAAAGGTGGGCAGATTGACACGGATCCTTCACCGCTGGAGACCTTTTTTAACGCCGCTTCCGGAATTTCAAATCAATACACGTTGACAAACGGAACAAAATATTCGTTTTCACTATTCTACGCCATTTACAGGGATTTATCTCCAGCTAAATTAACTCCTTTTCATTTGGGAGATGGCTGGTTGAGTGAGTTGGATATTAATACAAAATACCTTCAATTTATTCTGGAATATTGGGATGGAAACCGGTTCCTTTCCCGAAACGGGGGACCTTTATATTTATCTCAGTCAAAGGACGATTTTTCTGTCACTGAAAGTAGCAGGAAATTAGTTACTGTAAGGTTAATTCACGAAATGTCTCCCCTGAAAAATTTTTTTCTCAGCGCACGATTTGAACCCTACTATGATTTGAACCATACACTATTGGAATATTCGTATGGAATTTATGCAACGTATAAATTGATGACGGATTTATAGCGTCTTTCACTTCCTGCACAAGTTACCTCTCCATTGGCTCTCTCACAAAACTTGCGTCTGAACACCACCCCCCCGCAAAATCCTCCCCTTCACCCATCGCTCACAAACCGCATGAAACGGAAAGATGAACGCTGCAATTAGGGCATTGACTAACAACTTCAACCCCGGCGCCCCGCCGGTTATCAAATCTAAGTACGGGTCTAATAGTACCAACACAAACTCAAAAAAAATCAAAAATACCATAAATATCATCCCTTCAGCAATTCTGGGTTTTACTTTCAACCTGCTAATAAATGATAATGGGGTAATAATCACAACCAACCCGAGTACTATAAGCGAGTATTGCAAATGGTCTCTTCGATCACGTGTTTCTTTTTCTATTCTTGCGGCTTCTTTTTCTTGCTGTGCTTTTATAAGCTGTGCTTTTTCCATCTCATATTTTATTTCCACGCGAGCTTGTTTTTTATTGTTTTCCTCATTGAAGATACTGTCCCTGGCAACTATATATTTTTTGTAATGCATCAGCGAACCTCTGTGATTGCCCCGGGCGCTGTCTAAATTACTGTAGAATTTTTCGAAGTGCATAGTATAATATAATGCTTTGATGCTATCACATAAAGTTAATGCCTTTTGCAGGTATTCTTCTGCATCTTTGTATTTTTTTGTACGCGTATAAAGCACTCCTATGTTCCCGAGAGTGTTTGCCATTTCATATTTATCTCCAATTTCTTCCTTCATTTTCAACGCTCTGAAATAATGGTCCAGCGCCTGAGGGTAGTCGGATTGGTTTGAATATACAAGTCCGATGTTGCCGAGATTTCTTGCAATTCCTTTTTTATCTCCAATTTCTTCCTGCATTTTCAATACTCTGAAATAATAGTCAAGCGCACGGGGGTAGTCGGATTGCCTATAATATACATTTCCAATATTGCCGAGATTGATTGCTATTCCGTATTTATCTCCAATTTCTTCCTGCATTTTCAATGCTCTGAAATAATAGTCAAGCGCTCGGGGGTAATCGGATTGCTCAGAATATACAAGCCCGATTCCACAGAGATTGTTTGCTATTCCGTTTTTATCTCCAATTTCTTCAGACATTTTCAATGCTCTGAAATAATAGTCCAGTGCCTTAGCGTGGTCGGATTGGCGATTATATACATTCCCGATATTGACTAGTGTGGTTGTCTTTCCTTTTTTATCCCCAATTTCTTCCTTCATTTTCAATGCCTTGAAATAATAGTCCAGTGCCTTATGGTAGTCGGATTGTTCAGAATATACAAACCCGATATTGCTGAGAGTGGTTGCTCTTTTATTAATAATTGAAGATTTATTACCCAAGGAAATGTTTTTCTCCAAACTTTCCCAAACCATAAGCGCTTTCGTATAGTGAGTGAGCGACAGTTCATAATCGGATTTTAGACGATAAAGAACTCCAAGATTATGCTCTGCCTGCCCAAAGCCGAAGTAATATTTTACTTTAGCGGCAAGTTTGAGGGCTTGTGAAGAGAGGAGGATAGCGGTGTCGGGGTTGTGGTTGTTAAGTTTCCGTGCAAGGGCGTTGAGGGTATTTACGCGGGTGGTGTCCTCTTTTGTGGTTTGCAGAATTTTTTGGAGGGAGTCAAGGGCTGGGGTTTGTGTTTGTAGAGACACGGTGCTCCGTGTCCCCGGTGTTTGTGCGTGGGCGTTAAAAGTCAGAAAAGAAAAATAGAGAAGAATTAATCTGATTAAATGAGTTATATGATTTAATTTTTGATGTTTCATGAGATTTAAATTTTATTTTTTTGGATGGATTTGGTTGTTTGGAGTTTTAGTGGTAAACATCTTGCCACTTCAACACTAAAACACCAAATTTACACCAAAACAATTTTCTTATCTTCAGTTGTTCATAATTTAATTTAAACTCACCTCTTACTGCTTTTTTTAGAAATCTGTTCCCGCAACCATTGATATTTTGCATTTCCGGGAAATTGCTTAATAAGTTTATCAGTATATTTTTCCGCTAAATGATAATTTTTACCATTCAAAAATAAGGATGCTGTATTAGCCAATGCCAGTTCATAATCGGGATTTAATTCCAACGCTTTAAAAAATAGTTTCTCTGCTTTTTTTAACTCATTCATCTGCACAAAAAGAAATCCGAGATTATTGCATGCCTGCTCCGATTTTGGATTTTCTTTTAATATGAATTCAAATTCTTTTTTTGCCATATCTGTTTTATTATTCGCCATTAATGCTGATCCATATTTATTCCTGAATTCCAGAATAAACGGCTCTTTTAGTGTAGCCGTTTTATAAAAATATTCGGCTTTCTCAGAATTCTGATTTGATGAATAGGATTCGCCAATCCGGTAATAAGTCCAGGCATCAGCGGAAAAATTATTTTCAAGAGATTCGTAGATGTTAATTATTTTCTTATAATCCTCCTTAAGAAAATAAATATGTATGGCTAATTCTTTTCGTTCCAACCCTGTATCCGGTTTGATTTTAGTATGATAATATAACGCTGAATCTAAAAAAGCCGGATTAGGATTAAATTTTTCAAAATAATTTATCCAACCCTTAGTTAACGTGGTGTATGAAGGATTTTTATCTGTAAGACAAACCAATCCAATAAATTCTTTTAATTTAGTTGATGTACTTTCTGTGGTTGGTCCAATTGAATTTCCGCTTTTCCACATTTCACTTTCACCCGGTACATATTTTTTTTTCTTTTCATCTTCATCAATGGTATGAATACCAATCCGATGATCGGTGGTCATCACATGGGGAATATCCCTCGTACCCGACTGTGGCATGTGGCAAGTGACACAATCGTTGTTACTGCTATTTCTTTTTTCGGGAGTTTCGGTGCAAAATCCGGAAGTAACCGTGTGACATTTCTGACATGCACTATTAAATGATTTCTGTGGAGTAAGAGTGACACTTAAATGAGGATTATGACAATTCAGGCAGGTTAAAGACATAGCTGTAGAATCAGTTTCTCTTTTCTTCATACTTTCAATAAAACATTTACTCATTCTTAACCTGTCGGCATGAGAAGCCATGATAAAATGATCCGGTTCATCTTTGTAACGAGGCATAAAAACATCCATCACTTCTGAAAGCATCCTACCCGGTTTAAAATCAAAAAATGTCTTATCCGGTTTTAAGACGGTATTTCCCTGCAAGTGGCACCTCTGACAAATATCCATTTGCCTGTCCACTGAAAGATGAATGGGATTTACAATCGAATAATCGTGTTCTTTTTCCAAATCTACGTGAATCCCTTGGCGTTTCAATCCAACATGTAAACTTCCGGGTCCGTGACACCGCTCGCAGTCAATTCCGTTTTTTATCAATGTAAATTTATTAACTGAACCTTGCTGAAATTCCGGATAACCGTTATGGCAAGTCATACATTCCAACCCAATCTGCCTGCTAAAACGGGAATTATTTCCATTCTCAAATCCAGGGGGGAGATCCCAGATTTTTCGTTGGGTATAAAAGGTTAAAGGCGCTTGTGTTAAATACCCGTTGGTATTTATAATATGCGAGTTGGTATGCTGACCTGAACCAATAATATAATCAATAGTTTCCATCCGTTTATGAACTGTGTCCTTTCCAATCAGGCGAAATTCTAAAATTCGCAGAGAGTCATTTTTCCAAAATGGCTCATAGTAGAAATCGGAATATTTATCGTACACCGGAGATTGATTTTCAAAATTGGCAGAGCTTTTTTGTTGAGTAGCAACATCAAACGATTGTCCCATACCGGTATGAAGAAAAGAGTTAAATTTATCGGTATGACAAGTGGCACACTCCTTGGCGCCTACGTAGGTCACTGAGTCAGCGAGGTTTAAGAAGGGTGGGGGAGGAGGTGGGGTTTCGGTGGGAGGTTTTGAGCAACTGAAAAAAATGAGAAAGAGAAAACAAAACGAGATGTGTAAGGATTGGAGTATTGTTTTAAATTCTTTACATTTATTTCTCATAGGGTTGTATTGTTTTTAGATTCGGGATAGATGTGTAATGCTTTTGGTTAAAAGTATACAATGGTAAATTAAGTGTAACTGCCATCTGACCAATAAAAGCATCAAGCAATCCAAGTCCGTGGCTGAAGTGAAATTCAGAAAAAATTCGCAAAGTATCAGCACATTCTCTTTCTGACGGCCATGTGATTATGTAGCCGTTAATAGCTTTTTGAAGCTTCTTTTGTTCTTGTTGGTTTTTACATCCCTGTATTAATTCCATAACAACAAAACCAGATAAGATGATTACCTCATCGTTTAAGGTTTCTAACCATTTCAAAGCAGGCGGATATTGCCGTAAAACATCTATCATAATATCGGTATCCAGTGCAGTCATTTTGTATAGTGTTTACGATTCTGAACTTCATTTCTTATTTCTCTGGCGAACAAAGAGGTATTTTTTATATTCTTTCGATCTTTCCATAAACCAACTAATTGTGAATTTAATAGCTTGTTTGCAGTTAAAGACCGGTCTACTTTTACTTTTTCTTTATCATACTCGGTATCTTGAGAAATATTAATACCAATTGATTTAAGAAACGGAATTAGTGCATTATACACTGTTGGATTTTCAATATTCAATGTAATAGTTTTCATAATTCATCACATATAGTTTAAGAAAGCAAAATATACCTAAATTAGAACCCAACTTCGCAAAAGTTCACTGCTTTTCAGAGATACAAAGGTAAAGGTAATAATTTTATTTGTAATTCCAATAAATTTATCTTTTCGGAGGATAAAAAATATACTCATGCTGAATGAGTTTGCGGAAATTAGTAAAAATGGTATAGGGGTATAAAGGTATAGGGGAAATACAATAAATTACGCCCTTATACCCTATACCCTTATACCTTATACCCATTTTCTTTTAGTATAATACAAATTGATTATCCAAGAAGAAAAGGAAAACTTATTTTTTTTCTTCTTTATTCAAGATAATAAGAATGATCAAATTTTGAAACGAGCAAAATAAAATATATCAAAGATAAAATCCTAACCCTCCTACAAATCCAAATGGTTTTAAGTCAACTCCTAATTGTATTGATAAATGATATTGTAAGGTAAAAACAATACCAGATGCTAGATTTATACCTGAAAAAGATTTATAAGGATTTTCAACATAATAGTATCCGTCTGGTGAAAGAATGAGTGATTGGTCAAAATATTGTCTGTATATTGTGTTAGAACTATAACCAATTGCAAAATATGGATAAATTATTTTATTAATTTTTAATGCCACTCCAAGATTTCCACCTAACCAACCGCCATTTTTATCACCAATAATTGGATCGTTAAACTTTGTTTCTAAAGATTGAATTGTTTCTATGGAGGAATAATCCTGCCCAAATATTTCATCTCCAATTCCAAATTTCACATCTACATACCCATAAATATTATGGTTAAGATAGTAAATAAAAGAAAACCCTAATGGTATTTTGGGAACATTAATACAATACTGAAGGCTGATTCCTATACTTTCATCTTTTCCTTTATCTGTGGATTGGGAGAAAGCATTTTTTGAGAAAACTAAAAATAAAAAAATAGAAAGTGAACTAAAAAATCTTATTTTCATTTTAAAATTTATTAATAGCAATATAAGTGATATGTCTATTACAAAACGTTAACTTCGGAATATTCACTTCCGATTTATTTTTTTTGAATTTTTTCATGGTAAGTTTTGAAGAAAATAATTTACGCAAAGATAAGACACTTGTTTGTAATTAAAATAGTGAATATATAAATGAAAAATGTTCAATCAGGCATAAACCTTCAAATTGATAGGATAAAGGAACAGAAATTCAAAAAAATATAAATAATAAACTTTATATAACAGCTGACAGAAATTCTAAAATACGGAATTACTTTTATTAATAATAAAAACAGAAAAGATTTTTTATGAGTTTTTTATTAACAATCGTTTATTCCTGATTTTAAGCTTGTTACATTTATGAATGTTAATGATATACTATAAATCGACTTCATTTTTAATTAATAAATGCACAATTTACCCAACTTCTTATATTAATAATAAGGAACAAAATATGCTCTATAAAAATAACAATTTTATATATAACAAAAATTAAACAATTCAAAAACTTTAAAAAAATGAAATTAATTAAATTTAAAATAAAGTATAAAAAAAAATTTACAGTGGAGAAATTTAGAGTTTTCATTACAGAAGATGAGGTAAAAGTGGCGATTGAAATAATGTGGTCTTTTACTATTAAGAATTTTATGAAATACTTTACTTTTCTTATATTACATTTCAAACCCGCAAAAGTCAGAAACAAAATTGTTCAAAAGGATGTAAAAAAATTAAAAGTAAAAAGGGGTATTATTAGAACTCTAAGAAGTTTAATTGATAAAATTTGTGAAATTATCCTATTTAAAGTGATTGGAATATAAATATTATTATTTTTCAAGTTTAACTAAACACTTCAAATATTCTTTTAATTTCATCCCAGAAATAGAATCTACTGAATCATCATAAATGTATAACCTTTTGTCAGTAATTTTATTTTCTAATAATAGTTTAATATCATTATTGTCAATTTCAATCATAGCTGAGTACATGTAACCAGAGCCACCTGTATTAACATTTACAGATATACTGGCATTAGGCTTCTCAATTTTAAAACCATTTTCAAGAAGTAAAATAACTCCTTTTTCATTGACACTGACTGTGCTACCACGTTGTCTAATATATAAATATATCCTAACTGACCCATCTTCTATATATTTATTATAATACATACCATTTTCAGTTGGAGTATTATATTTAATTTTATTTGTAAATTTATCAACTTCCTTCTCAATATCTCTGCAATAAAAATCTTCAGGTAAAACCAATCCACCTATTACAGTTAATTCGTAATCACGTTCATATTTTGGATCGTACTCATAAAATAAAGTACCTATTTTATCATTCGATAATTCTAACATTATATACCTTTCAGTTGTTTCATAATAATTTTTCACTTTGAATTCTTTTCCAACTAATTTGCTATACTCTGTATAAAGATTTTTAGCAAATGGTCTGGTTCTAAATTTATCTAATTTTTTGTTTTTAACATCAAATTTTTTGTAAAAATTCTTATAATGGTAATTTTTTTCCCAATCCTCCTTAAATTCCTTTGCTTTCACATCTTTTCCTACAAGTAACTGAACCTCTTTGCCAGGAAAGTCTTGAGCTTCAGATTGATTAAATGCAATTATTGAAAAAACTAAAAGGATTACAAAAGTGCTTGTTCTTATTATTCTATTTTTCATAATAAAAAATTATGCACCGGCAGTTCCAAACGGTTGGTTAAAAAAAATTGCGTGGAACTGTACAAGCCAGTATTTGAGGTTTGCGACAACCCGCACACATAACAAGACAGCCCACGCAAAGCGTGGCGTCTTGCCCTTGTGTACAGGTGAAATGTCGCAATTTCAAATACAAAGCAAGTAACGCAATTATAATGTTGTTATAAATCTAAAAAATAAATTGAATCTATCATTTAAAGCAACAATATTTCTGACAACATCAAAAAAATAACCATTGTAGCTATTTGATTTACAATGGTTTAAATTAAAATAGTGCGGACCGGACGGGACTCGAACCCGCGACCTCCGCCGTGACAGGGCGGCATTCTAACCAACTGAACTACCGATCCAATAATTCAGGTACAAACTTACGTGAATTTTTTGAAATTACATAGAATGGGGGTAAAAAAGTATCGGGGTATGGGTGTGTAGGAGTATCGGGGTAAATGCCTAATTCCTAATTTCTAATGACTAACAACCAATGCCTGTTGAATTTTTTCTAAAAGTAAACGTGATTGCTTTACGCTATGATGGTTTTCATTAAAAATAGATAAACGAATGTTCAATGATTTTTCTGCTTTCGCGAATGCCTCCTGAACTCTTCCGGATTTTAATAACAATTCCGCAAGGCAATGTTCTGCTAAGGCAACCCTGGGATGATGTTCACTTAGCGTGTTCAGAAAAATCTCACGTGCTTGTAATATAAGTTTTTCAGATTGCACAAAATTACCTTTTTCCAATTCCATGTTTCCAAGGGCTACAATCGAGTATGCGGTTGTGGGATGATTTAACCCAAAACGGTTTAATCTCATTTTATAAGCAGTAGTTAACAGTGGCTCCGATTCTTCCAGTTTCTTCTGATTAAAATATAGGTCGGCAAGATTATTAAGCGTTGATGCTAGATCAATATATTTATCACCCTGTGCCTTTTCAAATAACGAAAGTTCTTCAATGTTGATTTTTCCAAAGTCATTAATACCATCGGTTTTAGAAAAAAGATTAGCATTTTGTTGGTTTTCAATTACGATATTCAGGTCTTTTTTTAAAACTTTAAGATATAATACGGCTGATCTTCTGAAATATTTTTCAGCTGTATCCGTACGATTGATAAATAAATAAACTGCCCCGATACAATTATGAATACTCGCCACATCATGATGTATTTCTCCAAGAACTTTTTCTTTAATAGCAAGCGACTGCAATAAATAATTTTCGGATATGTCGTACTTTCCTAAATAAAAAGTAGCCAACCCCAGACCCTGACAACATAAAGAAACTTCCAGATGCTCGATACCATTGTAGTCAACCAGAACTTTTAATGCCTTCTCTAAAATACTTTCCGCTTCCTTGTATTTTGCCGTTTGAACAAAAATCTCACCTATTTTTACCTGAACACATGCCTTTAGATTTGCAAACGAAGGAATTTCTCCCAACAAGTTTTCGAAATCAAAAAGCAGATTCAATAAAATATCATGCTTTTGCCCTGCACTGAATTGTTTGCATAAATTTTGAAAATTCTTTAACAATTCTTCCGGAGTGGTAATATTTTTCAAATGATAAAACGCCTCTGAAAATGCCTTCTCATGTTCTTCCGTAATTTCTTTTGGCAATGATATTTTTAAAAGTATCTGAGTATAATAGTTTGCAAGAAAACGATGTACATCTTTAATATCATCCTGAAATGTCTGATTCAAACTTTGTTGCATGATCCCATGAATTTTAAAAGTGCCATTCCCGATTTCATGAATAAAAGAAAATTTGCGGATGGAATTAAGATTGATAATTGAATAGCCGGTTTTAAATTCATGAATAAGTAACTTGGCAAGCTCATCATTCCAGTACCTTGGCACACTAAGCACTTTCAGCGTGTTGATTTCAATATTATCTAACCACATGAGAAAACGCCTGGATAATTCCTGGCGGCTTTTCCCGAGCAGGTCGGGAGTGACAGGAGTTCCTTTTTGAGTTGCGATGGAAACCAGATCCAGACATAAATCTAAGTAATAGGGATAACACCTTATTTCATTCAAATCGGGATTATTACATGCCTGAATAATAAGTTGCTGTATGGAAGAATCGGCAACTCCGGAATTGGAAAGAAACGAAATGGTTTCTTGTCCGGAAAGACCTTCCAGCGCATTCTGATAGAATAAACCGGGTTGATTAAAATCATCATCCACTTCTTCCCATCTCAACCGTTGTCGCCCCAGGATAACCCAGACAATACCAGGAAGTTCTCTGACCATGTCACGTACCCAAGCATCACTTTCCAGAATGGCTACTTTTGATTTATCGGAAATATTTTCCTGAAACCGTTCGTAGGTATCCAGAAAAATTACAGCACGTTTTCCGGATTGTTCAAGATTTGATTTCAAATCATCAGCAAAAAAGTATAGGAGTTTTTGCCGGTTGGCAGGATGATGCGGATTATCGCAACAAAGAAATAATTTTAATTCTTCATTTTCCTTTTTTTCCCACCAATTTTTAATTATACCACGGGAGAGATTAAACGCTTTTGCAATATGAGGAATGGCTCCCACAAACGGAATATCTCCGGCGGCTTTTATTACCTCATTTAAAATTTCACTGCTCTCCACCCAGTTCTGATTTTTCATATCATGCTCACGATAGCTGTTTTTCCAGAAATAAGCATATCCGAGGTCGAACCTCCTGAAACTGAATTTATATTTTTTTGTAAACTCAAAGGCAAGATACCGTAAGGGAATGGTGAAATCCTCTTTAGGATTTGGAAAATTATGTTTATCGTCAAAATCAATGCAGGCGCTTATCCACGGGTCGCCTTGCATACCGGAATCAACCATTCTTCCCAATTCTTTTCTTAACGTTGACTTTCCCATTCCTCCTACTCCATAAAATGTCATTATTTTATGTTCTCCCGGGATAGAATTTTTTACGATCTCTGAAAAAGTGTTTTTCTCCTTTTCCCTGCCGGTAAAAGGGCGGGAAATAAAAGTTGCTTCTACTCGCCGTTTGCTGATGAGTGCCATGAGTTTTGTCCGAAAGAAAGAAAAAAGAGGTCACGGAGGGAATCGAACCCCCGTTGAGGGTTTTGCAGACCCGTGCCTAGCCACTCGGCCACGTGACCTGAAATAAAAAGGAATACAAATTTACATGAAAAAATTCAAACTCCAACTAACGTTGCAAGCGGAATGTGTAATGTCTTATGGAGGTCTCTTACAATTTCAAGATTTAATTTTTGCTTTCGTTTTAAAATTCCATTCATACGATTCTTATTACCAAAAATGTTTATTACATCTTTCTGTTCATATCCCAGTTGCTCTAATCGGAATTTGATAGCTTCCACAGGATCGGGAGGTGAAATCGGATAATGTTCATCTTCATATTTTTCTATAAGAACGGAAAGTAATTCTAACTCATCACCTTCTATAGTTCCAGGTTGAGAATCAAAAATTTCTTCCAGAAATTTGATAGCTTTTTCGTAGTCCTTTTTAGTTTTTATTACTTTTATTTTCATGTTAGTTGCATCAAATTATTTCTGCTACTATCTTGTCGTATTCCGAATGAGTGCCAATAAATCTAATCCAAATGTTTTCGCCAATATTCCCGCAGGGTTTTTTTTGATAATACACGCAATTTCTTTCTAAAAAAAAATAAACTTGCTATTCTATTAAAAAACAAATTTACATAAAAATATTGAATTTCACAAAAATCCGACCTCCATCCATCCCCTCATCCCTTAAAGAGCTTCTGGGGTGAGGTCTTGGGGGAATGACAATGTCACTCCCACCCCTCTCCATTTTTTTGGAGAGGGGCTGGGGTGAGGTCTTTTAGAAGGAAGATATAAAAATTATTTTCTATTTTTGCAAAAAATTTTAACGAACAAAATCATTACTTCTCATGCGCACATACATCACAGAACTCATCGGAACTTTTTTTCTTGTAACCGCCATTGCGTTTACCGGAAATCCTGCCGCTATCGGTTTAACCCTGGCGGCGGCAGTTTATTTCGGCGGACATATCAGCGGAGCCCATTATAATCCGGCGGTGACACTGGCTTTATTCATCCGTAAAAAAATAAACGTCAACGAGGCAACGTTTTATGTCATGTCACAACTTATCGGTGCCATCCTCGCAGTTTATTTTGCCGATTGGTATGGTAAGAAATTCATAGTGACCGTAGCAATCGGTGTCACTCCATTACAGGCAATTCTGGCAGAAGCAACGGGAACGTTTCTTCTTGCTTCAGTGGTGTTGGCGGTAGCCGCAACAGAAAAAACAAAAGGGAATCATATTTATGGTTTTGCTATCGGTTTGACTGTCACTGCCATGGCGTTTGCTTTCGGAAGTGTCACCGGCGGTGCATTTAACCCTTCAGTTTTTATAGCGAGCATGCTAAGGGCAAGTGATTTTTCAGAGGTATGGATTTATTTGTTGGGAACGTTGGGTGGTGGGGCGCTGGCTGGGTTTCTGCATAAATATTTGACGGAGGAAGTTTCCTAAAACTCAATAATCCTCTGCTTCCCTTTTCGACTGTCAATAATCTCAAATGGAATATCCTTTTTGGGCTTTTTTGATACAGCAGGTTTTGTTTCTTCTTTCTTATTTCCTGTTTTAATGGCTTCCTGTTTTGATTTTTTCCCAGTTTCCTTTTTTTCAGCTTTCCTTTCAACCTGCTTTTCCCAATTTTTCACCTTCTCTTTTTCCCCCTTTCTCCCCTTCTCCCTTTCCCCCTTTCTCTCCTTCTCCCCTTCCCCCTTCCCCGCCCCCGTTTGTGTCTTCACAAACGGTTCAAAGAGCAATTGGCTCTGAACAGGAGCAGTGACACCTTGTGTCACTTCAGGATTTGAAATCAATTTTATTTCCGCTACTTCATTCTTTGTAAAAATATTGCCTGCCGCCTTATATCCTTTCACTTCTATCATGGCTGATAAATCTTCCTGAACGGGCTTGGGAGTTACCCTTTTTCCCTTCACAAATTTTACAGTCACGATAGGTTTCTCATCCACAGAGGCAACCCATAATTTTGAGCCCTCCGTTTCTGAAATAAATAAAACCTTTCTTCCTACCGCAGTATCTTCTGCTTCAAACCGCTTGACAAGACATCTTTTTTTGTCTCCTTCAAAATGAACGGCTGATATAATGAGCCCTGGCTTATATTTCCGTACAATCAGCGTCCCTTCATCAAAATGGTTTGTAAGTTCAAAGGTCTTCATCTCCCAAGTACCATTTTTATTAATCACCAGTACTTTGTCTTCCCCGCTGAAATTACCGAGATAGTGTCCCCGGCTGTCGGTATTTAACCGCATAAGTATTTCATCGTACCAGATATCCAATCCTCCCAAAGTAGAAACACCTTTTTCTTTTAGTGTCACTTTGCGGATAATGTATTTTGTAATGGTGTTTCCTATGGAACTTCTCCCTTTAATCATCAGCTCTTTAAAATCAAAATCAAAGGAAGGTTTTTTCATGTGAAGCTGGTGCCTGAGATTTAGTGTCACTACTTCACTTTCACCGTTCGGATTCTGACTTAAATAATGAACCGTGGAATCGGGGGTTCCTTTGGTAAGATCATATTCTTTATCGCGGATAACCCCGCTCACCGCAAATCGTTTTGCAAACCCTTTCCCTTTGGGACCATCCTGATATATCATATTGTAAATGGTTCGCTCATCATTTTTCTTGAAAACATTAACTAACAGAATATCTTTTCCAACAAATGTTTTTTCGGCGGCTTTGGTCACCATCATTTTCCCGTCTTTTCTGAACGCAATTATCTCATCCATGTCAGAGCAGTCGCAAACATATTCAAATTGACGCAAGGAAGTCCCAATGAAACCTTCCTCCCGGTTCACATAAAGTTTCTGATTGGCAACTGCCACTTCCACCGCCGAAATGGTGTCAAACATCCTGATTTCCGTTTTACGTTCATTCCCTTTGCTGTATTTATTTAACAAGCTCGTAAAATATTGAATGGCATATTCCGTAAGATTGGCAATATGAAAATTAACCTGCTTCATCTCTTCTTCCATGCTCCGTATTTCTTCGTTCGCCTTGAAGCTATCGTATTTTGAAATGCGTTTTATTTTTATCTCAGTTAATTTCAGAATATCCTCGCGGGTAATCTCTCTCCTGAATTGCTTCTGATACGGTTTCAACCCTTTAAAAATCGTCTCAATGACTGCTTCGAAAGTTTCACACTCCTCTATGTTGCGGTAAATTCTTTTTTCAATAAAAATTTTTTCAAGGGACGACATGTGCCACTTCTCTTCTAACTTTGCTTTCCAGTTTTCCAACTCCCTGCCCAACAATTTAACCGTATTATCGGTTGACTTCTTCAAAATGTCATTTACGGAAAGAAAAACCGGTCTTCCGTTTTCGATGACACAGGCATTGGGTGAAATGGAGACCTCACAATTGGTAAAGGCATACAGCGCATCCATAGTAATATCAGGAGAAGTACCCGGCGAAAGGTGAATGAAAATCTCCACATTCTTGGCGGTATTATCATCCACTTTGCGTATTTTAATTTTTCCTTTATCATTTGCCTGTACAATGGAATCCATTAAGCTGGCAGTGGTGGTAGTGTATGGAATCTCTTTGATGACCAATGTTTTTTTATCAATCACCTCCATCTTTGCGCGGATACGGATTTTACCTTCGCGTTTCCCTTCATTATAATTTGAAAAATCGGCGATCCCACCGGAGGGAAAATCAGGAACCAGATTTACTTTTTTTCTTTTAAGATAATCAATAGATGCCTGCACTAATTCGCAAAAATTGTGTGGCATCACTTTAGTGGCAAGCCCTACGGCAATTCCTTCGATGCCATACAAAAGTAATAGTGGGAATTTTACAGGCAGTGTCACCGGTTCGCGATTTCTGCCATCATAAGATGACTGCCAATGTGTGGTTTCTTCGTTAAATAATATTTCGTGAGCAAACCGCGAGAGCTTTGCTTCAATGTATCTTGGTGCGGCGGCGGAATCACCGGTAGCAGGATCGCCCCAGTTGCCTTGAGTATCTATGAGAAATCCCTTTTGAGCAAGATTTACCAATGCTTCATAGATAGAGGCATCCCCATGCGGATGATATTTCATCGTTTGTCCGATGATGTTGGCGGCTTTATGAAACCGGCCATCATCCATTTCCTTCAAGGTATGAAGCAGGCGGCGTTGTACGGGCTTCAACCCATCATCCAAAGCAGGAACGGCTCTGTCAAGAATAACATAAGATGCATAATCGAGAAACCAGTTCTGATACATACCCGAAACCGGTTCTCGGTTATGAAGGTCGGTGGCTTCGGATTGTGAAGTGCCGTTGGTTTGCTCCGGCTCTGACTCGGGGGTAGGTGTTTTTGGGATTTTTGGGAATTTGGGCACGGGGTGAGAGAATGATTAATGTAATTACCAGTATTGGATTTATTTTTTCACTCACAAAGATAGGAATTAATTCGTTTTTTAACATGTGTCTTTTCGGCTAATACTTTTATGATGTATTGGAAAGGACTTTTAACTGTCTATTTGTTTTATCAGGAATAACAACAGATTACATCAGCAGATGTAAAAAACAGTTTCGTAGGAACGAGGCATTAGGTTACATCAACAGATGTAAAAAACAGTTCCGTAAGAATGAGGCATTAGCTTACTTCAAAAGATGTAAAAAACAGTTCCGTAGGAAAGAGGCATTAGCTTACTTCAAAAGATGTAAAAAACAGTTCCGTAGGAACGAACCATTTTGTAACAACGGACTTCAGTCCGTTGTTGAAACGTTTGACTACTTACAGTTTAGTTCCGTAGGAACGATACATTTTTAATAATTTGAAATGAACAGGCAGATGACATTCTGGTGATAGGGTTTAGGATGTAAAATTTTTCAAACTAGGTAAGCGAGAGTGTAAAACTATCGGTAATGATTATTTACAACAATTATTTCAATGGTTTCTTTAATAGGATGAGCGTTTAAGCCCTTTTTTCAAACTATTGATAAATGCTTTATTGTACTTTCCTGTTTCATCAAATGCTCTGGTAATTGCCTCAATGTTTTTGGTTGGAGGGGGTGAAAAAAAATCATCAATTAAAATTTGACGCAGATAATCGAATTTCATCCTTGACGCTAAAAGCGTATTGTATTCATTCCTTGGTATGGTTACTGTTTGCATGGTATTAAATTTAATTTCTTTTACACAAAAGTACAGAATTTTATTTACATAAAAAAACATATAACACTAAACAAGAAATATATAATTTCTAAGCTCTCAACTCCTTTGACATTAATTATTTTTTGTTATATGTTATTAATTTTTTTTAAAACCTATTCACCTTTAGTATAAAATAATGAATACCCCTCCCTCACACCACTTCCTCCACCCTCAAATTCTCAATAATAAACTCTTGTCTTTCAGGAGTATTTTTCCCCATGTAATATTTCAGCAGATTTGCGATTGATGAATTTTGCCCAAGCAAAACCGGATCAAGCCGTATGTCTTCTCCTATAAATCCTTCAAATTCATCTGGAGAAATTTCACCAAGTCCTTTGAAACGGGTAATTTCCGGTTTGCTCCCCAATTTTTCTATCGCTTTTTGTTTTTCTACCTCCGAATAACAATAAATGGTTTCCTGCTTGTTTCTTACACGGAACAAAGGAGTTTGTAAAATATAAACATGACCGTTTTTTATCAGTTCGGGAAAAAACTGAAGAAAAAAGGTGAGTAATAACAAACGGATATGCATGCCATCCACATCGGCATCGGTGGCAACCACTATGTTATTATATCTTAGATTTTCAATTCCTTCCTCTATGTTAAGAGCATGTTGAAGCAGATTGAACTCTTCATTTTCATAGACAATTTTTTTAGTAAGTCCGAAACAATTCAGTGGTTTTCCTTTTAAACTGAATACTGCCTGCGTTTCCGGACTACGTGCTTTCGTCAGAGAACCACTGGCAGAATCCCCCTCCGTAATAAATAAAGTGGATTGCAGATTTTTTTCGTTGTTATCGTCAAAATGAATTTTGCAGTCCCTCAGTTTTCGGTTATGGAGGTTTGCTTTTTTAGCTCGCTCGTTCGCAAGTTTTTTTATACCGGCAATTTCCTTTCGCTCATCTTCCGATTGCATGATGCGTTTCAGCATTAAATCAGCGATGTCAGGGTTTTTATGCAGATAATTATCTAACTCATTTTTCACAAAATCATTTATCCAGGTTCTGAGATTCAATCCCTCGGGTCCGGTTTGAATGGAACCCAGTCGGGTTTTCGTTTGTGATTCAAAAATGGGTTCCTGAATGCGAACACTGATAGCGGCAACGATGGAAGCGCGAATATCAGAAGCGTCAAATTCTTTTTTGTAAAATTCACGAACGGTACGAACCACCGCTTCACGCAATGCCGCCTGATGCGTGCCACCTTGCGTAGTATGGGCGCCATTGACAAACGAATAATATTCTTCTCCATATTGCTCCCCGTGAGTCAGTGCCACTTCAATGTCATCGCCTTTCAGATGTATGATGGGATAACGCAAAACTTCCCCTTCGGTATTATGTTGCAGTAAATCATACAGTCCTTTATCAGAATAATATTTTTTTCCATTTACATTAATGGTAAGCCCTGTATTAAGATACACATAATTCAATACTTGATTTTCTATAAACTCAGGAGAGAATTTGAAATTTTTAAATACGGTTTCATCCGGCACAAAAGTTACCAACGTGCCATTTCGTTCTTTGGAGGGCTGTTCTTTTTCATCTTTTTTTAGAATACCTTTTTCAAACCAGAGCGATTTCGTTCTTCCCTCGCGGAATGATTGAACAAAAAATTGCCCGGATAATGCGTTCACCGCTTTGGTTCCAACGCCGTTTAATCCTACCGATTTTTTAAATGCTTCTGAATCATATTTCCCGCCTGTGTTTATTTTTGAAACGCAATCAAGCAATTTTCCAAGTGGCACTCCTCTGCCGTAATCGCGGACAGTGATTTTCTTTTCCATGGCTTTTACTTCAATCGTTTTGCCTGCGCCCATGATAAACTCATCAATGGAGTTATCAATTACTTCTTTCAATAACAAGTAAATGCCATCGTCATGAGAGGAGCCATCGCCTAACTTTCCGATATACATACCCGGTCTCAGGCGGATGTGTTCCCTCCAGTCGAGCGATTTAATGCTGTCTTCATTATATACTGCGGTCATGTTTTATGTTTTTTTTATGATTTTTTGATTCAAAAGAAAATGATTAAATCTGGTCTGCAAAAATAAAATTAAATTTTTCAAGGAAAGTACCTATAATATCCACAGCAAATTGTGGAAAATACAATTTAACTGAAGGTTGTTTTTCAATAATTTTTAATATACCTTTGGTCTTCTTTTTTTAACCATTTAACCATTTTAATCATTTTAACCATTTTAACCATTCAACCATTCAACCATTTAACCATTTAACCATTCAACCATTTTACAACCATGAAACAAACAGGCAATCACTCAAACGTATCCGGACTTAATGATTATGGAATAGAAACAAATAAACAGGTTTTTTGGAATCTGAATGTTTCTGAATTAACGGAACTTGCTCTTCAGCGAAACGAAAGTACGTTGAACGACAGCGGCGCTTTAGTTGCCATGACCGGGAAATATACCGGACGTGCTCCTAAAGACCGTTTTATTGTGAAAGATGCTATCACTGAAAAAACGGTCTGGTGGGGAGATGTTAATATACCTTTTCAACCTGATAAATTCGATTTACTTTATAAAAGAGTCATTGATTATCTGAATAATAAAGAATTATTTGTCCGCGATGCTTTTGCCGGAGCCGACACCAACCATCGTCTCTCCATTCGCATTGTAAACGAACTCGCCTGGCATAATCTTTTTTGTAATAATATTTTTATCCGTCCCACGCAACATGAAATTGCCTCTCACAAACCCGAATTTACCATAATTTGCGCTCCCGGATTTACCGCTGAACCAACACGCGATGGTACCCGTCAGGAAAATTTTGTAATAATAAATTTTACCAGAAAAATAGTTCTTATGGGAGGTACTGCGTATGCCGGTGAAATGAAAAAAAGCATTTTCTCCATCCTTAACTTTTTACTACCTCTCAAAGGAGTTCTTTCCATGCATTGCTCTGCAAACATGGGTGATAACCGTGACACTGCCATTTTCTTCGGACTTTCGGGTACCGGAAAAACAACGCTTTCCGCTGACCCGCAACGCCATCTGATAGGAGATGATGAACATGGATGGACAGATGACGGTGTTTTCAATTTTGAAGGAGGATGTTATGCAAAGTGCATTGACCTTACCAAAGAAAAAGAACCGCAGATTTTTGATGCCGTCCGCTTTGGTAGTATTGTTGAAAACACAAAATATTTTCCGGATACCAGAACTATAAATTTCAGTGACACCTCGGCGGCTGAGAATACCAGAACCTGTTATCCTATTCATTATATTTCTAACGCCGTGGAGCCATCCGTAGGAACCCATCCTTCCAATATTTTTCTTCTTACTTGCGATGCATTTGGTGTTCTTCCTCCACTTTCTAAATTAAATGCCGGACAAGCCATGTATCATTTTATTTCAGGATATACAGCAAAGGTAGCGGGTACGGAAGTCGGCGTTACTGAACCACAAACCACTTTTTCTGCTTGTTTCGGCAAAGCATTTCTTCCATTGCATCCCACTAAATACGCAGAAATGCTTGGTAAAAAAATGAAGCAACATACCGTAAATGTCTGGTTGATTAACACCGGCTGGTCAGGAGGACCTTATGGAATTGGTTCCAGAATGAAATTGAGTTATACGCGTGCATTGATTACTGCCGCATTAAACGGTGAATTGAATAATGCAAAATTTACCGCCGATCCTGTTTTTGGGATTTTAATTCCGGAGAAGGTTTCCGGAGTGCCTGCTGAAATTTTGTCTCCACGCAATACATGGAAAGATAAAAATGCGTTCGATCAGAAAGCAAATGAACTTGCCTCTAAATTCGTAAAAAACTTTTCGCAATATGCTGATTTTGCAACTCCTGAAATCATGTCAGGAGCACCTAAAATCGCAGAACCAGTATAGTGAAGATTTCTTTTTTCCTACCTTTCCTTGGGATTTACAGTTTGCATGGTCAAGATGTATCGTGCTATTAAACCAATACGCACCGAATCCAATTTTGCTTCTTTTGCCATATCCGGCATTAGTTTAATCCATTTTTCTTTTGGAAATTGTTGTGGTGGGTAAAGTGTATGACATCCTCCGCATTTGCTTACATAAAGTTTATAACCGGATTTTAAATGTTCCAGCGTTATATCATTCCAATATTTCTTTGCCCGTTGAAGGTCAGAGTCAACCGGTGAAAAAATAACAGGGGTACAACCGTTTAGAAAAAGTGCAATTGGTAAAATAATCCGTAAGAAATTCGTTGAACAGGTCATATCGAAAAAAAATCCTTTTGTAAAAATTTTTCAAAAACTAAATCCTATCAGCATCCTCATCTCCAGCTTTTCATGCTCGGTTAAATCAAGATTGCTGGTTTCGCCTTCATGTTTATGAAAATTAATTAATTGGGGCAATAGTGTGAAATTTATAAAATACTTATCCCCTGAAAAAGACATAACGGGACCTGCAAAAAGCGGAGAATGTTCCCATCCGTCTTTCTCAACGAATTCATTATGATTTCTTGCTTCAATACCCAATCCGAATGAAGAGTTAAAAAGATGAATAAACCCCATATCAAACTCCAGCACTTTTTCTGTTTCACCTTCAATTTTGGCACCTTCCGCACCATATTCTATTTCGTATTCTCCTACAATATTAAATGCCCAAAGGTTATTTCCAAACTTTTTATCAAACAACAACTTCGCTTCCCACTCAATTTCATGAGCCGCCAAACCGATTTCACCATAAATACCAAACCCAATAGGACTTGCCACTGGGTCACTAATTTTGTATTTCCATTCATTGGAAAAAGATAAACTTGAAGATTTAGTTAAAATCATAGTGCTGTCGTTTACCTTAACCCCGGTAGCTTTGTTAGAGGCATTTACATAAACAGCGGTTTGTAAATTATCAGTTACACCCACTTCAAACTCCATTCGTTGGTCGAGACGATGGAAAAAATTTTCACGACCTGTCCGGTAGGTATTCCAAACTTCCAGATCCTTTACACCCTTAGGAAGGGTTGTGGTCTGGTATGTATAAGTGAATAACCTGTCCTGACTGTAAAGCAGATTTGAAACGAGGAGGAAGATTGAATAAAGAATGACTTTTGTTGTTTTCATGTTGATTTTAAGTTTTAAGTTTATTTAGATTAAATACAAATAATGACGCAAATGTATGAATATCTTTGATATATGCAACATGATTTTTGTCATCTTTCCGCTTTTCAGAGCAATGGTTCAAAAAAAGATATTTTGATTTATAAGAAAAATGCTGAAAAATTCTTACCTTTGCGTAATACATGCCTTTGAATTCCCAGCCATTATCTTTTTATCTAATCAATGGAAGTGCGGTTTGCCTTCTGTTGTTGTGTTCTGCATTTATTTCAGGAGCCGAAGCCGCGCTTTTTTCACTCAGTGACAAAGAGAAAGAATTATTAAATAAAAGTAGGCACAAAAACGATAAACTTGTCGTCGAATTATTAAAGAAACCGAATTATCTTTTGGCAACCATACTAATAGCAAATAATTTAGTGAACGTTGCATTCGTAACGGTAAGCACATTTGCCTTTTGGGATATCTGGGGGAGAGAGACATCAAATTTTGCGTTGACAGGTCTTATCGTAGTAACCTCAGCTTTTATAGCCATTTTTGGTGAAGTGATTCCAAAAGTATTTGCCGCTCAAAAAAACTTAATCACTTCACAATGGGTTGCGTTTCCGATGCAATTCATAATTAAATTTTTTTACCCCTTTTCGTGGATACTTGTTAAATCATCCTCGTTCATTAAAATGCCTTTGCCAACTGATTCAAACAAGCAATTAACTAAAGATGACTTGCACCATGCCATAGATTTGACATTAAGTAAATCATCTGCTACGGAAGAAAGAGAACTGTTAAAAGGATTTTTGAAATTCGGGAACACATCGGTAAAAAAAATAATGAAACCCAGGCAGGATATAAAATTTATTGAAAGGACGCTAACACTTCCTAAGGTTCTTGAATTAATTAATCAACATGGATATTCACGGTTACCGGTTGTCATTGAATCATTGGATCAGATTGAGGGAATTTTGCTAATAAAAGACCTTATTCAACATACAAACCAACAAGCTGATTTTCCCTGGCAAAAATTGTTAAAGCCGGCGTTCTTTATTCCTGAAAGCAAAAAAATTGATGACCTTTTAAATGATTTTAAAAAATCACACAACCATCTGGCTATTGTGGTAGATGAATATGGCGGAACTTCCGGGATAATAACGCTGGAAGATATACTTGAGGAAATTGTGGGGGATATTAACGATGAATTTGACAACGATGATATGGTTTACTCACGTCTTGATGATAACACATTTACTTTTGAGGGAAAAACCTCTATTAAAGATTTTTGCAGGATTACCGAAATTTCTCCTCATCTGTTTGAAAATCAAAAATCTGATTTTGAATCAATAGGTGGTTTATTGCTTAATTTATTTTCGAGAATGCCAAAAATCGGAGAGGTGACTTTCTTTGAGAATTTAGAGTTCATTATTGAATCTGTGGATGTTCGTAGAATTAAACGTGTAAAAGTGAAAGTGAAAAGGGAGATAGAGAAAGTGTAGAAACACGGTGCGCCGTGTTGCTGACAAAGGATTTTGATTTGTGTAGAAACACGGTGCGCCGTGTTGCTACCTTCATTTTTTTAAACGATGAAAAAATATTTCATTTTATACCTGTTATTTCTATCATTCATTATCTCCTGTGGGGGTGAATATTATTCAAGACCTCAGGGATATAACCGGATTATTCTTCCTGAAAAAAATTACATGCCACTTCCAGATACTTTTCCTTATTTCTTTGAGCTTTCATCTCACGCAACGGTGCTACCTGATTCTACTTCCATGGCAGAACGCTATTGGTTGTGTATATATTATAAGATTTTTGATGCCACCATCCATGTGACTTATAAAAAAATAGACCATGATAAAAAAAAATTCTGGGATCTTACCGAAGATTGCCGTAAACTTAAAAACAAACATCAGGTAAAGGCATTTTCCATTATGGAAAAAATTTATACCAATCCGGCAAATATTTCATCCGACATTTTTGAATTGGAAGGTGAGATTCCCAGCCCGATTCAATTTTATGCCAGTGACACTGTTAATCATTTTTTCAGAGCCGCTCTGTATTTTAATATAGCCACTAAAAATGATTCATTAGCGCCGGTAATCGGGTTCATTAAAAGTGATATTTACAAGATGATCGAAACTCTACGATGGAAGGAGTTTTAATTCAACGCGGCAACCCCAGGCAATTCTTTCCCTTCAAAATATTCCAATAGCGCCCCTCCACCGGTAGATACGTAAGAGACATTTTTCCCATATCCGAGTGAATTTACAGCCGCGGCTGAGTCACCCCCACCAATTAATGAATATGCCCCCAGGGAAGTGGCATCAGCAATTGCCTGCGCAATGGCTTTAGTGCCACCAGAAAAATTTGCCATCTCAAATACACCCACCGGACCATTCCATAATATTGTCTTGGAATTTTTAATAACATTGGAATATTTTTTTCTGGCTTCAGGTCCTATATCCAATCCCATCCGGTTTTCAGGAATATTCATACTGTCGTAAATTTCAAAGGCAGTACTATTATTTATAGATTCCGATGCAACTGAATCATCAGGTAACATCAGATTCACCTTTTTGGAATCAGCCATTTTTACCAACTGCGTTGCCAATTCAAGTTTGTCATTTTCGACCAAGGAGTTTCCTGTTTTACCACCCAGCGCTTTAAAAAAGGTAAAAGCCATGGCTCCACCGATTAACAAATTATCTACTTTATCAAGTAACTTTTCAATGACAAGTATTTTATCGGAAATTTTCACCCCTCCCATGATAGCAGTTAAGGGTCTGGAAGGATTTTGTAAAACTTTAGATGCATTGTCTAACTCTGCCTGCATCAGATATCCACATACTTTGTCGTTCGGAAAGAATTTTGCCACTA
>Ga0156225_138_pt1 | contig 125732 bp, 100 predicted proteins | sample RifCSPlowO2_12_FD_107873 | JGI IMG/M metagenome (GOLD analysis project Ga0156225, IMG submission 107873) | Bacteroidetes bacterium RIFCSPLOWO2_12_FULL_37_12 | reverse complement strand
TACCCCTATACCCCTATACCCCTATACCCCTATACCCCTATACCCCTATACCCCTATACCCCTATACCCCTATACCCCTATACCCCTATACCCTTATACCCTATACCCCCTTACAAACATGCAAACAACCCTTAAGCTCAACGTCCTCGAAAACGTGTATTCGGGACTAAAAAAAGCTAATCATAAGCACCTAAGTCGTTATCCGGGTGATTCCGCAGAAAGACAACCCGTTCATACCGTATATGGTGGCGCTCAATTATTCAAATCAGATACAGCGGTAAAAATGGGAAAAGTGGCATTGAATGCTGTTTCATCATTTGCACCTGATTCATCTACGTTTGCGCGGGCATTGAATCTTACCGGTGACTCTGATTTACATAATACGATTTATAAAAAAGTTATTTTTAAACTTGGCGCAGAACCCATCGAAGATTTCCGGATTGATTTTGAAGATGGTTTCGGCAACCGGCCCGATGATGAGGAAGACGAGGTGTCAGTTTCTGCGGCATTGGAGACCGCTAAGGGCATGAGCGAAAAAACATTGCCACCCTATATTGGTATCCGGATTAAACCATTTACGGAAGAATTAAAAAAACGAGCAATACGCACCCTGGATTTGTACCTTTCCACCTTGCTTTTAAAAACGAAGGGAAAGCTCCCGGCAAATTTTTTAGTGACACTTCCCAAAGTAACCATTCCTGAGCAGGTTACTGCACTCGACAACCTGCTGACATCCATAGAAAAAAATCTGAAAATTAAAAAGGGCGCTATTCCCATTGAAATAATGATTGAAACTACGCAATCCATTCTGGATGCACAGGGACGTTCTAACATTCTGGCATTGGTAAAGGCAGGAAACGGCAGATGTAAGGGAGCCCATTTTGGAACGTATGATTACACTGCTTCTTGCGAAATTACCGCAAAATATCAGACCATGGATAATGCGGTTTGTGATTTTGCAAAACATATCATGAAAGTGTCACTGGCGGGCACCGGGGTATGGCTTTCAGATGGCGCAACTAACGTGATGCCGGTGCCTCCCATCAAAGGAGAGAATTTAAGTGAGAAAGAAAAAATACATAATCAGAAAGTCGTTCACAGTGCATGGAAAACTGCCTTTGTCCATATCATACATTCCTTAAAAAATGGTTTTTATCAGGGATGGGATCTTCATCCTGCCCAACTTCCTGTACGTTATGCCGCTGTTTTTTATTTCTTTCTCGATGCGTTTCCGCAAGCATCACAACGGCTGAAGAACTTTATAGAAAAAGCGGCACAGGCAACGCTGACCGGCGATGTTTTTGATGATGCGGCAACCGGACAAGGATTACTAAATTTCTTTTTGCGCGCTTTAAATTGCGGTGCTGTATCAGAAAAAGAAATAACGGAAACCGGACTTACGCTTGAGGAGGTAAGAGGAAAATCATTTTTAAAGATTCTGGAAAACCGATCATGACCCCTTCCAATTATCCAGCCCTCCTCAATAAATTAAAAAAATTCTGCTCCGACAGGGAGCGATGCCGAAGGGATGTGACACTAAAAATTCAAAGGTTAAGGGCAGAAGAGTTCTCCGAAAAGCTAATAGAAGACCTTGAAAAAGCGGACTTTCTGAATGAAAACAGATACATCCGGTTATTTATCCATTCAAAAATACAAAGCCGGAGATGGGGACGAATAAAAGTAAAGGCAAATTTGATGGCGAAAGGGTTTTCCTCTGATAAAATATTGAAAAATTTTAATTTAATTGAAAAAGAGCCCTATAAAGGAAACCTCCGGAACATTCTTACAAAAAAATACGAATCCCTGAAAAATGCAGGAAAAGATAATCTCTTTGCCCGGTTGATGCGTTTCGGAATCGGGAGAGGATATGAACAGGAATTGGTTATGGATATTGTGAATGAAAAATTAAAATGAAAGTACTTATAGCAGAAGATAAAACCGGTCTTGCAGAGAAATTAATGGACTTTCTACGTAAAAAAAGATATGTTGTTTATCTACTCCTTCTGTTTCTACCCAACTATCTCCATTCACAGAGTGTCACTACGTTAATTTCAGACGGAGACGATGCCTTTGCCATCGGAAATTTTTACGCCGCATCCGTATTTTATCAGAAGGCGTGGGAAAAAGATACTCAAGACGCAGGTACAGCGTGGAAATTAGCTGAGGCATTTCTATTGGACAACAATTATGTTGACGCCGAAATATATCATACAAAAGTACTCATCAAAGATGCGGGAAAAAATTTCCCGCTTGTATTTTTCAGAATAGCAAGTGCACAAAAATATTTAGGAAAATATATGGAAGCCAAGAAGAATTTTTCATCCTATTATAAGTCGCATTACAAGGATGGGGATTATTTTATGAAAAAGGCGGAAAAAGAAATTGAATCCTGCAATTTTGCATTGAGAAATTCCAACGATTCGTTGCTTGTACAAATTGAAAATTGCGGCCCGGTAATCAATTCTGTTTATTCCGAACTTTCGCCTTTCCGCGCTTCAGATTCTACGTTTTATTTCTCATCCTCAAAACCGAGATTCGTAAAACAAAATGGAAAAGTAGTAGATTCCATTCTTGTAAATCATGCAGGTATCTATTATGCTGATATCCATGATTCAACATGGAAAAACATTTCCCAAGCAGATTCTGTTTTCAACAATATAAATTACCATAACGCAAACGTTTGCATTAGTCCCGATAAAAAGATTTTGCTCTTTTCCCGTTGTAAAACAGATAAAAATGAAAAGGAATGTGCGTTATATTCACGAAAATTTATCAATGACAAATGGTCTAAAGCAGAACGGTTAAATGAGAAGGTTAATTTGTCAGGCACCAGCAATACACAACCTTCCGTCTCGTTAGATATTACCGGCGGATACCAGCTTTATTTTGCTTCGGATCGTGTGGGAGGATTTGGTGGCTTTGATATCTGGTCTTGCACCCTGCTACCAGACGGAAAAGTAACCAATCCAATAAATCTGGGGAAATCAATTAACACTCCGGATGATGAGATCACTCCTTTTTATCAGGAAAATGAAAAAACGCTTTATTTCAGTTCTACCTGGCATAACGGATTTGGTGGATTCGATATTTTCCGCACCGAAAGAAAATCTCTTTATTGGAGCGAACCACTAAATCTTGGTCATTCTGTAAATTCAAGTTACAATGACTTATATTTTACCATAAACCGTTACGGAAATGCGGGATATTTTACTTCCAATCGCCCCGGCTCCATGCATGATTCTTTAAAAGGGTTAACCTGTTGCAATGATATTTATTATTTTAAAATAATTGAAAAAGAAAAATCTGCTGAAAAGAATGAAACAATTTATGATACTTCAAAAACAGCATCATCCTCTGTGTCACTGACACTTCCCTCTCCTGTTACTGCACAAGGGCAAAACGTTATTCTGAAAGAGATGCAAAAACTTTTGCCGCTAAGTTTATTTTTTCATAACGATGAACCTGATCCCGCTACTCTTTCTCCAACCACATCTAAAAATTTCATGGAACTCACTCAAAATTATAAATTGATGAAAGACATTTATAAAATTGAATATGCAAATGGCTTGGAAGGGGAAGAAAAAAACAATGCAGTAAGAGACATAGAAGATTTTTTCTTTTATCAGGTTGAAAACAATGAAAAAAAACTTAACAGATTTCTTGAACTGCTTCTTTCGTTGCTTGAAAATGGGAGAAAAGTGGAAGTGACATTGAAAGGATATTGCAGTCCGTTGAATTCAAACGAATACAATACACTGTTGGCAAAGAGAAGAATTTCAAGTTTGATAAATTATTTTAAAACATGGAACAATTCAGCGCTTTTAACCTATATTGAAACAAGAAAAGACAAAGAAAAAATGCTGATTATCATTGAAGAATCCATTGGTGAGTTAAAGACAACAGGCATAGTAAGCGATGACCTGAACGACCTTAGGAATTCCGTTTACAGTCCTTCGGCGGCTAAGGAACGAAAAATTGAAGTACGAATGGCGGAGTGGGGAGAGGAGGGGGATTGAGAATTACGAATAGACATACACGCATTAACTTAGCATCCTCAGCAACAGCGAAATCTTCTGTTTCATTTCATTGCGTGGCACAATAAAATCTACGAACCCGTGTTCGAGGAGGAACTCGGCGCTCTGAAATCCTTTAGGTAAATCTTTTCCGATGGTCTCTCGCACTACGCGGGGACCGGCAAAGCCGATGAGGGCGCCGGGTTCGGCGATGTTGAAATCACCCAGCATGGCGAAAGAGGCAGTGACACCACCAGTCGTTGGGTCGGTAAGAATGGAAATGTAAGGCACTTTTTCTTCTTTAAGAAGAGCCAGTTTTGCGGAAGTTTTTGCCAACTGCATCAGAGAGAATGCGGACTCCATCATCCGTGCGCCTCCTGATTTGGAAATGATAATCAGCGGTGTTTTTTTCTCACGGGCGCGGTCAATGCTTCGTGCTACTTTCTCTCCGACCACGGAACCCATGGAACCTCCGATAAATTCAAAATCCATGCAAGCAATGATAATTTTATGATGGTCCATTTCTCCGCTGGCAGTACGAACGGCATCGAATAAGCTGGTTTTTTTCCGGGAAAGTTCCAGCCGGTCTGAATATTTTTTTGTATCTTCAAAATTCAGCATGTCTTTTGAAAACATATTTATATCGTACTCTTCAAATTTATTTTCATCAAATAGAATCTCAAAATATTCTTTCGAGCCGATACGGGATTGGTAACTGCACTGAATGCAGGTATATGCATTTTCCTTGTGTTCTTTCGTATGCATCACCTTTTTACATTCGGGACACTTATACCAAAGTCCATCGGGGACTTCCTTTTTTTCTTCGGTCAGGGTATGAATTCCTGCATCTTTTCGGGTGAACCAAGCCATGGGGGGTGTTTACTTACAAAGGTAGCAAAAAATTATATATTTTCAATTTTTTTATTACTTTTGCGTTGTGTATAACATTTTGCACAAAATAGTTAGTTGGGCATACTTATTTCATTCAAGCCCACATATTGAAAACCAACCCTAAACCCACCCACTCTCCCATGCCCGCCACACTTCCGCAAGAATATAAAGACCTGCCCTGGTCTGTTCGCAAAAAACAAGGTTCATTAAAACCGGGTGAAAAAGCCCCCATGTATCCCTCAACAGGAGAAACGGTTCCTGCCGTTTCATCTGCGCCTAAAACGGAAACCAAACCAATGCCCGTTGAAAAATCAGAAACCCACGTTGAATCTGTGGCATCCACGGGAGGAATTGCGGCAGATCCTAAATTATTGAAAGAAATCAGCGAAAAATTAAAATCGCTTGAATCATCTGTAAATGAGAAATTTTATGAAGAAGCATTTAGCGAAGAAGGAATCAGCGAATATGCGGGTAGTGGCATTCGCGAAAAAAACGCACCGGTTTCGGTGGCACTCGTAGTGGTTTACATAATTATTGCCGCATGGGTGATGGGGATGATTTTATAAGAAGGAAACCTTTTCATCTACCCTCAACTCAACAGCTGAAACAGCAAGCTCACCACAAATACACTCATCAGAAACCATCCGGAAAATCCTTCGAGAATAGCCAACACTAATCCGGCGTTTTTTGGTGCGCTTAACCTGCCGAATCCAAAAGTTACAAATGCGTTAATGCTTTGCAAAACCGCCCATAAAAAACGTTTAGTGCATAAAAAGATAAGGTAAGAAAAAAACAGAACAAATACAAATGTATTTTTAATAATTTTTTTCCAGAATGACAACCCGGACCATTTACCATCCAGAAACGAAATTTTTTTCAACAGCCAGAAATAAATATTCCGGTTCCATTGGGTGATGAAACTAAAAAAGGGCATGGCAAAAATTCTCAGGTAAAACGGTATTTGCGTTTTATTGGCATCTACATAATCAGCATAGTCCTCTTTTTCGGTGAAGATTTTTCGCTCCACACGGTATTCATACAATAAATGCCGCAGGGAGTTTCCGGTTGAAAAATATCTCGACAACATTTCCATATTACTGTAAAACCGGGATGAAAACATGGGGAATGTTTTTGAAGGAATAAAGAAAAAGAAAAAGCTGAAAATCATAACGACGAGAAAAGAATACAGAACTACTTTTTGTGGATTTGTTCCATGGTCCGATACCACTCCAAGAAGATAATTCATAAAAATTTTTACACGAAGGATTCCTTTTTCTTTTATGCCGGTAAATTGGGAAGTGGCAGTCATCCAATAATAATTATTTTCTAATTTCTTCCATTCTCTTGTTACCTTTGAAACATTCATAAAATCACGCTGGGTTCTGAAAGCACGGATAAATTTAGCATAATTGCTCTTAAGGGATTGAAAAAGGAAATCGGTTTCATCCCTTGACTGGTTTTTGGAAAATCCCGTTACCCATTTTGAATCACCGGTAATAGAATCTCCGTATGCCCCGCTTTTCATTATCATTAAGCCCTTGCCGGTTATCTGGTCCCAGTCAAAACGCATGGCTGATTCTTTCAGCTCAAGATTCTTCGTGTCAATTCCTTTGTTGAACGCGGAGTGTGACACCATAAATTCATTGAGAATTTCAGCGTTTTCCAAATCAATGTAAACATTAAACAATGAATTTCCAATGGCTATGTTTCCAAACTGAGAACCGGATAAATCAAGGTAAAACTGATTGTTGGTTGATTCGCTCCCGTTGAATTTACAATGGGAAAACAAGAGATTCTTTACACCAGGTCCGTTCTGAGTAATTACCGTTACCGGTATGCGAAAATTTTTAGCTAATTGGAAAAAAGCAGTTGCAGAAATCCCAAAATCACACTGTTCAAATTTCAACTGACCGTTCATATTATTATCTGTTATAATCGTTTGATTTGAAAATGAACAATGGCTTACCTCCAGATTACGGACAACGCAATCGTCGAGGATAAATCCTTCCTGAAACAGGCAATGCTCCAGTACAAGGTTTGAAAAAGTGCAGTTACGGAAAATAATTTTTTTCTCAAAAACAAGCCCCCTGATAACCAGGTCAACCCGCTGGTCAAATTTCACTCTTTGAAACTCAACTACTGCAGAAATGTTTAAATTTTCAGTTGCTGAGCCAATCTTTTTCCCAGTATAAAAACTATCCGTTTCAGGCAGAAATGTAACCGTAGAAAAATCCAGCTCATATAAATTATTCGCATTTTTCATCTCCGTAAATAATTCATGAAAGGAAAGTTCCCTGGCGGAGAATCCTTGCATGGGTATCAAAACCAGAAAAATGAAAATCAGGTATTTATTTAGTAATTTTAGCGGCATTAGGATAATGAATTTCGCACTTTTTGGCAAAAAAATATAATATTGAATATTGATCAAGGAATAATGAATTTCGAAGTAACCAAAACTTCAACATTCATTATTCCTTGTTCGATATTCGTTATTCCTTTTTGGTTATGGCTTATCCACGTTAGAATAATGAATTTCGCAAAGTTCGTGAAAATATAAAGAAGTAAATATAAAATGCTTAATAATTACTTTTCAACCTTGTATCTACTCTTGCGACTTACCCTACGACTGCGACTGCCACTGCTCCTGCTCCTGCCCCTTCTCTCCTGCAACCCGTTTGCTCCATCCGTGGACGAAGATATTATTACTCAGGATAAATTACTCGGAAACCGCCGGACTGTAAATGGATTATTTGAATGGTTCCGCAATGCGTATGAACTCCGGGATTCACTTCTTTATGGACAGGTGCTCGCAAAAGATTTTACATTTTCTTACTATGATTTTGATAAAAATGTAGAGATAAACTGGAACCGCGATGTTGAAATGCGCACCACCTACAATTTGTTTCGTAGCGTAACCTCAATTAGTTTGCAATGGAATGATTACCGCTCTATAGACACGACCGTTGCAAATCCGGGAGTGGAAAGAAGTTTTGTATTAAACATAGCCATGAATCAGCAGAATGTATTCAGAGGAGCCGGAAGTGCACGTTTTCAGCTAAGAAAAGATACAGTGGATGGCTACTGGAAAGTTATTTCATGGTATGATAATAGTGATTTTTGACGGATATTTGCGCTTATTTTTATGAAAACAGAACAAACAAAATTATTGATCATAGGAGCAGGTCCTGCCGGCTATACTGCCGCTATCTATGCAGGAAGAGCTCAATTAAACCCGGTATTATATCAGGGACCTCAACCGGGGGGTCAGCTAACCATCACCACCGATGTTGAAAATTATCCAGGTTATCCGGAAGGTGTTTTAGGTCCTAAAATGATGGAGGACTTTAACAAACAAGCCGCCCGATTTGGAACGGATGTCCGCTGGGGTTCAGTCACTTCTGTTGATTTTTCAAATTCAATGCATAAAGTCATTGTTGACAAGGAACTTGAGATTCATGCCAGGGCGGTTATTATTGCCACCGGTGCATCGGCGAAATGGCTTGGGCTTGAGTCAGAAAAACGACTTAACGGTTCGGGAGTTTCCGCCTGTGCAGTTTGCGATGGTTATTTTTTTCGCAAGCAGGATGTAGCTATCGTGGGTGGAGGCGATACTGCCGCCGAAGAATCATTGTATCTGTCAAAACTTTGCCGGAAAGTGTATTTGATTGTCCGCCGGAATGAACTGCGTGCTTCAAAATTTATGGCACAACGGGTTTTAAACACACCAAATCTGGAAGTGAGATGGAATAGTGTCACTGATGAAATTCTGGGAGATAAAACCGTTACCGGTGTCCGCATAAAAAATGTCAATACAGGAGAAATGAATGAAATTCCCATTCAGGGTTTTTTTGTGGCTATTGGGCATCAACCCAATACCTCCGTATTTTCGAAACAGATTGAATTAGACGAATTTGATTATATCCAAACCAAGCCAGGAACCGCGCAAACGAATGTGGAAGGGGTTTTTGCCTGTGGCGATGTTCAGGACAGGCATTACAGACAGGCGGTAACAGCGGCAGGCAGTGGGTGCATGGCGGCGTTGGATGCGGAGAGGTATCTGGCGCGGGGGTAGGTTAAATTAAAAATTAGCACCTAAGCTGGACGAGTCATAACCAAACAAGAAATTTCAAAGAAATAAAAAACATATAACAAAAAATGAATAATGATAAAGTGCAAATCCTTATACTTTTTTCATTTTTTGTTTAGTGTTATGTGTTAAAATTATTGAATAGTTGAGCGTATCATTTTCCATTTTTAAAAATCTGTTTGGTTCTTTCTTGTCTAATTTAGAAAATAAAATTAAATATGAAAACACTTGCATTTAATCAAAATGAATCTGACTATTCTATTTCTCCGATAAGGAGGAAATTGAAAGTTGCTAAAGAGTATATAATAATTTGTTTTTGGCTCTTAATTTTTCTTCCAATTAAAATCAACGCACAAACCCCACAGAACAAATTGATAGAGTTCTTCAAACAGCCCTTCATGCAGGTTTTGAAAACCGAAGAATTGCTCGCAGATTCATCCATGAAAAACTTTTTTGCTTTTTATGAAGATGACAGTTGTCAGATCCTGTCTTTAGGAAATGGCTTTTTCTGTGGAAAATACAAAATCCTGCAATGCAGTGCCACTGAATTGAAAATGATGGTTGCAGATTCTCTTGGAGAAATTGAAATGATTGTCAAAGCCATTGAAGGAATCATGTATATTAATATACCTTCCTTTAAAATTTCTGATTTAAAGACCACATACTTGCCTGTGGAAGATTTTCATTACCTCATCCGCAGGGATTTCCGCAAGTTTCTAACTACCCTGAAACCGGTAAAATATGATAACCGTGGAAATGCACTTAATTCAGAAGTTCCCGACATTCCTAACCGTTTTATGATTGGTCAGCAAAGCCCGGCGGTTCTTCGGATGATAGCTAAAAGTACGGGAGAGTAATTGGGGAAGATATAAGATAGAAAATAGAAGATAGAAGATAGACAAGGTTAAAATCTACCTATCGCCTAAAATACTCATTTCCACAGTTTCATGTGGACAATACCTTTGGGGATTATGTAATTTCATATTATTTTTGTATCTTGGAAAACGAATTAGAAAAATTGTAACTACTCAGGCAGGTGTTATTTTTCACAAATATTATGTCACACAAAGGCGCAAAGTACGCAAAGTATTAAGTACGCAGAGAAAAAAAATCAACTGATTTTTTTCTTTGCACTCTTTGCGACTTTGCGTGAGAACTTTTTTTATGCTGAGTAGTTACGAAAAATTGATTATGAAAAAAATCCTGACTTGTATTTTTTTAATGGCAACATTTTTTTATTTATCTGAGGCAAACGCAAGTGTTTTTTTGTTTCCGGATATCTTTGTTAGTTTACCAAAAGACACGAATGTCCTGAACACTACTAAGGATTCCACAAATTTATCTCTCTCAGAAAAGCATTTGCGCGGGCAACTCCAGATTTCAGGCGTTAGTAATATCTTTCAAGGAAATGACACAGTGCCACTCTTATACGCTGAAGACATAGAAGAATTCCCTGATGAAGATGAATCATGGATTGCGTTGACTTCTTATTTTTCAGTGTGGGATGTGAACAAGGTGAATCCGTATAAAATTGACCCTTGTGTTTTTAAAGATACATTGAAATTTAACTTAGTTGATTCTGCATTTTTTTCTTTCCAAAATGACAGTTTGTTGCGAATGGATACATTCTCCATGCGGGGTGCATCAGCCCCTACGGGACCCACTTCTAAGTCATCCGGTTTCGGATTCCGAGGTATCCGCTTTCATTCAGGAATTGATCTGCGCTTAAAAAAAGGGGAGCCGGTATATGCCGCTTTTGACGGGGTTGTCAGAATAATCAGTAAAGACTGCAAAGGGTATGGCAATTTTGTGGTAATAAGACACTATAATGGTCTTGAAACACTGTACGGACATTTGAACTTTTCTATATTAACCACAGGACAGGAAATCCGTGCCGGTGAGTTGTTGGGATACGGTGGAAATACGGGAAGATCAACCGGTCCTCATCTTCATTTTGAAACCCGCTTTCAGGGAAATCCTATTGACCCTGAACTTTTATTCGATTTCAACACCAATTCACTACTTTCCGATAGATTTACTTTAGTACCTGCTCACTTTGCCTACGCAATTGAAAAAAAGAAACGGATTTATCATACCATTAAAAAGGGAAATACATTATCAGGAATCAGTCACAAATATAAAGTGCCTGTCCGTACGTTATGCCGAATGAATAATATTTCTACCAAAAAATTGCTTAAAATTGGGAAAAAGTTACGGGTGCGATGAATGCAAACAAGACCGACATTTTAGTTTTAGTACCTCATCCCGACGACGCAGAACTCGGATGTGGCGGTACAATTCTTTCCTGTTTAACTAAAGGTAAGAAGGTAGCCATTGTTGATTTTACAAAAGGCGAACTTTCAACCCGTGGAAATTTAAAAACAAGGGCAGTCGAAACCAAAACAGCCACAAATATTCTTGGGGTTCAATTTCGTGAAAACTTAAATTTCAGTGACGGTTTTTTTAAAAAAGATGAAACACACTGTCTGGAAGTCATCCGGATTATCCGGAAATATCAACCGGAAATTATTATTACCTCAAGCCATGACGACAGGCATCCAGACCATGTACGTGCATCGGAAATGGTAAAAGAATGTTTTTTTCTTTCTGGATTGTTCAAAATTAAGACAGAATCCGAAGGAAAACAGCAAGATCTTTGGAAAGCAAAAGCACTTTATTTTTTTATACAGTCCCATTTCATAAAACCTGATTTTATACTTGATATTTCGCCTTTTATGGAAAAAAAATTGCAAAGCATAAAGTCCTATAAAAGTCAATTTTACAATCCGGATAGCACCGAACCGGATACATTCATTTCTTCAAAAAGCTATCTCGATTCGGTATTAGCCAAAGCAAGAATTTTTGGTCAGATTATAGGAGTGGAATACGGGGAGGGATTTAATACAACACGCATTGTGGGATTAAGGGATATTTTGGAATTGATTTGACGTTAAAAATAAATTAACTAATAATTGATTATATAAAAAACATTTAATATCTTCGTACCCAAAATACCAGATGAAACTTGACGATATAGACATACAGATTCTTAACAAACTTCAGGCGAATGGAAGAATAACCAACTTGCAACTTTCCTCTGAAATTGGTTTATCTCCGGCTCCTACTCTGGAAAGGGTAAAAAAACTGGAGCAAACAGGGTATCTTAAAAGTTATCACGCGGTGGTAGATGCCAAGAAGCTCGGATTTGAAGTAAATGCATTTATTCAGGTATCCATCACTATGCAAAAGAAGAATGCAATACTGTCATTTGTAGAGCAGGTAAAAACTATCCCGGAGGTACTCGAATGTCATCAGATTACCGGCACCAGCGATTTTTTACTCCGGGTCATTACAAAAAATCTGGAAGCATACGAAAATCTGGTAACCCGCTCGTTGAGTAATATTGAAGAAATTTCCCAAATGCAATCTATGATGATTCTTTCTACTTATAAGGATTCTAAGGTTATGCCTTTGACGCTTTAGTGTCTAAGGATTTGCACTTTATCATTATTCATTTCTTGTTATGTGTTTTATATTTATTTGAAAGTTATAGTTTGACTTTGCCTCGTCCTACTTAGGAGTTACATGACTAATTCTTAATTCCTCCTCCCCACTCTCCTCCTCACAAATCTCTCCACCCGTTCGTGTATCGGATAAATCACCAGCGAAAGCACAAAATTAGCTCCGAGTTTCCACGCGGGGTCGTTTGCCGCAAATTGCTCTATGTAGGGATTCATGAATACGATGACCGTCTCAAAAAGAAGCAAGAAAGGAACAGTGGTTGCGATTTGCAACAATGATTGCGGTAAGGAAATTCTTACCAGCAGAGTGACACCGCCGAGCAAAACAAGCACGGCTATGAGAATGAATGAATAACCAATTTTATCTTCCCGTGTTTTTTCTAATTTTGCTAAACGCGTTTCTTCTTCTTCCTTTTTGTGTCGCTCAAATTCCGCTATTTCTAATTCGTGCTTCATCTCCAATTTGCCTATGTCCTTACTTTTTTCTTCATTGAAGATGCTGTCTTTTGCCGCGATGTATTTTTTGTAATGCTCAAAGGCGAGTTGGGTACGACCTGTGGTGTCGTAGAGAACGGAAATAATCTGATGTCCTAAACTTATACGCTCTAAAGAACCTAATGTGTCTGCAATGGCGAGTGAGTATTTGAGGTATTCTTCTGCCTCGTTAAATTTTCCAGTTTTGGTATAAAGTGAACCGATATTACATAGTGTTAATGAAAAAAGATTTTTTGCACTGAGCTCTTTATCCATTTTCAGTGCTTGGAAATAATAGTATAATGCTTTTTTGATATTTTCCGTTTTAATTGAACCCTCAGAAGATAATTCAACTTGATCATTATAAACATTTCCGATATTTAATAAAAGGATTGCTATTCTGTTTTTATCTCCAATTTCTTCACCGGTTTTCAGTGCCCTGAAATAATATTCCAACGCTTTAGGATAATCGGATAGAGAATAATATAAATTACCAATGTTACCAAGTGTGCTTGCAATTAAGTTTTTGGCTCCTATTTCTTCCCTGATTTTTAATGCTCTTAAGTAATAGTCCAATGCCTTGGAATATTCTTTCTGCTCCGAGTATATAATTCCGATATTTCCAAGGTCAGTGGCGATTCCTATTTTTTTTCCTGACTCTTCATCCACTTTCAGTGCTCTTAAATAATAATCTAATGCTTTGGGATAATCAGTTTGATCCTTATAAACATTCCCAATATTACCGAGATGACGGGCTATACCGTTTTTATTCAAAAGTTCCTCATCAATTTTTAATGCCCTGAAATAATATTCTAACGCCATAGGGTAGTTGGATTGATTAGTATAAATGCTTCCGATGTTGCCCAGCGATCTGGAAATTCCAGGTTTGTCTTTTAGTTTTTCATTTATTCTTAAAGCGATGAACCAAAATTTAATAGCATTAGGATAATCCGCCTGAGTATAATAATAATGCCCTATGCTGTGAAAAGAATTAGCGAGCCCCTTTTTCCATTTGATGTTTTTTGAAAATTCCAAAGCTTTCTGAGCATAGTCAAATGCCGTATCAGGTGCGGAATTGATGTATTGACTGAAAAGTGCATTTAGCGTGTTTATTCTTGTAGTATCAGCTATATTTTTTTTTAATTCGGCTTTCAACGAATCCGTTTTATTTTGCCACGAAAGCACGAAAACACTAAACCCCACTAAAAAAATGCTTATCAATTTCGTGGGATTTAGTGTTTTAGTGTTTTCGTGGCTAATATTTATTTTTTCAAACCCCAGCTTCTTTTCCAACCGTCTCTCAAAAAAGAAATACACCAGCGAAACCATTCCCGCAAACAAACAACTGACAACAGTTTTCCAAATCACATTACTGCGCGTGATCCGCTCAATATCCTCATCAAAATACACATTGATGGTCTCAAAAACTAAGAAGACAGTAGCGAAAAGCAACCCAAAAACTATACCTTGCTTATTCACACTAATCCACCTTTGCGTCTTTGCGCCTTTGCGTGACACTCTTATTTTATCCGGCAACCACGCCAGCAAACGTCTGCTGTATAACAATCCCACCACTAATGTCACTAACAACAAAACGATGGCAGAATATCGGAGCAGGTTTCTTCGCTCCATCGCTATAAGTGTTTCGCGCTTTTGTTTTTCCAGCAACTTGTGTGCTTCCAGTTCATTCATCTCCCACTCGTGTCGTGCTTCTAATTTGCCAATGTCCTTGCTTTTTTCTTCGTTGAAAATTGAATCCTTAGTTGCACAATATTTTTTGTAATGCTCAAAGGCGAGTTGGGTGCGACCTGTGGTGTCGTAAATATGGGATAGAGATAATTCAAAATTTCTTGAATGGTCTAAAGTTCCAATACTATCACTGAGGGTAAGTGCGCGAATAAGATATTCCTCTGCCTCTTTAAATTTTCCGGTGGTTGCATAAAGCGAGCCGATGTTTCCAAGATGTCTGGCGATACCATTTTTATCACCTACTTCTTTTCCAATTGTCAGCGCTCTGGAAAAATAATCCAAGGCACTCTTAAGCAATGAATCACGCACTCGTTGTTGAACAATGGGTGCATCGGCTTGCTCCAGGTAAACAATTCCGATATTTCCGTAATTGTATGCCAATCCGTTTTTATTTCCGATTTCTTCATCTATTTTGAGCGCCCTGAAATAATAATTTAATGCGTTGAGATAATCATCTTGCTCTCTATAGACAATACCGATATTGGCGAGCCAGATGGACATTAAAATTTTATTATCCATTTCTTCCGCAGAATTGAGCGCCTTGAAATAAAATTTCAATGCTTTGGGATAGTCGGCTTGATTGTGATATACAACCCCGATGTTACCAAGCGTGTTGGTAATTTCATTTTTATTTCCAAGTTCTGTTCTTATCTTCAGCGCTCTGAAATAATAATCCAAGGCATTGGGATAATCGGCTTGTTCGTCATAAACAATACCGATGTTGCCAAGGTGCATGGCAATTTTATTTTTATCGCCAAGTTCCTCACTTATTTTCAACGCCCTGAAATGATAATCCAATGCCTTGCGATAATCGCCTTGCTTCCAATAGGCGAGTCCTATATTGCCAAGACGGATAGACATCCCTTTTTTATTGTTAAGGGCTTCATCAATTTTAAGAGCGGCAAAATGAAATTTTAATGCCTCAGGGAAATAATTTTTGAGAAAATTATAAACTCCCAGTTCGCTTAAAGAAATTGCTGTTCCCTTTTTCCATTGGATACCTTTTGCAATAGATAATGCTTGTGTAGAAAGAATAATAGAAGTATCGGGGTTGTTGTATTGCAGTTTCCATGAGAGTGCGTTGAGGGTATTCACGCGGTCTGTGTCATGAAGGGTTTGAGAGAGGCGGGTGGTGAGAGAGTCAATGAAGGAAGATTGGCAGTAAGCAGTTGGCAGTATGCAAAAAAGACACATTATCTGAACTATGATTTTTTTAATTAAAGGATGGGTAGGATTGAAGAAATTCATGGTGTAAAAATAGGAATTACCAATAACTAATGCCCAATGCCCAATGACTATTGCCCAATGCCCAATTTCCTGAGATTTGTCATTATTTCACTGAATTAATGGAAGTACATTTGCCTTTCCATGCAAGACCTTCTCACCCGCTTCCAACCCCTTGAAATACGAGGCCACGCCCGCGGTGGACAAGGAATGGTTACCGCCTTTGAGATTCTTGCCAAAAGTATTTGCCGCTCCGGTAATTATTTCGTTCAGTCATTTCCTTTTTTCGGGGTAGAACGTACAGGAGCTCCCGTAGTAGGTTTTATCAGAATAAGCAAAACCCCCATCCTGAATCGTTCGAATATTTATAAACCCCATTTAGTCGTTGTTTTTGATGAAGGTCTGATTTCGCAGGTAAATGTTTTTGAAGGGCTGAATCCCGAAGGAAGCATCCTTATCAATACAAACCGCTCTGCGGAAAATTTTTCTACAAACGCAAAAAATATTTTTACCCTGCACGCTACCGGAATTTCACTAAAGTACGGATTGGGTTCCAAAGCGCTTCCAATTGTAAATGCCGCCATGATGGGCGCTGTCACGAAAGTGATAGGTGGCTCCTTGGAAAATCTTATTCAGGATATTGAAAAGTATGTGCCATCCAAGCCCAAAGAAAATGGTTTTTCTGCTAAAGAATCGTATCATGTTGTCAAATGGCTTGAAAGTACAAAAGAAATTATTCCATCAGTACGAAAAACCACAGGTAACGGAAATAGTACAGTGCCACTTGTTCCGTCATGGAACAAGCCGATGACCGCCAATAAAACCGGAAGCTGGAGGGTTTTCAGACCGGTGTATGAAGAAAAAAATGCACCTTGTACTATGAACTGCCCCGCCGGTACCGATGTAAGGAAATTTATAAAACAAGTCAGCGAAAGGGATTTTGAAAGTGCGTGGCAGACCATTCAGGAGCATAATCCTTTTCCATCTATTTGCGGAAGAGTTTGCCCTCATTTCTGCCAGCAAAACTGCAACCGGAAGGGTTTTGATGGAGGAGTGAACATAGGCGCAATAGAACGCTTTGTGGGTGATTATGGTATTATAAACACTCCGGATGTAAAACCAATCCAATATGCAGAAAAAATTGCTGTCGTAGGTGCGGGTCCCGCCGGATTAACAGCGGCACTTCGTTTAAGGAAACAAGGGTATAGTGTCACTGTTTACGAAGCAAGTGATTTCGCGGGAGGAATGATGCAAACCTGCATTCCGTTATTCCGTCTTCCTGAAGAAATACTTTCCCAGGAAATTCATCTTATTCAAAAGCAAGGAGTGAAAATTGTGTGTCGTAAAAAAGTGAATGTGGAAGAATTAAAAGATCAATACAACGCCATACTGGTAAGCATCGGATTGCAGAAAAGTTCAAAAATGAATATAACCAATGAGGAATTTTGCACAGACGGCTTACAGTTTCTCCGGGATGTAAAATACAAGCATAATCTTTCTGAATACAAACATAAAAAGATAGCGGTCATAGGAGGAGGAAATACTGCGATTGATGTTGCAAGAACGTTGCTGAGATTAGGAGCCGTTCCTGTAATTTATTACAGAAGAACCGAAAAGGAAATGCCTGCCATCCGCGAGGAAATTGAAGAAGCAAAGGAGGAAGGCATTGCCATGGAATTCCTGACAGCTCCCGTTGCGGTTGAAAAAGAAAAATCGTCGTTTGTGGTGACACAAACGATGACAAATGTGTCCGGTGAAATTGAAAAGGAAAAACTTAAATCATTAAAAATGATTCGGATGACACAGGGGAAAAAAGATGAAAGCGGCAGATTCAGCTCTTATCCACTGGCGGGTACCGAGTATTCCGTTTATCCTGATAGGATTATTACTGCCATAGGTCAAAAGCCGGATGCGTATGTTTTCGGGAGAGAAATTGACCGTAATGAAATTTTGAATAATCAAGGATTGCTATCCACAAACCCTGTCATTTTGTGCTGTGGGGATTTAGCAGGAGGTGGCACTATCACGGAAGCCATTGGCAGTGGAAATAAAGCGGCAACGCGGACTCATAAATTATTGAGAAGTGAAAATAATGTTCCAGTTTCAACTAATAACGGAAAACAGAATGACTGGGTGAAACCGGAAAAAATAAATTTTAATTATTATTCCTTCGCCAAAAGAAATGAAAACCCAAAACAGCATTTATATAATTATTTAAATGATTTCAGAGAAATAGCCGGAAAATTACTGCAACCGGAAATAGTGGATGAATCAAACCGTTGCCTTCATTGCGGCGACTGTTTTGATTGTGGGAATTGTTATAATTATTGTCCCGATGCCGCGATTTCATTTAACGGAAAGAAAACATTGAAAATTAATTACGATTACTGCAAGGGTTGTGGAATTTGTGTCATCGAATGTCCTTGCGGATATATTTCGTTTAAGAAGGAGGAAGGTGAGCGTGATGGAGAGGTAGAGACGGGTTTAAAACCCGTCTGTACGGTCATTAGAAATTAAAAATTCCCAATTCCCAATTCCCAATTCCCAATACCCAATACCCAATGACCGAAGTTCAACCCATACAAGTAATCAAAGGCAATACAGCCGCCGCGGTAGCCGCTAAGCTATGCAGGGTGAAATATATCCCGGCGTATCCCATAACTCCACAGACAACTATCATTGAAGAAATTGCCTCGATGATTGCAAAAAAGGAGATGGATGCAAATATGGTAAATATGGAAAGTGAACATTCGGTATTTTCAGCGGCGCTCGGCTCTTCCATGACAGGCGCCAGAACCTTTACCGCCACCAGCGGGCAAGGGTTATTTTATGCTCACGAAGTACTGCATGCCATTGCTCATTTCCGGCAACCCATCGTGATTTGTAATGTGGGAAGACCTTCAATTCCATGGAATATCTGGGCTGACCAATCTGATTCGTTATCACAACGTGACACGGGTTGGTTGCAGTTTTATGGAGAAAGTTCTCAGGAAATTCTGGATTCTATTATTCAAGGGTACAAAATTGCTGAAAAATTATCTTTACCGGTGATGGTGGTATCAGATGCATTTTATCAGAGTCATACCAGCGAAAATGTAAACGTACCGGAACAGGAATTGGTGGATTCTTATTTACCACAACGAAAAATATCTGAAAATACTATTCAGGTTGAAAGTCCTAAATCATTTGGAGGATTAGTGCCCCCTGAAATTTATGACCGCTTTAACAAACTTCATTGGGAAGCCATGAATATTGCCGAGGAAGAAACCATTCAAGCCGGAAAGGAATTTTCAAAAATTTTCGGTAGAGAATATGGTGCCGTTGAAGCAGTAAACATAAATCAAAATACAAAAACAATTTTAGTGGCACTCTCAACCATAACAACCACCATCCGCGGAGTGTTGGCAAAATATCCTGAGGTAGGATTATTGAAAATCAGATTATTCAGACCATTTCCAGTAATCTCAATAACGGAGATTATGAAATCAGTGTCACCGGAATGCCGCATGATTACTATTGACCGGAATTACATGGGGGAAAAAGAGGGATGTGTTCATCAGGAAATGAAAAGGGCATTGTATGGGAAAAATTTCCCCATATATGATGTTTATGCCGGTGTAGGAGGCAAGGATGTGCCACCGGAAACAATTGAAAGGATTATAAATTTTGATTTTGGACAGAATGTGGATCCTGTTTGGATTGATATTTAATTTTTGACCAATTCCTTCGTTTGTGAGGACACAAACGAAGGCGATAAATAACCAATGACCAATAACCAATGACCAATGCCTTCGTTTGTGAGGACACAAACGAAGGCGATAAATGACCAATGACCAATAACCAATGACCAATGACCAATAATTTCTACATAGAACAGGAAATGATGTACAGCGGTTCGCTTGGGTGCCGCGGGTGTGGCTGGAGCATGATGGTACGTTATATTTCCGACATATTCGGAGAGGATACAGTGTATGTAGTGCCTGCGTGTTGCTTTTCCATCATTGCCGGTCCCTATCCTATGAATGCACTGAAAAATAATATTGTTCACTCATTGTTTGCGGCATCAGCGGCAACGGCTTCGGGAGTAAGAGCAGGATTAGACGCACAAGGAAAAAATAAAACGCAGGTAGTAGTACTGGCGGGCGATGGTGGTACGTTTGACATAGGACTTCAGGCATTATCAGGAGCGGCGGTACGTAATGAAAACATTGTTTATATATGCAACAACAACGGTGCGTACATGAATACCGGCATACAATCGAGTAGTGCCACTCCCATGGGCGCTGTGACTACCACGGAGCCATCCGTTCATTTTAAAAAAAATAATCCTAAAGACCTGATGGCAATCATCAAGGCACATCAGGTACCTTATTCCGCAACGGCATCATTGGCATTTTTAGAGGATTATCGCATGAAACTTCAGATGGCAAAAAAACATTACGGCTTCCGGTTTCTTATGGTGGATGGTATATGTCCACCGGGTCATAAAATCGAACCCGAGGATGCCATTAAAGTGGCACGTCTGGCAGTTAACTCAAATGCTTTTCCTTTGTTTGAAATAGTAGAAGGAAAAAATAAAATTAATCATCGTCCTGAAAACCCAATACCTGTCACTGAATATCTCCGTCTTCAGGGAAGATTTAAACATTTGTTTTCTACTAACGGAAACCGCGACAATAGAAATTCTGAAATTTTAGAGGATATTCAACGTAATGTGGATGAGCGGTGGATAGAGTTGGGGGGGAATATTTTTAACATATAACACTAAACAAACAATGAAAAATGTTTAAGGAAATGAAGATTTAAATAATATTTCTTACCTTTGTAAAAAACTTTAATCACTACCTAACATGAATACAGGCACACATACATCAGAAAAACCAAACTTTGAAAGAGTTTGGCTAATGTTTCAGGAAACAGATAAAAAGTTTCAGGAAACAAATAGAAAGTTTCAGGAATCTGAAAGAATTCTTACTGAAAAATTTCAGGAAACAGATAGAAAGTTTCAGGAATCTGAAAGAGTTCTTACTGAAAAATTTCAGGAAACAGATAAACAATTCAAAGCCACTGACAGAAAGCTTAGGGAGGTAGAAGGATTGTTTACCGGCAAATGGGGGCGATTGATGGAAGCGCTGGTAGAAGGTGATTTGCTGAAACTATTGCAACGAAAAAACATTAAGGTAGATAAGACATTTTCCAGAATTAAATTTAATTATCAGAACAGAAATGGCGAAATTGATATCATTGCCATGAATGGAAACGAAATAGTGCTGGTAGAAGTAAAAACTACATTAGTTCCCGAGGACGTAAAAGATTTTATTGAAAAAACAGTAACCATTTACAAAAAAGTTTTTCCTGAATACAAAAGCCGTAAGGTTTATGGCGCTGTTGCTTTCCTCAATGCCGAAAGTCATGCAGAATTAAATGCCGAAAGAATGGGATTGTACGTAATCAAAGCGGTGGGAAGCAGTTCATCTATCATCAACCAGAAACGCTTTTTACCTAAAGTATTTTGATGCAGTAATCGTACATAAATTAATTTCTTCAACAAATCTCCCTCAGTAATAATTTATCCTTCACCCTCACTCCTTTTTCCGTCATCTGCAATGTACAACATTCCACTATGGGGTCGTGTTCAAAAAATAAAATATAATTTTCAGACAACGCTGTTTTATAAAACTCCTCTTTCTCCTGCATGGTTATTAACGGACGTATATCATAACCCATTACATAAGGCACCGGTACGTGACACGAACTGGGAATCATATCAGTGACATAAACAATTGTTTTCCCTTTATAGTTGATTCTTGGCATCTGCACGCCATCCGAATGACCATTCGAGATTAGTACATCCAATTCATTTGAAAACGAATAACCGGAAGGGATTTTTTTTAATTGTCCGCTTTCTTCAATAGGAAAAATATTTTCGTTGAGAAAGCTGGCTTTTTCCCTTACGTTTGGTTTTACCGTTGCCCAATCCCAATGTTTTTCATTTACCCAATAAGTGGCATTTGGAAATGCGGTTTCGTATCCATCTCTTCGGGAGTTCCATTTCACACTTCCGCCGCAATGGTCAAAATGTAAATGAGTAAGAATGACATCGGTAATATCTGAAAAGGCATATCCTTTTTCTGCAAGTGATTTTTCGAGAGTAGTAGGATTACTTCGATAGTAAAATCCAAAAAATTTTTCACCCTGCTTTTCTCCGAGACCGTTGTCAATGAGATATAAACGTTTTCCATCTTCAATCAACAGGCAACGCAATGCCCAGGTGCACATGTTATTTTCATCGGCGGGATTTAATTTATTCCAAAGCGATTTAGGTACAACTCCAAACATGGAGCCGCCGTCTAATTTGAAGAAGCCGGTGTCTATAGTGTGAAGAGTCATTCTATTGGGAATTTCACGGTATCACCTGAATGAGATACCAAAGCCCGCTGTAATTACCGGGTAACTTGCAAATGTATATTCCGCATGAAGGGAAAGTAACAGCAACTGCAAACGGAAACCCAAGCCGGCTCTCATGGAATTTGCTCCGGGAAATGTTTTACTGATAGGATTTTCAAAAAATTTCACTGTCTTTTTTGCAAGAAGGTCTTTGTCAAGAGTGGCGCCATAAATTCCTTTTACATCCAACGTTATGTTAGAATAATTAAAACCGGTGGATGCAAAGAGCGTGAGCATGGCAATTTTCTTTGATAATATCAGATTGGTTGTAAAGGAATTGACTCCAAGAATTACTTCCTGTTTGTTCTCGCCGGCGGGAGGAGTTCCTATGACAGTGGCACCGGTTAAATCAGGTAATGGCACATTTAATCCAAATGAAACTTTTAAAGAGTTGTAAGCAAACATACCGGAAAGATCAATAGGAAGATGTTCAAAAACAGGAATCCATTGACCAATATCGTGTTTTACACCGGCACCCCAGAAATCAATTTTTACATCCAGATCCTCTACTAATTTGCTGAGGTCAATGGTGGGTAAATAGCGAACCATGATCTCAGTGTTTTTTATTAAACCAATTCCTCCCTGTATGATGGGAAGAGGGATGATATGAAAATTTATGCCAGGTGGCGTCTGAAATGAATCAATCTTATGGGTATATGCGCCGGGTGCAGGAGATGGAGGACCGTACATAGTAATGGTAGGACCCGGTTTATTATCTCCCATAACCGTTGGGCATATTGAATTAGATGCATCGTATTTAAATGCGCCGGAAAGTCCCAGTTTGCTAAGGTCGTAAGTCAGGTCTTCATCCGGGATCATAACAATATTGGTATTAACCGAAAGATCAAACCCAAGTAATGAATGTGGTTTCCCTGTATTATACCATCCTCCATTCATAGCGGCGCCGAAACCGGAAATCATGGGATTAATATATGCCTGTACGATTTCCCCGGCATCGGGTCCGCCACTGGTTATAAGCGTAGCAACACCCGTTCCCTGTGAGAATGTGTCTTGAGAAGCCATTCCCATTAAGAAAAAAATTACTGAAAGTTTAAGAAAGGATGAACGTAAGATTTTCATGGTTATTTGGGTTAAAAAAGCAAAGGTATAAAAAAGAAATTGGAAAATAGTCGTTACCTTCGTTTGTGAGGACACAAACGAAGGCGATAAATGACCAATGCCCAATGACTAATTCACAATGACTATCTTCTATCATTCAACCAACCATCCAATTTATAACATAAAAAAGCAGAGCCAACTCCGATTACAATCCCACCTAAAACATCAGAGGGATAATGCACTCCCAAAAACATCCGGGAATAAGCGACACTGCCTGCCCATAAATAAGAAGGGATGATTACATACCACGTTGGATAATTTAAACTCAACGAAGTGGCTGTGCAAAAAACGGCTGTGGTGTGACCTGAAGGAAATGAAGGACTTCCGGCTTCAGTGCCACGTTCTATGTCAGGATAAGAAACAAAAGGGCGCTTCCTGTCAATGGAATATTTAAGCGAAGTTGAAAGCAACGTGGAAAGTAACATTGCCGCAGATGATTGAATGCCATTCATTTTTGATACTGAGTCCTTTTTTATAAATCCATAAAACACTAAAGAAGTCGGCAGGGCTATGCTTACAGGCGCGGCGCTGTGTGTGAAACCGATAAATACATTTTCCCATTGCCGGTCTCTGTTGATGGTTATATTCCTGAGAAAATCAATATCCAGATTTTGTGAATAGGAAAGATTGATTGAACAGATGGATGCAAAAAATAAAATTAATCTCATGGTGCGGTTTACAAACTTACAGGAAAAATTTTGAATTATACATAGAAAAATTGAAATCTCTATCTGGTTTAAGTATGTAGACCGGTCAGTGCGACGGCTACTTAAACCTTTCAATAAAACAAAGTTTGTAACTTATTTCAAAAAAACAATAAAGATTTATTTTTTTTACTATTTTTGGCTCATAGAAAAAATATAAATGCGCCCGTTCCTAAAATCCCTCCTTCATTCCTATTCGCAGGTTTTCTTTTCCGGCAATCAACGTTTCGGGATTTTACTTTTATTCATCTCCTTCCTCGACCCGATTTCCGGATTGTGCGGATTGATTTCTGTAATACTTTGTAATCTGCTGGCTACATTTCTGGGATATGACAAATCGCTAATCACCTCCGGAACGTTCGGAGTGAATCCATTGTTGACCTGTCTTGGGTTAGGATTATCTTATCATTTTAATGCTCCTCTGCTTGTTATTATTTTCGTTGCATCTTTACTGTCATTCATAGCTACTATCTGGATAATGGGAAGAATGTCACAATTCGGACTTCCCATGCTAAGCATTCCATTTTTATTGGTAAGCTGGATTATGATATTCGCATGCCGGCAATATACAGGATTGCAAATCAGTGACAGAGGAATTTATATGGCAAACACCATAATGTCGGTGAGCGGGGAAACCGGTTATTATTGGTATGAAAAATTTTCTGCCATTTCCCTTCCTGCTTTTTGGGATGTTTATCTGAAATCATTGGGCGCAGTTTTTTTTGAATACAATCTACTGGCAGGAATTCTTATTGCGCTGGGATTATTAATGATTTCCCGCATTTCTTTTTTACTGTCACTGCTGGGTTTCGCTTCCGGTTGGATTTTTTATTCCTTTATAGGTGCTGATTTTTCTGACCTCGGCTATAGTTTTATAGGATTTAATTTTATTTTGACTGCCATTGCCCTTGGCGGAATTTTTTTAATTCCATCCCGATCATCTTTTATCATGATCATTCTGATAACGCCAATAGTTTCTGTTTTAGTTGCCGCATCCTCAGCATTTCTTTCCTATTTTTATCTCCCCGTGCTTGCACTGCCTTTTAATCTGGCTGTCATTTCTGTCTTGTATTGTCTTCGTTATCGTCCGGTTTACCGTTTTCTGGCTTTGACAGTGACACAATATTTCTCACCCGAAAAAAATCTTTACACTTACCGCAACTGGCTCAACCGCTTTGGTTCAGTGTCACCTTTCCGGATTTATCTCCCTTTCTTCGGCGAGTGGACAGTGTCACAAGGGCACAATGGAGAAATTACCCACAAGGAAAAATGGAAGCATGCCTGGGATTTTGTAATTTCGGATGAACATGGTAAGACATATAAATCCGATGGAAGACAACTTGAGGATTTTTATTGTTTTAATATTCCGGTGACAGCTCCTGCGGATGGTTGGGTGACGGAAGTGATAAATACGGTTGATGATAATGCCATTGGAGAAGTTAATTTACCTGATAACTGGGGCAATACCATTATCCTGAAACACGCAGAGGGTTTATATTCAAAGCTAAGTCATTTAAAAAAAGGAAGTATTGAAATTAAACCCGGCACGTTTATTCATAAAGGAGAAATAGTCGGATACTGCGGGAATTCCGGACGTTCTCCGGAGCCGCATCTGCATTTTCAATTACAAACTACCCCCTATATTGGTTCTTATACCTTGGATTTTCCGCTCGCCGGATATATTTCCCAAAAAGAAAAAAACTACAACTTTCATTTTTTTGAACGCCCAGGAAAAGATCAGTTGGTATCCAATATTATTCCATCAGCGCTTTTAACAAAGGCATTTACTTTCACGCTCGGAAAAAGTTTATATTGGGAGTCAGAAAATCTGAAAAACAGAAACAAAGATACTTTGGAGTGGGAAGTGAAATCAACGATGTTAAATCAAACTTATTTGTATTGCAAACAATCCGGTTCCTGCGCTTATTTTATAAACGATGGCATTCTGTTTTATTTTACGGGATTTGAAGGTGACCGCAATTCCCTTTTATATCATTTTTATCTGAGCGCTCAACGCATCTTACTGGGCAACTACCAGGGATTAACCGTAAAAGATGATTTGGCTCTTTCAGATTTTAATCAAACATTTTTATTTTTTATGGATGACTTTGTGGCTCCTTTTTTCCGCATCAAATTTTCAGAATATGAAATAAATTATACATCCGCAGATAGTGGCATTAATCCATCGGAAATTACGCTGAACTCCAGTGCCACGGTACGGATGGGAAAGATGAAGCTGAAACAATGGAAATTTGAAATGATGTTGGGAAAAGAAGGAATTTTGGAATTTCGTTCATCTGAAAAAGGAAGCGTGAATAGATTGGCAAGGCAGAAGTTTGTGTTGAAATGAAACAAATCATAAAATATACTCTTCAGACACAGATTTCCGAAAATAAAGGAATATTGGAATATTGGAATATTGGTTTTTCCTCCATTATTCCAACATTCCATTATTCCATTTTGATTAAACTTTCGCAAATCTATTTCAGATTGGTTTACCTTACAGTTTTTTTGCTCGGTATTCCTGACATTTATTCTCAGGAAATCAGAAATGCATCATCTCACCAATCAGAAAATAGCGCATCATGGATTGAAAATCTGAAATTATCCAAGACATTTGAAAATTATTATCAGAATCCTGATTCAGCTATTTCCAGCATTTTGGGTCTGCCGTTGGAAGACAACCTCAGACCTTACAGCGATTTCAGATTGGGGAAATTATATCTGCAAAAAGGAAATTTCAGAAAAGCAAAAGAATATTTTACGAAATCCAATTCGCTTTCCATTTATACAACCGGTTTATATGAACTTATTCTGGAATGTGATTTAAAAATGCAAAATTTTTCTTCTGCTGAAGAAACCGCATGGGAATTATATAGAAGTGATTCGCTGAACTATATGGCAAATTTAACGCTTGCATGGCTGGCAATGGCAGACCTTGACTTTTACCGCGCAAGGGAGATACTAGAAAGATATTTGACATATTTTCCATCGGATGTGACCGCAAATGCTTATTACACCGAATGTCTTTCGTCACAAGGTAAAAAAAGCAGTTTTAGGATTCAACAGAATAAAATGACTTTAATTTCACCCCCTGTTCTAATTCAAAAATCGGATACATTGCCAATCAAACAAAATAATATTCCCGATTTTTCATCCTCTCTGAGAGTAAACGCTTACGCATCCTATATATTGGACGAAAGCAATTTGCAGGGTTCATCTCTGACCGCAGAAATTTACAATTATCATTTCTCCGATTATCTCTCCCTGATGAATCTGGGGTTTAATGCCGATAACCGCCGGGAAGGATTGCGTAATTCGTTTGGTTATTTTTTTAATTCGGGATATTCAATAACCTCAAATCAGGGATTTTATACAGTCAAAGAAAAATTTTCGGGTTCTGCCGTTACAAAAGATTTTTTTGTTTTAGATCTTGGCTTCGGCACTTATACTAAATTATGGAATTATGGAATCAGCGCTTTGTTTTTGAGTGACAGTAGTGTTTCCGGAATCCGGCAAGAGCAATTCAATTTTATGAGTCAGTTTTTCAAAAACCGGAGATTGGAAATAAAACTTGTTTATTCCCTGATTAAAGATGAAAAAATAAATAAATCCGGTAACAGCATGGAATTGAACCTGCATTTCAGAATCACTCCTTATACATCGTTTGAGATTCAATATTTTCAGGGGAACATGTTGTATCCGTACTCGCTATCGGATGGTGGAGTACTGGTTTTGACTCCTCAGATATTGGAATCAACGTATGGAGTAAAAATTGAGCAAGAACTTGATGCCCGCTGGCAGCTATTCGGAAAATACAGCAAAGCGACCATCGGTACAACTAACGGTACGGGTGTTTATGGTGGAGTGAAGTATAGGATTAAGAAGTATTAATAATTAAGACCTCACCCCAACCCCTCTCCAAAAAAATGGAGAGGGGCAAAAATTTGTTGAATACATTTCATTTCCATTTAATCATATCTTTCCCGCATACATATTCGTCTATCCATCTGTATAAGGAGTCATTACGTTGCATTTCTTTCAACAAAGGCAGATTGGTTATTCTTTTTAACTCCAGATTATCTTCGACTTTAAAAAGCAAATCACCCTTAATTGAGAAATCTTTTTCAATATAATTTGGAAATGTGGGGCTGCGCGGTTCAAGTTGAAAAGCATTGCGGTTTCTGAATGTATGTGACGTATCAAGGTCAAATCCTAACCAGTGCTTAATCACAGGAAAATTGAAACCAAAATTTTTTTCGAGAAGACCCAGCAATGCGGGAGTAATGTCACGATGTGACACAACCCCTTTTAAACGGTCATTTTTTATAAGCAAAGGGGAATAGATCATTAACGGAACGTGATATACATCCATTTCATTCCGGAAAGGAATGCTCGAAATATTGTGATCGCCAAATATTATGAAGATAGTATTCTTAAATTCTTCACGCATTTTATATTTTTTAAAAAATTCCCTGAGAATATCATCGGTGTATAATACCGACGTAATAATATTGCCCTGCATTGATTTATGAATATTGGCGGGAATTTTTTTCTCATTTACCAATTGTTGAATATAATCTTCATTATACTTTTCAGAAGGATACATGTCGTTTGGACTATGCATGGCTATGGTAAGATAGATATGAAGATACGGGAATTCCGCGTTGGTTTTTTCTAAAAACTCAAATGAACGGTTAAATAAATCGTGGTCATAATATCCCCATACAAACTTTTTATTTTTTGGCAGTTCATAGTTTAAAGTATCAAATTCCTTATTATCAATAATATAATCTATGGAAGAGTTTTTTAAAAACCGATCATAGCCGGTAAAACCGCCCCAGCAACCATAAAAAAATGCAGAACGGTATCCGTTAACTTTTAATAAACGGATGATGGATTCTGATTTAGGATAAGGGTTAAGATTTATGAATGCTTTAGGTAAACCCCAGGGAACAGATGAAAAAACATTCGGGAACACTCCATACGTTCTGAGGGCGTTGCTCAACGCATTTTCCCAATATAAACTGTGCGCAGAAAGTGAATCAAGAAAGGGAGTAAATGAACCATAATAAGCTTTGGGACCAGAAAAGGATCTCGATAAACTCTCAATGATTAAAAACACAAGATTGGGTTTGATGTGTTTATCTTTTCTGAAAAAAGGGGATAACGCAGACAAGTATGGCTCATCATGCAAAAGCGGATAGGTTTGGTTTACATACCGGAAAGAAGAATTGATTTTTTGATAAGCGATAATTTTTTTGACAGCAGACACTTCAATTTCCGGTTTCGGTTTGTTTAGCGTTTTTAAGAGATTTGAAAAAAGAAAAAGGGTTTTGTTATTTGCAAAAAAATAATTGTAGGAAGAATTAAATCTGGATGGATTCACCGTAAAATCTGCAAAATCAATAAAGCAAACGGATACTCCTAAAAAATAAATGCTTAAAATAATTCGGTGCATTATTTTTCCGGTTCGGCGATTGAGTATATTTGAAAAAAGTAACCAACCTCCAAAAACTAATATAATTCCCAGGAATATCCAAAACATCCACGATACATGACTAAGTTCTGTTTTAATGATAAATATAATTTCATGTGAATCATAAATCAACCATAAATTATCGAGGAGTGAAAGATTGGTGATGAAGTATTGAAAAAGAACAAGTTGGATCAGGATAAAAAAAATAACCCATACATTAAATAAAGTAATGGCAGTGTTCTTATGAAAAATGGCAAAAGGTAAGAAAATCAAGCCCCCGGTTAGCCAAACGGTAAATGAAAATTTAATATCATATCCTAACGCAGGTCCAAAGGCACTCCATAAATTGATTTCAAAAAGATGTTGAAATTCAATCGCTTCATAAATCCTGAAAATGATAAGGATGAAAAGAAATAATACGGCAGAGATAGTGACACTGCTAAAATACTGAACTATTTTACGGAAGGGTGATTTAGATAGCATGATGAAACCAGATGGGCAAATTTTTTTTTCATTTCCTCAATGAAAAATGGTGCTCTCAACTTTCAATAATTTTAACACATAACACTAAACAAAAAATGTATAATGTCTAAGAAATTGCACCATACTCCATACACCTGATAATCTACCTGATCACCGTCAACCACCCCTTCAGCGTTCCTCGCGTTTTATAATTGTATTCCATTATCCAGTAGTAAACACCGTCCGACACGCCTTCCGCTTTCCAGTCATTCTGATAATTCTTTTTACGATAAACCTCCGCTCCCCAACGGTTAAAGACGACTAAGTTGGAACTTTGAAATACTTCCAATCCCCGGATGATAAATGCATCATTAGTCCCGTCTCCATTGGGAGTAAATACGTTTGGATAATCATAAGGTGCATCCATGCCAATATCCCGTTTTAAAGAGAATGAATCCAGACAACCATCCTGATTAGTGACTTTCATTACCACTTTGAAACTATCCTCATCGGCAAACGTGTATTTATGTGTCACTGTTTTACCGTTGTCAACTAACGTAGTGCCATCTCCGAAATCCCACTCTACCGTCATTGTATTATCCAGACCGGAAGTCAGGTTGGTAAATGTATATAAAGGATAGACCTCTTTTTCAGGTTTGTCCACAGTAAATTTTGCATTGGGCGTTCCGAATACAGAAACCACCTTTTGCACATTACTCTCGCAATTTTTGGAACCCTTGTTTATGGTCAGGTTCACGCTATACGTGCCACCTGCTGTGTAAACATAACCAGTGTCTTTTGATGTTGAAGTGTCATTAGTGACAGCGGCATCACCAAAATCCCATAGCCAGCGGAAAGCTCTTGAGGAACTATCGGTAAAGAACATAGTATCACCGGCGCAGGCAGTGCCGGACGTAAAATTCGCTAATGCATCATTGTATAAACCAATGAAAATAGTATCTCTTCTCAAACAACCGCCGGGACTTTTTACATTAAACACCAATGGAATGGTATCAATTTGCGGCAACGTAATTACAGAGGGAGTTAAACTATTTGGATTGTTAATGGTGTAACCTGTCGCCGTCCAATTGAATTTATTGGCAGGATCTGAAGTGGCACCCGAAATAGTGACAGTATCTTCGATACATGCAAATATAGTATCGGTGGGAAGGGAATAGACAGGTTCAGCTCCCACTACTACCGTTGTATTTGCCGATGCAGAACATTGAGTTGTTGTGTCAAGCAAAGTAAAAGTAAACGTTTGATTTGAGCTTAACGGAGCGGTGGTTGGATTTAATAGAGTAGAATCGTTAACCAGACCAGAAGGAACAGAAGTCCATGTATATTTATATTGATTGCCTGGATTGTTTACCGGTCCTATCTGTACCGTTTCGTTAGCACATATAGTGTCATTCTGCCCGGCATCGGCTACGGGTAATGCATTAGCAGTAAAGTTTACCACATCACTGTCTTTGCAGGCAGTAAGTGTTCCAACCACTTTAAATGAATAGGATTGTCCTGCTAAGGGCTGTGAAAAGACAGGTGTAATACTGGTAGGATTATTCAAACCGGTAGTGGGACTCCAAACAACAGTGGACGGAGGCAATGACACATTGTTATCAACGGCTAATTGAAGGTCTGTTTTATCGCAAGCAAAAACAGGACTTATTATGGATACCACCGGCAGAGGTCTTACAGTTACAGTAGTAGGAGCCGTTGTTACCGGAGCGCAACCTGAAGCTGTAGCTGTGACCTTGTAAGAATGTGTAGCGCTCGCTTTAAAAGAATACTTGTTTATCTGACTGGCGGCACCCAAAGAATTATTGTCTTCAAAGAACTGATAATTCGTACCACCGCTTGCTGTCAGGTGAACACTATCTCCGTTGCATACAGAAATTGCAGGATCGACTAATAGCGTAGGAGTTAAAGACCCTCCGATGGTCACTGTCACTGTATCTGTAGATATACATCCGTTCCCATTGCTTGTTTGAAATACGAATAAAGAGGGGTTCGCACTTAACGAAGGTGTCACTAAAGGATTTAATGGGTTGGTTTGATTTTTCACCGATGCGCCTGGTGTGATGGTATACCAGGAATTAGTGACATACCCTTGCAATACAGTTAATTGCACATCGCCACCGCAAATAGTTACATTATTACCACCATCGGGTTTGGTATATTGATAGAAAGTGACTACGATTCTGTCTGTGTCATTCGTACACCCGGGGGAACTCCCTATCAACATGAAATTATAAAATGGTGGATTATTTTTATCCGGAACCTGAAGAAAAACAGGAGCCGTTGGGGAAGCAACATCCATCAATGGATTTGCTGAAACCCATCGGAGCGTTTGTGCGGTGGATGCTGTTCCATCCAATGTATAATTCATACTGGGAGCGCCTTCTATAATGCAAAGCCGAACTGTGTCTGCACCGGCTTCTGCATTTATAGAACTGGTTCTGCATAAATTAAATGTATCCACTCCGGTGCATCCATTGGTTTTATCAACAACAGTAATTTTATAATCAATGCATTTGTTTAATGCCGGTATCGGGAATATGGTAGGACTAAAGAAAATAGTGCTACTTATACTATCGGCTGGAGACCAGTTAATGGAGTTGAAGTTGGTGCTGTCAAAAGTAATTTTATAAGCCACATCATCGCAAACTTCCACTGTATCCTGGTCGGCAAATGTATCGGGAATATTTACATTGGCAATTACAGAAATATTTGAAACGCAGGAAGGAGAGTAACTGACTCTGGCATTGTAGGTCGTAGTTTGAGTAGGATTGACAGTGCAGGTTAGTAATCCGGGAATAACAACAGGACCTCCAGACCAAATATTACCGGTTATGGTTAAGCCATTTGGTTTGATGCCGATGGTGCCGGTAATTCCCTGACAGAATGTAGTAGAACTATCGAGAGGAAATGGATTCACAACGACAGAAGCAGTGGTGTCATCCGTACAACCATTGGCATCGGTTGCCAATACCGTTATATCACCCGATTGATTAAAAATAGTGAATGTGGATGCACTCGTTGGGTTTCTAAAAACTATATCCTGCGGTGATGACCACAGGTAAGATGTAAATCCACCGGGAGTAGTGGAAAGGTTTACACTGTCCCCTTTGCACTTAGGGCCTCCAGGAAAATTATTTATGGCTGTGATTGTGGGGAGTGCATTTACTGTCACCGGAACAGTGCGTTGATTAAAACAGCCGGTTGCAAGATTTGTAAGCGACAGAGTTATGTTTTTAACTCCTGCGGTACTATATGTAATTTGAATAGGACCAGGACCTCCGGCAGGATTTGTGGATGAACCGGCTCCAAAATTCCATAACCAATCAAAAGTGACATCAGATTCATTTGTGTTTATTAATCCGGTTGCATTCAAGCAAAGGGTGTTGTCATCAATGCTAAACCCGGCATCCGGATTAGGTTGGACTACAGCCACTATGTCGGCAGTGCCTGTACAACCGCCATTCGTAATGGTTACGGTGTATGTTCCGGCTGAAAGTGCATGAATAGTATCAGTAATTGAACCGGTGCTCCATATATAGGCGTCACCTGCATCCGCAGTTAATAAAAGAAAATTTCCCTGGCAAATTGAGGCGCTTCCGGGATCTGGAGTGATGGCTGGGGTATAAGGTCCTATGCTCACAATGACATTATCACTGCTTGTGCATCCATCTGCGTCGGTGACAGTTACTGAATAATTTCCGGTAGTGACACCTGCGGTTACAGTAAACTTAAGCGTATCAAAATTACCTCCGGTTGCAACGCCATCTCTCTGCCATTGATACGTTACATATCCGTCATCAGCATCAAGAATCAACGTACTTCCGTCGCACAAAGAACGGTCGGGACCTAATTCCAAATTTGGGCTGGGTCTTATATCAATGGAATGTTGTGTCTCACCCGAAGCACATCCTCCTGTGTTAGTGACAGTAAGTGTCACTACCTTTATTCCAGTGGCATCCCAAGTGATATTATGAGGTCCCACTGAAGTTGAGGAGCCCGGACTTGCGCCAGAACCAAAGTTCCATGCAAACGTTGGATTTACAGTATCCTTTCCAGCAAAGGTTGCCACTCCATTGGCTAATTGACCTACGCATGCTTGATTACTTAACGTAAATTCGGAAGTAGGATTAGCCACTACTCTAACCTGTTGGGTAATAGTGTCGGAGAAGCATCCGAGGGATGACTCAACATATAGTACTACATCATAAACCCCGGAATCGGGCCATGTCACTTCCATGGCACTGCTATCTCCTGGAGCTGGAGGAGTGGGAGGTGTGGGGATAGGATTTCCACCGGAAAAATTCCAGTGGTAGATGTCAGTTAATTTATCTCCATTTCCTGTATAATTTACTGTGGAAGAAAATCCGTTGCAAATCGGACTATCTATTGTGAAAGAGGATGTACGAACCGGATTTACGGTAATCTGAATTGTATCAATATCCGAGCATACTCCTGCTGTGCTCACCACTCTGTATAAATAAGTGGTAGGAACTCCCCCTATGGCTACGGGTTTTACTAAAGGTGTTTTGGTAGTATCTTGTCCATTAACAGCAAGTGAAGGGTCACCCGATACAGGAGCAACACAAGTCCACTTGAAAGTAGCGGCGGTAACAGTGACACTGAGTTGCGAGCTATCTCCTTCGCAAATTTCTTCGTCCGGAGAAAGTACGTTTTCCACCGAATCAGCTACCACATAATCGTAATTCAAGGTAGCCACACAGCCATTGCTTGAGTCAGTTACAATAACTGTGAAGGTGTAAGTACCTCCGGCAACAACATGGACTTCAATGGTGTCATGCGCTAACGTATCTTTAGTGGGAAAACTATGGTAGTGTATGGAATCAGCCGGAATTGCGGGTATTACTGACCAGACAAAAGAGGAAGTATCAATACCTTGTCCTACCGAAAAGAGCTGGATATCGTTAACTGATTCTAAGCAGAGGGAGGTAGGAAGGGCGCCAAGGGATGGTCTTTGGAGTGTATCCACCGAAAGCGTAAACGAAGAATCACAACGGGTACTGTCGGTGACAGTCAATGTAAAAATAGTTTGACCAATGACATTTCTGGCGGTAGTAATTAATGCAGTGCCATCGTCAAAGGTAACACCGGGAATATTTGCTGACCATGCGTAGGTGGTTCTCGGGTCGGTGTTACTACCGGTGCCATCGAGTACCACTGTATCGGGGCTAGCCGGACAAACATCTGTTTTGCTGAGTGTGAAAGTAGCGGCGGGTTTGTTATGGAAGTTTACGTCAACAAAGGCGGTGTCACTACAAGGAGGAACAGATGAGCCATAAAGAATAACCAGTCGGAACCGTTCTGATTTTGTGATGATGGCAGTGGTTGTAATTAAAGTATCGTTTTCTATGGGAGTGCCACTTTCGCTCACCCATTTAATCGTAGCGGAACCGGGGTTATACGTGCTTCCGCTTCCGTCTAAAGTAATTGTATCCGCTTCGCAGAGGGTGTCTTCAAGAGCAGTTGCCACCACAATGGGTGCAGAATTGACAGACACTCTGATGGTGTCACTGTTTTTAGAGCAAGTCCCACTCGTATCTCCGTTGGTAACTTCAGCCCAAAAATCCCAGTCGCCTTCAGGACGTTGAATAAAGAAAGGCGGAGTTGCCAAGCTGAAAGGAACAATAGCTCCTGTTGATACATTTCTTCTGTACCACACATACGTTAATTGAATGGGAGGAGTAATAGGAATATCAACAACCATATCAAGTTGAGTGCTGTCGTTTTCGCACATGATGGTTTTTGAAGCAGAAATAGTGGCAGAAGTAATAGTATCATAAACACTGAACCCACCTGTAATAGTGTCGAGACAACCGGTAGAACCATTGGTAGCCCAAACTTCAAAGTCATAAATACCTACGAAACGCGGTTTGGTTGATTTAGTAAAATCAGCAGTAATAGTTACCGTATCTGTAAAAGTTGCTGTTTGAAAATCAGTAGCAGATGCAAGGTCAAGCACATAATAATCTGTTGAAGGGAACCATTTAATGGTATCCTGAACAAAATCCGGGGGCTGATTTAGAGAAGGATTGATTGTAGAATCGTATGGGTTTACCGCGCCATGAGGACCTAAGGGTTCATTGACAGAACCTTCAGGCCATTCAATGGTAAAAGCGGCTGTAAGTGGCACTTCATTCACACAGAGCTGTTCTGGGTCGGGGGTAGGATTTGGTTTAGGAAACACATAAACCACCATGGGTAAAGAAGTAGTGTCACAGGTTTTGCTGTCCACGACATTTAATGTATAAGATTGTGTATTTGCTGGTGTTGAAATTGGGTTCTGAATATTCGGGTCGCTAAGGTCTGTAGCGGGAGACCAAAGGAATGTATAGGGTGGGGTGCCACTGGTAACTGAGACAGTGTCAAAGGGAAGTGCCACGTCAAAAGGTACCGGATAGTAAGCGCAAATTTTTCCTATTGTATCGGGGAGAGTGACGATGGGGCGGGGGTTAATGGTGATTTGAGCGCTATCTCTTGCCTGACAACCCTCAGCATCGCGAATGATAAATTCAAATACATAAACTCCCGGGTTCAATAAATTAGTGCCGAAATTAAATGTAGTTAAAGGTCTGTTTACTGAGTCAATTTTTACAGCGGGACCGCTAACTTTTGACCATTGGTAAAAAGAGAATGGTTGGGATGGGGGAGGAGTTCCCTGAGTAGTTAAGGTATCAAGGTTATCAATAGGTGTTCCTTGACAAACTTCCTGGTCGGGAGAAACCTGAACTTTAAAAGTATCGGCATCCACAAGGAAATCTTTAACGGTATCGGGTCCGCACTGCCCCTGAATAATTAAGGTAACAAAAAAAGGTGTAATTCTACCGCCGTAAGAGTGCCGTACTACTGAAGAATCGCGATTACATCCTACGCCATTATTAAAAACATCAACGCCTACAGTATGAATAACGGTATCCAGAGAACCTGAAGCGGGGTCACCGAAAATCCATTTCCATTCGGAGGTATAAGTTTGGTCATACGGGGAATCGAGACCCCCAGGAGTTATATTAGCAGTTCCTTTAAACATGATTGTATCAAAGCCACACATCTGAGGGTTAGAGGCAAGGGTTGTGTTGGCAGTTTCTGTGCCTGTTATCGGGCGAAAAGCAATGGATCCCACCAAATCTACCACATTGAGATCACTCAGATTTGTTAGCATTGCCTGGGTTGTATCAACTGGACATTCATTTAGGGCTCTGAGCGCAGGTGAGTAAGTTCCGGGAGAATCATAAGAAACAAGGGAATCATTATCCTGTTGTGAATTTGAAAAATGTATGTATTGTGTTTTTCCATGATCAGACGAGAAAAATAATCTAACATTTGATCCCAATCTTAATGAATCAGTTGCATCAATTGCCGTAGAAAAAAGCACACTATCTTCTTCTATATCACTGAGACAGCCAATTAATGGATTAAAAACAAAATCAGAAAGTGCTAAAACATCTTTGGGATTTTCAATAACTTCACCACTTGCGTTAACTGTAAATTTTTTCTCAACTTTTCCTTCATCATCTATAGCAATATGATAAATACTATCTTCTAAAACAGCAAATTGTATTGAAAATGAACCATTAGATCTGATACATCCATTGACATCAGGGACAGCTGTTAAACTACCACATGAGCCGCTAAAAGCTCCGACTTTAAAAGTTGTAGAATCAACACCTGAAAAATTAATGGTAGCTGTCCCCCCCCCTTTTTTACCTTTAACCTGATACCAGACAATATTTGAAGTAATAGCAAGTCCACAAATAGTATTTCCAGGAATATCAATGGTAGAAGAACTTGCTTGAGTATTTTGGTTGGTATTATTACCACATAAAAAAGTTGCTATACCGCAAGAATCGCTTTGTCCGAACGCATAAACGAGCGTAAAGAAAAACAAAGCGGTGAGGGAGAAGAGTTGTTTTTTCATTTTATTAAAAAATTAAGTGTGCGAAGATAATGAATATTTTGCTGAAAACTATTTCACAAAACAAAAATACAACCTCTACGAGGTTCCATTATTGATGGATGAGGTTCCATTTTGTTGTATGATATTTCATTATGTTGGTGACTATAATTTCAAAAAATTTCAAAATCATTTATCAAAAAAATTAAATAAAAATCTCTCATCATATTCAATTTCAAATTTTTTCAATAATCCCGTGTATTCCTGTTTAAATGTATGTTTGGCATGATGTTGTTTTTGATTCTGAATGTATTTATACACGTTATCCAGATGAGAACGGCTGTAGGAAAAAGCACCATAACCGTCCTGCCACTCAAATTTTTTGCGTAACCAATCAGTTACATTTATAAATAACGAAGAGCTTCTTTTAATATCTCTCACTGTATCTGAAATGGAAACATTAGGATTTAGTCCTAAAAAAACATGGATATGGTCGGGCATTCCGTTTACAATAATGGATTTATGATCCTTTCCTGAAATAATCCCTGAAATATATTTATAGAGTTCCGTTGAGAAATTTTCATGAATGAGACATTCGCGGTATTTTACCGCAAAAACCAATTGGATATACAATTTTGTGAATGAACCTGGTTTCATAATATTTGATTTTTTAAATTTAATTAACTATTCAATAAAAATACAATGGTCAAAAAAAATGCAACGTCCACAAAATGCAACCCCTATGGGGTTGGTGGAAAACGTGATTATCGTTCTACCACAGAAATGCAACCCCTACGGGGTTGGGTGGTTATTCCCCCATCCCTTAACGAATCAACGAAATCAACCCACTGCGTCTAAAGCCCTTGGAGGTGGTGATAATATAATAATAAGCTCCTTCATGCATCTGATAGTTTGTATCTGAGCCCTCCCACGAATTAGAAGAAGACGAACTTCTAAAAATAATTTCACCCCAACGGTTAAAAATGGTAAATATAAAGGGTTCAAATCCGCTTAGAAATCTTAAATTAAATCTATCGTTATAACCATCCCCATTGGGAGTAATTACGTTCGGAATTTTAAGGGAATAAAAATTTTTTTCCACCTCTTCGTTTTCAGACATGCGCCTGGAATCATGCGGATTCATTTTTTTTGGAAAACCGGAGGAATGAATTTCTTTACCATCCACATTATCCGTTATGACCGAGGGGGCTTCTTTACCGTCCACATTATCCGTAATGACTGACGGCAATTCCATTTCATCTGCATTTTCGAAAGTACCCGAGGGTTCCGATGCTCTTCCATCAATGTTATCGGTTATAACGGTGGGTCTGTTAAGGTCGGCGCGGGTAAGTTGGCTGTATTGGTGATTGTAAACCGGACCCTGAGGAAGACGGATGTTCTGGTTATCATTTTCAGAAATGGACTGATAAAACAACTGAGGGTTACGGCTGAATTGTTCAGGCGTAATCTCCTGGGCGTTTGTGATTTGTGCGATGCTTGTTATAAAAGCAATCAGCCACATCATCGTAGTACGGGTGATGTTTTTTTGTTTTTTCATTGTAATTCGGTTGCAATGCAATTGTAATACAGTTGTTGTTCGTTGTAAATCGTAAATCGTAAAGAGTCCAATTCCAATGTAAAGGTAAAAAGGATTTTTGAGGTAATAAAAGTACAAAAATATTTATTTGTCGGAATAAAATAGTGTTGTTTTTTAATTAAAAAAGAAATATATTTGTGTAATATATTGATTATCAGGTAATTTTTTGTATTATGGTGGTTGCTTTTATACTGCTTTGTCGGAATGAATGTGTCGTTTTTTGCTAAATAAAATAGTAATACAGTGGTAATACTATGGTAATACAGTGGTAATGCAGTAGTAATACAATGGTAATGCAGTAGTAATACAATGGTAATGCAGTGGTAATACAGTGGTGATACAGTGGTGATACAGTGGTAATACAATCGTATTACAATCGTATTACCACCGTATTACCACCGTATTACAATCGTATTACAATCGTATTACCACCGTATTCCAATCCCATGACCTCCAGCAAGCTCATCTCTCTCCTCCGAACTCTTTCAAAAACCGAAAGAAACCGCTTTGCACTATATCTGAATTCCCCGTTATACACTAAAAAGAAACTGCTTTCAGATTTTTTTATGTTTCTCAACAGGAAAGCGTTCGGGAAACCTGAAAAAATCCCAACCCGTGAAAGTGCGTTCCGACATTTGTTTCCCCATAAAAAGTTTGACGACTTGCGCATCCGGCATCTAATGGAAGAACTGCTTATCCAACTTGAAAATTTTATTACCATAAACTTAGTGCAAGCGAACGAATTTTATTTTCATTTCACCATGCTTCAGCATGCACGCCGGAAAGAACTGAATAAACACGTTGGTTCAGGAATGGTTTTTTTAGAAAACTCTTTGGAAAAGAAATCATTCAGAAATGCAGAGTATTTTTATAACCGTTTTTTGCTGGAAGCAGAAAAAAGCAAACAGGCATCTTCTCAGGAAGAGCGGATTAGTGGCACTGATCTGGAATCGGTAAACAACCCGCTTGATAATTTTTACATTATTACCAAACTTAAATACGTTTGTGAAATGATGAATGAGCGTCAGATATTATCCGGAGAAAACAAGTTGCTTTTAATGGATGAAATTCTTTCGCATCTCGAAAAAAATCCGGATAGTTATGAAAATGTACCGGTGATGCATATCTATTATCTGATATTTCTTACGCTGAAAAATTCCGGTGACACTTCAAATTATTTCAAGTTAAAAAAAATGTTATTTCAGCAATCGGGTTTTGCAGAACAGGAAGAGGAGAGGGAAATATTTACCTATATTCAAAATTATTGCATCCGAAAAATAAATGCCGGCGATGAAAATTTTCTAAATGAATTATTCGAAATTTATAAACATGTGCTGGACAAAAAAATAATTTTCAAAGAGGGATTTCTCTCACCCTGGGATTATAAAAACATCGTCGTGATTTCATTGCGGTTATCAGAATTCTCGTGGACTGAAAATTTCATAGAGCACTATAAAAATTTTATTTTGTCTGCGTACCGTGAAAATGCATGGATATACAATATGGCAAAATTGCGTTTTCATCAGAAAGATTTTCACAGCACCCTGCAGTTTCTTCAAAAAGTAAATTACGAAGACGTTTTTTATTCATTAGATTCAAAAACCACCTTGCTAAAAACTTATTATGAGTTGAAAGATATTGTCGGTGTTTCGAGCGTGTGTGAAAGTTTTTCTGCTTACCTTCGCCGGAACCGTTTGGTGTCACAACAGCACAAAACCAATTATAAAAATTTTATTCACCTTACCCGTCTGCTTTCCGATTGCCGGAGCAATGGAAAACCGGCGCTTGAAATCGTTAGAAACAGAATTCAGGAAACAACACAGGTAGCGGATAGCAATTGGCTTAAGGAGAAAGTGGGAGAGATGGGGGGTGGGGGTTGATGCTGTGTAACGACACGGTGCACTATGCCGCCATAAAAAAATAATAATGAAAAAATCAATTTTCCTGTCCATAATATATTTTAGTTATTTTTCTGTTTTTAGCCAGAAAATAAATTCTAAATCTAAAGTTGTACGTGGAAGCGATAATCCAAAAACAACCGTACACTTTAAAGACAATTTTTCGGTACGCATGGATAAATCCCTTTACAAAAAATGTAATACCGCCCGGTTTTCATTTTACATGGGAAAACAAGCAAAAAGAACCATTCTGCTGATGAATCTCTCCAGAGTAGCGCCCGTTTTTTTTGCGGACAGTATATTAATAAAGTATGATGGCACTGTAAAACAAAAAAACAGGAGATATATTGAATCACTTTACAGAGACCTCAAAGAATTGGAAGTCATGCAGGTATTAAAACCATCTATTGGTTTGTGGCTTTCTGCTTTTTCCCATGCCTTGATTTCCGGCATCACCTCGTATGAAGGTCACCGCGGATTGAAACTTCGCCTGAGATTATTTTTGAATCTTAATGGCACGTATGGGGAAAATTGTGATTATGGTCCCCGTAATGCATTGGATATAGTGATGGACTTGTTGATTGATGAAGGAATCCCGGGTGTGGGACATCGTGAAAACATCTTATCGGAAAAATTTTACAGAGTAGGTGTTTCCAAAAAGTGGCACTTCCAGTATCGCAGGAATACGGTGATGGATTTTTCGGGGAAAAAGTTTTTGGATTTGTTTTGAATCAATAAAAATGAAATTACAGTGACACGGTGCACCGTGTCACTACAGTATGATTTACATGAGAGATTGCTTAGAACACAGTCCCTTCCGCTGATTCTTTTTTAAATGGGTAATCGGTATTATAATGCAACCCGCGACTTTCTTTTCTCAGCATGGCAGATTTAATAATCAGGTATCCTGCGCTGATTAGATTTCTTGTTTCACATAAATCAACACCTATCGTGGTTTTTTTATACAACGCTTCGGTTTCTTCAAAAAACATGGCTAATCTTTTTTTAGCGCGCTCCAGACGAACATCGGAGCGGACAATGCCCACATAACTGCTCATCATCTCCTGAATTTCTTTTTTTACCTGCAATATCAGAATTAATTCTTCGGGATTGGTAGTTCGGGATGCATCCCAGCGAGGAATATCTTTGGGAGAAAAATTGGGATTTCTTTGCGAATTACTTTTTTTGAATTCGAGACAATGCATTAAAATCCGATTTGAAAATACAAGAGCTTCCAACAGAGAATTTGACGCTAACCGGTTTGCACCATGCAGACCTGTAGAGGCACATTCTCCGCAGGCATAAAGTTTCCGGATGGAGGTTTTTCCCCATTCATCGGTTTTTACTCCACCGCAACAATAATGAGCGGCTGGCACCACCGGCACGAGGTCTTTCCTCATATCGTAGCCGGCATGTTTGCAATGGTTATACACATTAGGAAAATGTTTTTTTAATTCTACGGGTGACACTTTTCTGGCATCGAGATACAGGAACGACTTACCGCTTTTTTTCATTTCAGAATCCATCGCCCGTGCCACTATATCCCTGGGAGCCAACGAACCCTGAGCATGATACGAATACATGAATTCTTTTTGCTGGTGGTTTTTTAGAACGGCACCGGCGCCACGTAATGCTTCTGTAATAAGGAAAGAAGGAGAAATCCCGGGATGAAACAATGCAGTAGGATGAAATTGATAAAATTCCATGTTTTCAACTTTTGCTTTCGCGCGATAAGCCATGGCAATTCCATCACCGGTTGCAATTAATGGATTTGTTGTGTTGGCATAAACCTGACCTACGCCTCCGGAGGCAAGAATGACATTGCCGGCTGAAAAAAATTCAACCTTGGCGGTATTAACCTCAAATGCATATACACCAAAACATTCAATACCCTGACTTGCTTTGGTTATTTTTTTTCCAAAATGATGCTGTGTTACCAGCTCAAGCGCAAAATAATTTTCAAGAAGAGTAATATTTTTCTTTTTGAAAATCTGAGCCAGCAATGCTCTTTCAATTTCAGCGCCTGTACTATCCTGAAAATGCAGAATTCTCTTATCGGAATGTCCCCCTTCCTTGGCTAAATTAAATTCGCCGTTTCGGTTGCGGTCAAAGCTGGCTCCCCAGCGGACTAATTCTTTAATACGAACAGGACCTTCCTTCACGACTAAATTTACAATTTCACGGTTGCATAATCCATCGCCGGCAATTATAGTGTCATTGATATGCTTTTCGTAAGAGTCACCCGTATTAAAAACTCCGGCTATTCCTCCCTGAGCATACTTGGTGTTTGTTTCATCTCTTTGCGCTTTGGTCATGATGCAAACGGTTCCGTGCCGGGATGCTTTTAGCGCAAAACTTAAACCGGCAATGCCGGAGCCGATGATAAGATAATCGTAGTGTTTCATATATTACTAAAAAATCAAACAATTCTTTTCCCATGCGGTTATTAATTTTGAAAATCCTTCGGTCCATTGACTTTCAAAAAACATGTTCTTACCTGTGACCGGGTGAATAAAGCCAAGTGTTTTGGCGTGTAATGCCTGGGACGGCAGGAAGTTGAAACATTTTTCTACAAATGTACGGTAAGTGCCATCATTGGGTCCTTTTAAAATGGAATTCCCACCGTAACTTTTATCGTTGAATACCGGGTGACGCAAATAGTTCATGTGTGCTCTTATCTGATGGGTTCTTCCCGTTTCCAGCGTACATTCAATTAAAGAGGTATAGGTAAAATCTTTTATGACACTAAAATGAGTGACAGCATTTTTTCCGTTTTCCGGTGACACAACCGCCATGGTTTTCCGATCGTTAGGATTTCTTCCCAAGGGTGCATTTATGGTTCCGGTTTGTTGAGGAAAACTTCCCCATACTAATGCGTGGTATTTTCTTTCTACCGAATGTTCAAAAAATTGTTTGCTTAAATGCATCATGGAAAATTCTGTTTTGCACACAACCAATAATCCAGAGGTGTTTTTATCAATGCGATGCACTAATCCCGGACGGGGTGATTCTTTTTGTACTGACTGTAGATTATTGCAATGATACAGCAATCCGTTTACTAGGGTATCTTTCCAATTTCCATAAGCAGGGTGAACTACCATTCCAGCCGGTTTATTAACAATCAACAAAAACTCATCCTCATAGACAATATCCAGAGGAATGGGTTGTGGAATAATTTCAGTAAACTGCGGAGGAAAGGGTAATAATACCGTAATTTCATCATTGGGTTTAATTTTATAACTGACTTTTACAGGTTTGTTATTAACTCTTACCAACTCAATTTCAGATGCTATTTTGATTTTTGTACGGCTTAAGCCGGAAATCTGATTAGTAAGATAAATATCCACCCGCATGGGCTCCTGACCTTTGTCAACCGTAAGCCGGTGATGTTCGTACAATTCAGAGTCGTGAGGAAAGTTTAATTCTGCGTCCATAAATTCCAAACTTACATGAAATTTTTTGATTTCATATTATACAAAAAAAGGTATAGGGTATAAGGGTATCGGGTATAAGGTGCAAATAAAGTTCCATTTCCTATATACCCCTATACCCTATACACAATGATTTGAAATTTCACTTAATAAGATTACCTTTGAAGCCAGACAAAAATCCATTGAATAGCGCATACAAAATAGTTCTTCTATTTTTACTTTTTATACATTCCCATCGTTTATTGTTTTCACAGGAAGTTGAAATTTCTGGAAAGATTACGGATATAAACAGCCGGGAACCGCTTGCATTCGTCAATATTATTATCACTGGGACATCAACCGGTGGCACTACTGACATTAACGGTGAATTTAAGATAAAATCATCCACGCCTGTTTCATCTCTATCCTTAAGTTATGTGGGGTACAAGCCATTGATTTTTCAGGTGGGTACGAAATTTTCAAAAATAAATATCGGGATGGAAAGGGAAGTTTATACGTTAAAGGAAGTAGAAATAATTGCCAAAGAAAATCCGGCTATCCCCATAATTAAAAAAGCCGCCAAGAACCGGAATATCAATAATTTTAATGAAATTGTAAAATACAGCGGCATTGTTTTCAATGACCTCGTTGCCGATAAAAATACTATTTATTCACCGAATTCAGACAGTATTGTGGATCTTGATAAATTTCTACATTCGGTAGAAGTATTTATGGTACAGAACACCGAAGAACGGAGTTATTATTATGGTCGTGACACTGTTTCATGCACTAACAACCGCCGCTATGCCGGCTTTCAAAATCCGGAATTTCTGCAAAGAACTGATGAGTTCAGAAATTTTAATTTGTATGATGATAAAATTACGATTGGAGCCGGCAATTATATCAGTCCTTTGAGCCGCCGGGGTATCAACCGTTATTATTATATTCTTGGCGATACCTTGATTAATGAAAAGGATACCGTTTATGTGATTTTGTTCCGACAAATTATGAAATCCAGATTTGAGAAAGAAGGGTTATCCGGGTTGTTGTACATCAGCACAAATCGTTACCGGCTTAAAAATGCCGTGACCAATCATACAGAAGAATATTCGAATCATAGGATAAAAATTCACCAGAAGTATGAAATTTTTCGTGAAGGCACAGGAGAGAACAAGCGGATTACTATCAAAAGAGCAACCCATGTGATGATGTGGGTGTTGTGAGAGGTTACTATTCAGATAGGGGCTTGCCACTCAAGTTTCTAATTTCTATTTTCCATTACTATTTTCCATTTTCAAATTTCATGTAAGTTTCTCCTATAAATCCGACCTCACCCCAGCCCCTCTCCAAAAAAATGGAGAGGGGTTAAAAAGCGCCTGGATTTTTATTTGCCTGTGTGTAAATCAAAATTTTCGTGTAAGTTTGTAGAAAAATATGAAAAATCAACTCTTTTTTTTTGTAATTATAAACGCGCTTTGCGTGATTACATGCACTCAAAAAACCTCTCAGGAAAATGCAACGACTGGGGCGGATACTTTATCTATAAACACACCGGAAAATGAAGTGTCAGCGGCGGAATCAAACATTTCCAAAAATGGGATTACGCTTACTCCTTTTAAAGATTCTCCTGATTTTCAGGAAGCGAAACTGAGAATATCTTCTCCCAAAGAAACTGAAAAACTCAGCGCTGGAAAAATAAAATTTACTTTTGATGTCAGCAATTATGAATTAAAATCACAAACTACCGATGCCGGAACTAAACTTTGCGCAAATTCCAAGGATGGACAACACATTCATTTTATTGTGAATGATGAGCCATATATGGCGTTATACGAACCTCAAACGGAGCATGTATTGAAGGATGGTCTTAACATAGTACTTGCATTTCTTTCGCGTTCGTATCATGAAAGTATAAAAACACCCAAGGCATATCAATTAAACCAATATGTAGTAGGAAAAGGGCAAGTTAAGTTTGAAGACCTCACGGCGCCGCTTCTTTTTTACAGTCGTCCCAAAGGGCAATATACCGGCAGTGACACAAAAAAGATTATTCTTGACTTCTATCTGATAAACACAACACTGACACCGGATGGAAATAAAGTACGTGCCACTATAAATGGGAATGAGTTTATTTTGACGGATTGGGTTCCTTATTTTATAGAAGGACTTCCCATGGGCGATAATACGATTAATTTAGAGCTGATTGATAAAGAAGGAAAGGTAATTCCCGGTTTGTATAATTCAGTAGAAAGGAAGATTAATTTGATGGAATAACTTTATAAATGGTTAGATGGCTTAATGGTTAGATGGTTAGATGGCTAAATGGTTAAATAGTTAGATGGTTAAATGGTTAAATGGTTAAATAGTTTCCACCTAACCATATAACCATATAATAATATTTCTAATGAAAAGATATTCATTCATCTTTTCAATCTTCCTATCCTTGCTGGTATTAAACTCGTTTGCAGTTTGTAGGACATTTCTAAAAATTCAACCAATTGTCTCCCTTAGTTTTCCTCCAGGCAATAGTTACGAAAAAGAGTGGGCGGAAATTGAAAAAAATGAGAAAGCCGGCTTAGCCAATACCGCGCTCGAAAAAACCCGTGCCCTTCTGGAGAGAGCCAAAAAAGAGAAAAATTATCCCCAACAAGTAAAAGCATTATTATATATTTTAAAATTCCGTCTCCTTATGGAAGAGGACGAGAACGTGGTTATGATCCGAAATACGGAAGATGAATTAAAAACAGCTCCCTTTCCCGTAAAACCTTTATTATTTTCTATTCTCGCGGAACTTTATGAAAACTATGCAGACCAAAACAGATACCGCTTTTCACAACGTACAGCCACTACCGACAAAGATAACACCGACATCTCCACCTGGGATCTCAGCCGGATTGAACAAAAAGCATTTGGTTTATATGAACTGTCACTAAAACCCACTGACAAATTGCAACGCACACCCATTGAGGTATTCGATGAGGTGCTGATACCCGGCAGAGGATCCCGTAACTATCGCCCGACACTATTTGATTTTCTGGCACACCGGGCATTGGATTTTTATATGCACAAAGATTATTCCTCACCCAAACCCTTAAACGAATTTACCTCTGAAGGTCCCGAGGGATTTTTAAACACCACTGATTTTGTAAATCATAAATTTAATAACAATGGGGATTCCGTTTCCAAAATAGTTGCGGCAGTTAGAATTTGTCAGGAATTAGAAAAGTTTCATTTGCGTGACAGTATTCCCGATGCTTTAGTGGATGCCTGTCTGAAACGATTGGCTTTTTTTCAGGATATTTCCCTATATGAATTTAAAGATTCACTCCGGATTAATGCACTGCAGTGGTTGGAAAAAAAGTATCGTCAATTTCCTTCTGTGACACGGGTTCAGTATGAACTCGCAACTGCATATAACAATGCTTTTCCACCAAATCCTAAAAAAGCGCTTGACTATTGCGAAACAGCGATTAAGAATTTTCCTAAGTCATCCGGAACACAAAACTGCCAATATCTTAAAAAACAAATTTTGCGAAAATCTTTAAACATTAAGCTCGAAAAAACAACCGCTTGTGAAAAACCTTTCAGAGCATCTGTAGAATATAAAAATGTAAATGCAGTTTATTTCCGTTTGATAAAAACCGATTATCATGCCTTGCGTCAACTAAGAAACAAAAGCCAGATTGATAAAATTAATGCGATGCTTAATTCAGAAGTTCTGAAAAGCTGGAGCCAGCATCTTCCATCGAAAAATGATTTTTTGACACATCGCACTGAAATTAAAATTGATGAACTGCCTGCAGGTTACTATCTTCTGATGATGAGTGAAAAAGAAAGCTTTCAGAAAGTAAAAAATCATATAGCAGTTACGGATTTTCAGGTGACCAATTTATCTCTCATTGAGAGAAAAAATAAAGATGGTTTTATAGTTTTCAGAGTACTTAATGCCGAAAATGGTTCTCCGGTTCCCTCCGCCATTGTAAAAATATGGACTGAGAATTATGATTATAGAACAAGGAATTATCAGATACAGAAGAGGGACTCATTACTCACCGATTTTTATGGACAATTTTATTTTAAAAACTTACGAAAGGATGAATATCATAATTTGAAAATTGAAATTCAAAAAGAAAAAGACAGGTACATTTCTGAAGGGAATTATTATCATTACAGAAATTATAATAAGAATTCGAAAGAAGAAAGAATCAAAACATTGTTTTTCACCGACCGGGCTATTTATCGCCCGGGACAAACCGTTTATTTTAAAGGACTCCGGTATGAATGCGATGAGGATGAAAATCCGGTAGATGTCTTAGCCGGACTAGACGTTGAAGTTACCTTCAACGATGTAAATGACCAGGAAATAAATACGCTGAATTTGAAAACAAATGAGTATGGTTCTTTCTCCGGCTCCTTCCGTATTCCGGTGGGACTGCTTAACGGAGAAATGACGATTGAAGATGATTTTAGTTCCATCCGGATTCAGGTAGAGGATTACAAACGCCCTCAGTTTGAGACAGAATTTTTACCGGTTTCAAACGCATACCGGCTTAATGACACGGTAGAAATTTCAGGTAAAGCTATTACGTATTCAGGAGCTCCGTTAGGTGGCGCCACTGTAAAATATCACGTCACCCGCTCAGGATGGTTTCCTTTCTGGAGATGCGGATGGGGAAATTTTCCCACCATACCTGAAAAAGAAATTGCCTACGGAGAAGTTAAAACAAATGAAGAAGGGATTTATAAAATCAGGTTTATAGCGAAGGCAGATAAAAATCAAAAACCTTTCCGGTTACCGGAATTTTCATTTGGTGTCACCGCGGATGTCACCGATATCAGCGGGGAAACACATTCTGCCGCGAAAACCATACGGGCAGGGTTTGCATCTATAAATCTCGAATTATCAGTTCCCGAAAGGGTTGAAATAAGTCGTGGAATTAATATAAAAGCAGGTGCTGTAAATTTAAGCGGTGAACAAGTATCTGTTACCGGAAATTTCATACTCTGGAAATTACAATCGCCGGAAAGAATTTTAAGAAAACGATTATGGAGTGAACCGGACACATTTGTCATTCCCCAAAATGAGTACACGCAATACTTTCCTGAAGATGTTTTCGGTAATGAAGACAGGCAGGAAAACTTTAGCAGGGAAGAAAAAATAACCGAACTCCCATTCGATTCACAAATGACTCATAGCTTTCAAATTGACAACTTAAAACCCGGAATTTATTATTTGGAACTGAATGCAACCGATCCTTACGGAATACCTGTGAAAACCGATAAAATAATTACTTGCTATACTTTTAAAGACGATACATTGCCTTTAGCAACTCCTGATTTTTTTATTTTTTCAGGAAAAAGTGATGACAAAAAATCTGATTTAATGGTGACACAAAATCAATATGAACCAGGCGATAAAATCAATTTCCTCTGGGGATCATCTTACAAAGATGCAGTGGCATTGCTTGAGTTAGAACAAAAAGGAAAAATTATTGATTCAACGGTTATCAGAGTTTTAAATGGAGTAAAACCCTGGACATTTACGCTAAAAGAAGAACACAGAGGCGGCATCACATTACATCTTAACATGGTTCATTCTCACAGGTATTATGAACACACCCAGGAGATTCCTGTATCGTGGTCAAACAAAGAATTAAAAATATCGTTTGGCACATTCCGTGACAAGTTGAAACCCGGACAAGCAGAGCAATGGAAAATAAAACTCACAGGACCGAAAGCAGAGAATGTCGCTGTGGAAATGGTGGCGACTTTATACGATGCTTCCCTCGATGCTTTTAAAATGCACGGATGGGAGACCGATTTGCGTTCCCTGTTTCATTCCCGGCTGTCTTATTCAAGCGGCTCAGGTTTTACAACGACCTATCCTGAAGTATTTGAAATAAAATGGAATGAGTATGGGAAACTTTCAACTATTACCTATGACAGATTGAACTGGTTCAAGAATTATTACCAGACATCAGGCGGAATTTCAAGAGCGAATGTGTATGAATCAGAAGACAATGAAGAGTCGCTTAATATGGATGAAATGAAAGTAATAGATAAAGCCGCCCCCGCTATGCAGGAAGTTGAAATTGCTGACTATAGAGTGCCACTTATTTCAGCCGATGAGACAAGCGTGGGAGAAACCCGCAAACCTTTGAAGGATAAAAATTCTACAACCCCGGTATCTCCACGAAAAAATTTTTCTGAAACGGCTTTCTTTTATCCCCATCTTATAACAAACGATAAAGGAGAAATTGAAATTAATTTTAAAATGCCAGAATCACTTACACGCTGGCGGTTCATGTCTTTTTCCCATTCAAAAGACATGAAAACAATATACGAAGAAAAAACATTAGTGACACAAAAAGAATTAATGATAGATCCGCAATTACCCAGAATATTCAGACAAGGCGATGAAATTGAATTGAGCGCAAAAATTATAAATCTTACGGACACAAGTGTATCAGGTAAAACATATCTGGAAATTTTTGATGCCGGCACTTCAAAACGAATTTACCTTTTTACATCATCGAAAGATTCATCCCGGAATTTTAATCTGCTTAAAAAGCGAAGTGAGTCGTTTTTCTGGAGAATAAAAGTACCTGCAGAGTATGATGCCATTACATTACGCATGACCGCATCTTCCAAAAATTTTTCCGATGCCGCCGAAATCACACTCCCGGTTTTACCTTCTAAAATTTTACTTACAGAGTCGCTTCCCTTATGGACAAGAGGAATAGGAAGTAAAAATTTTGAATTTTTAAAATTAGCATCCTCTGCAAATTCTCCTACTCTCCAACAACATAAGGTGACTCTTGAATACAGTAGCAATCCTGCCTGGTACGCTGTTCAGGCATTACCCTACATGATGGAATTTCCTTACGAATGTTCCGAGCAGGTTTTTACGCGGTTCTATGGAACAGTGCTGGCTTCATATATTATTCAAACAAATCCCGAAATACAAAAAGTTTTTGAACGATGGAATACAGTGTCACAAAAGCAGTCATTGCTCTCCAATCTTGAAAAAAATCAGGATTTGAAATCGGTCATGCTCGAAGAAACTCCCTGGGTGATGGAAGGAAAAGATGAAACGGAACAGAAAAAACGGATTGCATTGCTTTTTGATTCAAATACGCTGAACGAAAACATGAGCAAAAACATTCTTAAATTGAAGAATCTCCAATTAGCTAACGGTGCGTGGCCCTGGTTTCAGGGAATGCCGGATGATAGATTTATAACCCAGCATATTGTTACCGGTTTCGGAAAATTAAGAAATTTGAATGTCATTGGATTTAAGTGGGAAGAGCACAAGGATATGATTTACCGTGCGTTGGATTACCTCGACAATGAGATGTGGGAAGAGTACGAATATCTTAAAAAACAAAAAACGGAATGGAAGGACGATCATCTTTCGCCGGTTACCATTCACTATTTATACATGCGCACATTATTTTCTGAAAAAGAAGTGCACAAAAAATACAAAGAAGCCACAGAATATTGGATTTCTCAATGTAAAAGTTACTGGCTTGCAAAAAGTAATCTGAATAAAGGAATGATTGCCATTACTCTGAACCGGCTGAAGGATAAAATTATTCCCATGATGATTATTAAATCCTTAAAGGAATATTCTTTGTCTTCGGAAGAAATGGGCATGTATTGGAAAGCACAAAGTTCCACCTGGTATTGGCATTCAGCGCCTGTGGAGACACAGTCCATGTTAATTGAGGCATTTGAGGAAGTGGCACAAGATACTGCTTCGGTAGAATCCATGAAGGTCTGGCTTTTAAAACAAAAGCAGACCCAAAACTGGAGGACAACCAAAGCAACAGCCGATGCCTGTTATGCGCTTTTGATGCGTGGCACTGATTTGCTTGCGTCAAAAGAACCCGTGGAAATTCTGATTAGTGGCACTGAAGTCGAAAAATTGAAACCCGAAATAAATAAATCAGCCGGGACTGGATATTTCAGAGCCGATTGGAATGGCACAGAAATAAAACCTGAATTGGGAAATATTAAACTCACGCAAAAAGAGAAAGGGATTTCCTGGGGGGCGTTGCATTGGCAGTATTTTGAGGAAATGAATAAAATTACCTCTCATGAAACGGCATTGAAACTAGATAGGAAAATTTACAGGCAGGTTCAAACCGGTAAGGGACCCGTTCTTGAATTAATCAGTGACACTACAGCACTACATGCAGGTGATTTAGTGAAAATCAGAATTGAATTGAGGACAGACAGGGATATGGAATACATTCATTTGAAGGATTTGCGTGCTACTGGGTTGGAGCCGGTAACCGTGCTTTCGCGCTATACCTATCAGGACGGGTTGGGATATTATGAGAGTCATAAGGATGCGGCATCCCATTTTTTCATTTCCTGGTTAAGAAAGGGCGTGTATGTTTTTGAGTATCCGCTGAGGGTTGTTCACAAAGGTTCGTATCTGAGTGGTTTTTCATCTATCCAATGTATGTATGCCCCGGAGTTTAATTCCCATTCGGCGGCATTAAAATTAAAAGTCGAATGAGCGTGGAGGCGTAAGAAACCCTGCTTTTTACCTACCCTATTTTGTAATCTTACCCTTATTTTTGTCTATAAGAATTTAACAAATACAAATCATGAAAAACATCTCAAAGTACCTGCTCCCTCTGCTTGGAATTGCATTTCTCATCGAAATATTCACAGCACACTATATAGCGTTACATGCAAAAACGAATTATAATCCGGTAAGACCCTGGTCGTATGGAATTCCATGGAAAACAGAAATTGCATTTTTACCACAGCTTGCTTTTGCTATGAAAAAGGGCTCCATGGATTATGAGTACCTGAGCGATAACCGGTACCGTAATGACATAAAAAAAATGAAACCGGTAATTAATCTTCAGGTCATCTTCGGATTTGAATTTTTAAAACAATGTGTTATTGAAAGTGGAGTGATGTTTCAGCAAAAGGGTTCTTTTTACAAAGGAGAGTTTGTAAATGGCGAGGGAAATATAAATAACGGTTCCATCAGACGTAACTTAACTTATTTTTCTGTTCCACTTTGGCTACGGTTTCAAACCTTGTTAAAAGATTTTCGTGTTTATGGAAGAGGGGGAATCACAGCAGGGTATAGAATAACTGCAAAAGAAATCAGTGACAATGGTATTTCGAGTATTGAAACTGACATCAAAGATAAAACTGATTTCGTGGAAGCGGCATCTTTGCTTGCATGTGGAGTAGAACTTAACAGTAATTTAAGAATGTCGTATTTTGTAGAATGTAATTTTTCCTACGGGTTAATGCCCTTTATATTATCGTCACCAGAAAATTTTGCATTACGGAATACGTTGATTGGGATTGCTTTTGGGATGAGGTTTCATAGTGATAGATGATGACCTTATTGTTTTATGCATAACAAATCTCTACCCCCTCTCCATTTTTTTGGAGAGGGGCTGGGGTGAGGTCTTTAAGTTGACGCGTATGTGCTCCGTGTCGCTACACCGCAAACACGGAACCCAGCGACACGGTGCACCGTGTCGCTACACAAAAACCTACTTCATAATCTCCTTCACGGCTATTGGAACCCCCACGCTTGCTTTTTCCGGAATCTTCCGAAGATTTTTAATTCCTTCAACCGGAGGAATATTCGGGTCAATAAGGTAAACTGTTGAAAATCGTGGAATATAATTTATAAGGGAAGCGGCGGGATATACCACAAGAGAGGTACCAACGACCATAAAAATATCGGCAGTTAAACATTCGTTCATTGCGGTTTCCATCATGGGTACTTGTTCACCAAACCAAACGATATGAGGGCGTAATTGTGAACCCTTCGGGCATTTATCACCAATTTTGATTTGCCAGGGTTTTTTTAATTCAACAATAAAATTTTCATCCACAGAACTTCTTGCTTTATTAATTTCACCGTGCAGATGAATAATGTTGGAAGAGCCCGCCTGTTCATGCAATTCATCTACATTTTGTGTTATGACAATGACCTTAAATTTTTCTTCCAGTTTTTTCAACGCAAGATGACCTGCATTTGGTTTTGCGTTCAATGCGGCGGCTCTTCGCTCATTATAAAATTTCAATACGAGTTCCGGATTTTCTCTCCATCCCTGAATCGAAGCTACCTGCATGACATCGTATCCCTCCCACAAACCGCCTGAATCACGAAAAGTTTTCAATCCGCTTTCTGCGCTGATTCCGGCTCCGGTGAGAACGACTATTTTTTTCATTTCTATGGCGATTTTTTTTTCTACGTCCCCAACAACCTGTTGATAATCTCATCCACCGTCACCCCTTCCGCTTCCGCTTTGAAATTCCGGATGAGGCGATGACGAAGGATAGGTCTTGCCACTGCCTTGACATCTTCAATGTCGGGAGAATATTTGCCGGAAAAAGCCGCGTGACTTTTTGCGCCGATAATCAGATATTGCGAGGCACGTGGCCCAGCTCCCCAGGTAATATATTGATTTGTGAAATCGGGGGCTAAGGAATTTCCGGGTCGTGTTTTATGAACTAAATTTACCGCATATTCCAATACATTTTCCACAACCGGAATATTCCGGATTACTTGCTGGAAATACATAATTTCATCTGCTTTGATTTGTGGGGATAGTGACACTTGTTTTCCAGAAGTTGTCTCGCTTACTACTTTCATTTCCGATTTATAATCAGGATAATTCAATAGAATGTCGAACATAAACCTGTCCAACTGGGCTTCGGGTAATGGATAAGTGCCTTCCTGCTCTATGGGATTTTGCGTGGCAAGCACAAAAAAAGGTTCGCTTAAAATATAGCGCTGACCATTTACAGTTACCGCGTGTTCCTGCATGGCTTCTAATAAGGCAGATTGGGTTTTAGGAGGAGTCCGGTTAATTTCATCAGCGAGAATCATATTGGCAAATACAGGACCTTTCATAAACCGGAATTTACGGTTTTCATCCAGAATTTCAGAACCTAAAATGTCTGATGGCATCAAATCAGGAGTGAATTGTATCCGGCTGAATTGAAGATCCAAACAAGACGCTATGGTTTTTACAAGAAGGGTTTTTGCTAATCCGGGTACTCCAATCAAAAGGCAATGCCCCTGACTGAAAACAGAAAGCAATACATTTTTTACAATTTCATCCTGCCCGATGATTACCTTTTGAATTTCCCGGAGTAGTTTTTGGTAAGCCACACTTATTTGGTCCACGGTGGCTGGGTTCATTAATTTATTGTCCATGATTATAAGAAAATGGTTTTTAATCCCTTAATAAAGTTATTTTTTGTTTTCTAAAATCAACGATAAGTTTATCGGCAATAGATTTCATAAACTCAATTCCTATTAAAAAATCCCCTTCAATAAAAGTTGTCAACACTTTTTCTTTGCCTATTTCCACAATGCCATAATATTCTTTTAACTGAATAATGGTGCCATCGGCAAGAGAATAGTTTTCGTAACCTATAAATCGAATATTTAATTTTGAAAGTAATTCTATTGGAAGCGCAACACCTCCTGAAAATCCTGAGTCAACTGTAAAAAGTAATCTTCCATTTATAGTAAAAACAAGACACTTTTTTTCACTTATGGCCGCAGTTAGGGTAGGGCAGTTATCATCAATATTTCCTGAAATGATTTGTTTCATTCGGTAAATTTTTCTGATTTCATAACGCCGGATACTTTATATCCAATACGCATAATATGAAAAATACCATCCGGAAACTCTTCTAGCCCTTTTTTTATTGCTTCTACGCGAGTGACACCGATAAACCATTTTCCTGTAGTTGGCTCTACCGCCACCATCTTCCCTTTTTCACTTTTAAGCGAATGAATTTTTTTTAGCACACTTGGTCTGAGCGTTTTCATAAATTTTTTTTTAATGAAACTAAACTAAAGAAAACAAAGATAGTCAATTTTTCTAACTTAGGACTCGTCACGAAAATCCTTCACTCCCCTCCCTCGCTCCACATCCTCCAGAATTCACAATCCTTATACTCCTCATCTACGCTGATGTAAAGTTCCCGCAACGTTTTTTTAAACCATTGGTTCAGGTGATTCATTTTTTTATTGTTGAGTGCCACTGTATGAATTTTCTGGTAATCGTCGGTAAGATTTGCCTTATGAGGCGGAAATTTTGATTTGTACCACACGAGCCGGACAGCGGTTTTCCCGTCCTGTTTAAAAATTAACGGGTTGGAAATACTTCCGGTTTTCATGGAATCTACTGTAAAAAACAAAGCAGGTTGTATTTTGTCGGTAGGAATGCGTGTGTCACCCGTCGTGATATCGGCAAACAATCCGCCGTTATCGGCTGTTGCTTTGTCTTCAGAATATTTTTTTGCGGCAGAGGAGAAACTCATGCTGTCTTTAGAAATTAACCCGCGGATACTGTCTAAATAATGCACAGATAATTGCAAATCCGATTCCCCCGCAACGGGTTTAATTAATATGTGACGGCTATTAAACCGTTCACCTTTTCGTTCAATCAGTTGGATGATGTGAAATCCAAAAGTTGTTTCCACGACCGTAGAAATTTCACCTGGCTTTAGTTTCAGAGCGGCGGCTTCGTATTCAGCCGCCAGGTCCCCTTTGTTAAAAAAACCAAGTTCACCTCCACCGCTCGAGGAGCCATCCTGAGAATATTTTTTTGCCATTTCCTGAAAACTTGCACCGGCATTTAAAATACTGTCGCGCACTTTTTCGAGAATCTCTTTTACCCGCAGTTTTTCTGTGCGGTTTACTTTTGGATATATCAGAATTTGTCCTACTTCTATTTCAGATCCATAGTACGGCAAACTGTCTTGGGGAATTTGTGAAAAATAATTCCGAACCTCTGTGGGAGTGATTTTCAGGTCTTTCAGCAAGGATTGTTGCATTTCCTGGGCAAGCATTTGCTCTTTGATAAGGGGTCTAAGCTCTTCTTTCAGTTGTGAAATGGTTTTACCATAGTTTTTTTCCAACTCTTTTTCCGAGCCAGCCACCGAAATAAAATAATCCATTCTCCGGTTCATTTCCTGATCTATTCTTTTTTTCTCAATGATGATGGAATCAATCTGGGCTTTGGCAACGAGAATTTTTGTGCTAAGCAAGTTTTCAAGTATCCTGCAACGAAGGTTGCCGGGTGATTCCATTCCACCGCCCTGCATGATTTCAAGATACCGGTTTTCCAATTCAGAATACAAAACAACATCGTCATCGGCAGTGGCGATAATTTTGTCAATGAGAGTGTTTTCCTGCGCTAATCCCGGAATTAATAAAAACTTCAACAGCAGATAGAATATTATTTTTTTTATTTCACTTTTCATGACCGGCAAAGGTATGAAAAGATTCACTATCTTTGTACTATGCTTCTGGTCTACGAATTCTGGGATTTTTTTAAAAAGAAATCTAACCTGATTTTATTTTTTTCTTTTCTCTATTTTATTGTCTTTCCTTTGAATGTCTTTCCCGGCACTTTCATAAGCAACGTCGCTCCTTCAGGCAACTGGAACGCGGCGGGTTCATGGACACTTACCGGCGGAGCGGATGCCGATGGAATTCCGGACGGCGATGACGATGTCACTATTCTAACCGGCGATATTATTAATTTTACTGCTAATACGTCAGTTAATAATATAACCATCAATGGAACTTTGAACATGAATACAAATACCCGAACACTCACTGTTAACGGGAATTTGTTGTTTGCCGGAGGAGCTGGAGCAGAAGCAGATATTACCGGAGATGCAGCAAGTCGGGATATTAATGTAGCCGGAACGCTAATCGTTGACCCATTAACTAATGCCAATGTTTCTGGTATTGACTTCCGGATTACGAACGCTACCACTATTAACGGATCCATTACTTTTACTAATGCCACAGGTGTAAAGACCTTTGGCGATATCACCATAGGCGCCGCAGGAACCTGGGATAATGATAATGTGAATGAGAGCATCCTTTCCAACGGGACACTCACAAATAACAATGCAGTAGGAAATTTTATAGCCGGAACGGGAACCTATAATTTTACAGGTGCGGGTCAATCTTTTAATGGACCTATTGTAATTCCTAATATTGATATTGACGGTACCTATACCAATAACGGAAATCTTGAAGTAACTACAACCCTTGCCGGCGGCGGATCTTTAACACAAGGGCTGGCAACTTCCTATCTCAAAATCGGCGATGCCGGAACCTTTGCTTTGAATACCCTTGATGCTGACGACATTGCTGCAGCTGGCAACACAGTGGAATATAATGGTACAGCCGCCCAGACCGTCGCGGTTATTACTTATAGTAACTTAGTTATTAACAACAGTGTTGCCGGAACAGTGACAGCCACCGGTGCTATTATAGTAAATAATGATTTTACTATTTTAAACGGCGATGTTGTTACTACTAGTGACATTACTGTCACAGGCAATACTGCTGTACCGGTGGGCACTGATCTTCGCATGGGTTCCGGTGCAGTCAATTTCGGTAGTACAGTAACTATTGATGGCACACTTACTATCAACTCAAGTGTTGGGGCTAGTGAGACATTCAATAACATTGATGTAAATGTCGGTGGCACATTTGATAATGCAAATAATGAAACTGTTACTATTAATGGGGATATTACCAACGATGGAACTTTTACTTCAGGAACCGGACTATACACTTTAAATGATGCCACAGGAACTCTGAACGGAGCCGATCTGACAATTTCCAACGTTTCTATTGCTGGATCCTATACAAATAACATAACTGTTGCCGCTGGATTCAGTGTTCCAACTTCATTGGCGGGAGCAGGTTCTCTGATTCAATCCGCCAGTTCCGATTTATTGATTGGGGGCACAATAACCATTACTACCCTGGACGCTGATAATACCACGGCACCAGGAAATCTTGTAACTTACAACGGAGGAGGTGCGCAAACTGTTTACTCTACTACGTACGATAATTTAAGAATCAACAAAGCCACAAACGATGCCACATTGGGAGGAACTGTCACGATAGAAACGCAACTCACCATGTCACTGGGGGATTTGATACTCAGCGGTAACAATCTGATTCTCGATTACGATGCTACTGTTTCCGGGGGAGCAGGTAATTCTTACATAAATTCTGATTTAGATGCCGCCGGACGGTTAATAAAACAGTTGGATGGAACCACACCTCTCGGAGTGGCAATGAATTTTCCTTTCGGAGATAATTCCGGTAATTTTTCCCCTCTATCCATAACCTTGAACTCAATTACTTTTTCAGGTGCCGCGCAACTTAGCATGGGAGTTCAGAATACAAAAGACCCGGATAATACTAGTGTCACCGACTATATAAACCGGTTTTGGGCTGTGACAGCAACAAACGTGGCTACTGTCAATTATGATGCAGTCATGACCTATGTGACAGCCGATGTTAGTGGCACTGAAGCAAATTATGAAGCTGGCGTAAAAAACAGTTCCAATAACTTTATTCTGATTTCCACCGGTAGTGTAAATCCACCGGGCAACACGATTAGTTTTACAGGCGCCGAGGAGTTTATGGGCAACTTAACGGGCGGCGAAGCATCCGCATTTCCCATCGAAGTTTGTTGTTTTTCAGCAGTGCTGTTAAATCAAAATGATGTAAAAATTTCCTGGGTTACCATGTCAGAAAAAAACGCTTTGCGTTTTGTGGTTGAAAGAGGCATGGAAATAAACGGTGCAATTTTATGGGGTGCTTTTGATTCCATTTCTACTAAAGCGCCGGGAGGTAATTCTTCCGACAGTATCTATTATGAATTAAGAGATTATGATTTAAAAGCAGGTGTATATTATTACCGTTTAGTGGAAGTAGGCAGTGATCTTTCGAGGGGGTTGGCAACTGAATATGTATCGGTAGAAGTGCCCCCCTATAATCCGGTTTATGTTTTCGGAACAAATAATATATTGTTTGATAATGAATATGAATATAAAATTTACGATGTAAAAGGGCGTTTGGTAATGGAGGGGAAGGGAGAAAGCATCAGGTTGTCTGGAATCAAGAGGGGAATTTATTTTTTAAAATATGGAAATAAAACATTGAAGATGACGGTTTTTTTGTAGTTGTACAATTTCATTATTTTTGCCTACCTTCGTAGTTTATTTTGTCCCAATCCCTAAATTCAAGGTAACGAATGAAGTGCCTCTCTGTAAAAGAACTAGTATCTGAAGCAACCCTAAACATTAAGTCTGCTCGATAAAAAACAAACCCAATGTTTTCGTTTCTCCAATTAAAAAAAATCATAGTAGGGGTTAAAAATATTTCACCCCTATTGCTGTTTTTTTCAACCGTTTGCATCTCCCAAACCTACAATTTCCAAAATTTCAACGTTCAGCATGGGCTTGCCCAATCGCAGATTTATTCTTTATGTCAGGATAAAGAAGGCAATTTATGGTTCGGAACATTTGGTGGAGGTGTGTGCAAATATAACGGAACGGAATTTACTACCTATACCACCAAGGAAGGATTGGGCGATAATGATGTTTATTGCTTGTACACTGATTCAAAAGGACATATTTGGATTGGAACTTACGATGGCTTATCAAAATATATTCCTTCAAAACCCCTGAGTAATGCAGAAGGGATTAATTCATACGTAAAGCCACGATTTATTAATTACTCCCGCCTGCAGGGAATGAAATGCCGGAGAATTACTTCCATCTGCGAAGACCATAAGGGAAATATCTGGGCAGGCGGTTATGGGGGGTTGAGCAAAATAGCACCTTTACAAATCAAAGAATCAGAAAAATCTTCCTACGATGTAGAGAAAAAAAATATTCTTTTTAAACATTACTCTGTCAAGGATGGACTTTCCGACAGCATTATAACTGGAATTAAAGAAGACCAATTCGGGAAATTATACATTGGCACCTATTACGGAGTTAATACACTGAGTTATTTACCACGAAAAACTACAGGACCCGACTCTTCCTCTTCTATATTATATTTTGATAAAATTTCTATGAAAGATGGTTTGATGAATGAACTTATTTATGAAATGGCTCAGGACAACCTCGGACAAATTTGGTTTTTAAATTCTGAGGGAGTTACTAAACTCGACCCTTCTGCTTCCAGAAGTTTGGGGCATTACGTTTTTACCAATTATAAATGGGACAAACCGGAATTTTTCAAAAATGAAAAAAACTTTCCCAGATCATTTTTACAGGATTCCCATGGAGATTTCTGGTTCGTAACAGACGGCGCCGGACTACTACATATAATACCTGATGAGGATGAACATAAATTAATCACGCTCGAACAAATTACAGAACAAAATGGACTTCCCACTAATTTTTTATGGTCTATCATCCAGGACTACGAAGGAAATCTATGGATTGGCACTGATGGAGGTGGCGTTGCACGGTTCAGGGGAAAAATGTTTGAAACATACAATACAAGCCATGGCTTGAAAGATAATACTGTGTTTTCAATCCTACAAGATATGTCCGGAAGAATGTGGTTTGGCGCTTATACTAAAGGTGTCTCCATTTTTGATCCGTCTTTACCTGGAAATATCAATCAGAAATTTACATATCTCGATAAAACAAATGGTCTGCCTGATGATCAGATTGTAGATATGATTACCGATAAACAAGGATATATTTGGATTGCGACTTATAAGGGGGTTGCGCGATATAATCCTGACCCGTATGTTAGCAAGGAAAATAAAATAAAAGTGTATTTAAAAGAAGATTCAATTCCTTATTACAATCAGACCTCTTGCCTTATGCAGGACTCCAGGCGTGCCATCTGGGTGGGTACGATGTATAAGGGGATTATGATATTGGGAAGAAATCTAAATAATCCATCTGATTATACAAGGACATACCTTTCAAAACAAAATGGCTTAGCTGATAATTTTATAAATGATATTTTAGAAGATAATGAAGGTAATGTATGGATAGCTACCAGAAAGGGGTTAAACCTCATTGCGTTCAAAGATGCCGGTTTACTAAGACCTCCTGTATATACTCTGAATAAATCTTCCGGCTTACCTGATGATGAAATAATGACACTCCTGCAGGATAAAAACGGTGATATCTGGATTACTACCCAGAACGGAGTTGCAAGAATGTCACCCGAACAACCCGGTTTATTCAACAAAGTGGAAAGAAAATTCAAGTTCCAAATATATAATATTACAAACGGACTGAATTCTGATCTGGTTTATTTTTCACAATCAGATGAGGAAGGGAATGTATGGTTTGGAACTAATAAAGGAGTGGTTCAATATATTATGGAAAGAGACCATTTTAAAACGTATGGAAAAGAAGATGGATTTACAGCGATTGAAACCAACCATAAGGCATCCTGTAAAGACAGAGATGGAAATTTATGGTTTGGTACCATTCAGGGTGTTGTAAAATATAATCCCGGAGAAGCCAAAGTAAACCCACAAGAGCCGATCACTCAGATTCAACGACTCCGGATCTATTACAAAGATGTAACATTACCCGAAAATCATACTTTCGAATATAATCAGAATTATTTCACGTTCGATATTCTGGGACTCAGTTTAACGGTACCTGAAAAGGTAAAATATCAATGGAAGCTCGATGGTTTCGACAAAGATTGGCTACCTGTAACCAATGAAACAAGGGTTACTTATTCCAACATTTCCCCGGGTACGTACACCTATCAGGTGCGTGCCGCCAATAACGATGGATTGTGGAACAAAAAACCCGTTAGTTTTTCTTTTAAAATTCTTCCGCCTTTCTGGATGACCTGGTGGTTCTTCACTTCATCGGGAGTGACACTTATATTGCTCATCTACGGCTTTATTAAGTGGCGTGAAAAGCGGCTTCGTAAAGAAAAAGCGGCGTTGGAATCAAAAGTAACTGAAAGAACTTTTGAACTTTCTAAAATTAATTTACAACTTGGTGACACTAACCGCAAGATTACTAAAAGCATTAATTATGCAAAACGGCTTCAGAAAGCTATGCTTCCCCAGCAAGAATACATACAACGTTATTTACCCCAATCATTTGTTTTATTCAAGCCCCGCGATATTGTCAGCGGCGACTTTTATTGGATGGATGTGCGTGATGGAAAGGTTTTGATGGCGGCGGCTGACTGCACAGGACATGGTGTACCCGGAGCCCTGATGTCTATCGTAGGATTCAATCTGCTGAATCAGGCAGTTTCTGATTCAAACAACATTCAACCCTCCTTAATACTTGGTAATCTTAATAATGGAATGAAGCGTATTTTCAGAGAGAGTTATGATGAAAGTAATCGCCGCGATGGAATGGATATTTCACTTTGTGTTTTTGATATGAAAAAAAATAGTGTGGAATTTTCGGGGGCTCATCATCCATTATATGTGGTGAGAAATAAAAATTTAACCATTTCTCCCGGAAGCCGCTTGCCCATTGGTAAAACGATAGAAGGATTTTCGGGGGAATTTACCAACCATTCGCTAACGTTGCAAAAAGGAGATTGTCTCTATATGTTTTCGGATGGATACATGGATCAATTTGGAGGTCCCGAAGACCGTAAGTTCATGAGAACGCGATTTCAGGAAATGGTGATTTCTTTTCAGGATAAGGAAATGCACGAACAGAGAGATATTTTAGACATTCGTTTTGAGGAATGGAAAGGAAAAAGAAAGCAATTGGATGATATTTTAGTGATTGGGGTGAGGGTGTAGGGGGTTATAAATAAATAAAAAATAATGAATATTGAACAAGGAATATTGAATTTCGAAGTTTATTTCAACATTCAATATTCCTTGTTCAATATTCTATATTTATATAGACCATAATATAAATAAAATGAAATTTTTAAAGATTATAAATTTTATAGTGGCACTATGTTTTTTTGTGTTAGTCGCCATCCCACACTTCAATGCACAAACCTACAGCTTCCAGACCTTCAACGTCCAACAAGGATTAGCACAATCACAGGTGTATGCAATCTGCCAGGATAAATCCGGTAATCTTTGGTTTGGCACTATGGGAGGAGGAGTGTGCCGGTATGATGGGATAAATTTTGAGACATTTACTGTAAGAGATGGGTTGATTGACAATACAATTTATGACCTTTTTCCCGATACTTCGGGCGGTGTGTGGATAGGTACTCAACAGGGAATTACCCATTACCTTCCACCTGACCAACTGAATGTTTCAGGGGCTAAAACTGCCAGCAGAAGCAAGCCCGTGTTTATCAATTATAACAAGGAGAATGGATTGGCATCACTGCAAATTTTATCCCTCTACCTTGATAAAGGAAATAATCTTTGGGCAGGCACTTATAACGGGGTCTCAAAACTTCCTGCAGAAACTATTCAACTTACGGAGACCCCTGATTATCCTAAAGAAAAAAGAACGGAATTATTTAAAAATTTCACAGTCAAGCAGGAGCTATTGGATTCCCTTGTCTTATCTATTAATGAAGACAACCTTGGAAACCTTTATTTTTCTTCCACAAAAGGAGTAAATATCATGAAGCATCTTTTACGAAAAGTGGATAAGGACCAAGCCAAAAAATTCATCCTCTATTTTGATAAGATTGTAAAAGAAGATGGCATTATCAGCGACCGTATTTATCATGTTGTAAAAGACAAAATCGGAAGTATATGGTTAGTTTCACAGGTAGGTTTTACACGAATAGATCCAGAGACCTCGCGGAAATTAGGTCATTATGTATTTCATAATTTTTCAATTGGTAAAGAAACTTTTCGCGGAGAAAGAGTCACTGCTTTTATTCAGGATTTACGAGGAAATTATTGGGTAGCGACCAGTGGGCAAGGGCTTTTCAGGGTTGATATGGATGAAAATTCCGGCAAGGTAAAAGTTCTTGAAAACATCACCACACGCAACGGATTACCTACCGATGATTTGTTTGGATTATTCGAAGATAGGGAAGGAAACCTATGGATTGGCACTGATGGCGGAGGAGTGACACGGTTCCGCGGCAAAATGTTTGAGTCCTTCTCTAAAGAAGACGGTCTGAACGATAATACGGTTTTTTCAATCTTGCAAACAAAGGACGAAAAATTCTGGATTGGTTCTTACACAGGAGGGTTAAATATTTATGACCCAACCGCTGAGTTGACAAAACGATTTTCAGTTTTTCAGTTCCCTAAAAATCTTATAACGAATAGCGTTTCCCATATTACGGAGGATTCTTATGGAAATATCTGGATTGCAGGAGATATTGGAACAATTCAATATAAACCCATGTTTGGTACCGGTGAAAAAGCATTTAAACTGTTTACTACTCTTGATACTATTTCATATTATAAACATTCTAATAAAATAATTGAAGATAAGTTCAAAAATATATGGATTGCATTTATGTACAGGGGATTGTTGAAATTAACCCCTGATTCAAGTGCACCACAGGGATATAAAAGAAAATTCATTACCCCAAAAGATGGTCTCGTAAAACAGTTTGTACGCGATTTTATTATTGACCATAACGGAGATTTATGGGCTGGAACTTCGAAAGGACTTTCTCATGTTATTTTAAAAAGTGACACTTCCAAGCCCGAAGTTCATAAAATTACAAAAGAAATAGGATTGCCATGCGAATATATATTGGCTTTATTCGAAGACCGTAAAAACAATATTTGGTTGGGAACAAAAGAGGGCGCTATAAAAATTGTGCGAAATCCTGATGAATTAAAAGCAGGGGAACAGTCAAAGTATGTGTTTAAAAAATTTTCCACAACTGACGGGCTAAGTTCCGATTTAATTTATCTTATCAATGAGGACTCGGAAGGAAATCTCTGGTTTGGAACTAATAAAGGCGTTGACCAATATATTGTTGACCGTGGCACGTTCAGGAATTATGGGAAAGCGGAAGGATTTACCGGCATTGAAACCAATCACAAGGCAACCTGTAAAGACAAGGACGGTAACCTTTGGTTTGGCACCATCAAGGGAGTCATCAAATACAATCCTAAAGAAGTTATCATGAATTCCGCTGAGCCACTGACTCGCATAAACCGGCTACGTGTTTATTTTAAAGATGTAGAAATTCCGGCGGATCATGTTTTCCGCTACGACCAGAATTACATTACGTTTGATTTTGTAGCGGTAAGTTTAACCGTACCTGAAAAAGTCAGATACCAATGGAAACTGCAGGGCTTTGATAACGACTGGCTTCCGGTGACTAACGAAACGAGAGTTACCTATTCGAATATCCCGCATGGGGAATATATATTTATGTTGCGGGCGGCAAATAACGATGGACTTTGGAATGAAAAACCGGTTACATTCTCATTCATAGTTACTCCGCCTTTCTGGAAAACATGGTGGTTTTATTCCGGATGCGCTGTTTTTTTAATGCTGTGCATGTATGGTTATATAAAATGGAGAGAGAAAAAGTTAATCAAAGAAAAAGCGGTGCTTGAGGCGAAAGTGACAGAAAGAACTAATGAATTATCTGAAGCCAATAGTTTGCTTTCAGAGAAAAACCGCAAAATAACCCAAAGTATTAATTATGCGAGGCGACTTCAAAAGGCAATTCTCCCCCCTATGGAACTTGTTCATGAATATTTTCCGGAATCATTTATTTTGTTTAAGCCCAGAGATATTGTAAGCGGAGATTTTTATTGGCTTGATGTAAAAGGCAATTCAATTCTGTTTGCCGCCGCCGATTGCACCGGACATGGAGTTCCCGGCGCCATGATGTCTATTGTAGGATATAATTTACTGAATCAATCTGCTTCTTCCGGAAATGGGGACCTCATTCCCGAACCCTCAGGCATCCTTCAAAATCTTAACACAGGACTTGGTAAAATTTTCAGAGAGGACTTTGAAGAAAGTGATATGCGCGATGGAATGGATATCGCCCTCTGTAGTTTTGACCGGCAGACCATGAAACTAAAATATTCTGGCGCCTATAATCCTTTATATTTAATAAGAAATCAGGAACTAATTATAAAAACTGCCAATAAATTTCCTATCGGTAAATATTTGGGAAAAAAACGACAACTTTTTACCTCACACGAACTGGATGTATTGAACCACGATACTATTTATATATTTTCGGATGGTTATATAGACCAGTTTGGTGGACCCGATAACCGGAAATTCATGAGAACCCGTTTTCAGAAAATGGTTCTTGAAATACAGAAATTATCCATGGAAGAACAAAAAGAATACCTCGACCAGGTCATTGAGGAGTGGAAAGGAGATAGAAAACAATTGGATGATATTCTGGTGATTGGTGTGAAGATTTAGAAAGAAAATGCTCACCCAACCCTCCTATATTTATTTCTGGTTAAATGACAAACAATTGTCAAACAAATTAGTAACACAGATTTCCGCTGAGTTTCCATTGTGGCAAAAGATTGTTGGTATAGAAAACACACCTACAGAAAGACCCGCCGGTTTTCATATAATTTTAACCGACTACGAAAATTTGAAAAATGGAGAAAATAAATTTTCCGAATGGCTTGCTTTTTCCCATCTGATTTTGCTTATGGAACCCTTGGAAGCCGAGGAAATTCTTACAGCCAACACGTATGAAGTAAAAAATTATATTCTTAAAGACACAAAACATATATTTCTGCACATACTTTCCAGAGTAATTAAAAAAGCTTATGATGCTTACGAATTAAGAAACCGCCTGCAGTTGTACGAATCCATTGTAGTGAATACCAGCGAAGGCGTGCTGGTCACGGAGGCAAGTAATGAAAAACATGAAAGACCCCGTATCCTTTACATGAACGATGCCTTTACAGAAATTACCGGCTATACTCTCGATGATTTGTATGGCATTCCGCTTGATGTGTTGCGGGGCGAAAAAACAGATAAAACGGAAGTGGAAAAGATTGAAAAAGCGTTTGAAAACGGGTTACCTATCAAAACCGAACTTGTCAATTATCATAAAGATGGAAGTGATTTCTGGATTCAACTTAATTCCGTTCCCGTGAAAGACAATCACGCCAATATATTATATTGGATTTCCATTCAAAGGGACATTACACAATCAAAAAAAGACAGTGAAGAAATCAAAAGAATAAATACCGACCTGCAGGACATAAACAAAAAGATAACCCAGAGCATTGACTACGCAAAACGGATTCAAAACGCCATTGTGCCATCGGTTCAAAAAATAAGAGATATTTTTTCTGAGTCATTTGTACTATTTAGACCGAGAGATATTGTAAGCGGCGATTTTTATTGGTTAACACGGAAAGAGGACTCGGTATTATTTGCGGTGGCTGACTGCACCGGTCATGGGGTTCCGGGCGCCATGCTTTCCATGCTTGCATATAATCTGTTGAATCAAACAGTAAAAGATGCAAGTCATGCCAACCCTGCCTGGATGTTGAAGAATTTAGATGAAAATCTGATTAATTTATTTAAAAATAGTCAACCCGAAAATCAGATTCAGGATGGATTGGATATCGGATTGTGTTGTCTGAATACGCAAGAAATGTTTCTGGACTTTTCCGGCGCCGGACACTCGCTTTATCATTTCAGAAATGGAATATTGACAGTTTTAGAAGGTGATCCTTTTTCTATCGGGCTTTATAAAGGGAAAAAAGAAAAGAAATTTACTTCCCAGCGGGTTAACCTTCTAAAGAACGACACCTTGTATTTATTTTCGGATGGAATCATTGACCAACCGGGTGGAAATGATGACAGCAAATTAATGCGGTACCGGTTCCAGGAGATGTTAAATGAAGCGCAGAAACTTAACCTCATTGACCAGGAATTTTTTATACAGACCAATCTTGATAATTGGATGAATGGCAGGAAACAAGTGGATGATATTCTGGTGATGGGAATCAGAATTTAAGTTTTGCAGTTAATCATAAAATCTATATCTTTGGGTGCTTTAGTTTAATAACCCCGGACCAACCAATGGTAGATTTTTTTAATGGTATTGAAATGAAAAAGGAAGACATGAGTTTTGTTTTCAACCTTCACCGGACCATGCTGAATCATAAATTCATCTTGATTTATGAAGGTGAATTTAGCCAGGATATCACTAAGATACTGGCATTAATGGCAGAGAAAAAAATGGGCGCCATTGGCGAGGAATCCAATATTATTAAAAAAATTTTCGGCATCACCGTAGAATGTTTGCAGAATATTTCCAAACACGCCGCTTTTCCAAAAGAAGAATTGAATGAAAAGTCCTCTATTTTTACCATTGGCAGAGACAATGATTGGTACTATATTTCAACCGGTAATCTTATATCGAACCCTGAAGTAGATGCCTTGAAATTACATTTAGAAGAAATTAATACTTTGACGCAGGATGAACTTAAAACCAAATTTAAAGAAACCATGTCGGGAAGACCTATTGATGAAAAAAGCAACTGCGGGCTTGGGTTGATTGAGATAGCCAGAAAATCAAAAGAAAAACTGTTATTTGATTTTATTCCTTTTAACGAAGAATACTCATTTTTCTTATTCCAGACAAAAGTAAAAAGCAATTAGAAATGCTTGATAAAAATATAAAAGGCGAACCCCCGCAGGTGGAGATCAGTTATATATTCGACCTCCACAAAAGCATGATTAAGCACAAGCTGTTGCTGGTGTATGAAGGTGAGTTTTCTCAGGAACTAACCACTTCGTTGCTTTCAATGACTGAGAAGAAAATAGACCTCGTAGGGGAGGACATGAGCATCAAACGAAAAATTTTTTATGTCATGATGGAATGTTTGCAGAATGTTTGCAAACACTCCCAACTCAATGCTGAAAAGAAAGAAAATCTGAATGCTATTTTTATGATAGGACGCGATGAAAATGAGTATTATATCTATACCGGAAATTTTATTGAATACAACGAAGTGGATGCACTCAATGAAAAATTAACCAAAATCAATAATCTGGATGAAGTAGGATTGAAAAACCTGTATAAAGAAATGCTTCAGAACTCCAGGTTAAGTGACCGGGGCGGAGCAGGATTGGGTTTGGTGGATATCGCCCGTAAATCAGGCAGTAAATTATATTTTGATTTTAATCCGGTGGACGGAACCCGCTGGTTTTATTCACTCCAAGTTAAAATCAATAGAAATAATCCCGTTAAAAATGTTCAAACAATTTAATTGTAAGATCCTATGGACAAATTAATCATAGAAGCAACCGACGACACTCCCAAGATCATTCTTGATCCGGAGAAAAATTTATATGAATTTTCGGGCCGTTCCATGCCCGAAGATGCAGCTGAATTTTATTTACCCATCATTCAGTGGTTAAAAACATACAAGGAAAGCGGATTCAAATCCATAATCCTTGATTTCAGGATGGAGTACTTTAATACTGCTTCTTCTAAAATGATTTGGGACATTCTGCATACGTTGCAGGGATTTATTGACGATGGGATGAAAGTAAATGTGAGATGGTTTTATTACAAAGACGACCTGGAGATGGAAGATGCCGCCAATGACTATTCTGAAATGTTTTCGCTTCCTATTGAGAAGATTATACTTTAAGAGGTATAAAGGTATAGCGGTATAGGGTATAATGGATTCCCCCTATACCTTTATACCTTTATACCCTCTATACCCTATACCCCTCCCCCATGAGTGAAGAACTCCTAAAAGCCCTGATGCAATTGTTTGCCATTACCACCAAACAAGAAGGAAGTGTCTCAGTAGAACAACGCCAATTAGTGGAAGGTTTTTTACTCCAGCAATTGGACAGGGAAGCCGCCCGTGATTATCTTGCGCTTTATGATGATCTCTCCGGATACAATAAACCTCAGCAAACAGAATCAGCCCCCAAAGGCAGACGTCTGACCTCTGTAAAGGACTCGGTAAGAACTTTATCTATCTGCTCAAAAATCAATAAAACATTAACGCAAAAACAAAAAATTGTTCTTTTAATCCGGTTGCTGGAACTTATCAGCGCGGATGAAAAAGTGACACCTCTCGAAAAAGAAATTGTGGATACGGTTTCACTTGTTTTCAAATTTGAACCCAATGAATATAAAATCATTGAGCAGTTTGTTTTTAAATCAATGCTTGACGAAGTGGATATGGATGAATTGTTGATTGTTAATCAATTTCCTGATGGAAAATACACAAAAACAAAACATATTCCGGTAGAATCACTTGACGGTTCTTTTTACATTATCCATGCGCCCAGTGTGGATATGTATTTTTTGAAATATACCGGAGATGAAGAAGTTTTTTTAAACGGATTAACCGTAAATAAAAAACATATTTATCTTTTTTCTTACGGCAGTACCATCAAACTTCCTAAAGGAAAACCCATTTATTACAGTGATGTGGTTAGCCGTTTTTTGAAAGATAAAACCGAATCCCGCCTTTCTTTTTGCGCCGATGACCTGATATATCGTTTTAAGGGAGGCAATCTGGGTTTGAATCATGTTAACATAAATGAAGAAAACGGATTCCTGATTGCAATAATGGGAGCGAGCGGCGCGGGGAAAACAACTTTGCTGAATGTGCTTTCAGGAATTGAAAAGCCCACTTCCGGCTCCGTAAGAATCAATAAAATAGATATTTTTTCCGAAAAAGAAAAAGTTGAAGGCGTGATTGGATATGTGGCACAGGATGATTTATTAATGGAAGAACTTACTGTATATCAGAATTTATATTATAATGCAAAACTTTGTTTTAAAAACCTCAAAGAAAAAGAACTGGATGCCCTGGTATTGAAAACCCTGGTGGATCTTGGACTCGGAGAAATCAAAGGGCTTAAGGTAGGAAGCGTGTTAGATAAAAAAATTTCCGGAGGGCAACGCAAACGGTTAAACATCGCCCTTGAATTGATTAGAGAGCCCGCTGTTTTATTTCTGGATGAACCAACCTCCGGTTTATCATCCCGGGACTCTGAAAATATCATGGACCTGCTTAAAGAACTTGCCAGCAAAGGCAAGCTGATATTTGTGGTTATACATCAACCTTCTTCCGACATCTATAAAATGTTTGACAAAATTCTGATACTTGATGTGGGAGGAAAACCTATTTATTATGGGAATCCGGTGGAAGCGGTGATGTATTTCAAGAAAGCCGACAAGCAATTACAAAGCGAAAAAGGACAATGTTCAGAATGTGGAAATGTAAATACAGAACTTATTTTCAACATCATTGAAGCGAAAGTGGTGGATGAATATGGAAAACTGACGGAGAAAAGAAAAGTGTCACCCGAACACTGGTATCAGCTTTTTCAGAAAAATTTTCCTGCGAAACAATTAAATGAAGTAAATGATGCTCCTCCCCGAACGCTGAGAATTCCTTCCCTGTTCAATCAATTGAAGATTTTTATCATCCGCGATGTTCTCTCAAAAATCAGCAATACGCAATACATGCTGATTAATTTTCTCGAGGCACCGGTGTTAGCGCTGATTCTCGCTTTCATTATCCGTTATGTGGAAGACCCACTTTCTGATGTTTATAAATTCAGCGATAATGATAACATAGTGGCTTATCTTTTCATGTGCATTATTGTGGCGCTGTTCATGGGACTCACTGTCAGTGCGGAGGAAATTATAAGAGACCGGAAAATTCAAAAAAGGGAAAAATTTCTCAACCTGAGTCGTCTTGGCTACCTATGGTCCAAAGTGATCATCCTTTTTGTAATTTCTTCCATACAAACTCTCAGCTTTACGTTAATTGGAAATTATATTCTTGAAATCCGTGACATGAACATTGGCTACTGGTTCACGTTATTTTCTGTAAGCTGTTTTGCTAATATGCTCGGCATGAACATTTCAGCATCTTTTAATTCTGCTGTTACGATTTATATCTTAATCCCGATTCTTTTGATTCCGCAAATGATTTTAAGCGGCGCCATTTTCAGTTTCGACAAATTAAATCAATTTGTTGGCAAAAGGGATAAGGTCCCTATTATAGCCGACCTGATGGCATCCCGTTGGGCATTTGAAGGGCTAATGGTGCATCAGTTTAAAGATAATTTGTTTGAAAGAAATTTTTATGAATTGGAAAAAAAAGAAAGTCAGTTCGATTTTAAACAGGTTTATCTTATTCCCGAACTAAAAGACCGTTTAAAAACCACAGAAATGTATTGGCAAAGTCCTTATGATTCTTTGAAACAAAAAGCCCTGCGAAATCTGCAAGTGGTACGTAATGAAATAGAAAACGAATCACGCATCACTTCTATGCCATTTACATTATCAGACCGGTTATCCCCTGACCATTTTAACTCAAAAATTGCAGATAGCGCCAGAAGTTACCTCGATGAACTGGGAGATTATTATACAAATCATTTTTCAGAAGTCAACACCCGCAAAGAAATGATTTTAAGTAATGCGCAATCCACGCCACCAAAAGCGCAGGTTTTTAAGTTTATGAAATCCAATTATTTTAATAACGACCTCGAAGACATTGTAACCAATAAAACAGCGGAGTACCGGCTGGTGGAAGTGAATGGCAGAATGGTGCAGTTAATTGATGCGGTGTATCTTGACCCGATTGACCGTTCTAATCCATTGGCATACCGGGCGCATTTTTATGCCCCCAACAAACATTTATTCGGAAATCTTTTCGATACTTTTTTCTTCAATGTTCTTGTAATATGGTTTATGACAACAATTTTGTTTTTCACTCTTTATTTTGAATCGCTGAAATACGCAATGGACAGTATGGAAAAGTTATTCTCAGGAGTTTTAAAACTAAAAAGGTGGAGAGTTAGTATAAGGAAAATAATTAATAGAAAATAGTAAATAGTAAATAGTAAATAGAAAAAACCATGTCCAAAAAACTTATCTTTTCGCTCGTCATCTTTTTTCCGCTAATTAGTTATTCGCAGGATTCCAAATCACCTCATTCAAATCTCTCGAATGAGTTGTTTGAAAAAGGAGTGAGCATGGTAGTCAAAGGAGATCTTAAAAATGCCATAAAAACATTCAAAGACATTATTGATTTAGATCCTAAATATGCGGAAGCACACCGGCAATTAGGCATTGTTTATACTGAATTAAAGGACATTGAAAAAGCCATCAACTCGTTTAATGATTTAATTAAACTCAAACCGAAAGAGGAAGATGCGTATTGGTTACTTGCCGATGCGTATGAAACAGTAGGTTTTACTACAGAAGCCACCAAGGTTTATAGAAAAATTATTGGACTTGGTTCAGTGAATCCCACTGTTTATTATAAAATGGGTTTAGTTGAACTGGAGAATACAAGCTATAACAAGGCAATACCCTTATTTAAAAAATCCATTCAATACGATTCTACCTACCTTGATGCGTATATGAAATTAGGGCTAAGTTATCTCTATATGAATGAGGCGAAATATCATGACCCCGCTATAAAGGTTTTCAATAAAATTATAGGTATTGATTCGCTGAATGCCGATGCGTATAATTATCTATCTATCATTTATGACACACAAAGGAAAGATCAGTTAGCTACCTATTACTTTGAAAAAGCGAGAAAAATTAATCCGAACCTGGGGAAGAGAAGGTGAATAAAATTACAAATAAACAGGATAGATATACAGTTAATTTCTCACCCCTCTCCATTTTTTTGGAGAGGGGCTGGGGTGAGGTTTTTTCGTAACTACATTTTTTTAAAGGCAAGCAATGAAACTCCGCAACCCTCTATCATGTCTTTGTCGTAGGTAAAAATAAAATAATGAATTCCGGTTGTCTGACAGTTATAGCCAATTGCAGGGTAATGTTTTTTTGTTTTTTCGCTATACGTGCTTGCCAATGGTTTATGATTTCCATCCTCAAGTGTCACAATTAGCTTTGCCTCAGGTCCTGTGCTACTGCAGGCAGTTATCATGTAAGAAGTTCCCTTGCTCAGGACGTAGGAATGCATCTCTGTTCTTTCTTTCCCTTTTTTTGACTTTTTGATTTTTGAAGTATAAGTTTTTAAAAAAGTATAGGTTTTGATTTTAGACATACAGGAATCAAAAAATGCATCTCCCTCGCATTGCGCGCGGGTGACACCAATGGTGAAAAAGCAGAAAAACAAAAAGGATGAGAAATATTTTATAACCATAATTTCAATCAGTTTATAAAGGTGCCACCATCGTATTACCATTGTATTACTAAACTAATCCAAATCTTCAAGGTTTTCCAGCGCCTCAAAACCATGCAAACCTTGAAGGTTTGTATCCATCATACCGCTGTTACCAACTTCTGAATCCTGATAGTCAATGCCCTTATATCATTCAGTATATCGGGAGTAATCTCAACTTTGCTGGTTGATTTATCCTGCACAACCAACATTCCGTGTTCTTCTGAGAATTCCGGTTCCCCATATGTGTAAGTAATTACTACCCTGTCATAGACCTTTTTGAGTTCGTCAAGATGTTCAATCAGCGGAGCAAACTCAGGAAAATTTTTAAAAACAGACAATACGAGCCGGATATTGTCGAGAGTGATTTTTTGTTCCCCGATTCTTTCTAATAACGCTTGGGAAGGGTTTTGTTCATAGACCTTCAACGATAAATTCAGTGCTTCAATCCATGCACCGGTGACAATAAGCACGCTGACATTTCTGCGGTTCTTTTCATTCAGATATTCATTCATTTCTTCAAAAGACATGGTGATAAGAGTAAGCAGGGAATCCTGTTGTTCCGGATGAGTAGAATACGTGCGTGCGCGTTGTAATTTTTCGCTGGTAAAAAATTGCCCGACTTTCAACTCATCTGCTAATTTGCGAAGACATCTTACGTAAAGAGTTGATACAGTTTGTTTATTATACAAACCGAGATATCCGATATCAGCAGAATATACTCCCAGATTTACGGCTTGTTTAAATGGAGTTGTGTAGTTATCGCAATTTGTATAGGGATTTGTAATATCTGATATGAATGATACCACAGTTTTTTTAATCAACAGTGAAATTTCAAGAGGAGAGGGTATGGAATGTAGTAAACCATCAATTACTTCTGGCGCTATAACGGTCGTATCTGGTTTTGCAACCTTTGTTTCAGGAGTAGAACCATTTTCGGTAAGAGTTTGTTTTTTCTGGCAGGAAGTAGAAAAAAAAAGAACTGTTATAAACAGAGATATAAAAGCATTCAGCTTAAGGTGTTTGAAAATTGACTTTGATGAATTCATATTAACCATTTAACCATTTTACCATCTAACCACCAAACCATTTACCCTACATCTTAATCCCCACCATTCCAGCGCCACACCCATCTAAAGCACCCTGAAATGAAAACTCTATATAATAAACCCCGGTTCTTCTGCATGGAAATTTGAATTTGCTGAAATACCGGTTGAATACAGGGTCATACGTACTCGTGATTAATCGCTCATTGCTGTCGTATAATTTAAGGATCATTTTATTATTATCAGTACGATTTTCGTTACATACGGAAAAAAAATATTCAGACCCCTTTGAAAAGATGCTTGAATATTTCACTGTAGGACGTAATCCTAATTTTTTAAGTTGGGATTGGTCAAATTGATAGGATTTCAAGAACGTATATTCATTCAGATTCCGGGCGCAGTTATCAAAAAACAAATCATTGCTGGAACAATCAGGAAATATGATCGCCGGGTGGAATAGTAACGGAAGTAGCAGGAGCAGGAATTTCAAATTAAGTAAATATGTCCGGGATGTAATCATGAATAAGATTTCATATATCAAATATCAAACATCAAGTATCAAAACCGTAACACTAAATTTCTGTAATCAGTTTATTCCTGAGTTCTTCGGTTAAGTTGGTAATATTTTTTAATTGTTCGTCGGCAATCTTAACCGTACTTGAGCCGCTGTCAACAACAACCAGAACCCCGTCAACTTCGCTTGAGGATGTTTCCCCGTGTTTATATTCAATTTCTACTTTATCGAATTCATTTTTCAATGTCCCGCAAGAAGTAATCACATTAATAATATTTTGATCCGATTTAAAATTTTCTAAAAGTTTCATCAGATCCTGAAAGGAAATTTTTTGTTCACCAATCCGCTCAATCAATTCTTTGTTGGGTTTGGTTTTTGCCACTTGTGTAGCCAGGTACAGCCCTTCGAGCCAGGCGCCGGTAAGAATTAACGCGCTGATATTTCCGCGATTTTTTTCTTTTAGGAATTCATCCATTTTTTCGAATCCCGAAGTGGTTAAATAAAGTAGAGAATCAATATTTTCGGCATTTTTTGCCAAACGGGCAAGCGTGGTAAAATCAAAAAATTGCCCAACACGGAGTTCATCGGCAAGATTTTTTACAGAGCGAATGTACTCGAGAGCGGATTTATTTTGATTGTAAATATTTATATACCCCAGATCAGCGCCAAAAACCCCAAGATTTATCGCCTTCATGTGATAGGTTGTGTATTTGGAAGTATTATTCACAGGATTTAGCATGGAACTGGAAAAATCTGCTCCCGATTCCTTTATCATGGAAGAAATTTCTAATGGAGAGGGTAAGGATGAAATAACATCTCCGGTGGTTTTTTCTGATGTGTCGGCTACCGTGACAGCGCTGAGCGTGTCAAGCGATTCCTGAAACTTTGTTTCGGCAGATTGTTTTGATTGACATGCATAAAATCCTATACATGTAGAAACGAATAAAATAGTGGTTGTTCTGAACATAATAATAAATATATAAATTCTTAATACTTAATTATTTAGTGTTAATTGTTTAGTGTTTAGTGTTTAGCGTTAATTCTTTCCTTGAATTTTAATTTGAAAATTTCAATATTCCCTCGCCTTTACACTCGGTTTTTTCACCGGCGCCGCCACTACCTTCACAGGAAAAAGCAAGATAATGAAGTCCGGAAGTTGTGCATTTATATTGAATGGCTGAGTAAAATTTCTTTTTACCTTCGTCAAAGTTACTTGCCAGCAGTTTATGATTCCTGTCAAACAATTGCATCCTCATTTTAACGTTGGGGTTTTCTGCTTGTGAACTGGTTAAAACATAGCTGACACCTTTACTTAATACGTAAGCGAATTCGTTTACAGAAGTAACGCCGCTTTGATTAAAAGAAACGCCACTTCGGACTTTAAATGCTTTAAGATACAAATCTTTAGATGGCACTGCTGTAGAGGTTTGTGATTTTTGACCTATTCCTATAGCAGGAAACAGCGAGATGGTTAGTAAACACAATAAAAGACGAATTGTGTTTGTTTTAATAGTTGCTTTCATGGAAATTAGAAATTAGTAATTAGTCATTAGTAATTAGTCATTGGTCATTTATCATTTATCATTTATCATTTATCTCCTTCGTTTGTGTCCTCACAAACGAATCCGAGGACCGTTTCAACCAACGAAAGTGCAAAAATATCAAAAAAAATAACAAAAATCAGTTTTTTTGCTTAACTATTTCCAAAATCTGTTGGGAAATGCCCATAGAAGAAAAACCACCATCGTTAAACAAATTTTGCATTGTGACTTTCCGGGTTAGGTCCGAGAAAAGCGTGATAAGGTAATCGGCGCAATCCAGAGCGCTTGCATTACCGAGGGGCGACATTTTATCGGCGTAGCTATAAAACGTATCAAAACCGGTAACTCCACTACCAGCCGTAGTAACAGTTGGTGATTGAGATACAGTATTAATCCGGACCTTCTTTTTGACGCCCAATTGGTACCCATAACTGCGGGCGATGGATTCCAATAGCGCTTTTGCCTGTGACATATCAGAATAATGGGGGAATACCCGTTGAGCCGCTACATAAGTAAGAGCTACCACAGATGCCCCTTCATTAAAAACATCCTTTTTTTCAGCCACCTGTAAAATTTTATGCAAAGATAATCCTGAGATGTCGAGTGTTTTCAGAAAAAAATTATAGTCAAGGTCATTATAGGTTTTTCCTTTACGGACATTTGGACTCATGCCTATGGAATGTAGCAGAAAGTCAATTTTCCCTCCTAAAAATTGAATGGATTCATCGTATAATTTTTCAATATCTTCTATCAATGTGGCATCGGCAGGTATTACCTTTGCCTTACATTTATCAGCCAGTTGGTTTATGGTACCTAAGCGCAAGGCAACCGGAGCATTCGTCAATACAAACTGCGCCCCTTCTTCAAACGCCCGCTCCGCTGTTTTCCATGCAAGTGAACGTTCATCAAGCGCACCGAATATAATCCCGCGCTTTCCTTTTAGTAATTGGTGATTCATAAGTGCTTTGTATAAAAATAACCCGCAAACTTACTGATTTTTTTTAATTACGCATGAAATTGATAAAAAAGGGCTAATTCTTATTTTCACATGCTACAAATAATGTTAGAAAGGAAATATGTTTGCAATTGAGTTCCGTAGGAACAAATCATGTTGTAACAACGGACTTCAGTCCATCCTTACAAAATTAAATAGTGCCTACGGCACTTTTAAACGCTCATAGATACTTTCCTACTGATTGGTTAGTTTGTATAAAATTTAGTTGGGACAATTTTTCCAGCAACTGAAAATTAAAATTAGCCCAAAAAAGTATCGCACTTTAAAAATTTAAAACCGGAATTGGAAGAAGACCTTGATGCCAAAAGGATTAATTCCTCTTCCGGTTAACCCGTAATATTTTTCCTTGTAAAATTTATCAATATAGGCAAGCCGGTACACGGCATCAATTCTTATAAAATTCAAAATATTTTCTACTCCAACCCCCGCTTCCAGATACGGTTTCTTTGACAAGGAACTGAACGCATCGTATTCCTTTCCATCTTTTACAACAATCTGATTGTTATCTCTGCTTATTCTCCCGAAAGCCATATTTGCCGTGACAAGCTCCCTCCATTTAAGTTTGTTCATTAAAGGGATACGGTTGAGAAACAGTCCTTCAAAATGATGCTCGTAAATCAAGGTTACAAATTCATCACTTACAAATTCAAAAAAATTCATCAGAAAAAAATTTCCCGGATTGCTGAAAACCGTTTCATTTCCTTTATGAACTTCCAGAAGGGGATAAGGCAGTTTTGAAAAAACCTTTCCCAGGGTAATGGAATAAAATGAATTTCCCAACGTATTCAATTTAACTTTTTGCGAAATGTTAAAACTTAATTTATCATAAAGGAAGTCGCTCTTTAAAATTCCATCCTGAATTTTAAATCCATGAGTATATCTTATTCTGTAAACAGGGCTATAGCGAATTCCCACGCTAATCCGTTGATTGTATTTTTGCAAAAAGCGCTCTGTTTTGGAATATCTCAATTCAGAAACCACTTCGGTAATATGGAATGTTTTAAAGGAAACCGTAGTGTCACTTTTTTCAGGATAATAAATAAAGTCCTCAAACTTTGGTTCGAATATTTTTTTATTCAGAAACAAATAGCCGGTCAGTCCTCTCACCGGAGTACTTTCAATCCAAACCCTGTTTTCTGTATTCAAACTTAACCGGTCTAAAGGAGCTAATCTGGATGAAAAAGCAAACAGATTGTTTTTTGAAAAGAAATCATCGGTAATTCCCACCTGGTCTATATCAAATCTTCGCTGAATTCCTACAGTAGTCCAATTCTTACGCCGGAGAATATATTCCATTTCAAGATTGTACTTCCATGCATTATCTTTAAAGCCATACGCCGTATATCCGCTCACAGTGAGCCGCTTGCTGAAATCGTAATTGGTCCGGAATCCTACACGTATCCGGTTGCCTTCCACTGTATTTCTGCTGTAGAGAAAAATGTAGGGACCTAAATCCACTTTGCCGGTTTTCATATATCCGTTTACAGCAATATCCACCAGGTCGGCTACTGTTTTTACCGCAGGAATTTTTTTGAGTGTGTCAATCATTTTATATACATGCGCTTCCGTGCTTGTAATTTTCTCATGCCGGTTTGAATCCCAGAAAGTGTCACTCTGCATAAAGGCATCCTCATTGGTTTCAAAGGACTCGTCGTAAAACGTTAGTGCGTTAGGTTGATTGCTGATGATATTCCTGCTGGAATTATAAAATTTGGCTATCATCCCAACTGAATTTTCCGTTACCTCTTTAAGGTCAATCAGAATCCTAGTTTTCACGGGCAACCAGGGACCGCTATGGGTGGGTTCAAAATCCTGCTGAATTTTGACGCGGTTAATATAGTTGAGATTTGCATCCTTGGTAATTTCAAGGTCAATTTGTTTCAGCGCAAACGTAGTGTCATTGATCCAGACAGTGCCATTAAAGGCAAGATCTAATGGACGTTTGGGAACAATTTTAATTTCATAACAATAATAATTTCCAAGCCACAAACTGTCTTTCAGAATGTAAGTGTAAAATAACTTGCCACCGTCGGCAATGGGAGAAATAAATGTTTTTCCAAGTAAGGTCACCCAGTTTTCGTAGAAGTTAAAAACCTGGAAAGAAGAGCCCATAAGTTGTGAAATAAAACTCTGGTCATCCACACCGACTCCCGTAATCTTTGATGCTTTGATAATTTCTTTGGTTCTCAGCGGCTCTTTCAGAAAATAATATTCCGAAATTGTTTCAGAAACAAATACAGGAAGGACTGCTTTTCCTTCTTCCCCAGCCACTACATCGAGAGAATCAAATAAATTGATGATGGGTTTAAAAACTTTCTTTTTCCGGTATTTTTCGGAGAGCTTGTCCACCATGATCTGTATTTTACTGTAATTATCGTATTGATAAGCAGATAATATACGCTTGTCGTTAACTTCTTTTCGGGCAATGGCTTTATCCAGAATACGAAAAGCAGGATTTACGCCGGGTAAAATTTCCACTTCCGCTAATTGGATATTAAGAACATGCAACTGAAAGTTAATGGTTTGTGTCTTATTCTTTTCTACTTTTTTTGTCCGGGTAAGATACCCTACGTAGGATGCCGCCAGCGAATCGGTTGGTTTTTGTGTTTTGATTTCAAAATAACCTTCAAAATCGGTTGTGACCCCTGTCTGTGAGTTTTTGAAACAGACATTGACGAAGGGCAGACCGTCACCGGAGCTGGCATCCGTGACACGACCTTTGATGTGGGTGGTTTGGGCGAGAAGTACGCTTGAAGAAAGAAGATAGAAAATAGAGAATAGAAAATAGAAAATAGAAAATCGTAAACAACCTTCAAGGTTTAACGTAGGTTTGAGGCGCAGGATAACCTTGAAGGTTTGGGTGAGTTTAAAAGAAAGACGATAGTAAATAGTAAATAGAAAATAGAAAATAGAAAATCGTAAACAACCTTCAAGGTTTAGCGTAGGTTTGAGACGCAGGGTAACCTTGAAGGTTTGGGTGAGTTTGATGCATCTGCTAACCTTGAAGGTTTGGGCGCACGAATTGTAAAAATTGGACGGAATCACAGCCAAATATATAAAAATATTAAAGATACCCTTAATTCAGCTTTGCTACCAGAACCGCCCCATATTGTCCGATATTCTGATTAACGTAATGGTGTCGTCATCATTATTTCCAGGAAACCATATGACTCTTATTTTTTTGCCTTTGTTATTCCATTCAAGCGTACTGCAATAGGGGCGCTCCTTTTCTGAAAGTGCCATGCAGTCAACGTTTATAATCTTTTCTAATTTTGTTTTCTTAATTCTCCGGAAAAGCTGTCGTGTCAATTTCATGGATTGCTGATACGAATTTTCAGCAGTATGCGTCTTAAAATCGTAACCATAAAATACCATTCCGTTTTCATAGATGATATGCTTATCATCCAGCATGAGGTAAGAAATATTGGAAGGGAAAGGGAAAGAGTCGGTTGTGGAAAATTGTTTTTGGGAAGTAATTGAATCCTGGTTTTGAGAATAGGACGGATGGGGGAATGAAATTTCATAAATTAATAGCAGAAGAATAGGTTGTATAAGGTTTTTCATTTTAATTCCACACATTCAGAGTACGAAGATAATTAAATTTATGGAAATAATAAAAATTACTATATTTCACCATAAATTAAACGGCATGACTGAATCTCAAAATAGTAGCAAAAAAAAATCCGGTTGCTGGTTTTATCTATTGAAAGTTGTAATAGGTTTAATTATCATCTATGGGTTTGAAGTTTTCGGTCATTGGCTTATATCAAAAAGTATAAACGATGAATTGAGTCGTTCTCTTATTCCTTTTCACAATCACTATTTCTCATTTTCTTCCTGTTATCTGACTGAATCCGGCATTGGCTCTGAATTTTTCACCTCCCCATCATCCACCATGCGTTTTATCATCTATGGTACTTTGGGGCTTATTATGTACAGTGTGGCGAGTGTGGTTATTGCTTTATTGCCTTTTATAAAAAAACATTCAAACAGGATAAATAGTGTACTTTATTACACTGTTCTTTCAGCAGTATTCGTAATGGCTTTTTTTCTTCCTCCTAAAAAAACAATAATTGACGATGATAAAAAAATTATAGCCATCACCCGGTATAATTATCTGTTTTTTTCTGTCACTGGAGTATTATCATTTGAAAGTATTGATGATGCCGGTTATGAAATAATTACGGAATATGATGGATACAATAAGCAATACATTTATTATTTATCACTCTATTTGAAATACGCCGGAGGGAAAAAAATAAGGGTAGGTGAAATTGAAGTTGGAAAAATGAACGGGACACTGACAAAAAAACCCTCGTGGAAAATCACAGAGGATATAATAGCCAAAGGGGAAAAAGTGAGTGGATTATTAAAGCAAAGAATGGGGTTGAATTTTTAGAAGTGCCCTGAAAAAAAACAAATCACTTGATTAGCCCTAACCCTTCCTGAGCAGAAACATCTGCCGGTGACATAAGCAGTACTTTATTGAAAAGTACTTTTGCCTCACGGGGTTTCTTCAGAAAATATTCAATCCATGCGTAGGTAAGCACATAGTTGTATTCAAAAGGATATTGATTGACCAGATTTGAAAACAATTTTTCCGCTTCGGCATATTCTTTCTTTCCGTATAGAATAAGTCCAAGTTTATAAGATGCATTTACATTCTTTGTATCAATTTTTAAAATCTCCCTGTATTGATTTTCTATTTTATCCCATGAACCCAATGCGGCGGCAGGCAAGGTGTAACCGAACTTTGCCTCCAGAGATAATGGAAGCAAATTAATGGCTTTAGCATAATAGGTCATACTTTCAGAAAATAACCCGGAAGAGTAATGCAACCAGCCAAGACGTAGATTCATCTCGTAACTTTTTTCATCATACGAATTTTTTAAAATACGAATGGCTTCGTCATTCTTACCTGCATATTCGGCTTCGTAAGAATATTTGAAGGCATCAGCCATAGAGATGGGAGAACCTGCTTCCTGGGCTTTTACTAACTGCGAAAAGTTGAAACACAGGGTTACGAGAATGATTGAGAGAGTTTTCATGATGAATATTATAAATTAGATAAGTGAAATATTTATTGTGGAATATTTTTAAATAATTCGTTCAGTTCGTTAATATCAAGGGTTGCTTTTTCTGACTTATCATAAATAGTAAGCAAATAAACATTATTTTCAGAAACAACAATATTTGTAATTACTCTGGCGCCTCCCGATTTGCCTTTTCCTTTAGACGCAATAGCTATGCGAATTTTGTAACAATTTTTTCCGATAGGTACACCTTGTTCTGGGTTTTGTTCCAATGAATCAGAAAGTTCTTTTAATTCATTCTTGAGAGATGGAAACTTTTTCAGCAGGCGCTTGAACTGTCTGTCAAACAAGGGAATACTAAGAACTCTATATTTCATCTAATAATTCTTTTACAGGTCGTGCTTTTAATTTTCCTGCTCTTATTAATTTCATTTCTTCTACCGCTTCTTTTATTTCTTTTATAAGCAATACTTTTTCTTCAGAGAGCATTTCGGTTTTCACAAAAGACAAGCCACGTAATACTTCCATGAGCGAAGAGGCCTTGTCATCTTTAATATCTAATAAAACTTTCATTGATTATGTTCTTAAAATTATACTACAAATTTACACATTTTCTTTGTTAAAAACCCTACCCCTCCTTTCTACTCACGTCATAAACTACCTTCCGTTTCTTCAGATATTCTAGAACCAGATTAAAGCATTTCTCATTTTCGCCTAAATATTCCGGCGGACAAATTCCTTTCCGGTTGAATTTTCCTTCCAGCATCATCTGTGCCACTGAAGTACAGGTATATCCCGTTGTTCTTGCCATGGAAGTCACCTTGTTTTTCCGGTCATAATAATCAAGCAGATTATAAACATAGGTAACTTCATTTTTCTTTTCAGTACCTTTTACCGTGATGCGCATTACGGTAAAATCTTCTTCCCCTTCCTTCAGTTTCCACAATGGAAAAAGCAGTTTGGCTGTAAAATCAATAGGACGAATGTCGGAATTTCCAATCCGAACAGGTGTAGTATCAAAAAATCCGGTTTCTCTCAAGACATGCATGTATTCAATGTGCCCGGGATATCGCAACGTTCTTTCCTTCATGTTAGGAATATCGTTCATGGTGCGCATAACCGAACGCAAGCCATCGGTATTGAATGCTTCCAATGTTCCAACGTTATCAAAGTCAACAAATTCCGGCTCAGACAAGGCAGTTTTCACCACCATTTTTCCATTCTCTATCATCCTCGCAGGGCGTTTATATTCTTCGATTACATCAACTGCAGAAAAAACAACTTTATATTCATAGGGCCAGGTTCTTTTCACAGGCAATCCTCCTACCAGACATTCAAAAGATTCTACCTTCATTTTTTTATGATGATATCCGAGTATCATGTTACTCATACCGGGTGCCACTCCACAATCCGTGACAGCAGTGACACGGTTTTTTTTTGCAAGGTCATCCAATAAAAACGGGTCCTCCGGGAAAAAAGAAATATCCACAATATTTTTTCCTGCGGAAATAACAGAATGTAATGCATGGAATCCCATGAATCCGGGTAATGCACCTACTACGAGGTCAAAATCATCCACCAGCTTGCGAATCGTATCGTGATGGGTCAAGTCGCCTTTTACAGTTTTTACCTTGGAATTCAGCGCCACTTTACGGAGGTTTTCTTCATTGATATCGGCGCAGGTTACCTCGCAAAACGAAGAGAGGTCTTTTGCCATGACTCCGCCGACGAGTCCGGCTCCGAGAACGATGATTGATTTCATGTTGGGTTGGAAAAAAAGCGCAATTTATGAAATGTAAGAACAAAAAAAAACCCGCATGGTTGATGCGGGCTTTTTTAAAAGATAACCATCTTACATGATGCAGAACATGAATGGGGGACATACATACTGACGTCCTACACACATTCCTGTAATTTCATATACGAATTGATTGCAGGCAATCATTGCAAGACCGCCGTTGATGGCTTCCATTTGGTTTAGGTTTAGTGTTTTCATTTTATTTTTTGATTAATTAGTTAAAATTTTTCGCAAAAGTAGAAATTGGATTTATAAAAAACAAACAAACATAGCAAAACATTAAAATATAGGGCATTTTTGCTTTAATTTGAAAAAGATTTAAAAGGGCTTTAATTGGATGTTGGGTTTCTACTCCTGTTTTATTGTTCCAATGTGGTTTTCTCTGTTTCATCTCCTGCGAAAAATTAAATACGGATTATTTTTTAGTACTTTCGTGAAAAGAAAAATAACAAACTATGAATTACCTGCTTCTCCGCGCCGCAAACGGCAAAAAAACCGAACGTACTCCCGTATGGTTAATGCGCCAGGCAGGTAGAGTTTTACCCGAATACCGAAAACTCCGTCTGAAGGCAAAAAGTTTTAAAAATCTTGTTCAGACACCGGAATTATCTGCCGAGGCAACCCTCCAACCCATCTCTGCTTTTGCTGTGGATGCCGCTATTATTTTTTCAGACATCCTCGTGGTGCCTGAAGAAATGGGACTTCCATACACTATGATAGAAGAAAAAGGACCGGTTCTTGAAAAAACAATTAAGAATAAAAAAGATATTAATCGGATTAAAATCATTGACGAAGAAGGAATTTCTTATGTAAACACAGCCATTTCCATCGTAAAAAATGAATTGAACAACCGGATACCTCTGATAGGTTTTTCAGGAGCACCATGGACGTTGTTTGCCTACATGATTGAAGGAGAAGGTTCGAAGATATTTTCCAACGCTAAAAAATTTTTATACACCCAGCCGGCTTTAGCTCATGATTTACTTGATAAAATTTCAAAAAGTGTCATCAATTATTTAGTGGCACAGGTAAAACACGGAGCAGGTATAGTTCAACTCTTTGATTCCTGGGCAGGGATTTTATCTCCTGAACAGTACCAGGAATTTTCAATTCCATACCTTGAGCAAATCTGTAAAAAATTATCCACGATGGTTCCTGTAATTGTTTTTGCAAAAGGCGCTTTTAGCTCTTTGAGTGACATTGCAATACTTCCCAGTAGTGTCATTGGATTAGATTGGACAATGGATATTAATTTAGCGCGTAAGTGGAGTAAGGGAAAAACCTTGCAGGGAAACCTTGACCCCTGTTTATTATATGCTGACTATAAAACAATTGAGAAAAAAACCATTGAAATGCTCCAACGTTTTGGTTCTCATCATCACATTGCAAATCTTGGACATGGTTTATATCCGGATACAGAGGTTGGGAAGGTGAAATGCTTTGTAGAAACTGTGAAGGGATTCAAACCCTGAGATTTAAAATCATATCCGCCACCATCTTTTCCAAATCAAATTCATGTTTCCAATTCCAATCGCGCCGGGCGATGGAATCATCTATGCTTTTTGGCCACGAGTCGGCTAATTGCTGACGAAAATCGGGTTTGAATGTGCATAAGAAATCCGGAAAATGTTTTTTTATTTCATGGTAAATTTCACTGGGAGAAAAACTCATGGCGGAAATGTTATAAGATGACCTCACGCTTAATTTTTGCGGATCCGACTCCATTAATTGCAGGGTTGCCCGGATGGCATCGCTCATGTACATCATTGGTAAATAGGAATTTTCAGAGAGAAAACACTCGTAGGGTTCATGATGGATCGCTTTATGAAAAATATCCACTGCATAATCAGTGGTTCCGCCGCCCGGCATTGATTTATAGCCAATAATACCCGGATACCGGATGCTTCTGATATCCAATCCGTATTTTGCAAAATAGTATTCACACCATCGTTCGCCAGCCAGTTTGGTAATACCATAAACAGTAGCCGGATCTTTTGTACAATGCTGGGGTGTATTTTCTTTAGGACTTCCGGGACCAAACACCGCGATGGAACTCGGCCAGAATACCCTGTTAATTTTTAGGGCATGAGAAACCTCCAATACATTCAGCAAGCCGTCCATGTTTAACTGCCAGCCCTGTAATGGTTTTTTTTCACAACTTGCCGAGAGCAACGCCGCCAGGTGATAGATTATTTTTATATTATGCCGTTTTATGATTTCTATTAATCCATCCTTATCGAGCACATCCAACTGACAAAAAACCCCCTCTTGATTAACTTTATGCCTGGGTAGATATAAGTCGGTTTTAATTACATGGTCATAGCCATGCATCTTCTGTAACTCAAAACTTAGCTCAGTGCCTAATTGTCCGTTGGCACCTATAATTAATATATTGGTGGGATTTGGCATGAATTCTTTCGCAAAAGTCATAAATTTTTTTATATTTGTCCCAATCCGTTACTACTCAGCAGGGTAATAAAATACAAAACCACGGAGACACAGAGAACACAAAGAAACACAGAGTTGATTATTCAAAATATATGTTTCAATGATTATTCTCTATGCAACTCTGTGCTCTCCGTGCCTCTGTGGTGAGTAGTAACCCAAATCCCTAACACCATGACATACGAAGAATATCTCAGCGAAAAAAAAATTGACCCGATTACCTTCAAAGAATCTGAGCCGGTAAATTGGGAAAAATTAAAACAGGAATACGATAATAGCGGTTCCGTGAGTTTTACACTCAACAAAAAATTTCTGCTTAATCTGACGCGGAGAAAATACCGTTTGAAAGAGAAAGAAATAAAACCGGTTCCGGTGCAAACAGTTTCTGCAACGACAGTGCCTGCCAGAAAGAAACCGGTGATGAGGTGAGGGGGGAGGATAGTATTTACAAAGTATGGCTGTCAAGCGTTTTGTTTATTTTAGTGAAATTACTTTTTTCTTCATTCAGGTAGGATCATTTTTGATTTCATTATTTTTATTTTGTTTTAATATTAATCTTAAGGAAGTGTCTTTAGTCATGTAAGCCATTGCCCAATTAATGAAAATGATAAGTTTGTTTCTTACACTTAGTATCAGCATAAGATGGAGGAACATCCAAATTAACCAGGCGAAATAACCTTTGAAATTAAAATATGGCAAGTCAACAACAGCTTTGTTTCTACCAATTGTAGCCATTGAGCCAAGGTCAATGTATTCAAATTCATTCGGCTGAATTTTTTTAATATTTTTCTTAAAGTTCAATGCTAAGTTTTTAGCTTGATTAATTGCCACATTTGCCAACTGTGGATGTCCATTCGGATAATTAGGTGTTTTCATTAATGCAATGTCACCAATTGCAAATATATTTTGGGTGCCTTCAACCAAGTTAGTTCGATTCACTTTTATTCTATTGCCAACTGTATAGCTATGGCCTGGTAATCCTTTAATTGTATTACCAATAACACCTGCCGCCCAAATAACTGTTTTTGATTTTATAATATTTCCATTACTTAGTGTAAGAACATTCCCATCATATTTATTAACAAAAGTTTCTGTTATAATATTTACTCCCATTTTTTGCAAATATTTTCTTGAAGTTTTTTTAGCTGACAAACTCATACTATTCAAAGTATCCTTGCTTCCTTCAATTAGATTAATTTTGAATTGAGTGAAATCAATACCCGGATAATCTTTTGGAAGGATATTGTTTTTAATTTCGGCAAATGCTCCTGCCAATTCTACGCCAGTTGGTCCAGCACCAACAATGGAAAAATTTAGCAGACCTTCTCTCTCGTTTTCTTTAGCTGAAATTATATTTTCAAAAGTTTGAAGAATGTGATTTCGGATATGAATGGCATCATACGTGGTTTTTAAAGTAAGAGCATTCTTACTTATTTCTTCATTACCAAAGAAATTTGTTTTGCAACCAATTGCAATAACAAGAAAGTCATAATTGAAATTGCCTATGGTTGTTTCTATTTTGTTATTTTCAGAATCAATGATTAAGACCTCCGAAAGACGTATCTGTATATTTTTTTTATATTTAAAAATGTTTCGAAATGGAAATGAAATGCTGGAAGGTTCAAGTTGTGAAGTGGCTACCTGATAAAATAATGGTTGGAATTGGTGATGATTGATTTTATCAATTAGCAAAACATCAAAAAGCGTTTCGTCTACTTTCTTAATAACTGAACGCCAGCGAATCCTCCTCCAATAACAATTACTTTCTTTTTTATATCCATTCCCAAAACATATCTGTTGTATTTTCAATAAATTTCATATTGTGAGAAACTGCTACGTCACGCAGTCATTTTACCTATTGCATCGGAGGTTACTCAAATTAAAGCCCTTAGGGTTTTATTCAAATTTTAACTATTACTACTTTGTTACATTAACAATTCACACGCTCTGGTTTAAATCTGTAGTCAGGTAAGTGTGATTGTGACTTAAATCTGTGCATGATTACGATGAACCCCAAATGTAAAGGAAATAGTCGAAATTAAAGCATTCAGTTAGGTAATTTGTATATTTGTTTACCTTTAGTTCCTCATTTTTACCTATTTTTGTGAGTTTAACACAATTTGATAATGTACAACACACTTTATCCCCAGCTAAAGCAAACCTTACTCGAAATCCGGGAAGCGGGCTTATATAAAAATGAAAGAATTATCACCAGCCCGCAGGGTGCAGAAATAAATGTAGGCGAAGGGAAAAAAGTCCTGAATTTTTGCTCGAATAACTACCTGGGGCTTTCCTCGCATCCCGATGTAATAAAAGCCGCCAAAAATGCCATTGATACACACGGGTATGGAATGTCATCGGTTCGTTTTATTTGCGGTACACAAAACAAACACAAAGAACTCGAAAAGAAACTTTCAGAATTTTTAAGCACAGACGACAGTATCTTATATGCCGCCGCATTTGATGCAAACGGCGGGGTCTTTGAACCCCTGTTTGATAAGGAAGATGCCATCATTTCTGACACCCTGAACCATGCCTCTATCATTGATGGAATCCGGATGAGTAAAGCGGAACGATTCCGTTACACACATAACGACATGGATGAGTTGAAATCAATCCTTATAAACACACAGCATTGCCGGCATAGGATTATAGTAACCGACGGGGTTTTTTCCATGGACGGAACCATTGCACAATTAGATAAGATTTGTGATTTGGCGGATACTTATAAAGCCCTGGTGATGATTGATGACTGCCACTCTACAGGATTTATGGGAAAAACAGGAAGAGGAACTCATGAATACCGCGGTGTCACTGGGAGAGTGGATATTATTACAGGAACTTTCGGAAAAGCGCTCGGTGGCGCTTCCGGTGGTTTTGTTTCGGGAAGAAAAGAAATTATTGAATTATTACGGCAACGTTCCAGACCGTATCTTTTTTCCAATACACTCGCACCCTCTATTGTTGGTGGCACTCTTTGTGTCCTTGATTTACTTTCAGGCACAACACAACTCCGCGACAAACTTGAAAACAATACACGGTACTTCCGGGAAAAAATGACCAAAGCCGGCTTTGACATTAAACCAGGCGAACATCCCATCGTGCCTATCATGCTCATGGATGCAAAATTATCACAGGAATTTGCGGAAAAACTTCTTGCAAAAGGAATCTATGTTATCGGTTTTTATTATCCGGTGGTTCCCAAAGGACAGGCACGTATCCGTGTGCAAATAAGCGCAGGGCATGAAATTCATCATCTTGATAAAGCGATTGAAGCATTTACGGAAGTTGGGAGGGAATTGTGAAATATTCCTTCGTTTGTGGGGACACAAACGAATGCGGTGATCGCTTCCGTTTGTGTCTTCACAAACGAAGGTAATAAATGACAAATGACAAATAACTTGAGGAAGCCCGCCAAATATATATATCGTCTGCTTATCATAAGTATCAGCTTTCTTTTTCTTTTAGTTATAACCGGTTGGATTTTATTACAGTATCCATCCGTTCAAACAAATATTACCCAACGGGCGGCAAACTACCTTTCCCGCAAAACCGGTTTCAACGTGCACATAGGAAGAGTAGATATCCACTGGTTCGACCGCCTGGCTCTTAGGGATATAGTGGTTTTAGACCGTAAAAATGACACTTTGATTTCCGGGAGAAAAACAATTGCCAATTTTAATTTTTTTTCTTTTCTGCAAAAAAAACCCAAGGTGGAGGAAATCGCTCTGCATGATTTGGAGATATATGCAAAAATTCATGCCGGGGACTCCGTTCTGAATCTGACAGAGTTTCTGACAGCAATAAAAAATTTATCGAATGATACCCTGCCGGAAGATGAATCTGTTTCTTACCATCTTAACGAGGTGACCGCTAAAAACTGTATTTTTTATTTTGATAATGAAAACAAAACTGTGCATAGTGACACTCTTGATTTTAATCATCTTAAATTTAAAGGAGTAAACTTTGTTTTGCAAAAATTAATTGCAAAAAATGATAGTTTCCTGTTTTCCATTCGTTCCTTGTCTTGTCAGGAAACAACCAACTTCATCACGGTACAATCACTTTCCTGCCTTTCCGTTTTTTCCAATCGGGAAATGTCTTTTCAAAACCTGCTCTTTAAAACCGGAGAGTCAGAAGTAAATGGAAACATAAAATTTACGTATAATTCATACCATGACTTTAGTGACTTTAAAAGAGGGATATTCATGAACATTCAACTAACGGAGTCGGCTTTAAGCTGTAAAGAATTGAGAAAATTCGTACCGTTAAAAAATATTCCTGACCAGATGATTTCCATTAAGGGAAATTTTATCGGTAAGACCGGAAATTTTATGATCCAACATCTCCGGATTGTTTTTCCTCACGGTTCCTTGTTTGAAGGGGAAACTAATTTTGACGGATTGCCGGACATCCACGAAACATTTTTCGATTTCAAACTTAACAAAGTGCGTGTCATGCCTGATGATATAATTTCGTTTGGAGGTGGTGAAATTAATGAGGAAATAACTAAGATAGGTCCTATTTCTTTCAACGGGCGACTAAGCGGATTTCTTCTTGATTTTGTATCCACCGGCACGTTTAAAACCAAACTCGGAAATATTATTACCGATATGAATTTCAAGCTGGGTAAATCGTTGACTGAAACCTATTATAAAGGAACTTTCGGTGGTGAAAATCTGAAAATAGAAAAGTTGGATGGAAAGAAATCAGGGATTTCTAATATCTCATTTACCAACCAACTCGAGGGAACCGGTCTGAATCCCGATAGTTTCAGGGTTTCACTTACTACGCGCATCAGTGAATTAACAGTGAATGGTTCGCCCTGCAAAAACATTTCATTTACAGGAACCCTCGACCCACGGCTTTTGTCAGGGGAATTTGCGGTGAATGATACTAATCTCCGTGTGAACATGACCGGTTCATTAAGCAGGAAAAAAAGCATTCACTCGCTCGACATAACCGGTATTATCCATTACGCAAAACCCGGAGCATGGTGGCAACCGGCGGCTGAGCCAATCATAAAAACCGGATTTACACTTAATTTTCCTGTACTTAGTTTGGAAAATCCCAACGGACAATTCCTACTGAATAATTTTAACATCCGGAATGAGAAACAACAAGTTGAACTGGATACACTTCTAATCACATTCCGCTCCGGCAAAGAAGAAAAAAATATTTCAGTAAAATCATCATTAGTTGATGTATCAGCACATGGAAATTTTACATTCTCTCAACTTAAAAATGATGTAAAAGAATTTATTAATGAAATACAATTATATTTTGAAAACAAACCCGGCATACTCGAAACCTATTATCAAAACAAATCCAACAACGACCGAACCCTTACTCCCTATAAATTAAGCTACCAATTAAAGATAAAAAAAACGAAAGGGTTATTTGAATTATTAAATTCTCCATTCTACATTTCAGAGAACAGCTCGTTTGAAGGATACTTCAGACAGGGAATAACGACTATTTTGAATGTTCAGATGCTGGCGGATACCGTTTCATTTCTTCCTATTACTATCCTGAACGGAAATGCAGACATGACGCTCTCAAAACTATATACCGGAAAAGAATTAGTGGGGGTTGGAATTTTTAAAACGGGGAACCTGATACATGACAAAAAGTTAATTGCAGAAAATTTTCTTGCGGATGGGAACTGGCATGATCATCAAATGGAGTTTGAGAGCAGATTAAAAATTCCAGGACCCGAAAACACAGCAAACATATCAGGAAACCTTGCGCTGGGTGATGAAGGAATCAGTGGCACACTTCAACCCTCCTACATAACCTACCGGCGTGAAAAATGGAATCTGTCCGCTGAAAATAAATTTACTGTGACCGGAAAAAAAATAAAAATTTCCAACCTAAAATTTACAAACCGCGACCAGTTTATCAGGATTGAAGGCATTATCTCTGAAAACAAACAGGATGAATTATCTGTTTTTGCGGAAGGATTGCGGCTGGGGATGCTCAATGAATTTTTTCCAGATAAGGAACAATTTTATAGCGGTAAATGCAATGCAGATTTAAAACTAAGCCAGTTGTTTGACAAACCTGTAATATCGGGAGATATTGGGGTTCAGAATTTTATGATAAACAATTTTCTGGTAGGAGAGGTGCATGGAAAATCACAATGGGATGCGGCAGGAAAAAAAATTAAAATTGACTTCTTTGTAGATAAAGGAAAAGAAAATACACTGCGTTTGCAGGGAGTTGTGGCACCATACGAGAAGAATCCCTTGAATCTTAATGTAAATCTGAATAATTTTAATCTTAATCTCCTTGAACCCTATACTTCCGGTATTGTGTCGGAAGTCCGTGGAAACATCAGCGCCGACTTGACATGGAAAGGAACTTTCAATAAACCTGAAATAAACGGCATAGGATATTTAAAAAATTCATCCGCCAAAGTGGATTACCTGAATGTGATTTATTATGTAAATACAACGCTCAGGGTGCTTGAAAATAATATTATTTTCGAAAATTCCGTCATCACTGACGCGATGGGAAATAACGGGTACATAAATGGAGTAATCCGCAACAGTTATTCAGGTAACGTGTCATTAGATTTCTCTGTCCGGTTAGAGAATTTGATGACTCTTAAAACAAATTCGAAAATAAATGAACTTTATTACGGAACTGTTTTTTCGTCGGGTGATATGAACATAAAGGGCTCTATGAAAAACTTAGAAATGGATGCGCGTGTAAAAACAGAAAAGGGTACCAACATTTCTATTCCTGTCAACGCATTTCGCGGAAATGAAAAAAAGAACTACATACGATTTGTGAATCAGGAGGATGTGAAAATAGAACGGGAAACCCCCCTCGACTTAAGCGGTTTAAAAATGAATTTTGATGTAGAAGTGACCCCTGAAGCCGCCTACCGGATTATTTTTGATGAGAAAACAGGAGATATTCTAAGCGGCAACGGAAGAGGAGAATTAAAATTAGAAATTGACACGAAAGGTGATTTTAATATTTTTGGAAATCTGGAGATTGTGAAAGGTGTCTATAATTTTACGTTTCAGCAGTTTGTGAACAAAGAATTTTTATTAATACCCGGACAGGGACGCGAAATAACGTGGTCGGGCAAACCCGAGGATGCAGAAATTAATCTAAGATCAGAATACATTGTTAATGCAAATGTCACCGGAATATTGGAAGACACGTTGGTTTCAAAAAAATTAACTTCCAAGCGGCAAGACGTTCATATTATAATGGATTTGACGGGCAAACTATATCGTCCTGATATTTCATATTCTCTCGATATTCCCACGCTGGCACAAGGGGAAACCGGAGCCAATCAGTTTGCCACCGGTTATCTCAACGAATTAAAAACAAACGAATATGAAATGAACAAGCAGATTTTCAGTTTGCTGGTATTGCGAAGATTAGCCCCGCCGAGGGAGGAAAACATGCTTTCGGGAGAAGGAGGAAAAGCCGCATTGGAAGGCGGTGTTCAGGAATTTCTCTCCAATCAGGTCAGTTCCTGGCTTTCGCAGTCGAATCCTTACGTATCTGTTGACTTGAATCTGGGACAAACATTTGACGAACAAGCGTTGAAGGAATTAGAAGTAAAACTTACGGCATCCTTATTCGGCGGGAGAATGCGACTCATACGGGAAGGGGACTTTATACAAACCTCACCGGACGAGAGTAAGGTAAGAAGCATTGCGGGTGATTGGTCTATTGAATATGATATTGCTAAAAACGGAAAACTAAAATTCAGAATGTACAACAAACTGAATCCCTTTTCAGTGGCATTAGAAAACAATTACACAACGGGGTTCGGGTTGGTGCATAGCACGAGCTTCAATAAATTTTCGGAATTGAATCTTGTTGGGCGTTAGGGATATCGCCTTCTTTTGTGAGGACACAAACGAAGGCATTTTATCGCTTTCGTTTGTGTCCTCACAAACGAAGGAATTTTTTATCGCCTTCGTTTTTGTCTTCACAAACGAGTCATTCCTCTACTCAAAAACCGGTTTCACCTTCCGGTAAACGGCGGCAGTAATCAGTGACACAAATAATCCCCCAAACAATTTTGAATTAAACACACCGATGGCTACTTCCCGTGGAGTCATTTGTTCGATGGCTTCTACCGCTTTCTCATACATTTCTTCGCTCAGAAAGTCCTTTGCTTTCTCCATTCCGGTCATCGCTTCTTCAATGTTCCGCTCTACCAATGATTTATCCAGAAATTCGCACAGCGCATATACTAAAACGGCGGAAGTAAAAGAGGCAACGAGTGTCATCAGAACACCCAGCCATAATCCCTGTCCGTAGGTGATGAAACCCTCCTGGAGTTTGTTTTTTTGATGGATGGTTCCCAGACAAATAAATAAGATGGGAATCCAGAATCCGAGCCAGCCCCAGTTTCCGAGTGGGTTTAAGCCGCAGTAATACAGGATAATCATGAAGGCAAATGTGGTTAATCCGGAGAATACGCCGTAATTGACAGAGGTTTGGGTCATGGGGGAAGAGTTTTTAAAACTATTAAATTTTATAAAGTTATACCAAAACAACTATGGTTTTAGAAAAATAACATATAACACTAAACAAGAAATGAAAAATGTATTATCTTTTTTTCCTCTTCAAAATCGAAAAATCCTCTTCTGCCCGCTTTATCGTATTGCTCAAAATTCCTAATCCCGCCACCTCCATCTCCACTACATCATTTTCTTTCAGCCATTGCTCGTTGGCTGAGGGGTCGTTAAACTTAGCAGTGCCATTCAATTCTAGAAAACAACCGGTACCTACGGTACCGGAACCAATCACATCTCCTGGAAAAATGTCGCACCCATACGAACAACGCTCAATGATTTCGGCAAAAGTCCAATCCATGTCACTCATGTTTCCCAACGAAACCTGTATTCCATTCACGCGGCATTTCATTTCCAGATTCCATGAATTACCGGTGTGATTTTTTTTGCAGGAAGTTAAATAATTTTTCAATTCATCGGGTGTCACTAACCATGGGCCGATGGTAGTGCTGAAGTCCTTACCTTTCGCGGGTCCCAGATTCAGTTTCATTTCTTCCATTTGCAAAACCCGGGCGCTCAGGTCATTCATAATCGTAAAACCGGCGATATATTCATCAGCTTTTCCGGATGGTATGTTCCTTCCTTTTTTTCCAATCACTACAGCGACTTCCAATTCGAAATCCAATTTTTCAAAATGGTCGGGCATGCAATAAACATCACCGGGACCCATGATTGCCTGATGATTGGTGAAATAAAAAATCGGATACTCATCAAATTCCGGAATCATAGGCACTCCTCTGTTTCTTCGCGCCGCCGCCACATGCTGACGAAAGGCGTACCCATCACGGCAGGAAGTTGGATCCGGAATAGGTGCGCAAAGGATTTTTTCATCGTAAGCAATGCTGAATTCTATAAATTTTCCATCGTTGGTCTTGACTTCAATGTTTCGTAGGATATCCAACGCTCTTTCTCCTCCAATTAATATTTCACGCATACTCACCGGAAGTTGTTTTGAAGAAGAAAGGTGCAGGTCAAAAATCCGGTTATTGACTAGAATACCGGAACGCATTTCGTTGGATTTTAAATAAGTTATGAGTTTCATATTTTTTTAGGAATACAATGGTTATACGATAGTAATACGATTGTATTACAACTGTATTACTATTGAATGCCTAATTCCCAATGCCCATCTTATTCAAATATCCCTGCAAAATTACCGCCGCGCTTATCTTATCCACTAACCGTTTATCCCTGCGGGCTTTTTTTCTCAATCCGGCGGCAAGCATGGTTTGGTGGGCAATCACGCTGGTATAACGTTCATCAGCGAATTCGACTTTGATTGCAGGAAATTTTTTTTGTATGTTGTTTTTATAACGAATTACATCTTTAGTGACATCAGTGGCACTGCCATTGGTATTCAGCGGGTAACCAATCACCAACGTCTCCACTTTTTCCGTTTTGAAATAGTTTTCCAGAAAAATAAAAATGTCGGGAGTATCAATGCACACTAAAGGAGAAGCAATCATTTTCAACGGGTCTGTCACGGCAATGCCGGTTCTTTTTTTTCCGTAATCTATGGCAAGAATGCGTGACATGAGAGTATTTACTAATAACTAATGACCAATGACCAATAACTTAATATAAGGTTTAAGTCGCAACCGCACTTACCTGGCTACAGACTTAAACCAGATATTATTTAAAATCTTCCACCGCTTCTCCTAAATCGTACACTTTCTGTTTAAAGTGACACTCAAGAATGCTGGAAGCAATAGCAGAGCGGGATCCACCTCCACAATGAACCACCAGCGGTTTGTTTTTTGGAATTTCTTTAAGATTTTCACGTAAAACAGGTAAAGGGATGTTTATGCTATTATCAAAAATCTTATGTTTTGCTTCTGAGACGTTTCGGACATCGAGAATGTAAAATTGTTTCCGGCGCTTTGAAAAATCTTTCATACTCAATTTTTCAGATTTTTCCTGTCCGGGATTATGGGTCATTAAAACACCTTTAAGAAAAAGGTCGTATCCGATTTTGGCGACCCTTTTAATAATACCACTTGCATATTCATTGTCGTTCTGCCCATGTGATTCCATGGTAAGATAAAACGGTTCATTGGGATTCACCACTGATCCAAGCCAGGTTTCAAAACGCAAACTAAGCGGTATGTTAATAGAACCTTTAAAATGCTTTTGTTTGTAATGGATGGGCTGTCTTACATCCACTATCAGGCAATTTTTATCCACGAGAGCATGCTCACGAAATACCGGTACCTTGTCTGCAATCTCCTTAACATCAGGAGCACCTTTCAAGTTCAGGCCAACATTGTAAGCAAAGTAACGTGGCTGAAAAGGAAGATCTTTTAAAACGATGCGGACAAAATCTTTCTCGTTCATTTCCTGAAGTGCATAATTATTTTCTAATTCCTTTCCGATGGTGCTGTATCGTTCGGGTCCAATATTTCTGCCACAAAGAGAACCTGCGCAATGAGTGGGGGAAACAATAGTATCGGAAGGAAGTTTCATTAATTTTTTTCTGGTAGAATGATAAAGCGAACTGACTAATTCTTCTCTGTTGGCTTTTAAATTCCCGGCATTTTCGCGTAAATCAGGTCTGCCAACATCTCCCACAAAAAGAGTGTCACCGGTAAATACAGCATGTTCTTTATCATCTTGTTTTAAAATTATGCAGATGCTGTCGGGGGAATGTCCTGGTGTATTGCATGCGTGCAGTTCACAGGTACCTAATTTTAAAATTTCATTTTCGTCGAAGGGAATATGGGGATAATCCGCTTTTGCCAATTTGCTGATGTAAATAGCGGCGCCTGTTTTTCGTGATAATTCTCCGTGCCCGCTTACAAAATCAGCATGCGGATGTGTTTCAATGATGGCATGAATTACAGCAAAATGTTCGTGAGCATATTTAATATATCTCTCGATATCCCGCGAAGGATCAATAACCACCGCTTCGCCTTCCGAAACAATCATGTAGGAAGCATGAGAAAGGTTTTCATCGAAAAATTGTTCAAGCTTCATGATTTATTAAATGAAAATGGGTATAGGGTATAAGGGTATAAAATGCAAAAATACAGGAAAATTCTCAATTACTTTTCATTCACCTGCTTACTTTCTCCCCTTCTCCCTTTCTCCCTTTTTCCCTTTCTCTTATTTCCCCCTCGCTTGAATCATTCGCATGATGGTAAACAGCATGATTTTAAAATCAAGCGCCAACGACATATTTTCTATATAAATAATATCGTACTTCAACCGTTCTACCATTTCATTTACATTTTCTGCATATCCGAATTTGATTTGCCCCCAGCTTGTGATTCCGGGTTTTACTCTTTGAAGATGCCGGTATTGCGGAGCTATCTCTACTATTTTGTCAATAAAATATTTTCTTTCGGGTCTGGGTCCTACTAATGACATATCCCCTTTCAACACATTCCAGAATTGTGGAAACTCATCAAGACGGGTTTTTCTCAAAAATCTACCGAAGGGAGTTACGCGTGGATCTGTTTCAGTGGATAAACTGGGACCTTCTGTTTCTGAATTTTCAAACATGGTACGGAATTTAAAAATACGAAATGGTTTTCCGTTCTTACCAATGCGAATCTGACTATAAAAAGCAGGACCCCTGCTTGTAAGCCGCACTAACCATGCAATGAGAATGAAAAACCAACATCCCAACATCATTACCAGAAATGAAAAAACAATATCAATAAATCGTTTTACAACTTTTTCCCAATGGGGCATCAGGTTTGGGTTTATTTCAATTAATGGAGTTCCGAATAAATGGGACATTCTAACCGAACCGGTGAGTATGTCATATAAATCGGGCAGAACTTTAATAGTGACATTCAAAGGAGAAAGTGTGTTTATTATCTCACCCATTCGTGCATGTTCCTGCGATTCAATGGCAATGATCACTTCCTCAATGCGATGTTGATTAATAATTTCTTCCGCATTTAACAGGGTGCCAAACTTTTTTATAGGAAGTGTTTTTTCATCTGCTGATTCATTTGTTGCAAGGTATCCAACAAACCGGTTACCTATAGATTTTTTCATATTCTCCAATTCCTCATAGACCGACTTTGCCGAATTCCCGCTTCCAATGAGTAAGGTATTGAATCCGATTTCGCGATTAGCTATTTTATTTTTGATCCGGGTGAGAAGAAAAAGTTTTACAATCGAAACCACTAAAAGATGAATGAGAAAATAGGTCGAGAATGTTTTGTAATAGGAAGTATAGTTAATAATAATATCATCCAACATGACTCCGAAGAAAATAATCAGAACCCCTAACAGGGTAAACTGGAAAAGACGTATCAATTCTTTTTCACGCGATTTCCTGTATAAATCGGAATACATGCCTGAAACGGCATATAATAAAACCCAGAAAACAGAAATTACTACGGCTCCTACAAGCAAGGTAGGTGAAAGCCCTTCAGAAATATTCTGAAGTATGTATTTGCGTAGCATAAAAAAGCCGACCCACGCCAGAAACGATGAAATAAAGTCGGCAACAATATGCTTCAGTGTTTCCAGGTTTTTTTTCATTTCATCTGCAATAGTTTCAGGTTATCCAAGGCAATATAATCGGGTTTACCGTTTGTGTCAATGGCTCCATTTGTCTCTCCCCGAAACAGGATTTTAAACGTTGTACCCAACGGTTGACTTGCAATTTCATCGGTCAGATTTACATATACTTTACGCCAATCACTTCGGGGAAGGAGAACCAAATCAAGTATAGCGGTCACGCCTCCGAAGCCATTGAGGGCATAGACACCTGCATAAAAATTAATAGTTGATTTGAAATGCATTTCGAGAAATACTGCTGAGCCAGGGTCAGAAATTGAAATCTCTTCTACGGAAGCCCAATCAATTTTTTCTTTCACGTCCTTTTTTCCATAAATAACTCCGTATTTACCGATATAAGGCAACGAATCTGTTTCAATTTTCAACGTATCAATATCACTTTGAGGACTGGGCTCAATCAACACAAAACTCTTTTCAAATTCTTCCAGCATAAAAACCGGCAATTTCAAATTATCAATATACGTGATTTCAGGAGTCACTTCCAAAACACCTTTTTCTACCAGCGTTGCCTGAAATTTATGCGAAGTAAAAAACGGGTAACTTATTCTGACATTATGCATTCCATCAGGATATATCCCTGCATATAATTTAACTTCATAAGAACCAGTTTCCAGTACCGGAAATATGCAAGGCAATTCATAAATTCCATTTATTTTTCCGTCCACATAAACCCAGACATCGGAAATGCTTTGTGAGTTATTTCCGAGTTCAGATGGCGATGTAAAATTAAAATTTTTGATCCGGATGTAAGCCGGAATTTTTTCCGGTTCGTTGCTCCAGAGGCACCCTTGTAAAACCAAGGCAATAAGTAAAAAAACCGAAGATTTTGTTTTCATTTATTCCAATATTCCAATATTCCATCATTCCTATTTCACATACTTCTATTAATTTTATCCACAATATGCCGAGCCAGTTTCAGTGCCGCAAGTGTATCATGAATAAGGGGCGTTTTAACCGGAAGATTTTTTGAAGACGGAAATATGGAATCAAAAAATTGAACTAACGGAGTGGGTCCTGTTAAAGCGGGTTGACCGATTAATAATTTAGTAACCGGTTGTTCTGCAAATTCCTGAAACAAGGCATGAGGTGGATTAGACCTGCTTTTTTCCTTATCAATGGTTTTTACTACAGAATGAACAAAGTCAATTTCAACCAGACGGTTTTTCTGAAGTAATGTCATTTTCCGGCATGGCTCAATAGCCATCCGGTTGAGCCACAAGTCACCCGTCAACCCTGTGTCGAATTCAAAGTGAATGCTGACTGAATCGGCTACTTTTGAAATGATTTTTTGATGACTGATTGATATTTTCCGGATAGTTGCTTTCGATACATCCTGAATTAGCGCTAAATTCTGTGAGAGAATTCCTTCCATCACCGGTTTGAGATTAGAACCTGATAAAACGGGAACGAAATGTTCAAAACGGAACAACACAATTTTGTTATCAAGTTGTTTTTTACCGGTTATGAAAACGGGCAATAAATTATAGGTGTGGAAGCAAAATATTTCAATTCCTGCTTCTTCGCTTAATTTGGAGAGATTTTTTGCTTCTTCATAATTTAACAAAAAAGGATGCAATAGAATTATTGGTTTCCCTTTTCGCATTGCCTGTCTTGCAAATTCATAAGGAGATTGATTTTCATCTCCCAGAATGATATAATCACAGCGGTTGATTACTGAAGAGAAATCGGTAAGAAAATCAAGTGCGCCAAACTGAACAATATCATGCAGGTCAAAAGAGGCATCGTTGCATCCAAAAAATTCAAAATTTTCCCGCGCCAGAATGCCGTCTGTATAAAGGGCTTTTACTGCAGTGAAACCATGGATACCGATTTTTTTCATGTCTGAAATATCTGAATTTTTTCACGAATTTATAAAAAAAATGCAATATACACCGACAAACCGACACACCCATACCCCGATACTTTTTTTTCCCGGCAATGTGTAACCAAAAAATTTCATGTACATTTCTTCTATTAATCAGACCTCACCCCAGCCCCTCTCCAAAAAAATGGAGAGGGGTGAGAATGTTTCTGTATTTTTATCCTGTTTATATGGAAATCAAAATTTTCATGTAAGTTTGTAAACCATGCTTTTAGATTCTTACCGGCATAAAGGAATGCGTAAAGCCCTTTGTCAGGAAATCAGGGATAAAGGTTTTAGTAACGAAAAAATTCTTAAAGCCATAGACAAAGTTCCGCGACATTTTTTTTTGGATAGTTCCTTCACAGAGCACGCTTACGAGGACAAACCGTTTCCGATTGGAGAAGACCAAACGATTTCTCAACCCTATACCGTAGCTGTCCAGACGGAACTTCTCGATGTACAAAAAAATGATAAAATACTTGAAATAGGAACCGGCTCAGGATACCAGGCATGTATTCTCGTAGAACTTGGCGCCAAAGTTTTCTCCATTGAATTAAACAGAATATTGTATGAAAAAACAAAACAACTTCTTGCTAAAATGAATTATTATCCGAAATTATTTCTGGGAGATGGTTCTTTGGGGTTGCCCTCTTTTGCCCCGTATGATAAAATTATTGTCACCGCCGCGGCACCAAAAATACCTGATGGCCTTATGAATCAATTGAAAATCGGAGGGCGTTTAATAATTCCAGTAGGCAAAGGAGAGGTGCAAAAAATGATTTGTGTAATAAAACAAGACAATGAATTAACAGAGTCCTCTGAGTACGGCTCGTTCAAATTTGTGCCACTGTTAGGAAAAAATGGTAAACCGTTGTGAAATGAATAAATTTAAAATACTCACCGCGATTGGCGATTACATGATGTTCCTGAAGAAGTTGTTCTTTCATAGAGAACCTTTTTCGGTATATATTCGCAACACGGCTCATGAAATGGTTATTATAGGAGTAGAATCAGTGACAATTGTATTTATAATTTCTGCTTTCATTGGAGCCGTTACGGTCGTGCAATTTGCTTACAATCTTGAAAATCCATTGATTCCCCGCTCGGTCATTGGGTTGATTGTACGGGACATGACGATTTTAGAATTAGCGCCTACTATTACTGCTATCGTGCTTGCCGGCAAAGTGGGTTCCAATATGGCCGGCTCTTTAGGCACTATGAAAATCACTGAACAGATAGATGCCATTGAGATTATGGGAATAAATTCTGCATCGTATCTGGTCTTGCCAAAAATTATTGCTTCCGCTTTCATGTTCCCTGTTTTAGTGACCATAGCCGCATTTATTTCAATTACCGGTGGATATTTTGCCGGTACTATTTCAGGCGCTATTACCGAATATGATTACGTTTATGGAATACGGGAATATTTTGTGCCATACAATATCTTTTTCATGCTGGTAAAATCATTTGTTTTTGCATTGCTTATTTCTTCAATATGCTCTTACGTAGGATATAATACCAAGGGCGGCGCTCTTGAAGTCGGCAGGGCAACCACGGTGGCGGTGACCAATAGTTGTATTGCCGTGTTGTGTGCTGATTATGTACTTGCTCAAATATTATTGTAAATAATAAATTACTGATTACGAATAGTGTCACTTATTCACTTTATTCGTAAATCGTAAGTCGTAAATTAATTCCCTCTTTGCTACGCATTACAAACATATCCAAATCTTTCGACGACAAAAATGTTCTCGATTCCATTTCAGGGGAATTTCTCCCGGGGAAGGTTAATTATATCATTGGAGCAAGCGGAAGCGGGAAGACGGTATTATTGAAATGCATTGTAGGACTTCTTAAACCCGATACAGGCAGTGTTTTTTTTGACGACATGAACTTAGTTACCGCTTTATTCAATCAACGAAAAAAAATTTTACGCGAAATCGGAATGTTGTTTCAGGGTTCCGCTTTGTTTGATTCCATGAATGTGCAGGAAAATATTCTTTTTCCATTAGACCGGTTCAGTCAACTTAACTGCGAGAAAAAAATTGAAAGAGTGAATTTCTGCCTTGAACGTGTAAAACTGAGTGGTTCCAATAAACTTTCCATGTCGGAATTGAGCGGGGGTATGAGAAAACGCGTTGGAATTGCAAGAGCGATTGCTTTAAATCCGCGTTATTTATTTTGCGATGAACCTAATTCCGGACTTGACCCGCAAACTTCCATCGTCATAGACAAACTAATCAAAGAAATTACAGTAGAATTCAACATGACCACACTCGTAGTTTCTCACGACATGAATTCCGTACTTGAAACCGGTGACTCCATCATTTTCATTCATCAGGGAAAAAAATGCTGGGAAGGAAACAGGGAAGAAATACTCCATTCAGATAATACATGGCTCAATGAATTTGTCTTTGCCGGACCCCATCAGAAAATGTTGCGAGATAAGATTGAAAATAGAAAATAGAAGATAGAAAAAAGAAAATAGAAAATGATTTCCGTTCAGAACCTTTCCATACATTTTGGAGATAGATACCTTTTTAATGACGTTTCATTTCTTATCCGACCTGAAGATAAAATCGGTCTGGTAGGCAGAAATGGTTCCGGCAAAACCACCCTGCTGAAAATATTGGCAGGCATTTACACAGAAAATCAAAAATCCATACATAAACCCACCGGATTGAAGATTGGTTACCTGCCTCAGGAAATAATTTACATTCAACCTAATTCCATTATTCAGGAAGTAATGAGTTCTCATAAAGAAATTCAGAAATTAGTGGTGAAAATCCGGGAAACGGAACATGCACTTGCTCATGCCGGAGAGCCTGCCGAGCATAGTGTGTCTTCCTTGCCCGTTGAACATGCAGGTAAATCAGTGACACTTGAACTATTTTCTGAACATTCCGCTGTTTTGAACCATTTATATGAGGAATTACGGCTCATTGACGGTCATCTCATAAAAGAAAAAACAGAAAAAATTCTAACGGGTCTTGGGTTTGAAAGAAATGATTTTGATAACGATGTCAGTCAACTGAGCGGAGGATGGCAAATGCGTGTGGAACTGGCAAAAATTCTTTTGCAAAACCCAGATTTGATGATGCTTGACGAACCCACCAATCACCTTGACATGGACTCGTTACTATGGCTCGAAAATTTTCTTTCTTCCTACAAAGGGTGCCTGATTCTTGTGTCACACGACCGGGTATTTATGAATAATTTATGCAACCGTATTTTCGATTTGCAAAGCGGGAATCTCCGGGATTTTAAATCGAATTACCTGGGATACGAAGCATTAAAACAACAACAACAAGAACATTTATTGGCTGTTCAGTCGAATCAATTAAAAGAAATAGAACACAATAAAAAATTTATCGAACGGTTCCGGTACAAGGCATCGAAAGCAAAGCAAGTGCAGTCAAGAATTAAAATGATCGACAAAATCGAATTAGTCATTCCCGAAGAAGAGGACCTTTCCAAAATCCGTATCACGTTCCCAAATGCGCCCAGAACCGGAGTGGATGTTTTCAAAGCGGAAAATATTTCAAAAGCATATAACCAGAAGGAGGTCTTTCGTGAGCAGAGTTTTTCTATTTACCGGGGCGACCGAATTGCTTTTGTTGGAAGAAACGGAGAAGGAAAATCAACCCTCAGTCGCATTTTAGCCGGCACCGAACCCTATCAGGGAAAACTTACCACCGGTTATAATGTTCAGATTGGATATTTTGCCCAGCACAATTTTGCCACACTGAACCCCGCGCATACCGTTCTTGAAACCATTGAGTCGAATATAACAGCCGGCAACCCTGTGGTGCCACGAAAATTGCTGGGCGCTTTTTTGTTCAGTGGTGACACGGTTTATAAAAAAGTCAGCGTGTTGTCGGGAGGTGAAAAAACCCGGCTCTCCATGGCAAAGCTTCTTCTGGAACCGGTGAATGTGTTGATTCTCGATGAGCCCACCCACCATTTAGACCTTATCACTAAAGATATTCTGAAAAAATCTCTGATGGAATTTAGTGGCACTCTCGTGCTTGTTTCCCATGACCGGGAATTTTTATCGGGGCTTGTCAATCAGGTGTATGAATTCAAAAATAAAAAGATACATCAATTTCCTTATGACATTGAAGAGTATTTGAGCCGTAAGAAAATGGAGTCATTGGCAGAATTGAATTCCATCAAAAAAAGTAAAGCGAAAGAAGGTCTTAAAATAAAAGAACCTGCAAATCCTAATATAAAAGAGAAAGAGCGCCAGGCGGATAAAGAAAAAAAACAACACGAACACCGGCGAAAACAATTAGAAGAAAAAATTTCTTCTCTGGAAAAAGAAAAATCTGAATGTGAGTCAAAACTATCGGACCCGGTTGTATATAATGATAAAGATGGATTTCACACGATACTCGACCGTTACAACAGAGTGATGAAAGAATTAGAGGAAATGTATAAAAAATGGGAGGCATATATGTAAATCAAAATTTCCTGTACATTTGCCATCAAAAAAATCATGAAAAAATTATACATTCTTTTAACAATCTATTTTACCCTGACCGCTTTTGCAAAAGCCCAGAAATACGATTTCTCCGCCGGAGTACGTTTCGGACAAACCGACGGCATCACGGTAAAGAAAATGATGAAACGTTACCATGCAATTGAAGGCATACTTCACACGAAGTATGAGTGGCAGGGAGCTTTAGTTACTGTGCTAAAAGAATTGCATAAGACGGCATTCCGGCTTGATAATCTGTATTGGTTTTATGGGCTTGGAGGGCATGTAGGTGTGTTTCATGGAAATGCTGAATCATGGCGTAATAAAGTAAAAACGGAGGGGTTTTTTTTAAATTTAGGTGTAGATGCAATTTTAGGATTAGAATGGGATATAGAAGAAATTCCGTTTACCTTGGGCGTTGATATTAAACCTACCTTTGACTTGCTCAACAGCCGGGAATTTTATTGGGATGGCTCCTTGTCGGCGAGATATTTGTTTTGAGATTTTGATGGAGATTAGGGACACTCAGAAAATTTTCAGTTTGAGGGCAGAAATTGAAATAGGTCACAAAGTTACCATGTTGAATGAATGGAATTGTTTTTTATTTAGTAATTTTAGCAACAAATTATAGTGAGTTTTTTCACAAACTGGCGTTGGGCACAATTTAAACGAAATACTTGGAAATGGAAGAAATTTTTAGAATTGGATATAAAATTTTTAATGACTTTCAATGCTCAATAATAGCCATAATTACTATTGTTATTACATATCCAATACTCAAGAAAAAGTTACTAGAAAACCACATTTCCAATGCTTTAAATGATATTCAAATAGCAAATAAAAAATTAATTGTAAAATCAACTGAATTAATAGATGAGTATGTTCCTCTGACATACACCAATAAATGGGTTGAAATAAAAGAATTAGTATATATTGCAAAGGTAATAACTGACTTACAAAAATTATCATTAGAAGCCAATAAGGACAGTAATACCATTCTAATTTTTTTAAAAATAACCCTACGCAACACTATCAAACATTATGATAGCTCAAAGCACGGAATGATATCAACAAGAGAAATTTTTGGAATAATCATTAATGTTTTAGAGCAAGTCATTTATTTTTCTACACAAGTCGTACAAATTCCCAAATCATCAAAAACATCGAAAAATAACCTGATAAATAAAAAGATTTCGAAATTTGTAACCCATTCGGAATTTGAGAAATATAAATACTTTAAGCAAGGATTTATAGATGACCCGAAATCTGCTCATTTATTGTTATTCTACTCATATCTCAATTCTTCATCAACCAAATTAATAACAAGGTCTGCATTTCAAATATTTGAAGACACATCACCACTTCAATGTATGGCATATGTTCGGGAATTTTATGCACCTATGCATTTGGAGAAGAAAGAAAATCATCCTCTATTTAGTGATAGACTTCTTTTACAGTTTATGGGATTTAAAATAAGTACGTCATTATCCACTGTTACAAATACTTCGACAAGAGTAATAGAGTTGAATTATACTAATCCAAGTGACTTTTTTGGGTTTACAGATAGCTTAACAATGAAAACATTGATTGATGGGTTTAAAGATATTTTAATTGAAGATTCGGGTTTTGACCTATCTCAAATGAATAAATTTTCTAAACACGAAAAACAAATAATATCAATAGAATTCAATTATGAGTACTGTCAAAAGCTATTTGGAAAAAATAAAAAGAATATGAAAAAACTAATGAAAAAAACTGTGCCCAACAACTAAGGTTCGTTGCGTCCATAGCACATACAACGAAGCCACTGTTGCACTGAATCTGCCTCTGGCGGAAGTTTTTCCCCCTTGATTGTTGGTTTTTTTTCTCTATGGGGTTTTCGTTAAAAAGGTAGAGTGGCTATATTTATAAAAATGTGTTCAAAAACCTCCTGAGAGAACTTGTTTTTTTATTTTCCAAATTTTTGACTTTCCTAAAAGCAAAATACTACCACAGGTTGATGCCAAATTTTTAATTTTCATTCCGGTCTATTTTTTTTCCTTCCGCATATCGCTTCTATTACATCCGGTTTTTGTTTATTTTTGCAGGTGAACTGTAGTTTTTAGACGGATTGACGTTGGTTGCAATGCTGACTGACCGCACAACCTACAGTTACCGTTGACAACTTTTCACGTTTTTCAGACAAATAACCCGACAATTTAAGTAAATTTGAAAACTAACATTTTGACAGAGGATAATGAACAAAATAATATCAGCTAAGGCAATAAAAACTCGACAGTATTGGATTGAAGAAATCCGAAAACTTAGCGGACACTTTGGTAACGACACAGAAAAATTAGAGAAGGAATTAGAAGCCGAAATCAAGAAAAATGGCATTTTATCGCTTATTGACCATTTACGACTTTGCGGAAACATTCCTGAAAGCTACGGACACGACTCAAGTGAAGAAAAATTATACTCAAAATACACCGACACTTTACTTTCATTAGCATACACAGCATTAGGGCTTAAAAGTTTAGTCCTTAAAGAAAGAGCTGATGCGGCAGACGTTGAAGCGTTTGCAAAAGATTACAGCTTTGTTGCAGATGCCAAAGCGTTTAGACTAAGCAGAACAGCAAAAAATCAAAAAGACTTCAAAGTGCAAGCAATGCACGGATGGAAACGTGGCAAACCTTATGCAATGGTGGTTTGCCCGATTTATCAACTTCCAACTTCTTCAAGCCAAATTTATCAACAAGCCACAACTCAAAATGTTTGTGTTTTTACATACTCACATCTTGCATTGCTACTTTCCTACTCTGAAAAAGAAGGGAAAGCAAAAGCTCAACAGCTTTTGAAGAAAATATTTGAAACAATTAAAGCCCTCAATCCTTCTAAAAACGCTACCGATTATTGGTTAGCAATCAATAAAACAATTCTTTCGTTTTCAAAGGCAGTCGAGCAATTATGGAATATTGAGAAAGGTGTTGCAACTGAAAGCATAGCCATTTCAAAAGAAGAAGCGTTGACTTTCTTGGCACAGGAAAGAGAAAAGATTATGCGAATGAGCCATAAAGAAGCATTGAAAGAACTAATCACGGTTCACAAAATTGAAAGTAGAATTAAAACAATCAGTGCAATTTCCGACAATGGACTATTTACACTTAAATAAAAAGACAATGGAACAATTTATAAATAAAATAATTGAAGGTAACTGTGTAGAAGTAATGCAACAATTCGACCATGATGTAATTGACCTAACAGTTACTTCACCACCTTATGACGATTTGAGAAACTATAAAGGGTATGTGTTTCCTTTTGAAGATATAGTTAAAGAACTTTATCGCATTACTAAACCGGGTGGTGTTGTAGTTTGGGTTGTTGCTGACGCAACAATTGATGCAACTGAAACAGGAACAAGTTTCAATCAGGCTTTATTCTTTAAAGAAACAGGTTTCAACCTGCACGATACAATGATTTTTCGCAAGAAAAACCCAATTCCGCAAATCTATCGAAAGCGATACAACAACGAGTTTGAGTATATGTTTGTGTTCAGCAAGGGTGTTGTAAAGACACACAATCCAATTATGGTTGACTGTATCCACGCAGGTTTAGAACTTAATGGAACGACATATAAAAACTACTCTAAAAACGAACAGACAAGGGAAAAAATGGCTAAGCCCGTTAAGGACAAAAAAATTAAGGGAAACATTTGGGAGTATGTTGTCGGTAAAAAACAAGAAGACCAAGAAGCAAAAGGACATCCAGCACCTTTCCCTTGCGAACTTGTTAGAGACCACATTAAATCTTGGACAAATCAAGGTGACTTGGTATTCGACCCAATGAGTGGAAGCGGAACAACAGCTAGAGTGTCTTGTGAAATGGGCAGACAATATATCGGTATAGACATAAGCCACGAATACTGCGAAATTGCAAGACAACGAGTAAAACTTATTGCAGACACACCGACTTTGTTTTTTGTAGAAGAATCACAAGAAGAATTTTATTCCGAAATAGTAGAAGCACACCAGCCACCAGCTAAATCTTCGTAGCGTCCTTATGACAAGCAATTCAGCCACTGTTGCATTTAATCTGTGCAAATCTGTGAAATCTGTGGCAAAATTGTATTTTTTCATTTTGGACTAAACAGTAACAGATTGTATTAAGTTTTTCCCCATCCCCCCCCATGTCTCACCGCCTCCTATTCTTTTTAATTCTGTTTCTGTCTATAACGCTTCTCGAAGTGTATGTAATCAGAGGGTACCGTAATTTGTTTAAAGGACTTGCCGAAAAAATTTATGTGTTTTTGTTTTTGGGATGCTCAAGTGTCACTGTTCTTCTCATTTTATATTTGATTATCTTCGGAAGAGAGGGTCTGGGTCCGGAAGGTTCTTTTCAAAAAACTTTTCTTCAATCCTTAGTTTTTGGTTTTATTTTCACGAATTTTTTACCTAAGCTGACCGGGGCAATCTTTCTATTAATTGATGATGTAAAACGTTTGGTTCAGTTTCTCTCTATAAAATTTTTCACTTCCCAAACCGTTTCATCAAACAGTATTGAACATACAATTACCCGTTCCGATTTTCTTTTGAAAGCCGGCACCCTGGCTGTAGGAATACATGTGGGAACTCTTTTATACGGAATGGTCAAATCCGCTTATGATTACCGAATCCATAGAGTAAAATTACGATTACCCGGATTGCCTGTTGAATTTCAGGGGCTAAAGATTGCGCAGATTTCGGATATACATTGCGGAAGTTTTTATAATCGCAGAGCTGTAACGCGCGGGGTGGACATGCTCATGAATGAAAACCCGGATATCGTTTTCTTCACCGGCGACATGGTGAACGACAGGGCTGATGAAGTTAAAAATTATTGCAATATTTTTTCAAAGATAAAAGCGCCTTTGGGTGTTTTTGCTATTCTGGGAAATCATGACTACGGAGATTATATCCAATGGAAAAATCAGGATGAAAAAAAAGAAAATTTAAACACGCTTATTCAGATGCAGAAGGACATGGGTTGGGATGTTTTATTAAACGAAAATCGTGTTATAAAAAAAGGAATTGCACAAGTTGCCATTGCCGGTGTAGAAAACTGGGGAGCTAAAAACTGGTCGCAAAAACACGGGAACCTTTCTAAAGCGCTGATTGGAACCTCAACTATTTCCTGCCGGTTGTTGTTATCGCATGACCCAAGCCATTGGGATGCGCAAATACTTGACTATGAAATTCCCATATCAGCCACCTTTTCCGGTCATACTCACGGGCTTCAATTTGGCGTTGATAATCAATATGTAAAATGGAGCCCGGCAAAATATTTTTATCCTCAATGGGCAGGATTGTATGAAAAAAACGGAAAATTTCTCTACGTAAACCGTGGGTTTGGGTTTATAGGATTTCCAGGCAGAGTTGGAATTCTTCCCGAGATTACGGTGTTTTCTCTTTACTCATAAATCACCTTCGAAGTAAACACCCCCTGGCTGTTTCTGATTCTCAGAAAATAAACCCCTTTCGGCAAACGTAATTGGGATAAATCAATGGCGCCTTTTATTTCGCTCGAAAATGAATTGTAATAATTAAGGGTATGCACTTTTACTCCGAGCGTATTAATGAGTTCCACACGGGTACTGCCACCTTCCTGCGAATAAATAAAAAATGAGATGTTGTTAGAAGTAGGATTAGGATACAGTGACACAGGACGGCTTACAGATAAACATTTAGCAAGACCTGTTGATAATGTATCGGGATAAATCATAAAATTATCAATCCGGATATTATTCGCCGGTAAGTTTTTGTAATTGATAACGTGGAAAAACGGGAAACCTGCATTGAGAAAAGTTGCCCAGGTAATTTCTCCTTTCTGAGTATCATTAAGATAAATTTTAATCTTTTTGTTATCTGAAAATATCAGTTTCACATTTACAACAGAGTTCGTATCCGGGATTGAAAGCAGTAATTCATTCCTATAGTTATAATCCAGGGATTGATCCCTCACAAATGCCTGATAAAAACTCCAACCACCGGTTTTGGTATAGTTAAGAAAAAGGGTTTTATTATATTCTCCCTGATCCAACGGAGAAGGTCCAAGATAAATATTACCTGAATTAAAAAGCGAGAAACGAAATGTTCCGGAACCCACACCCGAAGCATCCAGATCAAATTCATAAGAGGAGTTTTTAACGCTATATCCCTTGTATCCGAGTGTAATTACCTCCTGGGCAATATCATGATTGTTGGCTGTAACGGACAAATAAGCGCTACTGTCTTTTATTTGTATGATATTATTTGAATCCTGTTCCCAGGTATTGGAAGAGTTGGCATAACCTGAACCCCAGTTATTCCAATCAAACGGGCTACCATCTGCCATGTTAAAAGAATCAGCAAAGTTTGTTTCATTGGGGTTAATCTCAAATTTCAGATTATTTTTACCTGGGAGAACTTCGTTTATTCCGGAAGGAAATGAATAAAATCCATCAGGGAAAGGATATTTATCATCGTCATTAACAATTCCTATCCAGTATTTAAGAGTATCTCCCTGATAAACTCCGGAATAGACATCCAAAGTGAAATTTCCGGTATTAGGATCCGAAAATCCATCCCCTGAAAGATGAAAATCATTAACGTTTACGTTGAAATTTAATCGCAGTGAAACAGGATTTTGTAAAAGGATAGTGCCTTTTATGGTACTGTTTGATTTATAAAGAATAAAATTTGTTTCCGGAGTGCTAATAATAGAATCATTGTCTGTCAGATTAAAATTATGATTATTCCTATCGTCATGTAAATATTTGTTTATCAAAAGCCAATCTTTATCAATGGAAACCCTGTTATCTCCTGAAGGAAGAGTTGCCTCATACATACCTGTACTGTCTGTTTCAGCGCTTTTTCCACCGTTAAAACGTATTTTTACTCCCCCCAGCGAATTTGAATCCTGATCAATTACATAACCCCTGATATAACTGTTGTTTTCCCGAAATTGGTAGTTAATAACCATATCTCCGGAAATAGTGACAGTAGTATCCCAACCCTGGTATTCGCCATCCATTGTATTGAAGCCGACCTGGTAAGTACCTGCGTTTAACGGGATTTCATAATACCCGTTATAATTTGTAAAAGATGCCCTGCGTACAGAATCTCCGACCGGTTCGACTGAAGCATACCCAGCAGTTAAAGGGTTTCCGTCTGGTTTATACAGGTTACCGCTTAATAAAAAATCAGCAGGCGTATTTTTTAAAACTACCAAAATATCCCGGAAAGAACTTTGGTCTATTAACCTGCACATAACTCTGAAAGCAGGTGCATCATTAATTGATAGATTGCGGATTACCGTACCCAACGCAGGGTCGAGATCAAAAAATGTCTCCCCATCTTCTGTTACAGAGCCATTGTCGGTAATGAAAATTATTGAGGAATCCTCCAACACAAAGTCGCTTGTGTCTATGATTCCATTTCCGTTGGCATCAATAATAGGTGCTAACCGTACGCTCCCGCCAGGAACTTCCAAATCGAATTTGAAAAACAAACTATCGGTGGTAAAAATAATTAAAGAATCAGATGACCAGGGACCGTTGACAGATTTTGATGCCTGGAGATAGGTGACGGCTTTTGTTGAAATGTTGTTAAACATTAGAATACAGAGAGCGGTCAGAAATGTTTTGAGTGGTTTCATGGTTTTAATGATTAGTTAAATAGAAACGATTTGTTTGCAATAGATTTGATTAAATTTTTTTAGATATAGTATTTGTTTTATAGCGGTGGTAATTGGAAATTTCCTGCAATAATTCCTTTTACAGTTATATCCTCATCCAGATTTTCCCACCTAAGTGCGTACCCCTTGAGACGTATAGTTACTTGTTTTAATTCTTTTTCACTTGCTTTTTTTAAAATTTTAAAACGATCAGCCGGAAAACTAATGATTCTTCCATCGGTAAGTTCAATTATGATTTTTCTACCAACGCCCCAAGCACTAACAGCCACCGGGTCGGCTATTATTTCATTTTCAACTGTTGTGAAATTCATGATATTTCTTTAGAAGTAAATTATGATTTTTATAAATTAATTTTTCAATTTTTTTAATGACATGAGGAGTAAGATTTTTATTTCCTGCAAGCTTAACTGGTTCTAACCAAAATTTACATTCTCCGTCTGAAGATTCGATATGTATATGAGCGGGCTCATTTCCTTCATCAGAATAAAAATGAAATCTAAATGGACCTATTCGTAATACTGTTGGCATTAATCAATAAAGTGCGAATTAACGAAATTTTTTTGAATTATACAAGGGAGGTATAAAAATCAAATATTTCCCAACCCCAACAATTCCCTTGCGTGAATACCTGCGGATTTTGCAGGCGATTTCCCCGAAACCATCTGCGCGATTTCGGTAATCCGGTCTTTTTCATCCAACTTTTGCAAACGGCTGAACGTTTTGTGTCCCTTTATTTCTTTGAAAACCCTGAAATGTGCTTTTCCTTTTGCCGCTATCTGAGGTAAATGTGTGATACTGATAATCTGGTGTTTTAGCGCAATGGTTTCTAATAAAACGCCGGTTCTCAGTGCCACTTCTCCGGATATGCCCGTATCAATCTCATCAAAAATCAAGGTAGGCATCGTTTTTTTCTCTGCGAGTATGCATTTCAAACAAAGCAATAGCCGGGAAAGTTCCCCTCCGGATGCTACCTGTGATAATTCCTGCATTTCCATGCCTTTATTAGCAGAAAATAATAATTGAATGGTATCAGTTCCTCCGGCATGTATCGGAATTTCCTTTCTTTCAAATCTCAGCCGGCTGTTTGGCATTCCCACTTCGATGAGCAATTTTGTAAGTTTTTTTTCAAGAAGCGGCAGGTGTTTTATTCTTTCTTTGCTCAATGAATCAGCATTGGAAATTAGTTTGAAAAATAATTGTTCTTTTTCTTTTTGCAATAAATTTAATTCCTCCTCGAATTTTTCAGTACGGTTTAATTTGCTTTCCAAGTCATCACGTAGTGTAATTAATTCGTTGACCTGTTTTACATTGTGTTTTTTTAAGAGCGAATAAATACGGTCAATACGATCTGTCAATAGTTGAATCCTTTCAGGATTGTAGTCGGTTTTTTCCTCCTGGGATTCCAATTCGCTCCCAATATCTTTCAACTCTATCATCACCGATTCAATCCGTTTCCGTAACGGTTCATAGGCAGGAGACAAAGAATTTAACTCGGAAAATGTGCGGTTCATCACTGCGAGGCGTGCCAGAAGGGATTCGTCGGAACGGGATAAATTTTCAAGAACCGCTTGTAATTTTTGTTTTATTTCTTCCGCATGCGAAAGAATCTTAAGTTCCTCTTCGGATTTTTCCAAGTCACCTTCGACTAATTTTGCGGACGTTAATTATTTTAATTGAAAAGATAAAAAATCAAATTCTTTTCGGAACCGGATTGCATCTGCAGTTAATGCTAAAAATTTTTCTTCCGCTTTTTTCCAATCCTCAAAGTATTTTTTATTTTTAGTTAGTAAATCATGAGTGTCTGAAAATGAATCTATCATTTTTAAAATAAACCCGGCATTTGACAGAAGAAGTTTTTCATGTTGCGAATGAAAGTCCACTAATTCAGAAAAAAGATTTTTAATAAGCGGTAATGAAACAGGAGTATCGTTAATAAACGAACGGGATTTTCCGTTCATTACAAGCTCTCTGCGGATAAGGGTAACCGGCTCAAAGTCGAGTTCGTTTTCAATAAAAAAATTCTTCAGATTATAGCTTGAAATATCAAAGGCGGCTTCCAAAATACATTTTTGGGTCGGCTCCGGAGGTTGTATGTTTTCATTTTTACCGCCTGCTAAAAGTTGTAATGCCTCGAACAAAATTGACTTACCCGATCCGGTTTCTCCGGTAATTATATTAAGACCGCTTGCCGGTTCAAACCGGAGCTCGTCAATTAACGTGTAGTTTTGAATATTAAAATATTTCAGCATAGATGTTTTGAGGCAAAGGTACTATTTATTTTTATCATTAGTCAATCACATTCACTTCCATTTCCAATTCTATTCCAAACTTTTTTCTCACCGAATCCTTTATTTCCAGAGCTAAATTAATTATTTCAGCTCCCGTTGCTTTTCCATAATTTACCAACACGAGAGCTTGCCTGTCATGAACTCCTGCATCCCCTTTCCGGTATCCTTTCCATCCGCATTGCTCTATTAACCAGCCGGCGGCAAGCTTTTTTCCTTTTCCGGAATTATATGCGACTACAGATGGAAAATCGTTTGAAATTTGCTGGTATTTCTCCTGACTTATTTCCGGATTTTTAAAAAAACTCCCAGCGTTACCTGTGACCTCCGGGTTTGGGAGCTTGGAGGTCCGTATATGACAGATAGTGTCACTGATTTTCTTCAATGAGAGATCATGAGTAGTGACACTCTTCAATGCATCGGCAAGTGCTGTATATTCCAGACGAAAAACAGGATTTTTAGTGAGCGCTAACGTGATTTTTAAGATAATGCATTTGTTTTTCAGTTCACGTTTAAAAATACTGTCGCGATAACCAAACTGACATTCCTCTTTCGAAATTTTTTTAATTTCTCCGGTTTCCGTAAGAAGGATTTCGGCTGAAACAAATACTTCTTTTAATTCCACACCGTAAGCGCCTATATTCTGGATGGGTGCGGCGCCGGCTGAGCCGGGAATAAGCGAAAGATTTTCAATACCGCCAAGATTTTTTTCTATAGACCACAACACCACGTCGTGCCAGTTTTCCCCGGCACCGATTTCCACTTGCATGAATTTTTCATTTTCCGCAAGAATGGTTATGCCGGAAATTTTGTTTAGTGCCACCAATCCCTTAACATTTCCGGTAAAAAGAATATTACTACCACCACCTAAAATCAAGTGGGACGTATTTTTGAATAAGGGAAGGTGAATCAATTCTTTGCTATCATCTACACTTTGGAATTGTGTAAAATGTTCCGCAGTTACCTCCGTATGAAACGTATGAAATGGTTTCAGGGAAATGTTATGGATTATGGAAAGCATGCGGTTATATACAATTTGAAAAGTTTCCAAAAATAAATTCCAAATATCAATTAAAATTTTGATTTACACACAAACGAAAAAAAAATCCAGGCACTTTTTAGCCCCTCTCCATTTTTTTGGAGAGGGGCTGGGGTGAGGTATTACTGAGAAAGATGATAAGGTGGAATATTGGAATGTTTACAAAATTCATTATTGTTCAGTACCCATACAATTTAACCATAAATTGACTAAGAAAAAAATTTTAGCCACTGATTACACGGATTAAAAATGGTTTTAAGATTTTATGTAACATTAATCCGTGAAATCTGTGGCTAAATTGTATTTTTTCATCTTGGACTGAACAGTTACCAAAATTCCAATATTTCGTGTACATTTGTGCCCTTTAAACAACAAACTATGCCAAGAATTTATAAATCCGAAAAGTGGAAAGAAATATCCATTAAAGGAAAACTCCAGTTCCGTTATGCCGTGTCGAATTTGGGACGGCTAATGAGCTTTAACAAGCGTATTAAAGATGGGAGAATAATTACTCCCGGGGATACTAAAGGATACAAAGTTTTCCATTACCGCACCTGGGTTAAAGGGAAAATAAACTACCATCATTATTTTATCAGGGAATTGGTAGCCACCGCTTTTTTACGTAAAAAATCTTCCGGTCAAAACTACGTAATCCAACTCGACCATGATAAAAGCAATAATCGTCTTTCTAATCTGCAATGGGCAAACCGTAAAGAAATGATTGAAAATTATAAGAAAAGCCCACTTGTAATTTCAGCAAGGAAAAAACTTAATGAATACAAGAAAACACAAGCAGGACCAAAACTTACGATTGCAAAAGTCAGGGAATTAAAAAAGAAATTGCTTAATCCCAAGCGCCGGACTCTCCATAAGGACCTTGCCAAACAATATGGAGTAAGTGAGATGGCGCTTTACCGGATAAAGCGCGGAGAGAACTGGGGTCACATCAAAGTGTGAGCATTTGCATGACCACTTCCAAAAAAACATACTTCGCCTCGGATTTCCATTTAGGAATGCCGAACCCAGAAGAAAGTTTGTGCAGAGAAAAGAAAATTGTTGCCTGGTTAGAAAATATAAAGTCAACTGCCGGAAAATTATTTTTGGTCGGCGATGTTTTTGACTTCTGGTTCGAATATGAAAAAGTAATTCCAAAAGGGTTCATCCGTCTGCAGGGTAAACTGGCGGAGTTAAGCGATATGGGAATTGAGGTCTATTTTTTCTCCGGCAATCACGATGTCTGGATATTTGATTATTTTAAGAAAGAACTTAATTTAAAAATTTACTACCAACCGCTTTCCCTCGAAATATCAGGCAAAAAATTTTTTGTGGCACACGGTGACGGCATTGAATCCCATTTTTCCGGTTACAAAATCATAAAATGGATTTTTCATAACCGTTTTTGTCAGCGGTTTTTTGCCTTCATTCATCCTGATCTTGGGATTTATTTCGCTAACAAATGGTCACGTCATAGCCGTAAATCAAGCGACCGGAAAGGCGAAAAATTCTACGGTGAAAAAGAATGGGCTTTCGAGTTTGCCAAAAAAATGGAAACACAACAACACCATGATTTCTATGTATTTGGGCACCGTCATTTTCCGGCTGACCTTCAACTAAATGAACACAGCCGTTTTATCAACCTGGGGGATTGGTTAAATTATTTTACGTATGCAGTGTTTGACGGTGAGAAAATGGAGTTGAGGAAATTTGAAAATGGATCTTAGATGTTTGATTTTAGATATTTGATGTTAGATGTTAGATATTACTTGCACAATATCCCAATATCAAACATCCAATATCCAACATCTGATTTTCATAAAACCAGAGTGGTTATTAGTCATTTACACTTCTCTTCCCAATCACCTCAAAATCCTTATTTTTTTCCGCTAATTGAAAAATCTGTTCCTGTAAATCTTTAGCGAGCTTATTTCTGCGTTTATGCAAAAGCAAACTTTTTATCTGGTCTTTTACATAAGGCAGAGGTGAAATTTCATCCACCATCTTAAAATCTTTAATTCTTAAAAAATATAAAAATAGCGAGTCCTCACTTTCTGCATATTTATATTGATTCAGCGATCCGATTGGATTTATACTTTTTGAAAATGGAGAACCCTCGGTGGTTTCTTTAAAATGATACCAGGTAGAATCGTCAATGGAAAAAAAAGCGGAAAATTGCAAGCAATAGGAAAACAATTCTTTAATATCTGCTGTCCGGTCAGAAATAATCCACTTGCGTACTTTTTCAAGTTTAGGCGACTTCTGAGGAAGTTTTATAAACCGTCCCTGGAAAATATTGTATTTTAGGATAAAATTATCTTTATATTTCTCATAATATGCTTTTACCTCATCAAAATGTATGGAAGTATCCAGATGTTTTTTCACAAATTGTTCCTCGTAATCATACACCAAAAGGGAATAACGGTATTCTGCCACTTTTTTTTCAAGTTCCTCCTTATTATAATCAAGAAAGGATTCTGCCTGATGAAGTAACAACTGCTGATGAATCCAGTTATCAATAAATTTATTTGCAAGTAGGGTACTGTCTTCTTTGGTGCTTGCTTTAAAAATTCCTTCCATATCGGAATCATACAAATATTTATCATGAACCCTGGCTACCGGAGTACCGGGTTGTATGAGTGGTTTTTCCTTCTTAAAATATTCACAACCGTAAAAAAATAATACGAAAAGTGACAAAAACATACGAATAAGTTTTTTCGCTGTTAAAGTGCTAACTGTTTGAAACCCGTTAGAATTTTTTATTTCCGGAAAAAAATGCTTAACTATGTGCACTTTGTATTAAATTTGTGAATTATTAATTATTCCCCGCTTGCCTCACTCAGCAAAAATAACACAATCCGTTGAAAAAAAATTTGCAAAAAAAATTTGTGTGTTTTTATTACTATGGCTGACGTCCTATTTTATTTACGCGCAGGAGGCGATAACACACCCGAGCGCTCCGCCTGACTCAGCTAAAAAGAAAACTGAAATTTTTTTTTCCTTTGATGCCCGCAATTCTTTTGTGGCAAATAAAGATGTGCGGATAGGGGGGGCAAAAATCGGATTGGAATTCCGGGATAAGTACCGGTTTGGATTAGGCATTTATGCCATGGACCCTCCCATTTTCTCCCAGGTACTATTAAACAAAGGTACAGCCAGTGAAGAATTATATATTTACCGCATCGAATTTTCCTATTTCGGCATTTTTGCTGAATACGTACTGTTTTCAAACCGGAAATGGGAATTCAGCGCCCCTGTAATATTCGGGATAGGTGAAACCAGATTATTCAGGTCAAAAGACCGAAATGCAAAAATTTGGGAAACACGTCCTAAAATGGGCGTTAATCTGATTGAAGCAAGTATTACCGGTCATTATAAAATTGTTTATTGGCTTGGAGTAGGAGGTGGTTTTGGTTACCGGAATGCCTCCACCGATTTTGCCCTGTTGAAAGAACATTTCGATGCCCCGATTTATATCATGAAAATTAAATTATTTATTGGAGATATTTACAGGCATTGGAAAAAAAGAAAAGAATGAATAACCAATTTCTAAAATATTCAACCCTGATTATTGCTGTTGTCAGTATTCTACTGACCTCCGCTGTAGCGCAAAAGCTAAATTACTCGCCCGGATACATTATTACGTTAAAACGTGACACACTTTTTGGACATTGCAAGAGTTTGAATAACATCCATAGCGGACAGTTTGTAAAATTTATCAATTTAGTCGGTAAAAAGAAAAAATATTATGCGGGTGAGATTTTGGGTTACAGCCGTGAAGGAGAATATTTTGAATCAAAAAAAGTAGTGCCGAATTTTACAGTTTATCTGAAGGAAAATATTTTTATGAAAAGAGTGGAAAAGGGACCCGTCAATCTTTTTCAATGTACTTACGCTTCAAAGGGGTTACCTATACTTGACAGAGAAGGAAGAGAACTCACGAAGGGCTATTCGGTAAATACCGATTATTATCTTGAAAAACCCACTGGAGAAAATTTATGGGTAATCCGGTACGCCTTTAGTGTCACTGTTGGGAAATTTTTGAAAGATTATCCAAAACTCGCGCAGTTGGTTGTCAATGAAGAATATGTCTATGAAAATTTACAGCAAATTGTACAGATTTATAACGATTGGTGGAAACGCGGAAGACCGGTGGAGTAAACTTGGTTAAATGAAACCATGAAACCATATAACCATATAACCATGAAACCATGAAACCATGAAATCATACTACTCATTTAATCGTTCTTATTACGGTTCTCATATTCAAAAAATGTAAAACTATAGTTGTGTTTCTCATCTGCCGGGTGATATCTGTTTCCCGTTTCTTTCCACTTTGATAAATCAACAGCCGGAAAAAAGGCATCCCCTATGACTGTTGCATGAATTCTGGTCAAGTAAATTTTTGTAACCAAGTGCATCATTTCCTTGTAAACTTTTTCACCTCCGATAACAAAGGGTTCATTATCATGCTCAAGATTTGCGAGTGCCTCTTCGGGTGAATTTACCACAATGCAATCAGGCGCCAGAAAGTTTTTAGTATGAGTGAGAATGATATTAATCCGTTTAGACAATGGTTTTCCAAACAGTTCCATGATGGACTGGTAAGACCTTCTGCCCATAATGACATGATGACCTAGTGTTTTTTCTTTGAAATATTTCATATCATCGGGCAAGTGCCAGGGGAGCTGGTTTTTAAACCCGATGACATTATTTTCAGATACAGCGACAATGAGTGAGAGGGGCATGATTTTTTTGGGGATTAGAACTGCAAAACTTTGTAAATCATAAATGTAAATTATATGTATAAAAGTAAGATTACCAATGTCAGCCCCCAAAAAATAATTTCAATAAATCCCCTGTTATATGAGGTACTTTTTCTGATCGTCAATGGATGAAATGAACTTCATTGTTTCGTCGAGTTCTAAATTTAGTTTTTTACTGTCATAACCCAACCACTCAATCTGTTTTATTAAAAAGTCGTAAGTTATTTTAGTATGTCCTGTAAAAATTTCATGTTTCTTATTAAAACATATTGGTTCATGATGAGCAATTCTGTTTCTTAAATTTCTTATTTCGTCAAGTTCGTTAAATATCTGTTTTTGAGTTGTCCCTTTTGGTCTGTTTACATATATATTATGAAGATCTTGTCCACCGACCATAAACTAAATTGAAGCAAACATATATGTCCAGAATCCAAAACTAAGTTCTGCAACAAGCCTGTCATGGTTGTACCGTGTACCAAGTTGAGCTAAAGTAGTAAGTACTTTTGTCCTGGTTTCAAAACCATATTTTGTAAACATTGGGTGACTGAACATTCCACCTTGTCCACATTGGTTTTTTAGCCATTCATTATCGTTGTAATGTTTTCGGTAGTGTTGGTCAATATGGTTACGTAGGGTAACTTCAAATATACTTAGAAGTCCATAAAGAGTTTGAGAAAGCTGAATATTCAGTTTGTACAAGTTTATAGCTTTCTCATGATTGCCATTTACTGCAAAAAGAAACCGACCAAGTCTCGGTTTTGATAAAGCTTTCTCAAAATCAAGATAATTCATTATTTTTTTACCAAATATACTATTTTCATAATTTATTAGTATATTTGTAGTGTAGTCCCGGTTGTCCCTGACGAAAGTCATACAATCGGGTTTCGTTTTTTATAGCATGTACTGTTTGATTTTAAGCAGTCCTCATAGCACCTCATATAACTTCAGTCCTTCTAAAAACTTCCTTTCATCAGCAAAAATACACAAAAATCAGATGTAATAGAAGCGATATACGGAAGGAAAAAAAATAGACCGGAATGAAAATTAAAAATTTGGAATCAACCTGTGGTAGTATTTTGCTTTTAGGGAAGTCAAAAATTCGGAAAATAAAAAAATAAGTTCTCTCAGGAACTTCTTGAACACATTTTTGCAAACATAGCCACTCTACCTTTTTAACGAAATCCCCATAGAGAAAAAAACTCAACAATCAAGGGGAAATTGCAAATAAACTTTCAATTCCAATTATTTTGATAGG